>Ga0070734_10002254_pt1 | contig 24176 bp, 13 predicted proteins | sample Coa_R1_8_FD_66444 | JGI IMG/M metagenome (GOLD analysis project Ga0070734, IMG submission 66444) | Surface soil microbial communities from Centralia Pennsylvania, which are recovering from an underground coalmine fire - Coalmine... | ecosystem: Environmental > Terrestrial > Soil > Unclassified ...
AAGGGACCGACAGCTACACCCGTGCGGCCCAGGCGCGGGCCCTGGCCGAGTCTGGAATTGATTACGCGGCGGCGATCCTGAGCAATCCGGATACGTTTGCGAACACGCTCAACAGCAATCCGTATTCAAATCCGCTATTCCAGGGCATCACGGTTCAAGAAGGCCGCAACCCCCGTTTGCAGGGCCGATTCAGCATTGTGGCCCCGCTCGGTCCGGATGATACGCCGTCCGACGCCCAGCCATACCGCTTTGGCGTGGGCGACGAATGCGGCAAAATCAATCTCAACACGCTGTTGAAGCTGGACAGCAGCGGCCAAAAGGCCCACGACATCCTTCTGATGCTGCCGAACATGACCGAGGACGTCGCCAATTCAATTTTGGATTGGCTCGATCCCGATGATGACACGCGGACCAACGGAGCAGAATCGGACTACTACGGGGGCTTGAATCCGGGCTACCGTGCCAAGAACGGCCCGCTCGACAGCCTGGAGGAATTGCTGCTGGTCAAGGGCGTGACGCCGCAATTGCTGTTCGGCAATGACCGCAATCGCAATGGCATCCTCGACCCTGATGAGGACGATGGCAGCGGGATTGTCGACCAAGGATGGGCGGCCTATTTGACCATCTACAGCCGGGAATTGAATGTCGATGCCAGCGGGAATCCCCGGATTTACGTGAACGATTCCGATCTCAACACGTTGTACGAAAACCTCAGCTCGGCCGTGGGACAGGACCTGGCCAATTACATTATCGCCTATCGGATGTATGGCCCGGCGAATTCTTCTCCCTCCAATAGTGGATCTAGTGGATCGCAGAATAACCCGACCTCCAAGACGGGATCGGGCTCCTCGCCATCGAGCACCAGCAAGCAGCCGACCACCAGCAGCAACAATACCACGAAGCCGGGCAGTTCCGGAGGTGGAGGCGGCTCGGCACAGTCCAATGCCGGCAATAGCAGCTCGGCCAACAAGGGAGGCGGTTCCGGAGGCTCCTCCTCATCCGCGCCCGCGCGGTTGACCCGGCAAAACTTGGGGAACATGCGCCAAGGGCAACTGCAATCCATTTCGTCGTTGTACGCCCTGATCAATAGCCAGGTCCAGATCCCGAGCAGCACTCCCGGGGGGCAGCCGACGACCTACGCCAGCCCGCTGAATGATCCGGGTTCGCTCCGGCAATATTTGCCGCTGTTGCTCGACGAGCTCACCACGTCGAAGGGAAATGAGCTGCCGGCACGCGTCAATGTGAACACGGCGCCGCAAGCCGTGCTGGCGGCGTTGCCCAATTTGACCGACGCAGATGTCCAGGCGATTGTCGATCATCGTCCGAACCCCTCCGACACCGATGCGCCCGATCCGATCTTCCTGACGCCGGCCTGGCTGATCACCGAGGCGAACTTTAGTCCGCAGAAAGTGCAAGCCCTTGACCGCTACATCACGGCCCGGTCGCAGGTGTACCGGGTCCAGTCGCTGGGCTATTTTGACGGCGGCGGTCCGACGGCCCGGATTGAAGCGGTGATTGACACCAATGCCGGCCGTCCCCGTGTGGTCTATTGGCGGGACCTGACCGAGTTACGCAAAGGATTCAATGTCCAAGGCAGCCCCTAGTTGACCGTTGTTGTTTGAAAGAGAGGAGAATCCAAGTTGCCACGCTTTTTGGCTCTTGATTGGGATTATCAACGGCTCCATGTCGTTTCGGCGACGCTCCGGGGAAGCCGCGTTCACATCGAGCGCGCAGTTGCCTGGACCGAGGAGCGCAGCCCCAACCCTGCGGATGCCGACGCCCTGGGCCGGCTCCTGCGCGAGCGGCTCAAAGACGCCGGGATCGCGGCGGCACCGGTACTCGTCTGTCTCGGCCGGGATCGAGTCATCCTCAAGGAGATTTCCTATCCAAGCGTGCCGGCCCACGAAGAACCGGCCGTGGTGCAGTTCCAGGTCTCCAAGGAACTGAGCGATGCACTGGACGAAGTGGTCATCGATTACACCCCGACCGGTGCGAGCGGGACGAATGGCGAACGGCACGCGCTGGCCCTGGTCGCTCGGCGCGAACTGTTGACCACGTATGAAACTCTGTGCCGGGCCGCCGGCCTGAAGCTGGCTGCTCTGACGCCCCGGCCGTTCGGCATGCTCGCTTGCTGGAAACACGTTGCCGGGACAGCGGCTCCCGCCAGTGCACCGGAATTGGCTGGCGCACCGGTGGCTCTGTTGAGCGTGGAAGAATCCGGGGCCGAATTCTGTATCGTGCAGGGCAATGAGCTGCAACTGGCACGCTCCCTGGCGGCCGGGACCACGTTGGCCGCCGAAGTTCGCCGCAGCCTCACCGTCTACGCCAGCCAGTACCCCCAGCATACCGTCCGTGCTGTCTACGTGGCCGGCGGCGAGGAACACGCTCCCTTCCGTGCACGGCTTGGCGATCTGTTAGGGATTCCGGTCCACCCGATGGATCCCTTCGGGGGCGTAGATCGGCGCGAGATCCCCTCGACGGAACGGGGCGGCTTCGTCAGCGCGGTCGGCTTACTGCATGCCCATGCCGAACGGGCTGAACTGCCGATCAACTTCGCACAACCCAAAAAACCAAAGCCGCCCACCAATGTAAACAAGCGGCGTTTTGCCGTCGCCGCAGCCGTGGCCGCGGTCTTTCTTCTGGGCGGCGTCTTTTACTGCTATGGACGCCTCGCCGAGAAGCGGCAAGAGTACGAGAACATGTCGCTTCGCAAAATGGGCGTCGAGCGGCAGCTGGCTGCGCTGAGCGAAGATGAAAAACGGATCGCCCAGCTCGACGACTGGACCCAGTCGGGCATAATCTGGCTGGACGAATTGTATGATTTAACCGCGCGTTTTCCGGACACGGACAGCATCCGTTTGACTTCACTCACCGGCGACCAGTTGACGCACATCACGCCAACCAAGACGGCCACGCCGGGCGGCGATTCGCTCAACACCGGTGCACAAAATAAGTATGTCGCCAAGTTAACCCTGAACGGTACCACGACGGGAGACGATCAGGCCGTGAATGACCTGCTCAAACGGTTCGTGGAAGATGGCCATTACTATGTCGATCCCAAACAGACGAGCCAAAACGCGGGACCGGACCGTGCCCGCTTCCGGCAGCAATTCATCGCGCACATGCAGATCGAGATGCAGCCGGCCGAGAAGTACGTGCGCCATTTGCCGGAGGATGAGGGGATGAAGAGCGATCGAAGCAATAACCGCCGTCGCGGGGGCAATCGGCAATTTGGAAAGGGGCGGCCATGACCAAGCGTGAACGTTCGCTGGCCGTGGGGATTGTGGCCGCGGCAGCCGTGGGCGGCATCGCGTTCCTGTTCTACAACGCCTTCTGGGTACCGCTCCAGGAGCTGGATGCCAGCATTGTTGCTCTCAAGCAAGACGTGGATGGGAAGGAAGAGCGGGTCAGCAAAATCGAAGCCGCCAAGGGGAAGCTGGAGCGGTGGCGACAACTCAGTCTGCCCAGCCAGCTCGATTTTTCGCGGCGGGAATACGAAATCTACCTGAGTGAGCTGGTGCACGATAGTGGGTTCGGTTCTCCCGTCTCCGTTCTGCCCAAGGCGCCGGAGAAAAGCAGCCAGGTCATTCCGGGAAAAGGCCCGATTTACATGCGTCTGCCGTTCACGGTTCAAGGACGTGCCAGCCTGGCTAGCCTGGTTGACATGCTGGAGCGGTTTTACCGCACTCCCTTGCTCCACCAGGTGAAACGCATTTCGGTCACGCGGCCCTCAACGATGGGTGGTACGCAGACGCCCTCGTCCGAACTGGATGTGCATTTGACGGTCGAGGCGCTGATCGTAGCGGGGGCGGAAAATCGTACAGAGCTTCTGCCAGGTGTAAGCCGGCGTTTGACAGAGCTGGACCTTCTTCTTGCAGCGCTCCCGCCAGGTCCCGCTGGCATGGGGCTACTGATCTGGGCGGCGGGTCCAACCGGACGGCTTGGGCCCGGTATCCTGGCCCAGCCGCCGCGCCAGTACGCCTCCATCGCCAAGCGGAACATCTTCCTCGGATCGGCCGTCGTGGAACGTCCCGACCTGGGGGAGATCGCCCGCTTTGTCCATCTCACCGACATCACCAACAACAGCGAGCGGTCGCGCGAAGCGTTTTTCTACGATCGCTACAATGGCACCACGACACGCCTGCGTGCCGAAACGGGATTCGACACGTTCTGGATCCGCGATAGCGAGGGCGAGACCATGGTCCGCGGCAAAGTAATTCGCCTCGATGGCCGTGAGATGGTCTTCCAGACGGAAGACAACTCCTACTACTCGATGCACGTCGGCGAGAACCTGGCGCAAGCGTTGAAGCATCGCCTCACGGGAGAACAACTGAAAGGGTTGGGCCTGGGAGACGCAGCCGAAAAGGTCAGCGCGGATGCCAAGGCGAATGGAGAAAATTGATCGTCGTGTTGATGGGCGGTTCGCAGAACCGCCCGTAGACGGGGATTTGATCTGAGGCATTCAAGGACGCGGATCGAGTTTGCCGATTATAATGAAAGTAGGGGTACCACTGTCGGCTTTCGCGCCCATCCAGCGCAAGATAGGTTAAAATGAATACTTCCGCGGCAAGACCCTCACGGGGGCAATCTGGGGCGTCTTCCACGTTACTTCAACGGCAGGGTACACATATGCGAATCATCCGAAGCGGAGCAGGGCAGCGCGTGTTGTTCCTGGGCGTCCTGTTCCTTTTGGCAGGCTGGGCGGTCGGAATCCAGGCTGTCGCGCAGGAGCGAACGCTCCGACCCGGGGAACGCCTGGCTCAGCTTTCTCAGCCGGCCAAGAACGGGGCTTCGTCCCCACAACCCGAACGGAAAATCGCCTTCGAGATGCGCGATAAACCCTGGATTGGCGAGAAAGGGAGCGTGCTCGAATGGCTCAGCGATCAGACCGGCATGCCGGTCAGCACCTCCAGTGCCAAGCCGACCGGAACGTTGACGTACATCAATTCCACCGTGAATGGAGTCCCCCGCCAGTACACGCTTCCCGAAGTCATCGACATCCTCAACGATGAGCTGCTCAAGCAAAAGATGATCCTGGTTCGCCGGGCCAAGACGTTCACGATCGAGGCGGCCGACGAGAAGCTCGATCCCTCGACCTTGCCACGTGTTGCCCCTCAGGAACTGGAAAACTACGGCAATACCGAGCTGGTTTCGGTCATTTTCCCGCTCACCGCTCTCGTGGCCGAGGATTTCGCCCGGGAAGTCGATCCGATGCTGGGGCCCTTGGGCAAAGCCATTCCGCTGTCGCAGGCCAACCAGCTGATGGTGCAGGACACGGCCGCGAACCTCAAACGGATCCGCGCCATCATCAACGAGAACGAAAACACCGAACGCAAAGAAGGCAAACAGTGGTCCCACAAATGCCTCTACATCAAGGCGCGGGATGCAGAGAAAAACCTGAAGGAACTGCTCGGTGATCCGCTGGCGCTGCTTCGCCTCATGCAGCCACCGCAAGGCGGCGGCCGCGGCGGGCAGTTCGGCGGCGGACAATTCAGTGGGCCGTTCGGCGGCCAGATGAATCCGCAGCAGGCGGCGCCGGCGGTGCCCAAGGTGCGCATGCATTACATCAGTTCCGATGAGAGCACCAACACGGTTCTCGTCACCGGGCCGGCCGACAAGATTGCCCAGGCAGAAGCGATCATGAGGCAGATCGATGTGCCGACGCAGCCGGGTCAAAAACCGATCCTGGTAGGGCCCCCCACGTTCAAGAGTTACTCGGTGCCCGGCGGCAATGCGGAGGTCCTGGCCAAGAACCTGCAAGAAATCTACCGGAACGCGCCACAGGTGAAGATCTCCGCCGTCGGTCCGAATTCCATCCTGGTTTATGCCGGTCCGGGTGATCAATTCGAAATCCTGGAACAAATCCAGGGCTCCAAGGAAGCCAGCAGCGGACCTGAAGTGATTCCGCTCACTACCCTGGATGCCAACGACACGGTGGAAACGCTCAAGGGGATGTTTGGCGACAGCAAGGCCGGAGCGCCCTTCCTGAAGGCGGACACGGCGAAGAACGCCATCATCGTCAAGGGCACCCCCGATCAGATGACGGATGTCCGGGTCGCCGTCAAGGCCTTGGGCGACGGCGTGACGCCGGCAGCGGGCGGCACTGTGCGGATGATCAATCTCGATCGGGCCAGCGCGGCCACCATTGCCGAGGCCCTGGAGCGGATGCTGCCGCAACTGCTGCAAAACCCTGTTCAGATCATCGGCCCCGGGTTCAACGAAAACAAACCACAGGAGCCGCGGAAATCCGAACCGGGACAGAACAAGTCCAACGGACAGAGCAAACTGGAAGGGAGCGAAGAACAAGAGGCTCCATTCCCCCATCAGCTCGTGGATCCGCAACAGCAACAGCCGGCCAAGAATAATCAGCCCAATGGCAAGGGCGCCCCGATCAAGATCACGGCGGTCGGCAATCGGCTGATCATCAGCAGCGATGATCCCAAGGCGCTGGCCACGGCGTATGACTTGGTTCGCTTACTGACGCAACCCCAGCAAGGCCAGGGCGATTACGAGACCATCAAGCTGAAGAATGCCAGTGCGACCGAGGCGGCCAAGGCGCTGGACGAAGCGTTCAACGGGCCGAAGCAAACCGCGGCCCAGCAGCAAGGCGGCGGTGGCCGTGGCGGCGGCCGCGGCGGCTTCGGCGGGTTCTTCGGGCCGTTCGCTGCTCCCGGCGCGACGACCCCTGCCACCCCGGCCGCGGACACGATCCGGGTCGTGGCCTATCCCCCGACCAACACTCTGTTGGTCCGGGCCAGCCCGCTCGACATGCTGCGGATCCGGCAGCTGCTGAAGAATGCCATCGACACCGAGGACACGGAATCGAAGGGCATCATCAAGACCTGGATCCTCAAACCGTTGCAATTCGCCAACGCCATGGAGGTGGCCAACATCATCAAGGATGTTTACCGCGAGTACACCAACAACAACCCGCAGCCGACTCAGGTCGGCGGCTTGCCCGGCTTCGCTTTCGGTGGTCGCGGCGGCGGCGGACGATTCTCGAACGCCAATGTTGACGCCAGCGGCAACCCGCGTGGGGTGAGTCTGTCGGTCGGGATCGATGATCGCGCCAACCGCATCATCGTCAATTGCACCGAGTCGCTCTACCAGGACATTCAGAAACTGGTGGACCAGCTCGATTCGGGCACCAAGGATGCGACGCGCACCGTGAAGGTCATACCGCTCCAGGGCGTCGATCCGCTCTTGGTGCAGCAGGCCATCGATGCGATTCAGGGGCGGCGCACCACCACGCCGAGCAGCACGCAACCGAGCTTTGGCCCCGGCGGTTTCGGGCAATCCCCATTTGGCGGGAGAGGAAGCGGTTTCGGTCCCAGTGGCTTCGGCGGCAGTATGATCCCCGGCGTAACCCCAGGGGGACGCGGGTTTGGAAGCGGGATGGGGCAGACACCCGGAGGAGGTGGTACGCCAGGAGGCGGGCGCTCCGGAACGGGGCCGCAGAGTCGAGGGCCCGATTTTTTCGAACACCGGGTCAAGGATGACCCTCAGCCGTCGCTCTTCTATGATCCGCAACAGTCGCCGACGGAAAGCGCACAACAGCCCGCGTCTGCTTCGCCCATCCACCTAGCCAGCTTCGAACAACAGCCGCAGGCGCAACCTCAACCCCAACAACCCACCACGCCGCCGGCGTCGGAGCCGATCCGTGGGCCTCGGTCCCCGGTCACGGCCGAGGCGTTGGAGCAGCTCGGCGTCATTGTTGTCAGCGGCAATAATCCGGCGGACGTGGAAGAAGTCATCCGGATCATCAACTACATCCGCCAGCTCGGCGCCGGGGCCGAAGTCCAGATCCAGATGGTGCCCTTGGAGTACGCGGACGCCACCAGTGTTTCGAACACCCTGACACAGCTCTTCCAGCGCGTGATCATCGGTACGTCCGGCAACACGAGCACCGCCCGACCGACCACCACCACGACACCGCTCGGCCCCATCAGCCAGCAGCAGGCCGCTTCGGTGGTGTTGATCCCCCTCCCGCGTTTCAACGCGATCTTGCTGGGAGCGCCCAAGGCACGCATCGCCGACATGCTCGCCGAGATCAAACGGCTCGATCGGCCGTTGACGGATTCGAGCAAGGCTGTCCCCTTCGCTCTCAAGAAGGCGTCGGCATCGCGCGTGGCCACGTTCCTGATCAACCTTTACAACCAGCGGTATCCGAACGAAACCCTGGCGCAAAACCAGATTCGCATCACCTCGGAAGACAGCACCAATACCGTTTGGGTGCAGGCGGCTCCGGCGGACCTCAACGAGATTCGTCGCCTGATCGACATGATTGATACGCAGGTTTCTGCCGCCGTCAACGAGCTGCGCATTGTTCCAGTGAAAAACGCCCTGGCCAGCGACTTGGCCACGCTCATCGTGCAATCCATCTCGGCAGGAATCGTGGCCCCGACCACGACGCCGACGACGCTCCCGGGCGGCCTCCCGACGGCGCCCGGCGGCCTTCCCGGACTGCCCCGTACCGCGACACCGGGCTTGCCCGGTGCTCCCGGCGGTGTGCCCGGCCTGCCCACCGCGGCCCCGGCGATTCCTTCGGTAGCACAAAGCACGGGAACCACGAAAACGATCTCGTTACGCTTCTTTAGCCGGCCCGGCGCTCCGGGTGTCGAAGCCGGTGTTCTGGAAGACATCCACATCACACCGGATGTGCGCACCAACAGCCTAATCCTGGCGGCTCAATCCAAGACCATGGAGCTCCTCTTGGCTCTGATCCGCGAGTTGGACGTGCCGCCGCCGGCACGGGCCACGGTGAAGATGTTTCCGCTGCGGCACACGGATGCGACGATCATGGCCACGATGCTCCAGCAACTGTTCTTCGGTGCCGGCACGACGGTGGGCGGCGGGGCTCCGACCGCCTTGGGCGGAGCCGGCGCGGCGGGCGGAACAGGACCGCTTGGCCCGACGGTGGCCGGTGTGCCGACGACGCAATTCACGCTGCAAGGCTTCGTGCCGGAAGGGGCGCCGCTCATCGAGCTCCGCATCACGGTCGATGTGCGTACCAACAGTTTGATCATCGCGGCCGGCCCCAATGAGCTCGATGTCATCGATGCCATCATCGCTCGCCTGGAAGAGAGCGGGCCCCGAGAACGGATCAGCAAAATCATTCACCTTCGCTATGCCAGCGCCGCCGACGTCGCCAACACCCTGCAAGGCTTCCTCACCAACGCGCTCACCATCGTGAAAAGCTCGGGACAGAATACCAACTTCACCGAGTTCGAGCGGGACGTGGTGGTCTTCGCCGAGCCGATCACGAACCAGGTGCTGGTCAGCGCTTCCCCCAACTTCATGGGCGAGCTGCTCCAGATGATCGAACAGCTCGATATCGAAGCTCCGCAGGTTGTCATTCAGGTGTTGGTTGCCGAGGTGGACCTGACCAGTACCGAGGAATTCGGTGTCGAGGTTGGTCTGCAAAGCCCGGTGCTCTTTTCACGCAGTGTGATTCCGGCGGATAATTTCGGCAACTTCGGCAATGGTGGTACGGTCAACTACATGAATACGGGCGTGGCCGGCAATCTCGTGCCGCCGGGCGTCACCGTCAACAGCAGCATTAACCCCGCGGCGCTGCAAGGCTTCAACTTCAACAACGCCAGCAATTTCAGCCTGCCGTTGGGGAATAATCCCGTGGTCAGCCCGGGAGTCGTCGGGTTCCAGGGCCTTAACAACCTGGGCGTCGGCCGAGCCAATGCCAATGGCATCGGCGGCTTCGTGTTCTCCGCAGCCAGCAACACATTCAATCTGTTGATCCGCGCCCTGAAGACGCAGGGGCGCGTGGATGTGCTGAGCCGGCCTCAGGTCCAGACCATGGACAACCAGACAGCCTATGTCAACATTGGTGAGGACGTTCCGGTCATCACCGGCAGCGCCATCACGGCGACCGGCCTGGTCAGCAACACGATCACGTATCGTTCGGTCGGTGTGATCTTGCAGGTCACCCCTCGGATCAGTCCTGACGGTACGATTCTCATGCGGGTCATCCCAGAAGTTTCTTCGGTGTTGCCGACGCAGGTGAGCTTCGGCAACGGTGTGACAGCCAGCGCCTTCAACGTGCAGCACTTCGAGACGACCGTCTCCGCCCGGGATGGCGAAACCGTGGCCATCGGCGGTTTAATCCAGAAACGCGATGCGAAGGCCGAGAACAAAATTCCCTGGTTGGGCGATGTACCGTATCTGGGCGCCCTGTTCCGCTACCGGACCCAGGACAAGAGCAAGATGGAGCTGATGGTTATCATGACCCCGCACATCGTCCGCTGTGCCCACGATGCCGACCGGATTCTGTTTGAAGAATCCAAGCGCATGGACTGGGTGCTGGGCGACGTGGCAAAGGTACACGGCACAACCGGGATGGCGCCCATCTTCGCACCGGTTCCGCCGCCGGGTGGACCGATGCTGCACGAGCCGATGATGGGCTCGCCTCTGTCCGAACTCCCGGCTCCGTCGACCTTGCTTCCAAGTCCGGTGCCAAGCGAGCCGGCGCAGCAGCCGCTGCCGCCACCGCGCACCATGCCGCCCGCGCGGCCGGTTCCGGCTCCGATGCCGCCCGCTCCCCAGAGCCAGGCCCCGGTGGGCTCGACGAGCATGGCGTCCACGGCAGCTCTGCCGTCGTCAGGAGATTCAACAGGCACTTCGGTTTCGGCTGCTCAGCAGCCCTCGGACAGCGGGCCGTCCACGCCAGCGGACCCGCCCAAGGAGAAACGAGGATGGAGCCTCTTCCCATGGAAAAAGTAGCAAGGACAACGGAAAAAGGAAAAAGGAACCCATCAACTTTTGTCTTGTGCCTTTTACCTTTTGCCTTGTGCATGGCTGGCTGTGTCGGCACGGGAGCGTTCGTCCTGCCCGGAGTAGACAAGCTGGCCCCGGTCCCCTGTGAGGTCGTGGTCGCATGGAACCCGGAGGTCCTTTCCCGGCCCGATCCGGCCAACCGGGGAATGCCGACGCCGGGGCTGGGTGGCCGGATGTACCTCTTCGGGGAAGGGAACGACTGCCCGTTGGCGGGCGACGGCTGCGTGGTCGTGGACCTGTATCTGGACATCAGCCCCAAGGCCTCCGTGCCGCTGGAGGAATGGCGCATCGACCGAGACACCCTGAAGCGGTTGCTTCGCAAGGATGCCGTCGGTTGGGGCTATACGTTGTTCCTCCCCTGGGGCACGTATAAGCCGGAGATCAAGCAGGTTCAGCTCCGGGCTCGCTACGAGCCGGTCAAGGGTGTGCCTCTGTATGCTGAGAGCTCAACCGTGGTTTTGCACAAGGGGAATGTGAATGGGCCCGCGGTCGGCAGCCAAACGACAACCCTGATGGGTAATCCGCCGAGCGAGGTTCCGCCGCCTCGGGGCGCGCTCCCTAAATGACCATACCGGATCCTACAGTCTACAAGCCGGACGCGCCCGCGAAGGGAAACCGAACTCCTTCGCGGGCGCGTCCGGCTTATGGTTTGCCGAATCACGCACGCGGACCTAGCGGCGGCGTGTTCGCGGCGGATCATGTCTTCGGAATGGGCTCTTCCTTGCCCTGGATGAAATTCTGATATTTCACTTGCAGGAATTCCGGATTGGCGGGATCACGACGGCACGCCAGGTGATCCATGCCGCGCGGAGCGGGGTTGCTCCGGCCCGGCGTCTCCGCCCGCTGGCCGTCGAGGTTAAACGTTCCTCCATGGCAAGGACAGAGGAAATGCCGTTCCTGTTCCTCGAAATTGACCGAGCAGCCCAGGTGGGGGCAAATGGTCGTGAAGGCGTCGACTTGATCCTCGCTGCGGCGCACCAGCCAGACTCTGCCGATCACCTCGTCGGGGTGCAACGTCCAGGCGTCGCGGCTGATGTCGCGGATCACGACTTGCTGCGGCTTACCGATCGGTAAGTCGCTTAATCGCGCCACGGTCTTGAATTCGTTGTCCCGGGCGGGCCGATTGCGGGGATCAATCAGGTAAGCCGCCGCTGGTACGCCCAGCAGCGCGCCGAACAGGGCTGACAAGCCATAGATGGCACGTTTGAGAATGGAACGCCGGTCCGTGCCGGAATCTTGCGGGTGGGAGGATTGCACGTTTCAGACTCCAAAGGGCGGGATCACCGCGTTGGCCGCGCCGCGTCCAGGGCCAGCTCGACGGCCTGGAGAATGCGAGCGCGGGCTTCTTCGAGAGGAGCTTCCAGGACGGCTCCGGAAGCCAGGCGATGCCCGCCGCCGCCAAACTGCTCGGCCAGGCGCGAAACATCAACCCGGGCACGGGAACGAAAACTTACCTTCACGCCGCCGCGTGGTTGCTCCATAAAAAGCAGCCCCACTTCGACGCCGGTCAGGCTCCGCGTGTAATTTACCAAATCTTCGCTGTCTTGGGGGGTGGCCCCGGTGGTTTCGTAGTCCCTGCGACGAATCTCCGTGTATGCCACCTGTCCACCGGCCGTCACCTGGAGGCGTTCCAGCACCAATCCCGTAAGCTTCAGACGCGCCAATGAATTCTCTTCGAACAAACGGTCATAAAGCAATTCGGGCCGAGCCCCGGCCGCGACCAGCTTCTCGGCCAGGGCGAACGTGGCCGCGGTCGCATTGCTGTGGCGAAACCACCCGGTGTCCATGGCCAGGGCCACAAAGAGGGCGCTGGCGGCGGTTGCCGGCAAGGGCGCGCCGAGCGCAGTGATTGCCTCGAACACGAGCCGGCCGGTGGCCTCGGCCGTCGTGTCCACGAGCCGTAGTGCCCCCAATTCGTCCTGGGTGCGATGATGGTCGATGACCACCTTCACAGCCGGGAGGGAACGGAGGAACGGCCCAAACGCCGCGAGCTGGTTATCTGTCCCCGTATCGAGGACAAGGACAACTTCGGTCTGGCGGTAATTCTCACCTGGAGGCGAAAACTGCTGGATGCGGGCCTCGGGATCGAGAAAGCGATAGCGCGGCGGAAACGTGCTGGTGATGACCATCTGGACTTCCTTGCCCTGCCGCCGGAGCACCTCTTCCAGAGCCAACATCGAGCCCAGCCCATCACCGTCCGGACGGATATGGGTCGTGAACAAGAAGCGCTGATGGCGGTGGACGATCTCGACAAACTTGGTCCAATCGAGCGACATGCCAGACCTTTCCCGCTGGGGTTCGGAAATTTTCATTGTAGGGCGGTGCGGGGCAGGGGGAAAGCTCGCAAAAAGGAGCACGGCAAGCGGACCTCAACTATGCCGGCTGGGCAGCGGGGAGCGGTGGAAATGAATATGCTTCCAATGAGAGCCTTGCCGTTGCCAGATGCGCGTCTCTTCAAAGCCGATCGTCACCGGCAAGCCGTCTGTGCCGATCCGCTGGTTCAGACGTACATAGGCGATGATGGCCACATCTCCCATCATGCGGACTTTGGGAGCGCACAGGGTCGTCGAATGACTCCGGGTGGCACTGCCCAGGTTGAAGTAGAAGCGGTGGAACTCCATTCCCTCTACGAGCTGGCCCAGTGCCTCTGGCTCGAAGGCGGTCATGGACGGATCACACAGCTCCTGGTAGGTGGTCCAGTCCGCGTTGGCGATACTTTCCAGGAGGCGCTGATTCAAGCGTAGGAGCTGGTCTTCGAGTTCGTGAGACATGGGCAGGCTGCCTCCAAAGCGGGGCTACAGCAATCAGGCTTTCTATATCATGGCGTGGAATTCAGCAGCACACAAGCCGGACGTGCCCGTGAAGATTGGCCCGGTCCTTCGCGGGCATGTCTGGGTTGTGCCGCATTTTCACGCGCGCTGAGATACCGACATAATGGGACGGCGAAAGCAAGCTCTCCCGGATCGTGCATGGCTTGGGCTTGGCCCAGCAGCGAGCTTTGCAAGATAATGAATGCGAATGGCTGGCATGATTGGGCGCGAAAAAGCGGATATTCCAAGAGCCGGCCAGCTTCGGGTACGGCGCGCAGCTCAAGGCCGTCCTTCGATTCGGACGATGTTCGTGTGAGGCAGATTTACCAAGAAGGGCAATCGCGATGGCCAGGGTGAGCGAGGAAACGACCGGTGGGTTTCAGAATCTGAACGAGATAGCAACATCCCTCGTGATGGGCCTGGGTGACATTGCTCTATTCAGCGGCCACACCATCGCCTGGATGGTTCGGCGCCGGCTGCGTCCCGGCACCCTGCTGCCGATCCTGCACTCCGTCGGCGTGCGCAGCGTACCGGTCGTGGCCATCACGGGAACATTTATCGGCATGGTCTTGGCCGTGCAGTCGTACAGCCAATTTCACCAGTTGGGCCTCGATACGCAGCTGGGCTCCATCATCAACCTCAGCATTGTGCGCGAGTTGGGGCCGGTGCTGGCCGCGACGATGCTGGCCGGCCGGGTCGGCAGCGCGATGGCGGCGGAATTGGCCACCATGCGCGTGACCGAGCAGATTGATGCCCTGTCCTGCCTGGGTGTAAACCCGGTTCACTATCTGGTTGTGCCGCGGTTCTTGGCCTGTGTGCTCCTGATCCCGCTGCTGACGATCATGGCCAATTTCATGGGCGTCATGGGCGGAGCCTTAATCTGCACCAAGATCTATCATGTTGAAGCGTATCATTATTGGAGGCACGCGCAGGCTCACGTCGGTTTGTGGGACCTGACGACGGGGCTGATCAAGCCGATGTTCTTCGGTGCGGCCATCTCCCTGATCAGCTGTCACCGCGGCTTCCATAGCAGTGCCGGAGCTGAAGGCGTCGGCCGGGCCGCGACCGAGGCGTTCGTGGCCTCATTCATCGCGATCTTGGGCCTGGATTTCTTGTTGGCGATGTTTCTGAATAATCTATATGAGCGACTTTGGCCGGCGACCGGCGTGCATCTCATGTGAGCCGGTTCCGGGTGAAAACGCATGAGCGTCTTCGCACCGCCAAAAAGCGACGCCGCCTTGGTTGCACTGGAGCACGTTTCTGTCCAGTTCGGCAGCCAGCGCATCTTGCGCGATATTGGACTGGCCGTGCAGCGGGGGGAAACCCTGGTCGTCATCGGCGAAAGCGGCTGCGGCAAGACGGTCCTGTTGAAGCTCATGATCGGCTTGCTCCGGCCGGCGGCTGGCCGGGTCTTGTTCGATGGGCGCGTCCTGGCGGACTTGAGCGATCGGGAGTTAACGCGGCAGCGGCTCCGGTTTGGGTTCCTGTTCCAGGGAGCGGCCTTGTTCGATAGCTTGACCGTTTTCGAAAACGTGGCATTCAGTCTCCGTGAGCAGGGCCGCCTCACGGAGCACGAAATCGAGGATCGTGTGCGGCAACGACTTCAAGAAGTCGGCCTGCCCGCAGAAGTGGAAGCCAAGAAACCGGCGGAGCTTTCTGGAGGAATGAAGAAACGGGTTGGGCTGGCTCGGGCCCTGGCCATCGACCCCGAAGTGATGCTTTACGACGAACCGACCACGGGGCTGGATCCGATCATGAGTGATGTGATCAATGAGCTGATCCTCCAGACGCGGCGGCGGCGTCCAGTGACGAGTATTGTGGTAACGCATGATATGCGGACGGTGCAAAAAGTTGCCGACCGCGTCATCATGCTCCATCCGCTGGGGCGCCTCAGACCGGGGGAAAGCCAAATCCTGTTTTCCGGCTCTCCGGCGGAGCTGCACGATTGTCCCGATCCGCGCGTGCGGCAATTTGTGGAGGGCGAGGCCCGCGAACGGCTCATGGAAATCGCCCGCGACGGCGAGGAGGCTCGGGGTTCTTGAGGCTAAGGAAACTAAAGTCTTGCTACTGCGTGGCACGTCCTGAGTCTTCGAAAGGCGTGCCGCCCAAAGCCTGGCTGTGCGGACCGTACCGGAGATGCAGATGCCGACCGCGAACGAGCAACTGACTTTTCGCATCGGAATCTTTGTGCTGGCGTCGATCGTTCTGCTGGCCATTTTGGTCACGCTCTTCGGCGGTTCCGGTACGCTGTTCAAGGCGCAGGATACGTACACCGTCGTCTTCGACTACGCACCGGGGGTTGCCGAGGGGACGCCGGTGCGCCGCTCTGGTGTGCGCATCGGTCAGGTCCAAAAAGTCGAGCTCGACGATAAGACCGGCAAAGTCCGCATCACCATCCGCATCGATCGGCCCCATGTGCTTTATCAGGATGATCGGCCGGTGCTGGTTCAAGGTGCGCTAAGCGGCGACACGAGCATCGACTTTGTATCCCGTTCTGCCGAGAACCATCCTGCGGAAGAAAAACCGCAGCGTAAGGTGGGAGAAGCCCCGATTCAGCCGGTATCGTTTCAGGTAGCTCAGGCTCCCGCCGGCCAGCCGCTCCCTGCCAACCCGCCACCCGCTCGGATGCCGGCCAAGCCCGGCACGGAGTTTACCGGCGTCTCGCAACCCAATATCGGCGCAATTCTCCAAGAGCTTGCCAAGATTTCCCCGTCGGCCCAACAAGCGTTCATCGATCTGACCCGGATCCTGGAGCGTTTCGACAAGCTGACTCCGCTCATGGAAGAAACCCTACGGATCTACCGGGACCTGGGCAGCGACACCGACAAGATGATCCCCGAGCTGCGCCGCACGAACGACGAAATCCAGGTGACCGCCCGCAATTGGGGCCGGCTGGGTGAACGTCTCGATGTCTTGCTGCAAACGAATCAGGACAAGGTGGTCAAGACGCTGGACAGCCTCAACGATGCCGTCGTCCGTGTCGCCAATGTGTTCAACGACGAAAACCAGCGGAACCTGGCCCGTACGCTGAAAAACGTCTCGGACGGCACCAAGAACCTGGAAAGCATGAGCCGGAACACCGAGGATCTTATCAAGGAAAGCCGCAAGACCATCCAGCGGATCGATGATTCGGTGACGCGCGCCAATGAGGTCTTCAGCAACCTTCAGCAAGCGACCAAGCCGATGGCCGAGCGCAGTAGCGCGATCATGAAGAACTTCGACGAAAGTGCGGAGAAATTGAACCGGACGATGACCGATGTCCGGGAATTGCTACGGGCCGTGGACCAGGGCGATGGGACGTTGCGCCGCTTTCTGCTCGATCCGTCGCTCTACACCAACATCAACGATGCCGCCTGTATGCTGGCCCGGGCCATGCCGCGGGTGGATCGGATCCTGCGCGACTTCGAGGTGTTTGCCGATAAGGTGGCTCGACACCCGGAATCTCTCGGTGTCGGCGGCGCGATCAGTCCCAGCAGCGGCCTGAAGGAAGGCCCTTCTTCCTGGCAGCGCGGCTCCGGCCCGTGAATTTAGACACCCATACACGGTCCGGCTGAAGGCGTCCGTTATGGTTTAGCGGCGGTTCGCAGAACCGCGTGGGGCACATCCCCGTGCGGTTCTGCGAACCGCCGCTAAGCAGACAGCATGAACGGGACCGTGTACCAGACAAGGAGACCTGCATCTTCTCCCCCTCTCCTTGTCTGGGTGTCGAGTGGTTACGCCAACAGCCCGGGGACCACGTTGCCATGCACATCGGTGAGACGGAAATCGCGTCCCTGGAAGCGGAAGGTGAGCTTGGTGTGATCGATGCCGAGGCAGTGCAGGATGGTGGCGTTGTAGTCATGGATGTGGACGGGATCCCGGACGATGTTGTAGCAATAATCATCGGTCTCCCCATAGGTGATGCCACGACGAATGCCGCCGCCGGCCATCAACATTGTGAAGCAGCGGCCGTGGTGATCGCGGCCATAATTGTCCTTGGTGAGGGCTCCCTGACTGTAGACAGTCCGTCCGAACTCGCCGCCCCAGATCACCAGGGTATCTTCCAGCAAGCCGCGCTGCTTCAAGTCCTGGATCAAGGCCGCTGAGGGCTTGTCCACGTCTTTGCATTGGCCCCGAATCTGTTTCGGTAAATGGCCATGCTGATCCCAGCCGCGGTGCATGAGCTGAATGAACCGGACGCCGCGCTCGGCCATACGGCGGGCCAGCAGACAGTTGCGCGCGAAGCCGCCGTCCTCTCCGTTCTCCTTGATGCCGTACAGATCGAGGATGTGCTGTGGCTCTCCGGACAGATCGGTCAACTCGGGGACCGAGGTCTGCATGCGGAAGGCCATTTCGTATTGGGCGATGCGTGTATTGATTTCGGGATCACCGAAGGATTGCGCGGCCAGTTCGTTTAGCTCTTTCATGCCGTCGAGCATGCGCCGCCGGCTGGCGGTGTCGATACCGGGTGGATTGGACAGGTAGAGCACCGGGTCGCTGCCGGAATGGAAACGGACCCCCTGATGCTGCGTCGGCAAGAAGCCGCTGCCCCACAGCCGCGAGAAGAGCGGTTGATCGGTCTTGTTGCCGCTCCCCTGGGAAATCATGACGACGAAGGCGGGCAGATTTTGGTTCAGGCTGCCGATGCCATAGCTCAACCAGGCCCCCAGGCTTGGCCGGCCGGGCTGCTGGTGGCCGGTCTGGATGTACGTGATGGCCGGGTCGTGGTTGATCGCTTCGGTGTTGAGCGACTTGATGATGGCGATGTCATCCACCACGGTGGCGATGTGCGGCAACAGCTCGCTGACCCAGGCGCCGCATTGGCCATGCTGCGCGAATTGAAACATCGGTGCAACGCAGGGGAAGGATTTCTGCCCGGAAGTCATGCCGGTAATGCGTTGTCCCATGCGTACGGAACCGGGCAGCTCCTGGCCGTGATGCTCGCGCAACTTGGGCTTGTAATCGAACAGGTCGATGTGCGATGGCCCGCCGGACATGAACAGGTAGATGACGCGCTTGGCCTTCGGGGCGAAGTGCAACGCGGGCAGGACGCCATGCGTTTCCAACGACGCCGGAGCATCGGCGGCGAACAACCGTTCGTTGAGCAGGGAGGCCAGGGCGGCCGTACCGATGCCGGCGGCGGTGCGGCCGAACAGTTGGCGACGGGTTAACACTAAATGATGTTCGTAATGCAGGTTCATGGTCTTCATTCTTTGGGACACAAGTTGCGCGGAATCGGAAGGAGGTTTCTCACTCCAACCAGCTTTCGACACGAAGTTGCAGAACCTGATTTGGACCGTTCAGTCTTGCCACGTCGGCTGCGAGCCCGCATACGATCGGCCTCATGGCTTGGTGGAGCAGGTCCTGCATGCCCGGATCGTCCGTAAACATTCCAATTGTTCGTCGCCAGTCTTTCGGGCGATGTCCATTCACAAGAGCCATTTTAACTCAGCAACCTGTCGCTCGAGTGCTGTGACTCGATCCTCAAGGGGCAGTGGATGCAGGGTTCGCTCTCCCTCTCACCGACCATTCTCACCCTTTTGTCACCGTCTCATCGAGGTTCAGAATCACGCTGGCCACCGTCGTCCACGCCGCTAACTCGGCTACGTCGAACTTCTCATCGTGTTTGGATTCGCCAACGTTCAGCAGCTTCCGGGCTACTTCCCTATCCCGGTGATAGACCTCCAACTGTTTCGCCAAGATCTTTCCGAGCACAGCCAGCTCTGGAGATCGGGGCCGGCGAGCCGTGGCCAGGCGGAAGGCCAAAGCGATGCGTGCCTCCACACCCTCCGCTTCCGTCAAGATACGCTCTGCCAACTTCCGCGATGCTTCCAGATACGTCGGATCGTTCATCAACACCAGTGCCTGCAGGGGTGTATTGGTGCGTGGCCGACGAACGGTGCAGGTTTCACGATCGGGGGCATCGAAGGTCGTCAACGTCGGCGGTGGCGACGTCCGTTTCCAGAAGGTGTACATGGTGCGCCGATAGAGGTCTCTTCCGTGGCTCTGCACATAAGTCTGGGCGGTGAAATTCTTGCCGTCTTCGCGTGAGGCCAATTCTTCCCAGAGCCCCGGCGGTTGGTAGGGCGATACGCTGGGACCGCCAATCGTGTCGTTGAGCAAGCCGCTGATGGCCAACGCTTGATCGCGGATGAACTCGGCCTGAAGCCGGAGACGCGGGCCGCGGGCCAGCAAGCGATTCTCCGGATCCTTTGCCAGCAGGGCGGGCGTGACCGTGGATGCTTGCCGATAGGTGGCGGAGGTAACGATCAAGCGAAGCAGGGCTTTGATGTCCCACGCCCTGTTGCTCCCACTGCCTAGGGGCGCACTGGACGGGTTCATGAACTCCACAGCGAGCCAATCGAGAAGCTGCGGATGGCTGGGCAGTTCCCCCTGCGAGCCGAAGTCCTCGGCGGTCTTGACCAGGCCGGTGCCAAAGAACATTTGCCAGTACCGATTGACGATGACCCGTGCCGTCAAGGGCTGCTCTGGATCGACGAGCCAGCGGGCGAGTCCCAAGCGGTTGGCCGGCGCCCCCGGCGGCAGCGGCGGCAAGCTAGCGGGCACGCCGGCCGTCACTTTTTCCCCCTTTTTGTCGTATTGTCCGCGGACCAGCAGGAACGTTTCTCGGGGCTTGGGCATCTCCTGCATGATCATCGTCGTCGGAATCCGCTTTTCCAGTTCTGCCCGGGCCTGGCGCAGTTTGGCCAGCTCCTCCTTGAGCTGCTTGTCCTGGGTGGATCCGTTCGCCCCGGCAGTGCGTTCCGCCTGCTGGATCGAAGCGGCCAAGGCGTCGAGTTTTTGTTGCTGTTCCGGCGTAGCCGTCCGCAAAACCGGGGCGGCATTGCCAGCTCTGCCATCCAGCCCGTTCTCTGGAACGTTGTGGAAGTAGGCATAGAGCTGGTAGTACTCTTTTTGCGTGATGGGATCGTACTTGTGATCGTGGCATTGGGCGCAGGCCACGGTCAATCCCAGCCAAACCATGGTGGTCGTGTTCACCCGATCGATAATGTAGGCGGTATGGTACTCCTCCGGAATTGCCCCACCCTCGAAATTGATCATGTGGTTGCGATTGAAGCCGCTGGCGAGGCGCTGTTCCACGGTCGCGCCCGGCAACAGGTCGCCCGCCAATTGCTCGATCGTGAACTGATCGAACGGTAAATTGCTGTTGAAAGCATGGATTACCCATTCGCGCCAATGGGACATGTCCCGGGCACTGTCGATGTGATAGCCATGCGTATCGGCGAAACGGGCCGCATCGAGCCAATCGACCGCGAGCCGTTCACCGAAATGCGGCGAGGCGAGCAGGCGATCCACCACTTTTGCATAGGCATCGGGGCTGGCATCTCCGACAAAAGCATCCACCTCGGCAGGGGTCGGCGGCAGGCCGGTCAAGTCCAACGTCAATCTGCGGATCAGGGTGGTTCGGTCGGCTTCTGGAGAAGGGCCGAGTCCTTCCGCTTCCAACCGGTGGAGGATAAACGCATCGATGGCATTGCGTGGCCAATCGGTCCGTGCCACGTTCGGCAGCGGCGGGCGTCTGGGGGGCACGAAGGACCACAAGCTCTGGTATTCGGCCCCCTGGTCGATCCACCGCGCCAGCAATACTTTCTCGGCGGTGGTGAGTTTTTTGTTGCTGTCGGGCGGTGGCATGACGAAGTCGGGTTTGGTCGAGTTGATGCGCCGAACCAACATGCTGGCGGTGGCATTGCCGGGCACGATCGCTTTCCGGCCCGATTCCGTCGGCTTGAGTGCCTCGGTGCGGACATCGAGCCGCAAGCCGGCCTGACGCTGCTTCGAGTCAGGACCGTGACATTGGAAGCAGTTGTTCGAAAGAAGCGGACGGATATCGCGGTTGTAGTCGAGGTGCGCCTCTGGCTTGGCAGCTTGGACTGGAGACGGCATCAGCCAGCATGTCGACGTAGCCCCGAGCAAGGCCAACAAGAACGTTGCCGGAAGGCAAACGCAGCGCGTCAAGGTCATTCGGCTCAACTCCATGCTGAGGGTTTCAAACTGTATTGTTTAGCGGCGGTGCGCACAGCTGCGCGCTGATGCGCCCCACGCGGTTGTGTGAACCGCCGCTAAACCAAAACGGACACGCTCAACCGGTTCGTGCATGAGGAAGGAAAACCAATCCATCGGTTCCACCGGCGCAGGCACAGACGCTATTTTATGCGACCGCCGCTCGGCTGTCAGGTCGGCTTTGCGAAGACAATTCCAGGAAATGCCCTGCCACGCGGTGCTCTTATCGGCTCCGCAGGAGGGACTCGGCCTCGGCGCGGAAGTTGGCCAATTCCGTTTCCCCACCAGGCGGTAGATCGCCCTGCTTCTGCCGCATCCAGTCCAGCGCACGATCATGGCAATCCTGGGCCTTGGCGGCGTCGCCTTGACGGGCATGGCACATCGCAAGGAAGAACAGATCATACGCCGCCGCCTGGCCCTGGGTGTCGTGCAAGTCGCGCTCCAATTGGACGATCGCCTCGGGGTATCGGCCCAGCCGATAGTAGACCACGCCCAGCGTCTTCCTCCCCAGTTCCGGCGCCCATGCGACGGCTTTCTCGGCCAGAGGAAGAGCTCGGGTGAGGTCCCGCTCCTCTTCCGGACCCGTGACACACTGCCAGGCCAAACCGTTGCACTGCCGGGCCGCTGCACTCTTCAGCTCGAACGGGAGCTCCAAATCGCCTGCCGCAAGCGTTTGCAAATCGGCCTCCGCCCGGGAGGGATCGTAGAGATGCCGGTAATTGTTGCTCCGCCGGAAGAGAGCTTCGCCACGGCCTGGGTGTCCGGCCGGCATGAGAGCCAGGGCCATGCTGTAATCGGCGATGGCATGCGGATATTCCCCGAGCCGGCCGTACGCCCGACCACGCTGGAAATATGCCTCGAAGTTGAAAGGGTTCAGGACCAGGAGGAGGCTGTTGACCGCAATCTCGATATGGTCACCGCCCGGAACGCGCCCCAGCTCTTTTCCCAGGTCCACCTCGACCCGAAGGGACTGTGCCGCGGCACCGCTGTCTACCGGGGGATAAGGTGGCTGCGGCCAGTCGAGGCCCATGTTCGCCAGTTCTTGGCGAAGCCGACGAAGGTCCCAGAGGTAGAGGATACCTTCATTTGTCCCTACCGCGAGCAGACTACCATCGGGGCTGAACGTGCTGGCTCCGAGCAGCGGGGTATGGACCGTCGTAAGGGCCACGATTTCCTGGCTGGTGGCGGGATCGAGGAGGTCGAGGTACCGTCCATCAAAATGCACGGCCATCATCCGACCGTCCTGCGTGAAGGCGCTCACGGTGGGCAGACCCGCCATTTTCTCATTTCGGATCTCCTGAGCCGGCTGCCAGGAGCCGGCGCGATAAAAGCGGCAAGCATCGCTTTGGTTCACGACCAACCATTCGCCGTCGGGACTGAACAGGGCGCTCGCATCATCGGCGGTAGACAGCGTCCACACCGCCTGCTGCGGGTTGCTACTGGCCAGATCCCAGATCTTAATGTCTTTGCCTTTGAAGGTTCCCGTGGTCAACCAGCGGCCGTCGGGACTCATGGCCAGGTGGCCCACGTTGGCATGGCCACGCAAAAAAATCTGTTGGCTGGGCCGGCGCAGGTCTAAAACGACGACTTGCTGCCAGATATCGACGACCGCAAGCTTGTTCCCTTCTCGGTCGCATTGGGCACGCTCCAGCAGTTGCTGAACTGGCACATGAATCCGGAGCGGCGGCCCCAGGAGCAGGCGGTGGTCCTTCCCCTCGGGAGCCGGTCGGAGCGGCCAGTGATACAACCCCCGGGTACCGGAAGTGATCAGGCTATCGCCTTTGGAAGGAAATAGGACCCCGATGGTGCGCCCCAGCTCTGGTAGATAGGCCACTTGCCGGAGGGTATGAGTATCCCACAGGGAGACTCCGTCATTTGCCGAGGACGCTAGCAATTGTCCGTCGGCGCTAAACTGCACGAGGGCTGCACCACTTGTCGGTTGGTGGCCATAGAGTTTGCGGCAAACCCGGCCTTCGCTCACTTTCCAGATGCCCACTTCTCGTCCCCGGGTGTAGGCCAACGATCGATCATCAGGGCTAAATTGCAGGAAGGATCCCTGGGCCATCACCAGCTCTTTGCCACTGTGGGTATCCCATAACCGCGTTTGATTATCCCAACCGCTGGAAGCCAGGAGCGTGCCGGCGTGATTGAAGGCAACCTTTACGGCCGACAGCTCATGCCCCTCCAGGACGCTGTGTTGCCGCGGGCTAACGGTGTCCAAGATGTAAATGCGGCCATCACTGCCTGCGGCGGCAAGCCAATGACCGTCGTCGCTCCAGGCCAGGTGCCAAACAGCCGGCAACTTCCACGAAGCGAGGACCTCTCCAGAATCGAGCTTACGGATCTGTACGCCATCTTGCGCTTCTGCGAGTCGTTGGCCGGTCCGGTCCAGGGCGAACGAAAGAGCGGCACCATTTGTTGGCGCGGCCGGGCCAAGGGTCCGCACTTCCCGGCCCGAAGTTAGTACTACTCCGTTAGATGTTCCGAATCCTTCTGGGATGCGGGATATCTAAATTAGGATGAAAACCTACACTCCTCAACTGGACGCGGCCGTGTTGCAACGGCTTTCGGATT
>Ga0070734_10002255_pt1 | contig 24153 bp, 23 predicted proteins | sample Coa_R1_8_FD_66444 | JGI IMG/M metagenome (GOLD analysis project Ga0070734, IMG submission 66444) | Surface soil microbial communities from Centralia Pennsylvania, which are recovering from an underground coalmine fire - Coalmine... | ecosystem: Environmental > Terrestrial > Soil > Unclassified ...
ACGGCGAGTGCCGAAGTCGTGAAGCTGGCTTGGCCGCCGCTGAGCGTGCCTGCGCCGATAGAGCTGCCGCCGTCGAAGAACGTGACCGTCCCTGTTTGCGTTCCCGCTCCGGGCGCTATCGCGGAAACCGTCGCGGTGAACGTCACCGACTGGCCGAACACCGAGGGATTCGGTGATGACGTCACAGCCGTGGTCGTGTTGGATTTATTAACGACTTGCGGATTGCCGGCGAGCGATCCTGTGCTGCCGTTGAAATTCGCGTCGCCTCCGTAGCTGGTGGTGATGGTGTGGTTGCCCACGGCGAGTGCCGAAGTCGTGAAGCTGGCTTGGCCGCCGCTGAGCGTACCTGTGCCGATAGAGCTGCCGCCGTCCAAGAACGTGACCGTCCCCGTTTGCGTCCCCGCTCCGGGTGCCACGGCGGAAACGGTCGCGGTGAACGTCACCAACTGCCCAAACACCGAAGAATTCTGCGACGAGCTCACCAACGTCGTGGTATTGGCTTTCACGACGGTGACAAGCGCGGTGGAAGTGTTGCCCGTTCCAGCGCTGGTGTCGCTTACGGTGACGCTATTGTTTGCCGCGCCGACCGCCGTCCCCTGTACCGTCAGAGCAACCGTGCAAGTTGCCCCCGGAGCAAGGCTCGCGCCTAACAACGACGCCGACGAGGAACCGCTGGCGGCAGCCGCCGTCCCGCTGCATGTGCTATTCAGATTGCTCGGCGCGGCCACAATCAGAGTTCCCGGCGTGGCCGGCAAGGCATCCGTGAATCTGGTGCCCGTCAGCGTCAGATTTTGGTTAAGGCTGGTGACCGTAAAGGTCAGGCTGGTCGTAGCGCCGAAGGGGATCGTGGCACTCCCAAAGGCTTTGGCAATTTGTGGCGGGCGAATGATCGTGAGGCTTGCCGAAGCTGTGTTGCCATTGCCCGCATCGGTCGAGTCGATGGTAACGCTGTTGCTGAAAACCCCGTCCGTCGTGCCCTGCACGTTCACCAAAATGGTGCATGTGGCTAGCGGCAGCGAGGGATTCGAGAAGCTAATTGTGCCGGCTCCCGCCGTGGCGGTGACGACGCCTCCGCAGCCATTTACGACGTTAGGCGTCGCAGCGACTACCAAATTCGTCGGCAACGTGTCCGTAAAACTCGCGTTTATCGTGACAATATTTCCGTTGACGATGCTGAACGTAAGCGTGCTGGGAGTATTCACCCCGGCGGTCGCCGGATTAAAGCTCTCGGTGATCGATGGCGGCTGCAGCACGATGATCGGAGCCGTGACCGTCTGCTGATCTACTGTGGCGTCCGCGTGCCCGGCTCCCCCTACGCCGCCCGCGTTGTAGGTCGCAGTGGCCTGCGCGCTCGCATTGAGCGCTTCGGGTTGAGCTTGCGGGATGGTCCCCAAATTTGGATTGTTAAACGTGATCGGCAAAGCGGCCAGCACATCGAGGTTGCCAGCCAGGGCCGCGCCGGAGCCGTGGTTGTCCGCGCTCATGTCCCCGGTCAGCGTCGCACTCTGATTAATCCGAATCTTGTTGGGGTTCGCCGTATGGGTCAGCTGAATAAAAGGATCGAAGGTGGTGACGCCACCGCTCGAATCGTTGATCGTTCCCGCGGGAGTATTGGTGCCCCACCAGTTATCAGTGACATTTAGCGAGCTGTGAACGTTATCCAGGTTACTGCCCGAGGCCGCAGTGTTGCCGGCAAGCCTGCTGAAGTGCATCGTCAGCGTATCGGTCGTGCTCAAATTACCCACGAAAATTCCGCCACCATTGCCGGTGGCCGTGTTTCCGGTGATGGTCACCTTCGTAAGCGTTGCGGTATCGGGCGCCAGGGAATCGTGGAAAAGTCCGCCACCCTGCGTTCCGGACGTGTTGTTGCTGATCACGCTGCTCGAATCGATCACCAAGTTCGAGTTGTTGAAGATTCCTCCGCCTTGTCCCCCCGCGTGGTTGCCGGAGATTGTGCTTCCGTGAATGGCAACGTGCCCCGTATTCGGCGGCTGGCCAAGCAATTCGAGGCCTCCGCCCGCGGGGTTATTGGTTCCGCTGGTGTTGGCGCTGTTGTTCTCCACCTTGGTGTTATTCAGCACAAGGTTCGCGGAAACCGCCACGAACACTCCGCCCCCGTTTCCCGCAGTGCCAGTCGCACTGGGCGCCGTGACGTTGTTCTGAATCGTGCTGTTGTTGAGAGTTGCTCCGCCAGTGCCACCGTTAGTGTTGAAGATCGCGATTCCGCCGCCTTCGCCTTCCGTCAGCGTGTTGTCGGTGATAAGGCAATTCGTCACGGTGACGGTCGCGGTGGCTGTCGCGGCGCTCGCGCCGCCGGTGTCAAAGTCAAAAGCGCCACCCCAACCGTCCTGGATCGTCGTGTTACCGCGGTTGTGTCCAAAGCGAATCACGAGATTCGAGAGGCTGACGCTCGCGGTAGTAAAAGCCGCGATGTCCTCGTTGAACGAAAAGACTTTGTCGACGCCTGTGGCTGTGCTTGTTCCTCCCTGGATGATTGAGGCGGGATTGCCGGCGCCGTCCACCTGGCCAACGATGTTGACCGAATCCGTAACTTCGAGCGTTCCCTGATTACCCGTGAAGTTATTGGCTATCCTCGGCCGTGAAAGCGTGACGGTGCCGGCGGGCACTTGGATGGTGTCCGTGCCGGCAATGCTGTTTGCTTTGAGCACAGCTTCGCGCAGGCTGCACGAGGACGAAAGGTCCGCGGAGCTTGTGTTGTTGCAGGCATTGGCAATTGGGGAAGCCGGCGTCGGATCGTCAAAGCGGTTGACGAAGAACGTGGGGTCGGGAAGCGGCATGAAAACGGTGGGGGCCACTTGACCCTGATGCAGCGCTACTACGCCCGGGCGGCCATCAATATTCACGCGCATGGGAAGCGCCGCGACCGGCAAGCCGGAATAGGGACGCAGTGAAACGGTGCCCTGCGCGAATGTCGTCGCGCCTGCCTGGATGTTCGGATGGGAAATCACTGCCATCTGCCCGGCCAAGGCGTTGAGCACCATGACATCGTCGGAACCGTTCGACGAGATGCGGGTGCGAAACACAACCGGAATGTGTCCGGTGCCCGGGGGCGTGACCGACCGAAGGCTCTCGGCGATCTTCCAGCCCTGCGTGGGCGCAGAGCGCACAGGCAGCAGAGGATGCGGCCGTCCACGCAGAACCGCCGCCTTCACCCCTTGCATCTCCTCCACGGTAAAGGCGCGAGGGTCAAACTCGCCGCGAACGACGATCTCCACGCTGCCATCCGAGGTCACGAGCGCCATCTGTTGGCCCGGGTTCCGATCGTCCAGGAAGGAACCAACGACAAGCGCTTTCGTGGAAACTCCGAGCCGAAGATTTTCAAGTTGCAGGGACGCTCCATGCAGCAACATCACCTGATCGCTGGCGAGAAACGCCGAATCCATTGCGACATCGCCAAAGTCGGCGAAAGTAATGTTGGATACCGGAGCGCTCAAAGACAGGGTTTTGACCGCCGCCAATCCTTCGACTGAGCCCTTAAAAACAGACAGCCCGAACGCGCTATTCGGGCCGGAAATTCCAACCAACAGAGTTTGGAACTCCTGAGAGACCCCAAAAGGTCCAGAGGCCATTGCGTTCACCGCACCAGTCAGGCGGAGTACCTGGGGCGCCGCGAAGTCGCCCTTGCCGTCGCCGGGAAAAACATACAATGCACTCCCGCCCCGCGATGCCACCACCAGGTCGGTGTTGCCGTTGCCGGTGAAATTGCCGACGGCAATAAAATCGGGAACGACCGGCACCCAGAACACGCGCGCTTTCGGCAAGAATGGAGCCGCGAACTCGCCGCGCCCGATGGCCTCGAATGACCCGTCCGTCTGCGGAGCTAGCGCGTCGAGATTCCCACGATAGAGCACAAGGGCGCCGCCGACCGAGGTCTTGTAGCCGACCAACAGATCTTCGACTCCGTCCCGATCGAAGTCTCCCTTTGCCAACGCGAGGGGTTCGGCTTTCCCGGCGCCAAGCAACAGGGCAACGGCGTTGTTCTGCGCGAGACTGCTTGCCGTGGCACTTGCCTGTCCGTTTTGCGCTCCGCCGCCGATGAACGTGGCCGAAAACCGTTTTGCATCACCCAGCCAGATGCGGGGCGCTTGCGGCGCATTCTGGGGAGGCGCGGCAACCGCCAGTGTCTGCACCAGAAGACCAAGTAACAACAAAGCGGTTCTGACAACATGGAACAGCCTACGACCACGGGCAGGCTCGGCTGGTTTCACGGCTGGGGTTCCTTATCTGCGCACGATGAGATTCTCGGGGCTGAGGAGCGGCATGCGCGAGTCCGACCGCCTTTGCTCGCAATGCCCCTTCTGCGTTAGCGCGACTTCGAAATGTGCATGACTCGCTGTATGTTAGTCGGTGCTTTCGCAAGTTGCAACTGAAATGAGGACAATCATTGCTCGCGAGTGTCCAAATCTTAAGCTTGTACGTTAGTCTAGACTTAATTTACAATGCCTCGGTTCTGCGGATGCTCGAAAACTCCCCTGGGAGGGACGCATGGCCGATATCCTGCATATGGTGACCATCAAGGCGCGACCGAAGCATGTGTACGCCGCGCTGACGGAACAGGCGGGGCTCGCTGGCTGGTGGACGGAGAAAGTTTCGGCGGAGCCGCGCGTGGGGAGCGTCGCGCAATTTCGATTTGGCGATCGCGGCGGTTCCGATATGGAGATTCTTGCCTTGGAGGAAAACCGGCTGGTCCATTGGGCGTGCCGGGCCCATCTGTCCGGGGATGAATGGGTGGGAACCGAAGTCTTCTTCGATCTTCGCGAGGAGAACGGTGCCACCGTGGTTCGCTTCAGTCACCGCCGCTGGCTCGAGGCGACCGATTTTCTGCGCTATTGCAGCATGAAATGGGCCGGGTACCTCGTTAGTCTAAAGAACCTGGTCGAGACCGGGCATGGTAGTCCGTGGCCGCACGACGTTCAGATCTGAAGATAGAGACAAATGCCTGACATTTTGCATCGCGTCGGAATCAATGCACCCATCGAAAAGGTCTATGAAGCCCTGACGGCGCAGGCGGGGATTTCCTCCTGGTGGACTCGCAAGGTAAAGGCGGTTCCCGAAGTTGGCGGCATCATGGAGCTGCATTTCAAGAACGACTCCCTGGTCATGAAGATTAAGGTAGAACATCTTGGGCCGCCCTCGGTCGTGCGCTGGAAAGTTCTCGCCGGCCCGCCGGAATGGATCGGGACCACCATCAATTTCGTGTTGAAACCGAACGGAAGTGAAACCGTCGTGCTGTTTGCTCATCGGCAATGGAAGGAAGCCGTCGAGTTCATGCACCATTGCAGTACAAAGTGGGGCTACTACATGTTCAGCCTGAAATCTTTTATAGAAGATGGTAAAGGAACCCCGCACCCAGACGAGCGCCCGGCCGGGAGTTGGGGCTAGCGGCCGATGGAAGCGTGGCGAGAAATCACAAGGAGCGGTTCATGAATTCCAAGATTGCGTTGCGCGTGTTATGCCTTTCGCTTGTCGCCGCCGTCGGGCTAGTGGTAACCCATTCGCCTGCCGCCGAGGAGGCAAAAGAAGTCCGTCTCTACACGATGGACTGTGGCCGGGCCGAGTTGAAGGATATGTCGATGTTCTCCGATACGGGCGAATACGACGGAAAGTCTGGCGCCATCGCTGTCTCCTGCTTCCTGATACGCCATCCCAAAGGGATCTTGCTTTGGGACACCGGCATGGGCGACAAAATGGCGGAAAAGCCGGAAGGGGTAGACAGCGGCGTGATCCACATGACCGTCCCGGTTACTCTCGTGAGCCAACTGAAAGCCTTAGGACTCACGCCGGCCGATGTGACTTACGTGGCCTTCTCCCATCTTCACTTTGACCACACTAGCAACGCGAACCTCTTTGGCTCGTCCACCTGGATTCTGAACCAAACGGAACTGAACTGGGCACTCAGCAGCCCTACCCCATCCGGCGTCAATCCAGCATCCTTCAGCACCTACAAGACCGCGAAGACCCAGATGATCGATGGCGACTACGATGTCTTTGGAGACCGCAGCGTCCGCATTCTGAGGGCGCCCGGTCATACGCCGGGGCATCAAGTCCTGGAGATCCAGCTCCAGAAGTCTGGGACGGTTATTCTGTCGGGCGATCTCTACCATCTCCGGCAGAATTATGAGTACCACAGAATTCCGGACTTTAACTACAACCGCGCCGACACTTTGGCTTCGATGGAACGGATTGCGAAAATCATCAGTAATACGAAAGCGCGCCTGGTCGTGCAGCACGACCTCGGAGATTTCCAGGCCTTGCCGAAATTTCCGGCTTTCCTTGACTGAACCGCTTTTCTTTGATCACGGTGCATCCGAAAACGAGTCAAAGCACGGCACTAACGGTTTGTTCATCATGGGAGAACCTACTGGACAGACGCTTGGGCTGTGACCTCTGGAATCATCACGAGAATATCGTAGCCAAAGATGACACGCTCCAGTTCGCGATCGACATGTCCGAGGCTATGGAATTCACTTCGCAGTGGACGCAGGTCCAGGACGGTCCATTTGTATGGATAAATCGCCGCGTAGATTGGAGCCAGGGGACTGACTGGGTCCATGCTCACAACGGCCTTATCATGCTTCCCAGGCCCAGGCTCTTGTGCTTGTTCCCCTCGAACGCCAAAGACCTCGATGTGCAACGATTTGCTCCCTAATCCATCCGCGAATTCTGTCACAAAATTCCCAAGGTCGTTCAAATTGGTCTCGTCAAATCCTTTATACAGGTGATTCCCTCCGAATTTCAAAAGAACACGCGGGGGACGGCCATTCATCTTCGATAGCCGCTCATAGTTCATTACAAAGTTGTGTTTCAGAAGGAGTCCGCGCTCCCGATTCGACTCATAGTGCTGACCGCTCACAAACAAGCTGTAGATATGCTGCGTTTTGACAAGGGCCGCCGCCAGCGGCTTTGCCCGCACGCTTCCGTTTTTCGCGAGTGCAGATTCGAGGCTCAGAAAGTCGGCTGCAGGTCGGAACATGCACAAGTCCATCCAGCTCCCGCTGGCAATTGCTTTTTGCATATCCGCAGAGCACTGCGCAAGAAGCCTTTGTGCGATCACGGTGGATTTGGGATCAGGATGCGTTGCCAGAATCTCTTGCAACAAAAATCCTGCCGATCCGAGGAACTCTTGATCGAGACCCCACAATTGCAGCTTGCTAGGAGCAGTTACTTGCTGGCATCGCGACAAGAGATCGAACTCTTGCTGCCAGGAAAAGAAGGCCAGCGAGTTCGGATACTGCTTCTCAAAGGCCGCGAGATTGTTGCTTCCCCGGCTATCAGAGGTCCATAGCTGAAGCTTTGCCGTTACGAAAGGCCCGGCTTCGATCGCCATCGCGTCGAGCCTTCCACTTGCCATCACCCGGCAAGTCGCACCAACGAACTGCGGAACTTCTTGGGTTCCGTGCTGCTCACCAATGGCGACGAATTGAGCTTCGGAAATCAATCGGCTGAGAAACTGAGCGCCCGGTCCGCTCATTTCTCCATTCTGGACGACGAGTTCGTAGCGGTTGTCGAGGAGAAGCTTGGTCAACGGCGTTTGCTGTGCGCCGGCGCTTGATGCGACACAAAGTGCCATACAGAAAACAAGCAGAAGCAGTTTGTTGTTTATGAGAGGATGCAGGAACACCACCCTAGTATCTCGCACGGGATGAACCTATCGAAAAGCGCAAAATCCCTGTGAAATCGCAGAACACCTCCAACATCGAGGCACCCTCTGCTGGACCGTCCTCCCCGATGTCGGTAAACATTCTCACTAGCGACTCCGACGCAAAATGGGAGGAGGTGACCAGACCGCAACGGACAAAATCACTGCTTCCGCACCTTCGCAGCGGAGAAGGGGATGGCCGACGCTGGGCCGAAATAGATCGCGCGAATGGAAACTACCTGGCCGTTGGTGAGGCCGCTGGCATCAGCGACGCCGTCGAAATTTGTCGGTGCGGTTTGGGGGGCGGCCGCTGGCGTTAGTTGCACCTTTTGTTGCGTGCTCGTCCCAAAGAACGGTGGCAGATTTTGAATGAAAAAAGCGGTGGGCGCCGCGGATGAGAAGATCGTGCCGGCAATGCGCGTGAAACGCAAGAGCACACTATCTGTCTTGAGGAATGCGGGCGTGGTTCCGCTTACCGCCGTAAAATTCGCAACGTGAAGGGCCACGGTCTGGCCCGGGCGGAGCACCGAAGTGTCGCTCGCGCTCTCGAAGGTAGAAGCGTCGGCGGGAAGAATCAAACCTTTCGAGTCGACGCCGAACGTTACGACACCTAGCTTGAGATTCACTATAACCTGGTCGCCGAGACTTACATTGTTGCGAAGCACGCTTCCGCTCGGTGCCTCGAAAACATCGGTTGCGATAACTTCAATTTGACCGCCAGCGGACGGCGTGGCTGTCACCACCCCTTCGATCCAATCGGAAGTAGCTACAGCCAGCGGGTCGTATTCCAGTAGGGTAAAACTGCCGTCCTGGTTCAGGGCTACGTCCATGCTGGCAAGCTGATTGGCCTTTACGCAGTTGAAATCGGCGGTCAGATTGATGGGAGGGCTGGTGCAATTCGGGGAATAGAACGTGGAGGAATTGGCCTGCACGGTGATTGATCCGCGTTCCGCGGTTGTGAGCGTCAGCACGGAGCTGGAGGCCGAGACAGAACCGACCACGCCCGTGAGGTCTTCGATAAATTCCGTCTCGTTGGCTCCGAGACTGCTCGCCGCCTGCGGGAGGGAGACCGCGGCACCAACGCCCTCCTTGGTCAGATCAATGCTTGAGACTGTCTGGGTTGCAGCGTTGATAGTCAGCGCTTTTGCCATATCGAGTTCAACCCGCAAACCTGCCATCTCATTTTCCATGATGGTCAGCGGGAAGGGTGCAGACGAGATGGAAAGAACAGTGGGGCCACCGGAAACAGTCGCGACGGAGCCGCCCGCGCACCCGGGAGTGCCCGGCACCGGTTGGGTGCAGTAGGTCACTCGCGAGCCGTTTGCTATGAGATTGAGCTTGGTGTAACTCCCCGCGGGGAATGCCCGGATCACCTCTCCGAGAAAGGCCGAGTCGCTTTCGAGGCGAGTCAACTCGGCGGTGTATGTTGTGCTGGGCAGAGGCACGCTGACGTCACTGCCTGAGGACGGAGTGAGCGAGACACCTGTGATCGCCAGGGAAAAGGCAAGTATGGATGTACCTGGGGGAGGACCGAGCGGCTTTGCCGCGAGAGCGAGGGCCAGCGTCGCCGTTTGCGGCGGGCACGCGCTGCCAGTGCAATTTACACGGTTGTGTACACCACTGCACGAAGCTACACAAACGACCACAAGGACAGTAAGAAACAACAGGAGCACATGAGAGCTTGCCTTCATCGAACACCCCAGGTTGGTCTATTCATCTCTTCAGTAGCGAGTTGAGCTTCCATGCTCGGTTTCGCCCCGGCAGTGGCTGGACCACGATCCGAGTTGCCTCGATGGCTTGGATGGCTCCTACTCATTTGACGGCAGCAGATAGAGTTAGCCTGTGCTTGCGTTAGTGTCAACTACACTTGTATCAAATGTGGCGAATATGCCATCCAGGCAGCCCATAAATCATGTGCCTCCGGACTTATGGGCTTTTTGCTGTCGTCCACAGTGCTTCTTGGCGGCGAGTGGAGCGATCGCAGCTCAAAATAATCCAATTGCGGACTAGGTTCATCTGCCGAAAGAATATGTAATCTGCATGAGGCCCGAATCGATGCCGGGATTGGTCGCGCCGATGCGGGCGTTTGAGATGTGATGAATCCGGTAGTCAAATCGCACGGATCGTCTCGGCTTGTAGAACCATTCCAGGCCGCCGCCAAATTCAAAGCTGAAATTGAAGCGCGAGGAATTGTCGACAGGTAGGTCTCTGGTCGACACGAGAAAACCTGCCGCCGCGAGCAGAACCGGTTGCAGGCGGCGACGTGGCGCTAGACTTAATTTCAGTCCGAGAGGATTGAAGCCCGCCGAATACGTCCATTGCCGTCCGTAAACGGGAGAGGCAACAATCACTAGGTTTGGTCCGACGGGCACATCCACCAGTGCTCGACTAATGGCTACCACGCGCTCGGGGGACGGGAATCGAACGACCACTTGGTTTGAAAATATGGATTTGAGCGCGACCAAATCAGGATCGCCCGCAAGGACTAGGGGCCTGGCCTGCACCAAATAATACAGAGACTCCCATTTCCGTGAAGAGAGTCTACGGGAATACTCGCCACCCACCGTGACCAGTCGCCTCCGTTCCGCGTAGCCAAGTATTATGTGGCTTGAGTTGGGTGAATATTGAGTGAATGCGCTCCAGGTATTCAGCCGGGTGAAGGGTAAATCATTGTTGACTGGTGAAGCAGGCGCCTCGCGGCCATATTCCGCCGCCTGGCCGCGGGCTCCATTGGGATTCAGAAACTGCAACAAACACCAAACCAAAGCGACAGCCACGATCCATCGATGCGAAGCGGACCGCCCGCGAGGGAGTTTGCGGAGATTTGATGCCGCGACGCTCGGATACGGGTTCTTATCCACCAAACTCTCCTTATGCCGAGTTGCTCTTGTCTCGATGAGAGCCGCACTGGGAAGTGTGCCGCCCAATCCGGCTTAGACGCGGGATAGCCTCCGAAGGTTGGCAATTTCAGCGTAAGTTAACGTAAGGTGCCACTAACTATAAACGGTAACTGGCGTTAGTAGGCTCGGCAGGTTGGCCTAAATTGGGCACACGGCAGGACTTTTCCAAAATCTAGGAAGTGACTCTATGCCGTTACGGGAGCTTCCTGTCTTCCTTCAGATCCTGAAGGTGTTCTTGAGCGTTTTCATAGAAGGTGTCGACCGAAATATCCTTGGGAAAGCCTTCGTCGTGGGAAACCCAGTAACCGATCAGCTCGCCGGCCAGCTTATATTCTCTTCCGATGTCGGAATTCTCTTCGCCTCCACCGTCGCTGCCGAGGAGCGTACGAACCCTCGCCGCGAGCATATTCTTCAGAGCATGGCTCGAAAGAACCTCGACGGCGTGGCCGCTGCCGAGAACCATCCCGACGAAGTTGTTGTATTCAAATTGTTGCGATTCCGGAAGCGGCTCGGGTCCCGCCGTGGCTAACGCCGTCGAGTAGAAAGAGCGCGTGGAAATATTGCTTTCCAGGTTGATGTCCGCCTCAATATTCAATCGCTTCATCGCCAGCGCGTCGTCCCGATCGGCATAGGTCAGATGACCGAATCGAAAGACCACGTAATCATCAAGGCCCGCGATTTCCGCCTTCAGCTCCTCCACCGCTTTAATGAGAAGCTTAATGTTCTTGCTCGCTTGCTCGCCATGCACTGGCAAGTGCGTCGCTTCGTCCGTCCAAATAGCAGGGAACGATTCGAATACAGTTTTGGCTTTTTCGCCCGTGGGGACATTCTTTAGGAGGTAGGTCACCGAGCCTTCGCCTACATGGGTATGCACAAGCAGCTTCCCATGCCAACCGGCGGCCCGGCGGTCCTGCGAAGCGGAATACACGGCCCGGACCAGCTTCTTGTAGTTCTCCATCCCGAGGCCTTTGCTGTCTACGGAGGTAGTTGATGTGAAACAAGAGATTTCCGGCGCCGCCGTATCAATCCCGACCACCTCGTTCCAGAAGCCGAGCTTTTCCCCTGGCTCAATGAGCTCGCGATTTTCTGGATCCTTACCGAGCAGGGCGTTCTTGATGGTCTCCGGCGACGTAGAGAGCGGCGCGGCAAAGGTACCGGAGGTCGGCTCGCAATGTCCGCTCGTGCCAAATTGCATCCAGTGTTTTCCGTCAAGCGTAGCGCCCAATTCGCTGGTGTGCGTCATGAGCAGGACCTTGATTACGGGGATCGGTTTCCCCTTCAGTTGTCCGCGGACCGCCAACGCTTCTGGCTCTCTCGCGAAACAGTCGATGACGTCAAGCTTCGAGGAAACCAGGTGCCCGGCGACCGTCTTGAAACCCCATCCTCCAACGAAGCTGAGAAACTGTTCCGAGTACGCGGTGCCGGTAGCAGCCAGTTCGACAATGGAGGCATCGCAAAGCGCTTTGTTCATTCTTGCCGTGTCGTGGTCGAAAGCGGCGCTGAGATATCCCTCCACGGGTGCTCCTCGAATCGCGTAAGCGCTGTCAAACTCGGTCCACGGCGTACTCGTGAGCACTCGTTGCAGCGCTCCATTGACTTGCTGCGCCGTCAGCCCGGGTATATCTCTACCGTATGCCCTCACGGTCGCGATCGCCCCGGGCGCGAATCGGTTTGCTGGCCCTGTGAGCGAGGCTTTCTTAGGTCGCAGTGATGAAACGAGGTACTTCCACAGTTCCCGGCGGTGTTCCAGGTCTACTCTTGCAGGATCGGTTGGATCTGCGATGAACGCATTCAAATCGGCGTAGGCATAATACGGCAAGATCGCGCTATAGCCGTGGTTGTGCGCATCAAAATATCCCGCGTGCTGCGATCCGGCGTTACCGGAGGCTGGATGCTCCGGACGGTGCGAAGAGACGAACATTTGGGAAACAGCAAGGCCCAGGAGAGAGATCCAAGCCACAAAAAAGAGCACGGGGACTGCTTGTACCAAGTTTCTATAGCGGGGACCGCTCTTCTCCTTACCCTCGATTCTCGTCGCAAAATCCGTCCCTCCTGATTGCAACTCGAGCTTTGCTTCAAGCTCAATCAGCGATCGCCACCAGTGCTCGACGTATTCGTGGGTTTTTCGATTGCTGAGCCACCAGACAATCGTTAGAGCAATGCCCAGGATGCCGAAGGCGACGGCAACACATCTTGGAACGCTCACATCCGCGATGAGCTTCCAATATCCCGCCATGGCGACGGTCTCAAACGCGGCAAAATAGGAGCTGCGCTGCCAATAGGAATTCACTTGGAAACGCCAAGTCTCCAGAACCCCTTTATAGCTCTCGCCCAAATCTTTCATAAGACTCTTGATCGTCACTCAAATGAAAAGGAATCTATATAGGTTAGCATATGCTTGCGTTAGTTCCAGCTGAAACCAACTGACCGTCGACCTAGGCGCCTCCGACTCCGCCATCCTCTCCTGGTTCGTGATGCGCCGCACGATCAACTACGCTGATCGTCGCCATCGCAACCGGACGGAAGAGAAGTACTATTGGCGACCCGCGCGCCTCTGATAGGCTATTGCACGGGGTTACGGCCCCTTCCATGGGCTTCCAGAGTCGCAAGATTCTTTTTAGTTCGGACATTGCAATCATCTCCGATTTCTGTTGCCGGCACCCGAGGGATGGCGTCGGCTACGAAGAGGAGAGCGAAGGGAATAACATTCTGTTCGTGCGCTCCGGCGCCTTTGGCCGGATTATAGGAAAAAAGCGCGAGATCGCGGATTCGGCCAATGTCCTGTTCTTTACCAAAGGCCATTCCTACCGCTTCTTTCATCCCGTCGACGCCGGTGACACCTGCACAATTATCACCCCCTCGGTCGAGTTTCTGAGCGAGACGTTTGACGGCATCGTTCATAGCCGATTTTCCCAAGATTTTTCCTTCCACGTGCCACCCCTACTGGCCTCTCCACGGGCTGTTCTCCTCCACAACGAGCTTCTTGCTACCATTCGGCATTGCGCACCGCTGCTATCGGTCGAGGAAACGCTCACCGAGTTGCTGGCCGATACCTGTCGGATGGCGTGGGGTCGGGCATCGGCACCTCTTGTGCAGGGAAAGACTCGAGCCAACCGGCGGCACGAGCTTGCCGAAGAGACCAAAATCCTATTGAATCGCCGCATAGAATCCCGGCCAAGCCTCTCCGAAATCGCGCACGTTCTGAATTGCTCGAAGTTTTACCTGAGTCGGCTATTTGCGGAGGAGTGCGGTATTTCGATCCGGCGGTATTTCATTCGATTGCGGCTGCAAGCGGCGGTCCAGCGCATTTCCGAAGGGGCGAAAGACCTAACAAATCTAGCACTCGATTTGGGTTTCTACGACCACAGCCACCTTACCAAGATGTTTATCCGCGAGTTCCACGTACAGCCTTCCGTATTCCGTAATCGCGTGTTGAACAAGACAGCAAAAACGTACAAGCGCGCCCCCAACTTCCAAAGATAATCTCGCTCCGTGGGGAGCATTCTCTTGTGTTGTATAGAGCGCACCGCCCTAACGCCGCTCCTCACGCGCGATAGGGCTCGCGCTGGGGTCACGCTGCGATGGTCGGCGCAGCGTGCTCCCGCCGGGTCCAACACCTACGCCAGCTAGCTGCCGTGGTGGGCATGGACTTGACTGCGCAAATGTAGGAGTAAAGATAATAATGGCTAGAAACCAAGCATTGGACACAGTCGACCAATACTTTAAAGCTTGGTCGCAGAAGGACTATGAGAAGTCTCGCGCCTATCTGGCGGACAACCTTTCTTTCAAAGGACCATTTGATACGTTCGAGCGAGCGGACGATCTCATTCAAGCGCTAGGCCGTCTCTCCCCGATCGTGAAGGAAATCCGCATGCGCAAGATGCTTTGCGATGATCGCAGCGTCTTCATCCTCTACGACATGGTGACGACAACTCCGGCGGGCACGGTAGCCATTGCGGAGGTCTTTGAAGTCACGACGGGCAAGATTACCTCCATCTTGGCCCTCTTCGATCCCCGAGCCTTTCTTTCATTATTCGAGCGCAAATGAGCGGAATCAGCACCCATCGCTCCCGTCGTCGTGGCGGGCGCACATTTCAAACGCGGAGGGCGGAATCGTGTTCCGCGGGGCTCCGGGAGCTCTCCCAAATTAGACATCGAAGCCCAGGATTCATCGACAGTCCGGTCGGGCCTTTCGTTCGAGAGAATGGCAGTGCCTTTGCCAGCGAACCTCTGATTAAGGAAATCTTCATAAAGGCGCTGCCCTCCGTTGTTTTCCAATACTTCATCGACCCGATAACGATAATTCGTTGGATGGGAATTCGGGCGGAGACAGATCCACGGTGCGGCGGACAATATCGTTTACGACTTAATCGACGGGAAGTAATCCGGGGTGAGTATCTCGAGGTTGTTCCCGATACGCGCTTGGTGTTTACTTGGCGGTGGGAAGGGCCTCGGCGCCGCGTAACCCTGGGATCAACAAGGGTTGAGATTGAGCTACACTCAACCGACGGTGGCACCCATGTCCGATTGAGTCATCTTCCATTACCGTCTCAATCGAATTGCCAAGCGAACATGTCAACATGGAGGAAGAGCGGTAGAGCCCGTCCAGGGTATAACGGCAGCGGCTCTAGCACCGATGACGAGCTCTAATGGTCGGTCAACGACCGGTGTTGCCTTTCACTTGCTTCTCCGCTTCGCTCTTTAACCTGGCAAGGCCATCCTCCCAAAACGTATCGAGGAGTGCCCTCAGCTGCGCAAATCCCTCGGCGCGAAGCCTATAAAGACGGCTGGTACCGCGCCTTCTTTCGCTCAACAAGCCGGCCTTCATGAGCACACGCAAATGTTGCGAGATGGCGGAGCGAGTTGTATTGAAATTATCGGCGATCTGTCCGGCGCGCAATTCGCGTCTGCGGATAAGGCCAAGAATTGCCACACGCCGCGGCTCAGCGAGAGCTCTCAGTACCGATCGTGTTTGGCCAGAAGGTTTCGTCACAGGCATGAAATTGTCCTCATGCGACCAATTATGACACGACGTTAGTCTCAACGTACATTAGTGTCAACTGAAATCAATCGCGCTTGAAGTTGGAGTCGGGCAAGACTGCTGGGGGACAACCATGGATACCGCTTCTTAAGTCGCGTCCTAACTTTAGAGAATCTCAAAACCTGCTCCTTCCAGTCGAATCCCGGTCGTACTCTCCTCGTAACAATATCCCTCCAGGCAATCCGCGTAGCCCTCTGTCAGCCAGAGAATAAACCCCATCCCGTGCTCTAAACCGTCGATCTTGGCTGCTGGACCACGCCTCAGGCGCTCACCCCCAATTCTGATACACGAGGAGCGTTCAATCGAGAAACGGGTGTAAACACCGGCGCCGGTATTTTCGCGACTAAGAACGACGGCGGCCGACAGTTGCCCCTCAAGTGCGGCTCGATCCGTTGGATGCATCTCGCAGAGAGCGTGGAGCACAGCGCGTTCGAGCGGCGTAAACTCTGATTCGACAGACGGCATGTGTTGCAGACTAACCTTGGCGTTTCGCCGTGACCCTTCAAACGGACCCACTACAAAGTGTTTCGTACAGTTGACGCTAACGCAAGTACATACTACCATAACGGCCGATCAATGGCCCACGATGACCTCCGGACGCGATTCCCTGAAGCCAGCCTAAAGCTCGACGAGCATCAAATGCGCATCGTAGAGAGGTTCGCGAAGCTCAGAGCCTTCAAATCCGGCCAAACGATCATCGCCGCGGGAACGAGAGATCCTAATTTCTACGTCGTGAAGACGGGCGAAGTAGAAGCGATCGAGTACTCCTCGGGCAAGCCCCAAGTGATCTGGAAAAGCTTTGCACAAGAGCTGCTCGGGGATGTGTCGTTCCTCTCCGGCAACGCTTCGCACCTCACCAGGGTTGCCGTGGGCGACGTCGAAGTGTTCGAGATAGTGCCGGAAAACCTCAGGCGCATTATCGACGAAGAACCCAGCCTTGGAAATATCATTCTCACGACCCTGATCGCGCGAATCCAGATCATGCGGGACCTGAACCTTACGCCGCTGCAGGTGATTGGATCGCGTTATTCCGCCGATGCGTTTCGGATCCGCGATTTTCTGGGGAAGAATCGCGTGGCCTTCGCTTGGCTGGACATCGAGGGTAATCCAAGCGCGAACGACCTACTCGAAAGAGTCGGCGTCGAGGAAGCCGAGACGCCGGTGGTCATTTGTGGCAACGATTGGCTGCTGCACAATCCGGCAAACCGCGAACTGGCCGAAAAATTGGGAATTTTTACCGGCCCGAAAGAACAACTGTACGATCTTGCGATTGTCGGCGCCGGGCCGGCTGGTCTGACGGCCGCCGTCTATGCCTCCTCGGAAGGCCTGCGAACGATCGTGCTCGAGCGAACCGCTCCCGGTGGGCAAGCCGGGACAAGTTCCAGGATAGAAAACTACCCGGGGTTTCCAACCGGTCTGTCAGGGGCGGATCTGGCGGGACGAATCGCACTGCAAGCCCGGAAGTTTGGTGCGGAGATTTCAACGCCTTGCGCGGTACACAAGCTGGAGCTCACGAACGGTTATCCAGCGATTCTGTTGGAAGACGGCAAATCGGTTTCCTCGAAATGCTTGCTGATTGCAAGCGGCGCGTCCTATCGTCGGCTGAGCGTCGAAGATTCCGAGAGGTTCGAGGGAGTTGGACTGTACTACGCGGCGACGCCCATCGAAGCGCAAGCGTGTGTGGGTTCCGACCTGGTAGTCGTTGGAGGCGGAAATTCTGCGGGGCAGGCCGCGGTTTTTCTGGCGGAACACGCACGCAAGGTTTTTCTCCTGATTCGTGGAACCGACCTGGCCAAGAATATGTCGCGTTATCTTGCTCGGCGCATCGAGCAGACGAAAAATATAGTCGTCTTGACCAACGCGGAGATTAGCGGGATGAGGGGTCGGGACCACCTCGCCTGTGTCGAGATTAAGAACAATCAAACCGGCTGGGCTCGCTGGGTTCGGACTTCCGCCGTATTCACCTTCATTGGAGCCGTCCCGCACACGAGCTGGCTTCCCGAAGGAATTGAGACCGATCCGGATGGGTTCGTCAAAACAGGTTTGGGGGCGGCGAACTCGCCGCTGTGGTCCATGAACCGCCAGCCTTTTTTCCTCGAAACAACCCAGCCGGGAGTCTTCGCCGCCGGGGACGTGCGCTCCGGCTCCACGAAGCGAGTCGCTTCTGCGGTGGGCGAGGGAGCGATGGCCGTGGCTTTTGTCCATGAGTATCTCAAGGACTGAGGGCAGAATCCAATGCAGCTGGCGATATTGGTCGGCTTCGGGGTGTTGGCTTTCTTCGCCGTTATATTGACCGTGTATATCGGCGGGAACCTGCTGCTGCCGCGTTTCAGAAAACCGCAACCGCCTAAAGAGGAATCGATTCGAAGATATAGGGAAAGGCTCCTCAATCCCCGTTGGGACGAATTGCAGGAGCATTTCGGACTAGCCATTCCCGAGCCATTAAAGAATCTCTATAAACAAACCGCGCTCCTTACCACACAGAACGTTGTCTTCCGGCAGAATGGTGGTAAGGAATGGCATGTCGCAGAGTTCTACCCCGCAGACACGCAAACCCTAGAGGACATTCGGTTTGACTTCGAGAACTCCAAGATATTCCCTTTCGCGTACGATTCCTTCGGCGATTGCTACTACGTCGAGCTCACTAAAGAGGAATCAAGCAGATGCCCGGTCCTGTACTACCATCACGATAGCGACCGCAGCGACGTCGAGCTCGTAAGCAACTCACTGGAAGAATTCATCGGATGGCATCGAGGCAAATGAAATCGGCTTGTCATGTTTTGCAAGGTTCCACAGCGCGGGGTCGAGATCGCGACGATTCTGATGGCAAGTTCGACCGCCATGGCGCATCGCTGAAATTGATCGGATGGCGTGAAAACAATCGTTACAACCCACATGAATGAGAAACATGGAGGAATGTCCCGATTTGGGAGAATTCTATATCTAATCGCTACTGGCGTCGCCGGAGCAGCGGTCGTCTACGCTGGGATCAGATTTTCATTCTTGAGCTGGGTCGTGGACGTTCCTGGTTGCATTGTGAGTCAGTTCCTTCCGATCAATTTTCACGAGGGAGAGGGAGCGGCAGGATTCTTTCTGTCGATGTTTCTGAGCTGGTTGCTTGCAAGTGCGGCGATCTGGATTGTTGTCGTTATCGTGCGCCGGATTGTCGAGGCTACCGACGCATAGAATTCAGGAACAATCCCAATGCAAAATCGCGAATCGAAATTGAGCCTGTGGAAAAGGGGATTGGAGGTCGTACCGGATTACGTGTGGGAGCAAACCGAACTGGAAACTCTGGTGCTGGGTGAGAACACTCTATCCGAGCTGTCCGAACAGATCGGCCAAATGAAGAAACTTCGGATGATCGATCTCGGGCACAACCTTCTGACTCGGGTGCCAGAGGAGCTCTCTGAGCTCGATGGTCTCAGCGAGTTCTTATACCTTCACGACAACCGGTTGACCTCGCTACCCCTGTCACTCGCAAAACTCACAAAATTGCGTTACCTGAACGTTAGTCAAAACGAATTTGAGGTATTTCCCGAATGCATTCTGGGCATGTCAGGTCTGATCGAACTCCGGCTGGCCGATAACTATCTAATCTCGCTTCCCGATTCGCTTGGGCGATTGGCGCAACTCCGCGAGCTGCACCTTCGAAATAATAGGCTCTCCTCCCTGCCCGGATCGATCGGGGATCTGCAAGCGCTCCGGCAGCTCGACCTCCGAGGGAACCCGCTGACGCATTTGCCTCGCGCGATTGCGAACCTGCCAAGACTCGACAAACTGGATTTGCGATGGATCGAAACCCTGACCTTGCCCGGTTGGATTGCGGATCTTGAAGCACGGGGATGCACCGTCTATCGTTGACGTCTTTTTACGATGAAGGGCGGCAATCGATGACAGTTTGCACGTTGCCATAGAGAAAGACTTTCGCCCCAGATTCCAACATGCAAACCTGGCTTCGATTCACGCTTCGTTATGGGCGAGCTTCAGCCAGCGTCTCAACTCAGCGTCGACGTCCGCCTCGCTGGTGACGCGCACTCGGTGGGTGAACATGGCATTGAAACTGCCGGACGGCTCCAACCGTCCGGTAGGCTTGACGCCATTCAGGATGAGCCCAACGTCCAAGCGCGCCGAAGTTGAGGGCTGCAACAGCGCAAATTGCTTCTTGCGTCGCAAGCTGACATAGGCCTTTTTGGGGAGCAATTTCTAACATACAGCGATTTGCTCGCTCAAGGCTGGCCCCGCGAGCCATATTTCTGCCCGTTCCTGCGGACAGCTTTCATTTTGACAAGCCGGCAATTCCACGGAGTCTCCAGATTATTTCCCTTCGCTGGCTTTCCGAACCGTGGCTTCGATGAATTTTCTGAACTCGTCCGGTTTACCCGGAGGGGCGATCTCGAAAGTCAACGTCATCTGGTCGGGCTTGGTGCGAACGTACGTTAGACGAAAACGCGGAGCCGCGGGGATAGCTTCGCTTAGGAAGGTAACGGTGTTACCGTCTTTTGAAAGGGTCGCGGCATATTGGATTACGTTCCCTTCGCTGTCCGTATAGAACGCCCGCGTTTGTTTCGTCGCTTGATCCACAAACACGATCATCAAGTCCTCGTGGGAAACTGCAGGACGGTCTTTCGCTGCCGGGTAGTCGGCGTGATTCTTCCGCACTAACACCCGCCCATTCAAACTCTCCTCGAACGTGAAATGGCCGGTGCCGTGGCCCACGTCGCCTGTCGTGCCTTCGCCCACCCATTTGCCGACCAGAAATTGCCACGCATCCCAACTGGGCATCGGGGCCGGTTGCTGAGCAGGCAAGGCGGAACAAATCAGCAGCATCGCTACACATAAATAGGCGAATGTCATGACCTCTCCTATCAGAGAATCCTTCGCACTGTTACTGCATAGTTGGGCGCGTCGATGTGAACGGGAGTGATCACTCATTACTTTAATTTCACCGCGTAGGTGACTTCGAGCTCCATCGTGCGCATTCTGGTCATTGCTTCAAAACAGGCAAGATATGCGGGCCATGCCGCCGTTCCACCGTCATAGAGTTCCCGCTCCGCCGAACAGTTTGCGTCGCGATACCGAATCCACAATCGCTGGGTCGCGGTCAGACGATCGGCGTCACGAGGATCGAGTCTCGTGCGGAGGTTTTTGTATAGAGAATTGAGCTTCGCGTCGGATGAATCTTTAGCCTTGGAAAGGCAATCAACGAGGTCGGCTGTTCCTCCGATTCCTGCGCAGGGCGAGTCTTTCTCGTTCATGTGCTGCGCGCGCGCAGGAGTACTCGTCAACAGCGAAACGGCAACCACCACGCTAGCGGCTGCTAGCACTCTCAGACCCCAATTCATCATCGCCTTCATTCCCCCCGGTCTAAGGTCCATGAACTTACGATTCGTGCTAGCGTTGGTCGATCTTGTCCTTCATCCCAGCGAACGAGAACGCTTGCACGAGTTCCTTGTTAAAGAAATCATGAGGAAATCCCAGTTCGATCCTGCTGACCCGATTGAGCCGCAAGAATTGCTCAGGCGTGAGCTCTAACTCAAGACTCGCCAAATTGTCGTTTAGCTGCTCGCTCTTTCGCGCGCCAATGATGGGGACGACTGGCGTCGCCTGATGCCGGAGCCAGGCGAGCGCGACCTGCGCCGAGGAGCGGCCAATTTCCGTCGCGATCGCCGCCACCTCCGAGACGATTGCTTTCGCCCGCTCATCGATTTTCAGCGCGTTGTCGCGCATCAATTCTTCGTCAAGACGGCCGCCACCCTTGCCGCCCCGAGAGTACTTGCCGCTGAGCCATCCGCCCGCGAGCGGCGACCACGCCGTCACGCCGAGATCCAGCGCTTCCGCCATCGGCAGCAGTTCTCGCTCCGCCGTTCGCTCGATCAGGTTGTATTCGATCTGCAACCCAACAAAACGCGTCCAGCCGCGGAGCTCGGCTAGCGTATTCGAGCGCGCTATCCACCACGCCGGTGCATCGGAAACACCCGCGTACAGGATTTTTCCTTGCCGAACCAGGTCATCGAAACCGCGCATCACTTCGTCGAAAGGAGTGATGCCGTCCCAGATGTGCAGCCAGTAGAGATCGATATAATCCGTTTTCAGCCGCTTGAGGCTTGCTTCGACGGCCCGCATCATGCTCTTGCGGTGGTTTCCGGCGGCGTTCGCATCGCTGCCGGGTGCTGCGTTCGTATATTTTGTCGCCAACACAACGCTGTCGCGATGCCCTTGCATGAACTCACCCAGCAAGAGTTCGCTCGTGCCATTGGTGTAAAAATTCGCCGTATCGAGGAAATTGCCGCCCGCCTCGCGGTACGCGTCATAAATCCTTCGCGAGCCCTCCTTGCTCGAGCCCCAGCCCCAATCCTCGCCGAAGGTCATCGTACCCAGGCAAATCTCCGAGACACGCAATCCGCTGTTGCCAAGCAATTTGTAGCGCACGGATCATCCCCTTTTGTGCTTCGATTCCGACTCTCCATCCAGCCGAATGCTAGGTTCTAGGCTTCCTGCCCTATTGCTAGATTACGGAAGCGGCATGGCAGCTCATCTTAAGCCGGCGGCGGCGCCGCAGCGAAGTGGGCCCGCTCGTCCTGGATGAACCACTTCCCATCCTGGCGCACAGCGGTGAACACGATGCTGACCGGAACCACCGGCTTCACTTTCCCGTCCGGGCCCATCACGTTGTTGATGACGATGTCCGCATCCACAAACGCCGCGTCCTTTGTAATGAAACGGAAGCGGTAGTTCGAGAAAGTCATTCGTGAAGTGTCCGTGACCGAAGGAATCTCCTGTTCAAAATCTCTTTCGATGGCTTCCCGCCCTTGGAAAAAGCCTCCCGTTGGCGGAGCTACCGTTCCGTCCTTCGTCCAAATGGAGGCTCGAAGCTTCGCATCCCGTTTTACGAAACCTTCCGCAAACACATCGTTCAGGGCCTTGATGGCCTTTTCATCTTCCGCCAGACCCGCCTTCACGACGCCGCTAAAGGCCAGGCTGACCGCTACGAGCAGGGCGAGAATCGCTTTTCTCATGCCAGTATCTCCTTCACTTGTGTGTCGAACGATACAGAGACTTGGCGATGGGGGCAGAGCCACCGCGCCGTCATTTCGACCAACCGCTGATGGGCTCAAAATTCCCTCCGTACGGATGCCCTTCTCCGCCCTCAAGAAATTTCTTCAAGCCGACCAGGAAGTAGCCCCATTGCGTGCTGCAGTGGTGCATGAATTCGCCTTCCTCGCGCCACCCGCAATGCTTGAACAGCAGAATCGTTTCGCCGGCCAAGTGCGTATCAAGCCATTCCTTGGGTCCATCGATGCACTTGAACGCCGCTCTTTTATCCGGCAGCAACTCAAGTACTTCGAAACCCGTGCCGGCACCGTTACCGGCGAACCTGAATGCGAGGAAGTCTCCTTCAATGGCCTGTCCAATGGTTTGAACAGTCCACAAGGAAGCAAAGCCTTCTTTGGTCGAAACCGCCCAATAGACCCGTTCCGGTGCGACCTTCGCCATGCCCACGCGATGCACGATGTTCGGCATATTCCTGCATCCTTGTTGCGCTGGCTTACGAGGGACGAGCGCTTGACCTTCCTTAGCGAGCGGTTTGCTCTGACTCAGCCTGAAGTAATCGACCCAGCGCCTTTTTTCCGGCTGTAAGTTAGCATATGCTTGCGTTAGTGTAAACTTAAGGTACTGCAAGCGCTTGGCCTCGGGTGTTACGAATGAGTGCATGGACGGGGGTTCGAGACTGGGGCGGCCACCATGCCACGGCTATGCGAATTCTGACGCTGATGTTTCTGTGTGGATGCTTGGAGGGCTTGGTTTTGAGGCAGAAAAACTGGTCCTGTCCCACGTGGTTTTCGGGTCTCGGTGCGCTTGCCGCGTTGATTGTTTACCCGTTCACAACAAGTCGGATGCTTGTAACGGGGGCGATTCTCATGATCTCTTACTATCGAAGAAACTTGAGACGCTCTTAATCGGCTCAATGTATGTGCGTCGGCTTACGACTCTACGAGTCTTGTGCAACTTTGCTTGGAAGATCCAACCGGACGCTTCCACAAGCGCTGGCAACTCGGCGCCAATCTCATCGGGCGGAACAGCGCTACTTAGCCTTATTTACGCAAACAGGTAAAGGACATTTAGTCATTTAGTCCTCTATGCTGACCTTATTAGAAGAAATAGTCCGGCTACGGCGAGAATGATTCCAATTCCAAGGTAGAGCAGTTGAAGCCCGCCCTGCCCGATTCGCTTCCAGAAATTGGATACGACCGCATATCTCCAATGCACCTGCTTAAAATGCTGACGCCCAATGTTCCCGTGAAGAAGGACGTTCATGCATCCTGCGCCAATTAGACATGCCCCGAAAAATCTGTCTGAATGCGGTTCCGACGGAACCGCCACAAGCAGTCCAATCACACCTGCGAGAACCAGAATGAGCAGGGCGATGACATGGATTCAACAGATCCTGCCCCAGGCAGATCATCGGGAGGTCAACAAAACTTCCGCGGCTTTCATCAAGGCAACTCGGCGACCCTCGCCATAGACCATCCGCAAAGAAAGCCAGCCAT
>Ga0070734_10002257_pt1 | contig 24117 bp, 24 predicted proteins | sample Coa_R1_8_FD_66444 | JGI IMG/M metagenome (GOLD analysis project Ga0070734, IMG submission 66444) | Surface soil microbial communities from Centralia Pennsylvania, which are recovering from an underground coalmine fire - Coalmine... | ecosystem: Environmental > Terrestrial > Soil > Unclassified ...
CTACAATAGCGGCGTCTACGTGCGGACCGCGGCGGATGGCACCGTTTGGCATCAGGCCCAGGTGGCACACCTTGACAAGCCACCGTTGTTAGGAGACCTATTCGGCGAGACGCGGGTGGACGGCCAAATGAAACATTTCCAGGTCTTGGGGCAGGGCTCGAAGCTGGCCCGGCCGCCGGGGGAATGGAACACCTATGAGATCACCTGCAAAGGCAAGACGATCACGGTCCGGGTTAACGGTACTGTCGCCACCACCTGGGACGATTGTCAGGTGCCGCGGGGCCACGTCGGCTTGCAGGCGGAATTCTTTGTCATCGACTTCCGCAACCTAAAGTTCAAAGCGTTGCCCTGACCGGAGGCGCGGCCAAGGCTAGCCGGGTTTCTTCCCGCCGTTTGGGTTAATTCCTGGCAATTCGGGCGTGTCCTCGGTAATGATTTTCCACGAAGCGCCCCTCTCACGCAGCGCCCGGAAATCCACCGGCTGGTATGTGAACTCCAGATGGGGCGTGGCCAGGCTTTTCCCCTCGGCCCGCGCATGCATGGCCGCGTCCAGTACACCGCTCACCAGCAAGGTCCGCTCTACCGGGTAGGACGGTCGAGACGTATGGATCATCTGCTGGATGGCGTGCGCCAGCGCCTTGAACAGGTTGCGGTTTTGCCAGGGGCCCACGTAAAAGCGCGCCGCTCTGGGTTTCGGATCATTCTTGAGCCGGCAAGCAAAGTTCCAGCGCGTACTGCTGCTGCCGATCTTCAAAACCATGGCACGTAATCCGTCGTGGTAATGCAACAGAATGCCATGCGGCTGGGCGCGCCCAACGCCTGCGGCCGAGTTCAAACTTGCCGAATTCGTGCCCAGCTCCGCCGCCATTGCCGCCTCAGCCAAATCCTTCGACCACTGGCCGCCGGCCGCCGCTCTCCAGAGTCCGTCTCCTTGGAGAAACGTGACGCGCGCAATCCCTGACTCTCCACCCTTGCGGGCTTCGACGAGCGATTGCAACACTTCCAGGGCGTGAAAATCGTACGATTCCAAACCGCCGCCGTGGATTGACACAGCCTCGACGATCTCCGCCCCCGGCTGCAGCTCCAGCGGCGGAATGCGTTGCGCCAACGGCACCGAACTACCGGCCATGAACGGGATGCCCAGCGCCTTGGCCGTCGCTACCATCTCCTTGGCCCAATCCCACCGGTAGGAGAGATGCTTATCACTAAACAGCGGAACAAACCGCTTCGACCGCCGCATGACGGCCACGATTTCATCGAAGAATCGCTTGCGTGGATACTCGGTCTGTCCGAGTTTGTTGACCGGGTAGGTGCCGTGTTCCCCGATCGATAGCACGGCATCCACTGCCAGCTCCTTGCCACCCAGGCAGAGCGCTTCTTCGATCGTCTTGCAAACCCGCACCTTGAACTGCCCGGCCACGTCCTCCGTCATATCCCCTTGCTTCGCGCGCTGGTCGGCATAGAACGAGACAACCTCCACACCGGGATCGGTGAGCTGGCCATTGAAGTAATAGGGTGCCAGAAAGTTTTCGAGAAGAACGTGGGCGTGGGAGCGGTGGTGGAAGACGGTGTAAATCGCGGCCACCCGGGGTCGTCTTGGCGGCTCGGCGGCAAGCATGCGCTGCCATGGCCACCCGGTCAGGGCCGCCGCCGACAAGACAAATTGGCGGCGCGTCAGGCCGAAGGATCGTGGAATCGGCATTGCTACCCTCTGGAAAGGGACCGTTGCATTGTTGGTCATGACGAGATTATAACCGAAGGATCGGCGGCGGCCAGGAACCGGTACAATGGTGCCCGTGCGCGTCTTCGACGTGAGGGAGGAGCATGCTGACTGGTAAGCTGGTCCGGGTGCGTTTTGCGCGGAACCGGATCATTCCCCATTACCTGGATGCTTCGGACCCAACCTGGCTGGCAGTGGCCGAGCGTCTCCTGGAAGTCTTTCGCACCCAACAGGGACGGACGCGCGGCTGCCTGGAAGAAGACTTGCGCGAATCCTTTGGCAACGATCCTTCTCAGCTCATTCATCAGGGTCTGGCCAAGCTGCTAGAGGATCGCTGCACGTTTGAAGTCGTGTCCGGCCAGCCGCCGGAACAGCTCCGGGAGGCTGTCTTTCGTAGGGCCACCGCCTACCGAAACCGAACCCGGGAGCAGAAGAATGCAGGAGCGCCGGAACCCTTTCCGCGCGCAGCCGTCCTTCAGGAAGTGGCCGACACGCTCGGGTTGACACCGGAGCTAGTCGATCAAGGCCTATTCGCCGATCTCAAGAGTGAGCAGCGCCTGGTCGGCTTCAAGGACACGACACCCGTGCGGTTGCTCCATCGCTATAATGTTGCGCTGGCCCAGGCTGTACTGCTCCGCTCGACGCAAGTGCATGTGGTCATCCGCAATGCACCGCCGCAGCGCTATCGACAGCTGTTCCGCTTGGTGAAGTTTCATCGCCTCGTCTGTGCGATCGAGTCCACCGGGTCGGAGAGCTATCAGCTCCATCTCGATGGCCCCATGAGCCTGTTCACGGCTACGCAGAAATACGGTCTCCAATTGGCGTTATTCTTGCCAGCCGTCCTGTTGTGTCGCGATTTCGACCTGCGTGCAGAGCTCAACTGGGGACCGCAGCGCAAACCCAAAACGTTTACGTTGGCGCCGGCGGATGGCCTGGTGTCGCACTACGCCGACACCGGGACCTATGTCCCGCCCGAAGTTGCAATGTTTGTGGCTCTCTTTCGGAAAAAGATTACGGATTGGGATATCGCCGAAGAAACGGAAGTCCGCCGGCTGGATAACGGCTTTTGGGTCCCCGATTTTCGCTTGATCGAACGTGCCACCGGCCGCAGCGTGCTCCTGGAGATCCTCGGTTTTTGGCGCCGGTCTAGCGTGGAACAACATCTCCAGCGTCTGCGTGAACATGCTCGTGAACCGTTTCTGCTGGCTATCTCGGAGCAGCTCCGCGTGGATGAGGCGGACCTGGTCGGGCTACCGGCCGGCATCTATCGCTTTCGCCAGATGCCGCTGCCCGATGAGCTGGCCCGTCTGGCTCAGGAAGTGCTCCATGCCGAATGGGACAAAGGGAGTCCGCCGCTTCGCTAAAATGCATACTCAGAAAGGGAGCGGACTCAACCGCTCTTCGGCGTCCTGTTTGCCGTGTGGATCTATGCTGCGCGAACTTTCGGTCCAAAACCTTGCCCTGATCGAAGATCTCCGCATCGAGCTTCAGCCGGGGTTCTGCGCCTGGTCGGGAGAGACCGGCGCGGGCAAAACGCTGCTCTTGGAAGGACTCGGCCTCCTTCTGGGCGAACGGGGCTCCGCCGAAATCTTACGGTCCGGCGCCGATGAGCTTCGTGTGATTGGCCGATTTGAGCTGACCAGGGCCGAGCTGCGCACCGAAGCCCAGACGATCCTTGAGCAAGAACTCGATGAACCGCAGGTCATCCTCGCGCGGCGGCTTACTCGTGCCGGCCGCAGCTATGCCTACGTCAACGAGCAGCCCGTGGCCCTGTCCACGCTGCGGCGGCTGGGCGCAATCTTGGTGGACATTCACGGCCAGCGGGAAACGCAGTCGTTGTTGCAGCCAGCTTATCAGATGCGTCTTCTGGATTCGTTCGGAGACCTGGATGCCCACCGCCAACGGTACGAGGACCTGGCCCAGACGGTTCGCCAGTTACGGCGGCAGCTGGACAGCCTGGACGATCAGCGCCAACGACGCCAACGGGAGCTCGCCCTCCTGCGATTCGAACGGGAAGAGCTGGACTCGGCCGCCCTGCAACCGGGCGAATTGGCCGAACTGAGCCGGGAGCGGGAACGCCTGGCCAATGCGCAGACATTGCAAGCATTCGCCGCGACCGGCTGTTCCGAGCTGTATGATGCCGACGGGTCCTGCGTCGAGCGGATGGGAAAGCTACTGCGGGAAGCGGAAGATTGGGTGCGCCTCGATCCGGCCTTGGCGGAAGTTGTCGCCCGGTTAAGGAGCCTGTGCGCGGAAACGCAAGATGTAACGCAAATCCTGCGGGATCGGGCGGCACATTGGGAAGCCGACCCGGCCCGCCGCGAGGAAGTGGAAGAGCGGATCCGACTGCTGCGCCGCCTGGAAACGAAGTATGGCAAAACCGTCGACGACCTCATCGCCTACCGTGCCACTCTCGATGAACAGACGACGCGCTTGCAGTCCGAAGAGGATGACCGCGCCCGAATCCAATCAGAGATGGTCAAAGCATTCGGCAAGTTGCGCAGCGCCGGCGCCGAGCTGAGCCGTCAGCGGCAACGGGTAGCCAAGCGTTTCATCACGGCGGTGCAGCGCGAATTGGCCGACCTCGGCATGGCGGAAGCGCGGCTGGATGCTGTGCTGGAGCCCTGCTCACTGGGAGAAGACCCGGCGACGGCAGAAGTTCCGGTTGCGGGCCTGGAGCAGATGGAATTGATGTTGGCTGCCAACCGCGGCGAGCCGGCCCGGCCTTTGCGGAAGGTAGCCAGTGGCGGCGAGCTGTCACGAACGATGCTGGCTCTGAAAACGGTGCTGGCGGCCCATGACCGGGTCGGCACCCTGGTATTCGACGAAATTGACGCCAACGTCGGCGGCCGGCTTGGCGATGTGCTTGGAGAAAAATTGGCCGCCCTTGGCCGGACGCATCAGGTCATCTGTGTAACGCATCTGCCCCAGGTCGCCAGCTTTGCGCGCCATCAGTGGACGATCCGCAAGGTCCGCCGAGGCGTGCGCACGACAACAACGATCGAGCTGCTTGGTGACCCCGAGCGATTGGACGAGCTGGCCAGCATGCTCCGCGGAAAATCGCGCGGAGAGACAACCCGACAGGAGGCCGCGGCCATGTTGGCGGCCGCCAAAAGGAGATGGTGAATGCCCGCCCTACTGAATCTCCCGTAGCTGAGGCCGGAAGGTAACTCAGCGGTGATCAAACGGGTGCTTTGATCATCCTCCGCGGCCTCACGACCCACCCACACTGCCCCTCGTCCCCTCAGACCGCCAAACTTGCTCTGGGATATCCCTGTCCAGGCCAGTAGAATACTCGCTTGGAATTACGCATTTCCACCGGAATCGGTGAGGAAGCCGATGAGTGTCCCCCAACGTCGCCGGGTTGAACCCCCTAAACCGACAGCCCGCATGCGCAAGGCCGACCGCAAACAGCAGCTCCTCTCCCAGGCCAAGCACCTGTTCGTCACTCTCGGCTATCAGAATACGACGACGGAAAAAATCGCGCGGGCGGCAGGGGTGTCGGAACCGGTTCTGTACCGGCACTTCGAAAGTAAGAAAGCCCTGTTCCTGGAAGTCTTGCGCGAAATTCGCCAAGCCACGCTCACGCGCTGGCATACCGACACTGCATCACTGACCGACCCTCTCGCCAAGCTGCACGCCATCATCGATATGTATCTGGGCACGACCCGTGCACACGCGCTCGAATTTCGCATCATGCACCGGACCCTCATCGAAACCAACGATGAGGAAATTGCCGCCTTTCTCCGCTCTTTTTACCTAGATAGTCAGAATTTGCTTGCCCATGTCATCAGCGACGGCCAGCAGACCGGTGTCTTCCGGCGCTCCCTCGATCCGCGCGATGGCGCTTGGGAAATCATCCGCACGGCTCTCGGTTACACGCTGACGCTCCCCTTGGGCATTCCGCTCTACGAGGAGCCGGATTACATTCCGCGCGCGGTTGACTGTATGCTGCACTGTTTGCTCAAGACCGATGTGTGAGCAGGGCCGGGGCAGCTGACTAAAGCGTTTTCAGGTATTCGATCAACGCCATCCGTTCCGCTTCCGTGAGGTCGTCGCCGAAAGTGTGCCCACCATTGCCGCGGCCCGGAAGGGCCGTATCGTAGATTTTGCGGCGTTCGTAAGCCGACGCGGAACGATCCGTGGCCGGCTCGACAAGCTGCACTTTCCAACCGAGCTTGATCGGATCATAATCGTCGGACCCGGTCCGGTAGGGGCGCGTGAATCGCCGAGGGCGAGTCTTGGAATTCAAGACATCGTAGACCGTGGGCGCGGACCCGTTGTGGAAATAGGGAGCCGTAGCCCAAATCCCATCCAGCGGAGGCGCCTGGTACCCGGCCGTCGTTCGCGCTTTGCAATCATCCGCCAGCCAGCCCGGCTGTTCGCGGCCGAACCAGCTCCGGTTGTAATGCGCCCCGAGAGCGGCGGAAATGCCGTAATAACGATTCGGATCCGTACCAATCTCTTCAAGCGGCACGATTTTGTTGGGATACGTCCAGTGTTCCCCATAAGTGCCATGACAGCGGGCGCATGTCCCGGAGAAAATCTTTTCGCCTGCCTTCGCCCGCGCTGAATCAATCGGAAAGGGATATCTGGGCGGTTGCAGGTCGAGAATGTAAGCCTGGATGTCCCGGAATGTGGGCTCTTCGCGATCGAACGTGGAAGGGAGCGTGAGCGGACTGAGCATGAATTGCATGAGTGAGCGCACCGAGCGGGCGTCGCCGCTGCCGGTGTAGTACATCGTTTTTTTCTTCTTCAACAGCCACCACGCGGGCACGTCCTCGCACAAGTCATCGCGTAACCCCAGCTCGAGCCGGGTTGTGCGCATGGTGAGGTCTGGTTCGCGCCAGCCAAGCAGATAGGCGGCCATGGCCCCGGCTTCCGAGGTGCCGCGCACATTGCTGAAGGTGAAGGGAAGTTTCGGCGATCGGCCATCGGCCGCAGCCAGATCCTCGAACAATGCCTGGATATCGAGGGAAGCATTCCCCAGGCCAACATAGCTCTTGCCGGCAATGGAGCTAGCGTGACAGAGCAGGCAGTCGGTGGCGATACCCTTGGTGAGCAGGCTCTTCCCTTCGCGCAGTCCCATGGGATAGTCAGCGTTGGGATAGGGAGCGGGGTGCAAGCCATAGTGCTCTCGAAACGCCGCGGCATACGACTGGGGCGCTCGGCGAAGCGTACCGTCCCAATGGCGCCAGGCATTTCGGTACGCTTGCGCCGACCAGGACGGCGGATTGAAAGCCTGCGTGAGCAGTGCCGTTTCGCCACGCTCTACCGCGCTGGGATTCGCTGCGTTGAGCGCGGAAAGCATCGCCAATCCCGATAAGGCCGCGCCGGCGGCCAATTTTCCCAGGGCCATCGCTACCTTCTCCGTACAGAAAGCGAACTGGCTCCAGTCGCCAGGTCCCAAGTTGCACCTTCCTCATTCTAAATCCCCCTGGAGATTTCGGCAGGGGCAAAGGGCAATGGATTGCTTCCCCCTGGCATTTGGTTACGGAAATAGTTCCAAAAAAAACTGATTTTGGTGGTGACAAGCCCAGAGCCGGGTCAATTCCCAGGCGTAGTCGTGAACGTAGGGACGTTGACGACAACCGGCCACACCAACGAGGTTCGGTCCAATCCTGCCGACATTTCGCAGGCGATTCTTCCCCTGGGCGCGAACGGGTTCAATATCCCGTCGTTGCCAAGCCTGCATGAAACCGCGCCATACTTCTACCGCGGCCTCGCCCAGACGCTCACGAACGTCTTGGATGGGTCACAGGAAGGCAATGGCGGGACGCAGGTCCAGTTTGACGCCAACGCAACCCAGCGTGCGCAGCTGGTGCAGTTCCTGCGGTCCATTGCCCAAAGGACGCCGACGTTCCCATGATCGGTGCGATCCAAAGCGTGTGGGTGAACAAGCGATTGATTAAACTCGACCGTATTCACCCGGTTGGTGAGGAACGGTCGCATGGCGCGGGTGCCCCGAGGAAGCGGCCGAATCGATCCGCACGCTGATGCCCTCGCCGGCACCAATTTCCTGTTCCACCGGCATGCTCTCGCGGAATCCATCGTCGGCAATCAGGCAAGGGTGTTTGTATTGCTCCATCGCTCCCCCTGTGCGCGCCAACCGCTCTCCAGCCCACGACTGCCAGGTGCCTTTGGGCAAGAGCTGTAACCGAACTGCGCCCAGCCGGGCTGTATCCCGTTTGCTGGCGTATTCGCAATTAATCTGGCGGAGCTGTTCGTCCAGGATTTCCACGAGTTGCGAACCTTGTTCCGGGCTGACCAAATCCCCGCGCTCTACGAATAGCCCATAATACGGCAATTCCTCGTGCCAACACGGGGCAAGACTGTAAGCGGTCAACGATACATTCAGCGTACGGAGCACTTGCTCCATGGCTTGCGTGACGTGATATTCGGAGAGTTTTTCTCCGGTAATGTTGGCGAAATGGGCGCCTTTGCTGAGGAATTCGATCAGCGGCGTCTGGTTATAAAAGCCGGTGACCCGGACCAGGTCGGAAATGTGGTAGCGGTACAGGCCAAATGCGGTCGTGGGCACGATGAAATACGTCTTTCCCTCCTGGACTTCATGGGCGGACAGGACCGTCGGGTCGGCCAGGCCGGCTTCTTCCTCCGGGATGAATTCAAAAAAGTGGCTGGTGATATCCAGGACGCCGCTCGGTGTGGCGTCGCTGAAGGGAATCGTCATGCGTCCCTCGCTGGCGATCAGGCCGACATCCCGCACGGGCTTGTCTCCGTAATAGCGCGGATAATGGCGGAGGTAGGCCCGGACACTGCCGCCGGTCCAGTTGCCGAGCAGACAGTGCGGCGGCCAGTAATCGCGCGGGTAGAGATTGCCGACCCGGTGAACGATGGCTTCCAGTTCGCGCGCGCGCCTGCGGCAGCGGCGGATGCGCCAGGCCAAGGCAGTACGGATCGACGGCGGAACATCCACCCGCGTGCTCAGCGTGCCGTCATACAGATCACGGATCAGGCTCTCCTTGTCCTGGTCCCCGGCGCGGGCCAGGTTGATGAGCGTGCTCGGATTGGCGGCGATGATCATCCCGACCTGTCGCGGAAGGCTCAGACGCAGGGCCACGTAATACTTGGCGGCCACATCCTTGATTCGGGCCACGCAAGCCGGCACGCAATAGACAAAGCGGATGATCCGCTTCTGCGCGGTCGCCGTCAGCCCGGTGACGCTGCCGCAGGGGATATTGGCTTCGGTACGGTACTCATCCCAATCGGCCGACATTTGCACGATCGGACGAAGTTTGATCTCGGGATGATCCCAATAGGCACGTAATCCCCAGATGTTCCAGCCGCGGCGATAGTCAGCCAGGTACTGGGGAGTCACGGGAATGTACTTGCGGGCCGCGGTCGTGCCGCTGGTCAGGGCGAACATGTGCACGCAGCGATCGGCCAACAGTGCCTTGAAGTCACCGCGGCGAACGCGTTGCAGGTAGGGCTCGAAGTGCTCGTAGCCGGCAATGGGAAGCTGCTGGCGAAAATCCGCGAGCGAGCGTAGCGATGCAAAATGATGTTCGCGGCCAAAGTCCGTATCGGCGTGATAAGCGAGGATGCGGCTCAGGAGGTTTTCCTGCACTTCGCGTGGCCGATACGTGGCGGCCTCGAATGCAGCCAGCTGGCGGCGAACAGGGTAGGCAACCACTTTGCCGACCAGCTGGCGTAAGAGTCCAATACCCATAGCCCTCCCCGGCAGGCGAATCTCACTGGTTGTCGGCTCGGACCAAGAACGGTTGCGTTGGCTGCAATCCTGCGGGCAGGCCAAAAGCCCCGTGTGGCGGCCGTACGCGGTCGCCAGATGCATTGGCCAGGTGTGCCTGAAAGAAGGTGAGCACGCGCTGGCGGTACGCATCCCCGGCCACCTGGAGGGCCTGATTGTGTTTGGCGCCTTCCACGAGCCAGAATTCCTTCGGCTGTCGTGCCCGGGCAAAGAGCGCCTGGGCGATTTCGGGCTTGATGTACGTGTCTGCTCCACCATGGATCATCAGAAGCGGGCGCGGCGCCAACCGCCGCACCGCCTGCTCCAGCGGCGGGAAGTGGCAGTGATTTTCTCGACTGATTCGCCTGAGGGTGGTATCGGCAAACAAGCCATAGTACCACTGGGGCAGCGCGCGTTGCAGCCAGTACCGGGTGCTGATGATCGCAACCCACTTCCGCATGTAGAGAACTACCGTCCCGCGCGTGGAGAACATGCCGTCGGTCACGCAGCAGCGCACATAGGGATCCTCGGCAGCCGCAATCACGCCGGCTCCGCCTCCTTTGCTGATCCCGAAAAAGCCAATTCCTTTGGGGTCGGCGTCCGGCCGCGCCTTCAGATAGGCAAGGGCCGCGCGCAGGTCGTCCACTTCGTAATCGGTAACCCATTGGCGCGGCTCGTAGCCCGGCTGGGCGTCACTCTCTCCTTGCCCCCGAAATTCCACCGCGAAAACATCGAAGCCGTTTTCCACCAGAAACCGACAATAGGGAACGCACGCCCAGCGGTTCGAACCGAATTCAAGACCGAAAAGGATCACGCCCAGGCGATCCGGCAACAGCGAGTGCAGATAGCAGCCCCGCAAGCTCAGGCCATCGGAGGTGGGAACGTGCACATCTTCCGCGTCCGCAATCCGCTGTCCGTGCGGAATGATAAATAAGGGTTTCTCCTGGAAGACGCGCAGCATGAAATTCAAGTGGCGGTTTACCAGGTAGAAATAGAGATAGATCAGTGCCAATGCCACTCCGAGCGGCACACTCAAGACGGCGCCGAGACTGAGCCAGAGCCAAAACACAGATGCGACTCCTCGGTGAATGGGGGGGTGCGCTGGGGTCGTAACCGCGGTCAGCCACGAATCGCCGATAACGCCTTTCTACGTCCTCAGCGATCGAATCGGCTGACAATGAGCGTAATATTCTGCCCGCCGAAACCGAAGCTGTTGCTCAGGGCATGCCGGATCCGTTTTTCGCGCGCGACGTTGGGCACATAATCGAGATCACACTCCGGATCGGGGACGTCGTAGTTGATCGTTGGCGGCAGGGTGCCTTGCCGCAGAGCCATGATCGTGATGATCAGCTCGACCGCACCGGCGGCCGCAATCAGGTGCCCGATCATGCTCTTGCTGCTGCTCACCGGAACCTGGTACGCAACCTCGCCGAACACCTTCTTGATGGCCAGCGTCTCGACCTTGTCGTTCACCTGGGTGCTCGTGCCGTGGGCGTTGATGTAGCCGATGTCCGACGGCATCAGACCGCTGTCTTTGAGCGCCATCCGGATGCACGCGATGGCACCGCGGCCATCCGGGTGGCTGTCCGTGACACGGAATGCGTCCGCTGTCGTCCCATAGCCGGTCAGTTCGGCGTAAATTGGCGCACCGCGGCGCTGGGCATGCTCCAGTTCTTCCAGCACAAGCATGCCGGCCCCTTCGCCCAACACAAACCCATCGCGCTGCAGGTCAAAGGGGCGTGAGGCTTTCTGCGGCTCGGCATTGTAGGTCGAGAGGGCCGTGAGCAGATTGAACCCCGTCAGACCGAGCGGGTGGATCATGCTGTGGGCGCCGCCCGAAAGCATGACGTCGGCGTCGCCATGGCGGATCAGCTCGGTGGCTTCGCCGATCGCCTGGCTACTAGCGGCGCAGGCGGTCAAACAATTGTAATTCGGCCCCTGGAGGTCGAAATAGTCGGCTAAATGAGCGGGAGTCGTATGGGGCTCTTGTTCAAATTCCCGCCGGGCATGGAACTCTTTCAGCCCGCCCTGGGCGAAGGCGTGGCAGTCTACTTCGCGCGCCTCCGGCTGGTAGCTGTCCGCCACCAGGCTGACCAGGTTATGGAAATCTTGGATCCCCTCGCCGGAGCCCAAGTAAACACCACAGCGGGTGCGGTCGACCTGGTGGTTGTCGAGAAGGTCTGCGTCCACCAGCGCTTCCTGGGCAGCGCCGGCCGCGAACCGGGCGTTCGAACCGGAATGGGTCCAGCGCGATGCATCCTTTACGTGCCGGGTCAAGTCAAAGTCCTGCACTTGGGCAGCGAACTTGGTGGGGAAATGGCTGGCGTCGAACAAGGTGATCGGGCCAATGCCGCTGCGTCCTTCCAGTTGCCCCTTGAAGAGATCCTTGACACTGTGGCCCAGGGGAGTGACCACGCCCATCCCGGTGATGACAACTCGTCGTCTCATGAGCGCCTCGCGATTCCTGCACGCCGTGAGTTCGGGTTACCCAACCGCAACACCCCATCACCACTGCGATACTTTTCGAAGCACCACCGCAGCACACTGTCCCATCTCCGTGAAACCGATTTTGAGTACATGGGGTTGTGTCAACGGACCGGGCTGATTGCTTACCGAAATCGGACAGTTCGGATCGGGCACTTCATAGTTCAAGGTCGGAGGAAGCACGCCATGTTCCAGAGCAAGCAGACTCGCTGCTAACTCGGTGGTTCCACTGCCTGCGCCCAGATTTCCGAAATAGCTCTTGGGGGCGAACACGGGCACGGGCCGCTTGCAATTCCCAAACACTTCGCGAATCCCATGTGCTTCCCAGACATCGGCCTCACGCGAACTGAAGCCCTGGGCATTCACATGGTCAATTGCTTCGGGGCCAATGCCGGCCTCCGCCAGAGCTTGGCGGATGGCGCGGGCCAGGCCGGAACCGGTGCGGCCGCGATCAAAACTCGATCCAAAGCCGGCAATTTCGGCATACACCCGTGCGCCCCGGCGGCGGGCCAAGTCCCAATCCTCGATGGCCAAGACGCCAGCGCCTTCGCCCAAAACGATGCCGTCCCGGTCGTGGTCAAATGGCCGCGAAGCCTTCTCGGGTGCATCGTTACGCTGGGTCAAGGGAAGGAACAAACTGTGGCGAACCATGCTCAACGGATTGATCTTGCTATCCGCGCCGCCCACAAGGAAAAAATCGGCGTGATTACGGAGGAGGGCCCGCGAGGCTTCCCCCAGCGCCAAAAGGCTGGCCACGTCATTTTCCGTGATGGTGTTATTCGGGCCCTGGGCATTGTGCAAGATCGACACATGGCAGGCGAGCATGTTCGGTAGGTATTTGAGCATCCACAAGGGCGGCATACATGCCAAGCCTTGGCTGCCCCATTTTTCGAGATCAACGGCGCCGATTTTGCCCGTGCTGCTGATCCGGGATGCCATGCCTAGCTCTTCCAGCTCGCTGGCAATCAAGCCGGCGCCGAATTCGACGCCGAACCGGGTCGGATCGAGCTGGGCTTTGTCGAGACCGCAATCCTCCATGGCGAGCTGGGCCGCCGCCACCGCGAGCTGAATGCTCCGCGACATAACCTTGAGGCTCTTGCGTTCTTTTTTATCGACGTAGTCCCTGGCATCAAAACCAAGGATCTCCCCGCCGATCCGGCACGGCAGCGCCGCGGGGTCGAAGGAAGTGATCCGCCGCACACCGCTGCGCGCCTGGCACAGCGATTCCCAGAACGCAGCCTTAGTCAGGCCGAGGGGGCTAATAACGCCGAGGCCCGTAATTACCACTCGGCGTGAAGAAGAAGCCATGGCACACCGTACCATCGTGGTGGGTGGGGGGTGGCGGGTGGCGGGTGGCAAAGCCATTCGTCTTTCCCGCCACCCATCACCCGCCACGCGCCACGATCTGTCATCCCGTCCGGTCGGCCAGGACCTTTACCAGTCCCAGCAAGTGCTTCAGCTCACCACTGAAGACGAAGTTCTGGTCGCCGAAAGCTTGCGGCGAGCTCGATTTGTCGAGGAAGGCAAAGAAGACCTCCGCCTCAGCGATCAGTTCGTCATCGACCGTTACCTTTCCTCCAACCACGGCCCCTTCGGGCCGGAGGTGCAAGACCTCGGCGTCATAGATCAGCTGCTCGCCGGGCAGAGCCTCACGATAGAAGCGGGCCCAGGGGATCTTGGCCAAGACCACTTTTTCGTGGAAATCATTGACCTCTCCGACCAGAACGCCCCCCGTTTGGGCCAACCCCTCCAGGATCAGCGTGCCCGGCATCACCGGGTATCCCGGGAAATGATCGCCAAAGTAATCCTCCGCCATGCTCAGGCTTTTGATAGCCCGAGCAGATTTGCCGCGGTGAAACTCCAAGAATCGGTCGATCCAGATCCAACGCATGGTAGTTGCGATTCTTGATTGCAAAATCAAAAATCGAGAAGGTCATTAGTTGTTGCTGGGCTCGCCTAATTTTCCCTGAATGTAACGGGTAATCATGTCCACCGTGAATAAATCGCTGATCGCTCGGATTTCCGGATTCTTTTCGAACTCGCGGAGATCGGCATAGGGCATGCGCGCACGCAACTCGGACAGACCCTTTTCGGTCACTTTGCCGTTCTGCACGAACTCCGGATCGCCTTGAAAGATCGATTCCGGGAACAGCTCGCCACGCGGAATCTTGATCCCGAACTCCCGCTCCAGGCGGAAGACAATGTCCAAGAAGTCAATGGATTCCGCACCGAGATCGCCCTGAAGTGTGGACGTCGGCTTGATTTCTTCTTCATCGACATTCAGCGCTTCCATGAGCGTCGCGGACACCTTGGAATAGATTTCTTCCTGGTTCGGCATTGACAGAATCCTCCAAAGTAAGATGCAACCGTGGCGGGTGGTCCGTGACACGAGAGGACGGGCTCAGGGCTCGCGTCCTCCGCCACCAACCAATTTCTCCACCTAACCCGAAATCGCCCCCAAGCTTAGCCCCCCGTCCACGGTCAACACTTGACCGGTCAGGTAACTGCTATCGGCCGAGGCGAGGAACAACGCCACCCGGGCAATGTCCTCTGGCTGCCCAAGTCGGCGGAGGGGAATAATCTTTTTGATCATGTCCCCGGCTTTGTTCCGGACCGCCTCGCTCATATCGGTTTCGATAAACCCTGGGGCGATGGCGTTGACCGTTACGTTGCGGCTGGCCAGCTCAACGGCCAAGGCACGAGTAAAGGCGTTGATGGCTCCCTTGCTGGCCGCATAATTCGTCTGGCCCATGTTCACGTGCTCGGCAGCCACGCTGGAAATATTGATAATTCGGCCATGCCGCTGGCGCATCAACGTGTAGGCGACGGCCCGGCAGAAGTTATACGTCCCGCCGAGGTTCGTTTGCAGGACACTCTGCCAGGCTTCCGGCTCCAGACGAACAAACAGGTCGTCATGGATGATGCCAGCGTTATTGACCAAAATATCGAAACGATCCCACGCCTTGGCAACCCGGTCGACGCACGCCTGGGCCTGTTCGGCATTGGTGACGTCCGCTTGGAGAGCCAGGACGGTGCCGCTGGCCTGGCTGATCTCCTGGACCAGGTTTTCAGCAGCTTTTTGGTTCCCCCGGTAAACAAAAGCAACCTTAGCGCCTTCTGCCGCGAAGGCCTTGACGATCGCGCGGCCGATCCCCCGGCTGCCGCCGGTCACCAGGGCGACTTGATCCTTCAATTTCATCGCTTGCCATCCTTCGGGGAAGTGGCGCGCGGCGGGTGGCGGATGGGGGGAGAAGAGGCCTCCGCCTTCTCTCCGTTCTCTGGGTCTTCTTTTCCCGCCGCCCGCCACCCGCCACGCGCCGCCCCTTCCGGCTCGCCCTTGAGCACGGTATACAAATTGCGCAGATGCTCGATGAGCCGCTCGTCCACCTTTCGCAGCGCCGGATTCCGATCGCGCAGATTGGAGCGGCTGACGCTGAACCGAGCCGAGACCGTTGTATTGCCGTTCACTTCACCTTTGCCTTTGAATGTGACAATGTCCTTGTCTTGCTCGATCAACTCCGTGGAGATCAACATGCGCCGGCTCGGCTCCATGAAGGTTCCATACTTCACGTGCTTGGCTTCCCGCAGCACAATGACGCTGTGCTGAAAACTATCGGTCACCCGAAGGAGCCAGGCGCCCGCCTCGATCAAGGTTTGCAGCATCAAGACGCCTGGCATAACTGGAAACGTCGGAAAATGGTCGGCCAAATATTCTTCTCCCAGTGTCAGGTTTTTGACCGCACGGATTAGCTTACCGTGTTGTACCTCTAGGATCCGGTCCACCAAGCAAAAGCGCATCGCTTGAGATCCAAAGCCTAACTATCGTTGCCAGAACCACTTTCAACGTGAGCGAGTCATGAAAAGGGAAGTATAGCGGTGACGGATAGCACCGGCAACCCCTAGTAACCGCGAAACAGGAATCCTTGTCAGCCATCCCCAATCATCTCCCGATGAGCGAAGCGGACTCTCTCGTCCTCTTCCAAATACCATTCAATTCCCGTTCCGACCGGACCTCTATATTGTCTGAGTGAGGGTAGTTTAGCAATTGGAAATGATCAGCCAGCTTGGATAATGTGAAGTGTCTGGTATGTTTACACAGTTCGCGTTGAATGTACTGTGCAACTTGGAAACGTTGTGTTCATGCGTTCACATCCTGTGGTCCCAGCTGCAGGGAGACGAAGCAATCAAACCTTCGGAATTTCATTAAATGAATTGGTTCCTCACAGCGAATGAAATAGGTACAATTATCTCTCGGGTTCGCCCTGAGTAATTCGGATCGATAACGGTGCCGCAGTATTGCGAGGGGGTCAACCGCCATGGAGATCGCACACGCCCAGACGAGAGTGCTTCGCGGGATCGGCAAGCTGATCCTCCTTGGCTTGTTGGTCATTTTGCTGGCCAAAGTATTGGTGGCTCTTACGGCCTTGGCCGTGATCGGGCTCGTCGTTTGCTTGGGTGCTCGAGCCGCTTACGGTCGACGAGCTTTCCTCAAGCGCGTCCTGTTCTGGACCAAGGAACAATTGATTCATTCCAGGGCTGTGCTCCTGCATGCTCCTGCGCTGGCAAGGGCCGGTGCGTACCGAGTGGTCCTGCTCCTCTTGGCATTGGCCGAGTTGCTAAGAATTGTGCTCATCGCACTTTGCGCCTTGCTAGGCTATCTGTTGCGGTCCGCTTTCATGTGGTTGTGGAGTTTAATCGCGGAGCTTTGGCGGATCCTGGCGCGAGCCTTGACAGGTGTTTATTCCCTTGCGAGAGGAGTCGCCACAGGCTCGTTGCGGATGTTGGCCGCGGGCTTCACAATGGTACGGAGCCATTCCGTTCTCCTTCTTGGGATATTTGTCGAGGCTGCAAGCGGGGCTCTGATCGGCGTCATGCTTGGACTCATCCCCAATTTCCTTCCCTCTGGGCCACCGATGAAAACAAGAGTTTTCGGGGCCGCGGTTTTCGGGGCCATTCTGGGCATCGCGGTTGGCTTATCGCGGATTACCTGGGCCAAGCCAGGGGAACAAAGCCATCTTCTCAGAGACGAGAATTGAAGGCTTCCGCGGCAGCTCGCATGCCGCGATTGAACTTCCCAAAAAATCTGTGAACCTTTTTTGGCGGTGCACGTCTGTAAAATACATGGGGCTTTTTGGTTCATTTTTCGGGAACCAAAACCCGATGGAATGAACCTCCTCGGTGAGGTTGATTTCGGGCAGATGAGGATTATGATGTAGAACAAGATACTTGGGTTGCTCGGCAGGATTCCGGTGAGCGGACCCATTGGCAATCGTATCAACACCTATCTCTTAGTCGCCGGAGGTCTCCCATGGCCGTAATGAACCGCAATACCCTGGTGCTGGACAGCGTCTGCGTGATCCGCGGCGTCGTGACGGGCACACTGGGCATGGGGTTTACTTCGGCCAGCCGCGAGGCTACGGCGATTCCATTCTCCATGCGACCCCCGTCGCAGGCAATTCCGCAAGCTGGTCAGAAAACCAGGACGCGGCTCGACCACGCCGACAGATACGGCGCGGTTGCTGCCGCCGATCGGGCCGGTCGGTCCGAATGTTCTGGGCGCCTTCCCAGCAGTGGGTTTGCTTGGTCCCCGGCAATGGGAGGAACGGGCCTTACGGCTGCCTGGCGTTTGAGCCGAGAATCGGCCGAGCACCTGGCATCCGTAGGCAATGCTGCTCCCAAACGCCCGGCGGGTGATTTTTGATTTGCGATTTTTGATTGGAATTGGATCGCTGCCGCCAAATTCGATTCCAGAAGCGCGAATCAAAAACCTTCCTTTTTCCCACGCTGTAACCAACGCGGGCGCCTTCTCCCAGCTGGACCGGTGCGGTCGTGTCTCTGTTCGTCAGGGATAGCCGCAGCGAGCACCGCAAGCCACCCGGACCAGTTGGGCGAAGCCAAGCTCGTGTCAGCGTGAACCGTCGCCGTCACCGCAATAGTCTGCCGGCCGCCAATTGCTGATCCTTGGCGGAAACGGCCCTTCGCATGGCGGTGAAGTCGACCCTTGGCATGGATCGGGATAGGTAGATTTTCGATGACTTGGAATGAGCTGACGAAAGTTGTGGAGCGGGCCCGCACGGGGGACCGATCGGCCTATGGCGAGTTGGTCGAGCGCTTCCAGACAACGGTGTACGCGCTGGCCTTGGCCCGGCTGCGCAATCCGACGGAGGCGCAGGAGCTGGTTCAGGAGGTCTTCATCCACGCCATGACGAAGCTGAGTCAGTTGCGGGATGTGAACTGCTTCGCCGGCTGGCTGCGGCAAATTGCGGAGCGGATGGCCCTCAACCGCTTGACGCGGCGCGGTCCGTTGCGCGGGGCCGAGCCCGCCGTCCTGGAGAACGTCCCGGCGTCGGCATCGAGCCCGCTCGACGAACTGGTCTTGATGGAGCAGAAGGCTCAGCTCTGGGCTGGACTGGATCGCCTCAAGCCGGTGGACCGCGCGACGCTGGTGGCGTTCTACATCCACGGCCGATCGCTCAAGCAAATGAGCCGTGAGTTCGAGACGCCGATCGGCACGATCAAGCGGCGGCTGCACGTGGCGCGGAATCGGCTGCGCCGGCACCTGGACCGCGGCACGCAGCCGGGGGATACTCCACCGAGCCGTCGGACGGAAGTTCGCCGGTCGCGTGAAATGGTATGTGCCTGAGAAGCGGGCCGATCGCCAGGCGGGGCCGCGTGAAAGGATGGCAGGGCGTCTGCCATGCTTTCGCGGTCCCGCCTTTTGGTTCCTGGATCCTGGCGTTGCCTGCGTTTCGGGCGCGGCTACGACAGCCAGGGGATTCGCCGTCCAAAAACCAATCCTCGTGGAAAGAGGAAGTGAGAGCGGGCAAAGCGGCTAACCTCCTCGAAGGTACATGATTACCGCGACGGGATCTTATGACTTGGCAGTACGCAGGCGGGCCTGAGGTGTAGTGGGTTTTTGTGGACCGTCGAGCTGCATCCTTGACCTAGCCCGAATGCACGCGGGATCAAGTGGGTAAACGAGGAATGGTGCTGTTTCCTGCCTGGTAGCCCAGCGAATCATTGCTTCTCTTGTGGCTTCAACACCGCCAGCAGGGTAGTACCCGGTTTCCCCGGGAAGCACCCAAGTTAGACGCGTAAAGCGACCCATCCGGATCAACTCGGGCCGGAAACACGAGCCCAGGCCACGTTGGTTCGGCGCGGGCGCCGCATGCGGAGTTAGTTGGCCGCTGCTGCAGGCGGCTTTCGAAGGTAGAGCCAAACGTGCCCCTGATGCACGGGACGACGTCGGAACGTGCGCACGATCTCCGAAACCTTGTGCATTTCCTTCTGCAACTCTTGAAATTCCGTCTGGCTCAAGACTTCCAGGGCTTTCTTTTGCCGTTCAGCCTTGGCGGCAGCGGTATTGTCTCCCTTGGCCGAGGATTTGAGGATCTTGGTGCATTGGTCGTAAAACGGCTGCATCTTCTTCTGCAGCACTTGCATCTTGCGGTTGGCCTCCTGCTCGAGTTGCTTATCCTGTTCGGATAGGACGGGCTTTTCCCCATAGATGCCGCCGAAGTCGCCAACGAGGAGATCGAGACGGCCACCGCCGTTCCAATCGACCACGCAGATCTTGGCACGCACGCCAGGTTTCTTATTCTCGGTCGGAGGGGTGTTGTCATCATTATTGGGCCAGGGCGCAGGTGGGACGAGGGTGATACCTTTGGCCAGCTTCGGCTCCGTCTTGCTGCCGATATTGCGATACCAGACCACGCTGCCATCCCCCCAACCGACGATCAAATCGAGCAACCCGTCGCCATCCCAATCGGCGGCGACGGGCTGCGAATCGCCGTGATGCGAGGCTCGAATCGGCTGGCCACCGGCCTCCAGCTTGCGTGGGGTGCCGTAAGTCGGGTTCGCCTTGCTGCCGTCGTTGGGAAGCAAATAGAGGTCGCCCTGCATATTGCCGACCAACAGGTCGAGCCGGCCCGTCCCGCGCCAGTCCACGGCGAAGACGGTGGAGGAGGGGCCCAGGTTGATCTCTTTGCCGCTGCGCTGCAGCTTCACTGGGGCAGCGAATGCGCCCTTGCCTTGGCCTTTGAAGAAGTACAGATCGCCGGGGTAGCTGCCGCTGAGGATGTCGCCGATGCCGTCGCCATCGAAGTCCACAAACTGTGGCGTGAAGCCGATACATCACCCCGCCGGTAGGCTGACGACTTTGCCACCCGCCTGGAACCACTCAAATTGATCAAACTTCGGCTCGCTCCGCGTGCCGATGTTGGGGTAAAGCCGAAGCTTGCCTTGCCCGAACTGTCCCACGAGCAGGACCATGTGGCCGTCGCCTTTCAGGTCGGCCACGAACGGGGCGGCGTGCCCCATGTCGACGTTGATGGGTTGACCTCCCGCACAGAGCTGAACTGGCGGCGCGAGGTCGTTGGCGGCAGGGTCGGCTGCGGCCAGCAGGCCGGCCAGGATGCACCACCACATTGCTCATTCCTCCTATCGGATCGATACTCAAACTCTCGTTCTCAGGGTTCCCCCGGTGACCCTGGGAACGAGAGTCAAAACTAGATCCTCACGGCTTGACCTCCAGCAACGCTCTCATCCCACTGGAGTCGTGCAGCAAGCACTCGTAGGGCAGCAGACCGCTGATAGCACCGATCTGAAACGCGAAGCTGGTCGGGCCGCCTGCAGCCGCTGGCATCAGTAAGCCTGAGCTATAGAGGCCCTGGCCGGTAAGAGCCTGGCCCGCGTTCTGGGGGACGAATACCTCGGGGTTGAACAGGAGCAGAGGCGGCCCGTTGTCCTGGGGCACAGGCAGTGCGACGTCAGGCTCCGCGTTGCCGTTCAGGAAGGTGATCGTGTGCGGGTCGACCATCACCTCCTTGCTCAGCAGCCACTCCACCGTATCGCCGGGGTGAACGGTCAGTTCGTCGGGGAAGAAGTGCACGAGATGCAACTGTCCCATCTCGTAGCCGACCAACACCTGAAACGTGGTCGTGCCGTCCGCGTTCGGTGTCGGAGGCGGTATCTCCGCATTCGCCAGGGCGACCGCCACCGGGACCTGCGCCAGCTCCGCAGCGATCAAGAGCTGTGCCTCATGGTGGACCTCATCCGGGGTGGGAATCTCATCGGGGTAATCCAGGACGATGACCTTGCCCGACATGGTTACGCCGTGCACGAGGCAGACGTAGTTGTAAGTACCTGGCGTCGTAAACGTCAGATCGAACGACTCGGCCTGACCCGGATCGGGTCCAATGATGCCGGAGTTGGCAAAGGTCGTGCCATCGTACTGCCCGTCGGTCGCGCCCGCAGGGTAGGCCGCCACCGGGTTGAACATCAACGGCGAGGGCAGGCCGGCAGGCGCCGGAATGATCAAGTCGGGCATCGGTGTGCCCGCCAGGAAGGCGACCGTGTGGATCTCATTGGCGTTGCGCTGCCAATGCACGGTATCGCCGACGTGGATGAGCAAGGTGTCGGGGAAAAAGGCATCGACGTCGGCCCCCACCGAAGTATCCTCGGCGCCGACCATCACGGTAAAGGTTTTGGGTTCTTGAGCGTGGGCCAGCTCGGCGCAGGCCAACGCGGCCAGCAACGCGAAGTACAACCGAAGGATCCGCATGCGTTTCATCGCAATTCTCCTTTGATGTGTTGGGGCAGCGTAATCCAAAAGCAAAAAAGCCGACGTGGCCGAACCCCTTTTGGGAATTCGACCACGTCGGCTTACTCCTCAACGGGGCTCCCGGCTCGGCCGGGCTCCCCTTAGCTTAGTCTTCCGAATGTCAAGTTACGTTACTCCCGCTATTCCCCAAAGTCAACTCCACAATGTTAGTTTTTCATAATACCGGAAACGGAGTTGATGGAGAGCCTGACGTCTGCTTGCTCCCGAGGACTGGCACAGTCCCGAGCGTGGGCGTAGTAGCCGGCGCGACTGACGCCCAATGTCTGACACACCACGGCCACGGGGAAGCCTTCGCTCTCCAGTTGCGTAATGACCGGATAGACCTGTTTCAGGTCCCGTGGCTGAAAATGGCCAAGGCTTTTTTTAACTGGTATGAGCATGATAGGGGCGGAGGAATGGCCTTCCGCTCCTCAGTTCACCTTGCCTGTTCCGGCACTGTTGCGACTTGCTGAATCATGCCGGATCAGGGGACGAGGTGAACCCTTTCCCACACGTTGTTCGGAGAGAAGAGCGGGCCGTTCACCTCGGGGGCTGGCCGCTGATATGCGGTACAGCAGCGAGGTGTGGCCGATGCCGAGGTTGTCAGCCACGGATGAAGCAGAATGCCCGTCGAGCAGCATCTGCACCGCTTCTTTCTTGAGTTCTTCGGGGTAGACGTGCAATTACGGCTTGGGGTGCTTGTTGATCTTCATAGTTCACTCCTAGGTTGCTGGATCGGGGTTAAGTTGAGGAGGCGGAGCGGCCACCGCCCCTACACCTCAGCCTTCTCTTACTCCCTGCCAGGAACAAAAATGGGTGAGGATGTGCTCGAAGCGCGGAGCGGAAGCATCCCGGGGATCTGGGGGCCGCAGGTGCCCGGAACACCGTGGCAGCTACGGGGATGCAGGCCATGTCTCCAGAGGGATGGGCTGCGCTTGATGGCTCTGCCAGAATTGACGGGCTAAGTCGAGGAAGCGTTTGCCCTGACGGTGGCAGCTCACCATGAGGCTGGCCAGGATGCTGTGTACCACAGCCCCCAGGAGGTTTTTGTTGCAACCCCCTACCTTGCGGGTGATGACCGCCGGCCGGAGCATCTGCTCGGCGTGATTGTTCGTGGGCGGCACCTCCGTATCATGCAGGAACACCAACCACTCACCGCGATGCGCGCACATGGTCGTCGAGGCGATTCAGTTCGGGACTCAGGCTCGGTTGCCGCAGGTTGGAAGCGAGCCAGTCATCCAGGCGGTTCTCGATCTCCTGCCCGCGGCGACCGTAGCCTGCGGGGGTGAGTTCATCGCGGCGGCCGGCCAGGTCGATGGCTTCCCTGAGCAGGCTGCTCAAGGCTGCGACCTGGGGCTGTTCTTGGGACGTGGCGGTGTCGCGCAGTTCTTTGCAGCGGCGCAGCAGATGCCCGTTGCAACGGCCCTTGGCGACTTCCAGGACATCGTAGCTTTTCAGGCCATCGACCACGAGGTAGCCATCGAAGTCTGGACCGAGGATGTCTTCGGGAACCTGGTGACTGCGTGCGCCCTTGCCCGTGCGAATGACGTAGACGGGGACTGCCTTACTGCTGAAGACCCACAGCCAGGCATTCTGGCGGCCGACGCGCCAGCCGGTTTCATCGGCATGGACAACGTGGCTTTGCCGCAGGGCTTCCCGCAGCAGGTCATAGGTTGGCTTGGCCAAGTCGGCGAGGCGTTGCTCGGGGCGCGGATGAAGGCGGCCGGGCAAACTTTCAGTTGGCAGTAGGTTTGCAGAAGGTCGCAAATTATGCGGTAACTGACACCCAACCGATGTTTCATCTCGGCGGCCATGGTCAAGACGACAGGGCCGAGAGTGTTGCCGGCGGCGCCCAGGGCATCGGAGGTCTGCTCGGGATGCCGGCCTTGCCAGCGTTGCCGACAGGAAGGGCAGGTGCCCGTGTCGATGTTGAACTGCGTAATGATCGGTACGATGGGCGGCAGATCGGTTTGGTACTGCACGACCTGGTCCAGCTCGTATAGCGGGACATGGCACAAAGGACATTCATGCAAGGGAACGTGAACCACACGGTCGATCTGCTCTGCGGTGGGCGTGGGTCGAAGATCTGCGGCGTGCCCCTTGCGGCGTCCGGGCTTCTTGGGTTTGTGGCTCCCTTCGGGCCGACGAAAGGGATGGGCTTGGCGATGGGTGTGGCGTTTGGTCGAGTTGCTGGCGTAGGCGCTGGAGTTCCTCTTCCAGTTCGGCGATGCGGCGATCGCGTTGCTGACAGCCGGTACAGACAGGACGAGCAGAAGCCATAGCGCCTTCCCCAACATCGGGTGAAAGAGGAGGAGATGCTCTGTGAGAGGCTTGATCCGAGGTGCATCTTCATCGTACCGGGTCAGGCAAGGGGCTGGAGCATGGCACGGGCAAACCTAACTTGAAGTCACGGTAATCGAGTACCCTCAAGGAGAACCGCTCACCTGATTCTTCATCCACTTTTGCAACTTTTCGTAGTCGGCCGGAACCGTCCATGCGGCCGCCAGAAGCACCAGCACCAAAGCCCCTGACAAGACGACCGTCAGATACATGGCCTGGTGCAAACCGGTCGCGATGGCCAGCTGGCGGTTTTGCTGATTGACT
>Ga0070734_10002258_pt1 | contig 24116 bp, 18 predicted proteins | sample Coa_R1_8_FD_66444 | JGI IMG/M metagenome (GOLD analysis project Ga0070734, IMG submission 66444) | Surface soil microbial communities from Centralia Pennsylvania, which are recovering from an underground coalmine fire - Coalmine... | ecosystem: Environmental > Terrestrial > Soil > Unclassified ...
CCCACCTTGTTCCATGATTTCCGGAGGCTGGTCGACCAAAAAGAGATCGATGCCATCGTCATCGCCACGCCAGATCACTGGCACGCGTTGCAATTCGTCGCTGCCTGCCGGGCGGGAAAAGATGTGTACGTCGAGAAGCCCTTGAGTTTAACCATCTCCGAAGGGCAAAAAATGGTGGCCGTCGCGGAAGAGACCAAGCGCGTTACCCAAGTCGGATTGCACCGCCGCTCCTCGGCTCATATTCAAGAAGCGGTGCGGCTGATTCGCAGCGGTGCGATTGGCAAGGTGAGCGTGGCCAAATGCTACCATCTCCGAAACGAATTCCCGCAAGGCATCGGCAACCCGCCCGATTGCGAACCGCCCTCGGCTTTGGACTGGGACTTCTGGCTGGGACCGGCGCCCAAGGTGGCGTACAATCCGAACCGCTGTCTATACAAGTTCCGCTGGTTCTCCGATTACTCCGGCGGCCAGCTCACCAATTTCGGCACGCATTACATCGATGTGATTCAGTGGGCGTTGGGGCACGATGCCCCCAAAGGCGTGTTCGCAGCCGGCGGAAAATACGCCATCCACGACAATCGCGAGATTCCCGACACGCTGGAAGCGGTTTGGGAATACGATGGCGGAACGCTGGTCACCTTTTCCCAGTTCAACGCCAACAATTCGCCGGGGAATGCGAAGGGCTGGGAACTGGAATTCCGCGGCACGAATGGAACGTTGCTGATGCAGGAAGGACAGGGCTTCGAGATCTTGCCGGAGAAAGTCCGGACCGTGGAGCTTCCCGCCTTGAGTCCGCTGCACCGCAAAGAGAATACGGAGCAAGCACGCTCAACGCGGCCGGCCATGCAGGGCCAGGCCAAGAAAGGGAAGGCCGATACCGCCGACCATGCGCGGAATTTTCTCGATTGCGTCAAGGACCGCAAGCCGACCAACTGTCCCGTAGCCGTGGGTCATCGCTCCACGTCGACCACGCTCTTGGCCAAGATAGCGCTGCGCCGGGGCCGCTACCTGGCGTGGGATGCGCAGGCAGAACGGGTCGTGAATGATGAAGAGGCGAACCGACTGCTGGCGTATGAATACCGGGCGCCGTGGCGGCTGATCTAGATCAATGATCGGCCAGCGAAACCACGAGGCGATTGCCCACCGCCTTGGAATAGCGAACAAGCGTCTCCACCGTGAGCCTCCGGCTCCGGGTAATACGTTTCATGGTCGTTGCCTCATTGGGACGTCGTAGGCCGTCACCGGACGATTGCGTCGAATGGCGTGCACGGGTTCTCCTGCCACGTGGTATGATAAGACCACAATTCGGCACAGGCATTCAATGGGATGGATCATTCCTTTTGAACTACCCATAGCTTGGCTTCACATCGTCCTGGTAAAACCCCATGAGCGTTAGGGGCGCATCCAGTCCGCGGAGCAGGCCGTGCCCACCCACCGATTGGTCCAGCCGCTCCCATTGTTGAGAGCATAAAAGGAGACGTCGTGAATTCCTTTGCGAAATTCACGACGTCTCCTTTTGTCCCTTTGCAGGAATCGTTTCCCCAGTTCGGCACCTGGAAAAGTCTCCGTTACTTCCCAAATTTATCCTTGAACAACGCTTGCATGCGTTTCCACGAATCTTGATCCGCGGCCTTATCGTATTTCATGCCGGCCAAGCCATGCTTCTCAGCATCGGCAACGGTAAAGCTGTGAACTGCCCCTGGATAGTTGACGAATTCGTATTGGACATGGCCTTTGTCGAGAGCACCGCGAAACGCCTGGATCGCTTGGCTGGGAATGAAAGAATCGTCGGCACCGTTACAAACCAAGATGGTCGCCTTGATGTGTTTCACATCGGCATCGCTCGGCGTGGGTAGGGCCGCGTGAAAGGTAGCCACCGCCTTGAGATCCGCGCCGGAGTACGCCAATTGCAGCGCCGTCGAGCCGCCGAAACAGTAGCCGATTGCGGCCAGGTTCTTCGGGTCGCATTGCGGTTGTGATTTGAGGACTTCCAGGGCCGTTGCCGCACGCTGCCGCCAATCGTCCACATTGGCCCGCACATGATTGGCCATCTCCCCGGCTTCCTTGGGGTGCTGGGCGATCTTGCCTTCGCCGTACATGTCCGCAGCAAAAGCAACATAGCCAAGCTTGGCAAGCTGCTCCGCCCGGCTTCGGGCGTAGTCATTCAAGCCCCACCATTCATGAACGACCAAAACGCCCGGCCGACGACCTTGCACCGCGTCGTCCCAAGCGAGAAATCCCTGACAATCGAGATTGCCATGTTTGTAGGAAACCTTCTTGGTCTGCACCGCGGCGTCCGCCAATGCCGGGACGGCGACCACGGCAGCCAGTACTGCGAGACTACGCAACATTGTTTTCTTCCTTTCGACCGGGCAGATCCTTTGAGACTCCCCTGAGGCGCACGCTCCCGTCGTTGGATGGAGCGCCTGCCGCCCTTGAACATCTTATCGTTCTGATCCTCTGTGTCGCGATGCCCAAGAGTAGCAGCGCGGCCAATTTGCCTGTGGGTCCGGAGATAGCCAATTCCGGGCACCGGCCATAGATCAACCCTTTCCATCCCCTTTTGGAGAGACCGATGCGTTCACGCGGGATCCCCCTCACGCTCAGCTTCCTGACCCTTTCCACGGTGCTGATGGGCCAAACGGTGCCCACGCCACCCTCGGCCAAGCAAGTGGAACACATCTCGGTCTGGCACGAAGAAAAGGTCCACGATCCGTACTTCTGGCTCCGCGAAAAGAGCAATCCGGCGGTCCTGCGATACCTGGAGGCGGAGAACGCCTACACCGAGGCCATGACCCGAGACCTTCAACCCTTCGTTGAAAGCCTCTACCAGGAGATGCTCGGCCGGATCAAACAGACCGACTTGACCGTCCCCACGCGCCGGGGCGGCTACTTCTACTATTCGCGTACCGAAAAAGGCAAACAGTATCCGATCCAGTGCCGCAAAAAAGCGACTGCGAACGGCGCCCTTGACGAGCAGGCGGCCGAGGAAGTCCTCCTTGATCTGAACGAGCTGGCCCGCGGGTTCAAGTTTCTGTCCCTAGGGGCCTTTGCCGTCAGTGATGATGCCCATCTGCTTGCCTACACGACCGCCACCACCGGTTTCCGGCAATACCAGTTGTCCATCAAAGATCTTCGCACCGGCGCGATCCTGCCCGACCGGGCCGAACGGGTCACATCCGTGGACTGGTGCGCCGACAACCGCACGCTCTTCTATGTCACCGAAGATCCGCTGACCAAGCGCTCGAACCTGCTTTGGCGGCACGTGCTGGGCGAAGAGACGGAGCCGGTCTATCAGGAGAACGACCGGCTGTACACGCTTCGGCTGGGCCGCAGCAAGGACCGCAAGATGCTCTTTCTCCGCAGTGCCAGCACCGACACCTGGGAAACACGGTTCTTGCCCAGCGATCAGCCCAATGCGCCGTTCAAGGTCCTGTTGACCCGGAAGAAGGGACACAAATATGACGTGGAGCACCGGGAGGGTCTCTTCTACATCCGCAGCAATGACAGGGCCAAGAACTTCCGCCTCGTCACGGCGCCGGTAGCCGATCCGTCGGCGCCCAACTGGAAAGAATTCATCCCGGCGCGTGCCGATGTGCTTTTGGACCATGTCGAACTCTTCAAGGACTACGTCGTGGCCGCGGAGAAATCCGCCGCCCTGGAGCATTTCCGCATTTACGATTTCCGATCCGGCCAATGGCATGAGATGACGTTTCCGGAAAGTGCCTATGCGGCGTCGCCAATACCTACACCGGAGTACACGGCCAGCAAGTTTCGCTTTGCGTACCAGAGCCTGATCACACCCCGCAGCGTGTACGCCTACGACATGGGCACGCGGCAACAGATGCTCCTGAAGCGCGAGGAGGTTCTCGGTGGCTACGACCCCGCTCAGTACGTGACCGAACGGCAGTGGGCCAGCGCCCGCGATGGCGTCAAAATCCCCCTCTCGATCGCCTACCGCAAAGGGCTTCCAAGGAATGGCAGCGCGCCGCTCTTCCTCTATGGATATGGCTCGTATGGCTCCGGAGTGCCCGCCAGTTTTTCGAGCCCTCGGCTGAGCCTCCTGGATCGTGGCATGGTTTTTGTCATCGCCCACATCCGGGGCGGCAACGAGATGGGCGAAACCTGGCACGATGATGGCATGCTGCTCAAGAAGAAGAACACATTCTTTGACTTTGTCGATAGTGCCGAGTGGCTGATTGCCAACGGGTGGACACGCAAAGACCGGCTCGTCATCGAAGGTGGCAGTGCCGGCGGCTTGCTGATGGGCGCCGTGGTCAACCTCCGGCCGGATCTTTTCGCAGCCGTGCACATGGCCGTGCCTTTTGTGGATGTGATGAACACGATGATGGACGCCAGTCTCCCGCTCACGGTGGGGGAATACCTGGAATGGGGCAACCCCAACGAAAAGCCAGCCTTCGACTACATACGTTCATATAGTCCCTACGATAACTTGGCCCGGAGGGCCTACCCAGCGATCCTGGTGACTACGAGTCTCAACGATAGCCAGGTGATGTACTGGGAGCCGACCAAGTACGTGGCCAAGCTCCGCACTTTGAAAACCGATGCTAACCCGCTGTTGCTCAAGTGCAACATGGGCGCGGGCCACGGCGGTTCCTCGGGCCGTTACGATCGGCTCAAGGAGACTGCTTTTCAATATGCCTGGTTAATGCATCAGGTGGGCATTTCGAAAGACATGTCCGCGCAGAAGTGAGTGGTCGGAACTTCGATGGAAGCGGAGCCGGCCGAGACCACAGCGTGGCCTCGGCCAGCAGGATGGCAAATTGGATGGTTTGCGACACAGGCGGACTTATTGGCTTTCCTCCATCGCTTTGGTGAGATCGACCCGTTGCAGCTCGCCGGGACGAACAGCTAGCGTTTGTGTCCGGGTCCGTTCATTGCCCTTGTCCATCCATTTGGCCTCGATTTTGTAGCTATATTGCCGGCCCGGTTCGATCGGCGGCGAAATGAACTGGCGGACGGTCCCTTTCTGCTGCGTTTTTGTGCCGTCGATCCAGACCTGGGCATCGGCGGGTACGCGCACTTCGAGGCGAACCGGGCGTGCCCGGCTGGACATGCCCTGGGTTCCCGGCTCGTAGTAGTCCGCGCGCCGGCCCTCGCTCTGCATGTCGGCGGCCATGCCCTCTCCAGGGGCATTGGTAGGCATTCCCTGGACGTAGGGAACATAGGTTTCGGAGCTGTTGCGGAAGCGGCGACCCAGGCGACGCTGCCGGCCCTGGCTGGAATCGGCGGCCAGCATCAGTACGGCCACGGCTAGCACGGCAAGGACGGAGAACCAACGACGAACCATGTCAACACCTCCTGTTGTGTCATTCCCCAACCTGGGGATGGCTCTGGCCTCTCCGCCGTGCAAGGAAACCGCTCCCCGCATCCCAGCAGAGAAGCTGCTGAAGCTCTGTTGTAAAGGTTTCCATCCGCGGAAACAAGGTACGGCGAGCCCGGCTCAATAGTCGCTCACGGTTTGTCCGTCCCGAGAGCTGCCGAGATTGTGCCACACTTGCAAGTTGATGTCATTACCCACAAACCGGGCGCTGCCATCGCCCAGGACGACTTGCACGCCACCCGTGTGGTAGCTCCGGGCCGACTGGATATACGGGTAGGCACTCGTGGGCCCTACGCACGGCGGATTGGGCGGCAGCGGATCGCAGTAGCCGGTGCCGTCGCCGGGGGCATATTGAATCGCGTCCGGGGAAGTTGTATTGGGCGGAAAGAATGTTTCGCCGGCAGTTGCGGGGCCCCACCACGTGAAGCCACGCAGATCTTTGCGCTGGCCTTGTCTGACTTCGAGCATCAGAATCGTGTTGCTGAGACCGTCGGTGATGTCCTGAAACCGCACCGTCTTCCGCGGCACGAACGGGGCACCCAGGAACGGAACATTCTGAAACGCCGTTTGAAAGTAACTGGTATTCCCGTAATTGACGACGTAGTTATGCGACGTGATCGGCGCGATCGGGGCATTGGGCTGATCGCTGGGACAAGTTAGCGCTTTGTAGCGCCGGCCAGTGGTACTCTCGATGTTCACCTCGCTGCTGTAGCGGGGATACGAGCCCGACTGGACACTGGGCGGCGTCCGGGCCGGCCAATTGGTCAACACAGAATCGCTCCCGCCCCAGTTCTGGTAATTCCAAAAGGCCTGATCCTGCTCGATAAAGGGCAGAATCAACATTTGCCAGGTCCCCCAACAGCAAACATACACTTCCTTGCTGTCCTCGGCCTTGGGAAGGGTTTTGTTGACGTCGAAGTAATTGTGCATGGCCAGCCCAAGCTGCTTGAGGTTGTTTTGGCAGCTGGCGCGGTTGGCGGCCTCGCGGACCTTTTGCACGGCCGGGAGCAGCAGGCCAATTAGAATGGCGATGATCGCGATCACCACCAGCAGCTCGATCAACGTGAAGGCAGTGCGGCGCCGCATGACGGGTCTCCTTTTGGCAATCGGAAAGGGGTCCGACCGATGCCGTTGCCGGTCCGACCCGGATACGGAAACGAGGTCACCGAACCTCGAAGTTAAACTTGTTCGGGCCATCCGTCGTAACTTCCGCGCCAAGGATCGTCTGCACATTGTACTTGGGCTGGATGCGATCCTTGGCTACCGGTAGGTAGCCGGGGGGAGAGTCCGGGTCGGGCGTCCTGTTCTTTGGATCCGAGGAGGCAACCATCACCTTGTAGCGGCCCGGTAGCAATCCCTGCTTGGCGGGGATGCTGTATTGGCCTTCCTGAATCATGGCTCCGCCGCCGGAAGGAAGAGTGGAATCCGCCGGCAGAAACGTGATCACTCCCTGGTCGAGCGGTTTGCCTTGCCATTTGACCTCACCCGAGACACCGTAGAGCTTGGGCTTGCCGTCAGCGCAGCCAAGGATCCCGCCCATGAGGAGGCATACATACGGGAGCCAGCGGAGGATGCAGCGGTCGTTCATGGCAAACGGTCCTTGTCCGGTCACTGGGCGGCCGATGGTGGAGAGGATTCAAAACGATGGAGAGTCATCGAGTATTGTCATGGCGATTCTAATCTTCTGAACCGCAGCCTGCAAGGCTGGGAAACACTTATTCTGGTTCCGGTTACGATCGTGTCTCGAATTCGTGCATTCGTCGGTCGACTTCCCAGCAGTAAACGAATAGGGAATGCTGCGCCCAATCCGGAAGCCCTACGGATGAGGCGTAGCCAACACACGACCCGTTTCTTCCATAGGAGGTCCTGTCATGGCATCTTCGCTGTGGGCTACCTGGCGATCTCGAGCAAGCTGGACCCGAAGTATGGCAGCACAACGACGGCGGCCGCGCTCCTGTCTGGCAGTGGAATCGCTTGAGAACCGCTGTCTGCTCGACGGGATTCCGATCATTCCCAATCTTCCATCGAAGTTTCTGTCCGCTTCGACAGTGCCGGCCAATGGCGATCTCAATCCATACGGCGTAGCCTTTGTCCCAAGGGGATTTCCCGAGGGAGGTCCACTCCATCCGGGCGACATTCTCGTCTCGAATTTCAACAACAACGTCGCCGGCGGGAACTTGCAGGGGAGGGGTACGACCATTGTCGATCTTTCGCCCACCGGCAAGCAGACGCTTTTCTTCCAGGGTTCATCGACACCGGGGGACCTTGGTCTAACGACTGCTTTGGGCGTGCTGAGTCGCGGCTTTGTTCTCGTCGGCAGCCTCCCGACGATCGATGGCATGTCGAGTTCGATCCAGAAGCCGGGCGCGCTACTCATCCTCAATAGTCAGGGCAAAACGGTGATGACGCTCCGGGATTCTAAGTTCCTCGATGGGCCGTGGGACTTGACCGTCAATGACGAAGGCGATGAAGCTCAGGTATTCGTTTCCAACGTCCTCAGCGGCACCGTGACGCGCCTTGATTTGAGCATTCCCGAGCATGGCAACCCCATGGTCACCGGAAAGGTACAGATTGCCTCCGGCTACACGAAGCGTACGGACCCCACGGCGCTGGTCCTCGGTCCCACCGGTCTGGCCTATGATGCCGACAGGGAGATTCTCTATGTGGCCTCGACGGCGGATAATGCGATTTACGCCATTGACAATGCCGAGGACCGTACGACCGATGCCAAGAAAGGGACCAAGATTTACTCGGACAGCAAGCACTTGAACGGCCCACTGGCTTTGACCCTCACGCCGAATGGCGATTTGATTACGAGCAATGGCGATGCGTTCAATCCCAATTCTACGGTGCCGCCGAGCGAACTCATTGAATTCACGCCGAAGGGGCATTTCGTTGCCGAGTTGCAGGTCGATACGGTGCCCGGCTCCGCTTTCGGCCTGGCTTTGGAAACTGCGCACGACCAGATCCATTTCGCTGCCGTGGACGATAACTCTAACACGCTCGATATCTGGACGATGAACGTGGACGCCGACCCGGATGGGAGGTCTACGGCCCCAAGCCGCCCGGCCATCCCCGAGCTGCCGAGCAACGACTTGATCGGAGCCTCGCCGAATGCAAACCGTCTTGTGGTGGGCGAGGCAGCAAGCACGATGATGATGGTCCCGGCCAATACGGCGGCGCTGGAACAGCTTTTCGCGGAAACTGCCACGACACTTCCACGATCATCGCTTACGAGTCAAACATTGCCGGTATCGATAGAAACTGAGATCGGCAACCAGGATGTTTCTGGGCCGGCACTTTAGCACTGCGGTCCCATCATTGTGCCTGCAAAAACGGACCCCTGTCATGGTCAAGCTCCCACAAGGAAGAGGACCTTCCCTATCGGCTCGAAGGGAGCTTGACCATGACCGTCTACAGCCGCACCACCCCATGTCCGCGGCCCCGGCGCCGATCCAGTGCGGCACGGCTCGCCGACAGCCAGCCGAGATCGATCCGTTCCTGCTCGACTTCCTCGAGAGTGGGATTCTGCAGGGAGCGTATGACCTCGCCCAGGAGCAGGTCTGCGAATTTCTGGCGTGCCCGGTGCCGCGCCTGGCGAACCGCGTGGACCGTGAACGACTTGCCCAGCTTCTGGCCCAGTTGTTCGGCCAGCGCGGCGGATTCGAGCAACCGATGTGTTGCTCCTTCAGACGCAGGAGGGTATGGCAGGGCTGGCCGGTCTTTTGCTCGACGTGTTCAAGAGCCGACCCACTTCGCGCCCACAATTCCTCGTTCCAACTTCGTAGGAATGCACGTTCGGCATCGGTCATCGCTTCGGGCATTCCCGCCAGCTCTGCAAGCTCCAGCCCGAGTGCTTGCGGCCGGATGTACTGGCGCCGCCGGTAATCCGTGGTCGAGAATGACTTCCCAGCGGCGGCCTTGAGATCAGGTACAATGCGTCCGCATTTGGCCACCTGCCGGTCCGTTCTGGAAGCAGCTTACCAAGCGCGTTTGTGAGGAAGCGAGCCAGCCACGGACAGGCTCGTTCTCACTCCCAGGAAAATCCGTGCGCGCCTGTACCAATTCTGAGAAAACCCGGTAGAAGAAATCAGCATGGGCAGTAACTAGCTCTCTGTTCTCCTCCCATTCTGTTGCATCCTCTCGCTGCGAACCGCTGTGCTCCGATGGGCCACGCGGGTTTGGCACTTCCTTTGCAATCGGGGATCGGCGACTCCCGTTCCCTTGCACGGAAAGCCGTTGACATCGTCCGGACCGGGAGTAAAAAGGTCCCCGTGGGCAAGACACCCGTCTGCCACTCTTTCATCGAAGTTGAGAAAAGGGCCAGAGCATCACCCAGGCTCTGGTTTATTTTTGAAGCGGTTGCTGGGGGCGGGAGACCGTGGTCCCGTAACCACGATGTTCTCGCTGTGGACCTATTGAAGGAAGAGGAAGGAAGTAGCGAGTTGCCATGTCTGAGCCAACCAACGTGACCGGGACAGCGCCCGCCGCCTCTTCCAAGCCGGCGCCGCCGCCCAAACCGGCGCCCCCGGTGAAAACGCCGGGCAAAGCGGGTACCGAACGGCGCATTTTCTTGTTTGCCTTTTTCGGCGCTCTCTTCGGCAGCTGGATCGCCGTGGCTTGGACCGCGCTGACGCTGTCGATGCTGGGCATGGTCCTGGGCACGGTCCGGTTTCTGTTCCCGAATGTGCTGTCCGAGCCGCCCAGCAAAGTGAAGGCCGGCTTCCCGGATCAATATGAGGAAGGCAAAGTCGTCGATCGTTTCAAGGACCAGAATTTCTGGGTGGTCCGCTACCAAGGAATCATCTACGCGCTCAGCACGACCTGCACCCATCTGGGCTGCACACCGAACTGGCTGGAGCGGGAAGAAAAATTCAAATGTCCGTGCCACGGCAGCGGCTTCAAGATCACCGGCGTCAATTTTGAAGGTCCGGCCCCCCGGCCGCTGGAACGTTGGGGCATCAGCATCGCGGAAGATGGCCAGCTGCTCGTGGACAAGAGCAAAAAGTTCCAAAAAGAGATGGGGCAGTGGGATAACCCGGAGTCGTATATCAAGGTGTAACCTAGTCCGTAGTCCGTAGCCCGTGGTCCGTAGCCAGATCGCGACGGACGACGGACGACGGACTACGGACTGCGGATTAAAGGCTACCGAAAAATGTCTGTCGGCGATTACATTCGCAGTTCGCAGGTTTGGAAGAGTATTTTTCGCCATCCGGCTCCGCGCGACCGGCGCAATCGCGTCGTGGTGATGCTGACAAATGTGTTCCTGCACCTGCACCCGGTGTCGGTGCGGAAGAGCGGCATCGCGTTGAGCTATACGTGGTGCATGGGCGGCATCACGTTTTTCCTCTTCCTGGTCGAGACGGTGACCGGCGTGTTGTTGATGTTCTATTATCGGCCCACGCTGGAACATGCTTACAACGATATCTTGCTGCTGCGCGATGTGGCCACGCTCGGCGTCCTCCGGGAGCTGCACCGCTGGGGCGCGCATGCCATGGTCATCACGATCTGGCTACACATGTATCGGGTGTTCCTCACCGGCAGCTATAAACCACCGCGGGAATTCAACTGGGGAGTGGGAGTCATCCTGCTCGTCTTGACGTTGTTCTTGAGCTTCACCGGATATCTGCTGCCGTGGGACCAATTGGCGATCTGGGCCATCACGGTGGGCAGCAACATGGCCCGTGCCCATCCCTTTGTCGGACACGAAGGTCCGGGCGCCTCGTTGCTCCAGATTGGCGGTGTGCCCTTGATCCATTCGGGGGCAGATGCGCGGTTTCTGTTGTTGGGAGCCCGAGCCGTGGGCGAAAATACGTTGCTGCGCTTCTATGTCTTGCACTGTGTCGCCGTCCCCTTGGCCGTGGCCTTGCTCATCGCCGTCCATTTCTGGCGTATCCGTAAGGATGGCGGCATCAGCGGACCGCTGTAAGTTGGAGGAGCTTGTTCGATGCATGGTACCGCGGAACTTCATGGGTTCGGGAGCCTCTCCGAATGGCATTCGGTGCAGACTAGCCTGGGCATTTATTACCTGCTGGTCATGCTCTTGAACCTGGGGTTCGTGGCCTACTATCTTTACGGCAAACGGGACCGCACCCAGGTCGTGATCTGGAGCGCGGTCGCGCTGGTCTTCCTTTTCCATGGCGTGATCTATCTCCTGCATCAGGGGCCCGCGCTCTCCGAGAGCTTCCGCGCGTTCACCACGCGGCTCATGGGCGCCTGGGGTGGACAGGCCGGACCCATCCTGTACACCGGCCTGTCCGTGGCCGGGTTCATTGCGCTGCTCTATTTCCGCCGGGCGTTTGCTCAGCCGGCGGTCGGCTGGGCTGTCCTTAATATCGCCCTCCTCGCCGGCGGCTGGAGCATGACCGATCCCGAGTTCCGCAAAATCATTGTCAAGGAAGATAACGTCCCGATCACGATTTTGATCTTCACGGTGGGCTACTTTACCTGGCTCAGCATCCACAAGATGGTCCTCAACGACGACCGCCTGGCCAAGGGCGCGCCGCCGATGGAGAGCCTCGAAGACGAAAAAGTCCTGGTGTGGCCGGACCTGGTTTACACCGAGCTGATCGCCATGATCGTGGTCACGTTCCTCTTGGTAATCTGGGCGGTCGCATTGAAAGCTCCCTTGGAGCAGCCGGCCACCAGCGCCAAAGCGCCCAATCCATCGAAGGCGCCCTGGTACTTCCTCGGTCTCCAGGAAATGCTCGTCTACTACGACCCGTGGATGGCCGGCATCGTGCTTCCGCTCATGATCATCAATGGGTTGGTGGCCATTCCGTATATCGATTTCAATCAGAAGGGCAACGGTTACTTCACATTTAATCAGCGGAAGTTCGCGATCACGGTATTCTTGCTCGGCTTCGTCGTCATGTGGGTAACGCTCATTGTGCTGGGCACCTTTCTGCGCGGCCCCAACTGGAATTTCTTCGGGCCCTATGAGAACTGGGATCCGCACAAGGTCTTGCCCCTTAACAACGTCAACCTCTCCGATTACTTTTGGCTGGGCCTGCTGAAGCAGCCGTTGCCGGATGCGTGGTATATCCGCGAACTGCCCGGCATCATCGTGGTGCTGGCGTATCTCTTTGTGTTGCCGCCGATCCTGGCCCGGACCGTCTTGCGCTCCTTTTTCATTCGCATGGGCTTCGTTCGTTTCATCCTGCTGGTGAACCTTCTTCAGCTCATGGCCGCCTTGCCGCTGAAGATGGTTCTCCGCTGGGCCATCAATCTCAAGTACGTCGTCTATATCCCCGAATACTTCTTCAACATCTAGGAAGCCATGGCAGCCACCGACCAGACCTACCGCAAACAGAAGACGCTGGACATTGTCTTCGCGGTGTCGTGCGTGTTGATGCTGATCAGCATCATCTGGATGTTCGCCCAGGATTACAACCGCGCATTCAAGAAGATCCAAGCGAAGTTTCGCGACGTGGACGAGGCCCTCACGGAACGGCAACTCGTTGAGAAACTGCCCAATGTGGAACGGGTCCAGGAAGCGGTCAGCCAGCGTGAACAAGCCGAGGCCGAGCTCCAGCGCATCAAGGACGAAAGCCGCCGGGCCATTCGCCCCTTGCTGCGGGAGAAGGCCCAGCGCGAAGCCGACTACCAGAGCATCAAAGCGGATTTCGACTCCGTTTCGAGTCTCTACAACTTGGCGGTGGAAAAGCGCGACGAATCCGACGAGCCCAGCCGGCAAAATGCGCTTCAGGAAGCTGTGGACCGGCGCAAGAAAGAAGTGGACGAACTGGAGCAGAAGCTGATCGCGGCCCAAAACCAGCTTGATGAAACCGTGAAGAAGCTCAAAGAGGCGCAAGAGACGCAAACGAAAGCCGAGAACGCCTTGTCCCAGGCTGAGGACAATTTGAAAAAGGTTTCGGGCGAATTTGACCGCATCGCCAAGGCCGCGGCCCAAAAGCGCTGGAAGCTGGGCGATACCATCCGCAATCTGCCCGTTCTCGACGCATTCGCTTCCCCGACCAAGATTCAGCAATATACGTTGACCGATTTGCCCATCGACTACAGCTTTAAATATGTGACGCGTTTCGATCGCTGCACCACCTGTCACCTCGCGATGGAACGGCCGGCGTTTACCAAGGCCACGCTGGCCAAGTTAACCCCAGAACACGTGCCGGAAGAATTGGAAAATCGGCTGGTAGAGGCGCGGAACCTCCTCCTGGAGCGGGAAAAGAAAGGCGAGAAATTCACCTTCGATCCGAGCGACCTTCCCAAGCGGCTGCGCACCGTCCACCTCGATGAGTATCAGATCAATGAGTACTGTGCTCATCCGCGGCTGGATCTATTCGTTGAAGCCAACAGCCCGCACCCGGCGGAGAAGTTTGGCTGCACAACCTGCCACGGCGGGCAGGGGAGCGCTACCGATTTCGTCCTGGCCTCGCACACTCCAAACAATGCAGCCCAGAAAGCGGATTGGATCAAGGGACAAAACTGGGAGTCCAACCATTACTGGGACTATCCCATGTTGGCCAAGCGCTTTGTGGAGTCGAGTTGTCTGAAATGCCATCACCAGGTCACCGACCTCGTCCGCTATGGCAGCAAGCTCGAAGCGCCCAAGCTGATCCGAGGTTATAACCTCGTTCGGGAAAATGGCTGCTTCGGCTGCCACGAGATTGCCAGTCTCAAAGGTGGCCGCGAAATCGGCCCCGACCTCCGCCTCGAGCCATCGCCGCCGCTGGAGGCGTATACTCCGGCCGAACGGACCAAAATGACGTCCGATCCTCTCAACCCGCTGGGAACGATGCGGAAGGTCGGGCCGAGCTTGTACCGCATCAGCGAAAAGACGAACCAGACGTGGGCGCGAAAATGGATTCAGGCTCCACGGAATTTCCGGCCGAACACAAAAATGCCGCACTTTTACGGGCTGAGCAATAACACACCCGAGGTGCTGCCGCCGGAGCAGAAAGCTTTCCCGGAGGCGGAGATCGCCTCGATCGCCTATTACCTGTTCCACGAAAGCGGCGATTATCTGAACGTGGAAATGGTGAACGGCAAACCAAAAGGGCATGATAAATATCGGGTTGCCCTGGAAAAACGCCGTGAGGAGATCGAGGAGAAAAAACGCAACAAGCTCGCCAGCGAACAGGAGCTGAAGCTACTCGAAGAATTGGTCCGCCGGCTGGAGCTGGATCAGCCACCCACCCCGATTCAAGTGCGGATTATCGACTGGGAAGGGAACACCGTTTCGGTCCCATCACCCGCGAAAGATGATGCCGCGCGCAAGAAGCAGGTTCAGGATGGCCGCCGGCTGTTCACAGAACGCGGCTGCCTGGCATGCCATTCCCATGAGGCTACCACGAAGGACGAAGGCGGAGTGCCGGCCGTTACCAGCGAAGCCGATTTCGGTCCGAACCTGAGCCGGATCGCTGCCAAGATTGCTCCCGAGCGATTTGATCCCAAACTGGGGATCGACGAAGCAAAGCGGCGCTGGCTGATCCAATGGATTCTGAACCCGCAGGTACATCACCCGCGGACGCGCATGCCCTACACGCATCTGACCCCCGAGGAAGCGGCCAATGTCGCTGCCTGGTTGCTGGAGCAGAAGCCGGAAGGGTGGGAGCAAGCGAATGTGCCCGATCCGAGCCCGGAAGTGCTCGCGGAGCTGGCCAAGGTTTACCTATTGAAGGCTCCCGGCATGACGCGCCTGGATGTTGAGGACATTTTGCAGAAGCAGGGAGACGCCCGCAAAGGCCTGGCCAAGGAGCGCATCGAACCGTTGGCCCTGGATGCCGACGAACGCGAGCTGGCCGCTCCGCTCACGAACGAAAAGCTCAAATGGTACATCGGCCGCAAAGCGATCACGCGGCTCGGTTGCTATGGTTGTCATGAGATTCCGGGCTTTGCCACGGCCAAGCCGATCGGCACGCCGCTGAACGACTGGGGTAAGAAGGATCCGGAACGGCTAGCATTTGAGGACATTCTCGCTTACGTCAACGAACACTATCATCCGGTTGAGCAGATGCGGGACGAAAAGGGACATGGACCCGCGGCCGAGAATGGCAAGCCGCCGTATGAGCAATTCTTCCTCGATGCCCTGCATCACCATTCCCGTGAGGGGTTCCTGCATCAGAAACTGACGGAGCCGCGGAGCTATGACTACAACCGGCTGCGGACGTGGGATGATCGGCTGCGCATGCCGCAATTCCGGTTTGCCCGCAGCCACATTAAGCCGCTGGAAGGGGAAACGCCGGAGCAAGCCGAGGCCCGGGAGGAAGCGGAAGCCCGCGAAGCGGTGATGACATTCATCCTGGGCCTGGTCGCCGAGCCGGTCCCGGCCAAGTACCTGTACGATCCGACTCCGGATCGCCTGGCCGAGATCAAGGGCCGACACATTCTGGAAAAGTACAACTGCGCGGGTTGCCATCAAGTTCGCTCCGGTGTGTTCGAGGTGCGAAGAAACGATGACGAGACCGAGGCCGGCAGAGACCTGAGCCGCCGGCTCGACGAGGCTCAAGCCACGGCGGCCCAAAGCAACCTCTCCAAATCGGACCACCGCTTCCCCGAGCACAACGCCTGGACCGGCCAGCCGTCTCCCTACCCGGATCGGCTGATCGTGCACGGTCTTTCTTCGCCTCCGCCGGAAGAGGGCGTGGAACTGTACGTCCGCCTGACCGAGGCGCTGCGCTTCACGACAACTTCGGCGGACCATCAGAAAGAGACCAAGGACATTCCCGCCGGGGAGTATATTCCCTTTTCCAACAAGGATTTGTTGGCCCGGGCGGAGCCGTTTGGCGGTGAGTTCGCCAACCTGATGGTTCGGAGCCGATACTTGACGAAGCGGGATGCCCAGAGTTTCCCGACGCAGCAAAACGGCGAGAGCCCCGAATCGCGAAAAGCCCTGCCCCCGCCGCTGCTCCGCGAAGGAGAAAAGACACAGCCCGGCTGGCTGGCCCAGTTCTTGCGGAATCCCACCAAAATCCGCCCCGCCACCATTTTGCGCATGCCACGCTTCAACATGAGCGAAGAAGAAGCGATGGAGCTGGTCAACTACTTCGCCGCCGCTGACAAGCTGCACAATCCGGGCGTTGGGCTGACCTATCCGTACCTCCCCCTCATGGCCCAGCGTGAGGATGGCTTCTGGCGGGCGCAGTCGCAGATTTACCTGGCACGGCTTCAAAAGGACAAGCTGGAGGCCGGCCGGGTGCAAGAATTGAAGCCGTTGTGGGATCTCCTCTACAGCGAACAGCTCGCCCAGGCTGAGTCAGCCGTCAAGGCTGCCAAGGAAACCGAGGACAAGGAGACCGACAAAGCCAAGAAGAAGGCAGCCGAGGACCGCCGCAAGGAAGCGGAAAAGACGCTGGCTGCGCTCAAGGATAAGGCCGCGTTCGAGAAAGCCCAGCAGCAGCAGTGGATCGAGCGGGAAGTCTATGCCGGCGATGCGTACCGCTTGCTCGCCAACTACAAACGCTGCTTGAACTGCCACCAGGTCGGTCCGCAAGCGCCCACGCAGGCGGTCGGCCCGTCGCTGGAATTGGCGCCGGATCGGCTCCGTCCCGATTGGACGTTCCGCTGGATCGCCAGTCCGCAGCGGTTGCTGATCTATCCCGACGGCTTACACGCCATGCCGCCCAATTTCAAAAGCAACGATCCACCCTGGCCGGAGTTCGCCGGCAGCATGCTCGAGCAGGCTAGAGCCGTCCGCGATGTTCTCATAGATTATCCCAAGGTCGCCGACATGCCGGTGAACCGTACCTATCGTTCGACGTCGGGAGAAAACCCATGAGAGGTCCGCGATTCTTCGCCCTGCTCACGCTCGGGGCGGCTTTTGGATTGTTCTTCGCACCATCTCGAACCACGGCCGAGGAATGGAGCACCATTAAGGGGCAGGTGGTTTTTGGCGGCAAGCAGATTCCTCCGCCCAAGCCCATCAATGTGGATAACAATCAGGATAAGCAGCATTGCCTGTCCAAGGGCCCCCTGCTCAGCGATGAATGGACGATCAACCCGGCGAACAAAGGGGTCCGTTGGGCGTTCGTGTGGCTCGCACCGGCGGCCGGCAAGGCGCTGCCCGTGCATCCGAGCCTCAAGGAGATTCAGAAGAAGGAAGTCGAGATTGACCAGCCGTGCTGCAAATTCGTTCCACACGCCCTGGGCATGCGCCAAGGGCAGGTCTTGGTGGCGAAGAATAGTGCCCCGGTTGCCCACAACATCAACTGGACGGGACTCAAGAATCCGGGAGGCAATGTTCTCGTCCCGGCCTCGGGTTCGTTTACGATTAAAGATTTGGTTCCGGACCGGACGCCGGTGCGGTTGAGCTGCAATATCCACCCGTGGATGCTGGCCTGGCTCCGGGTCTTCGATCATCCCTATTTCGCCGTCACCGATGAGAATGGCAAATTCGAAATCAAGCTGGCACCGGCAGGTAATTATCACCTGATGACGTGGCACGAGGCGGTCGGCTACGGAGCCGGCGGCCGGGAGGGAGTGCCGGTTGCAATCAAAGGAGGCGCCGACACCGACGTAGGCAACTTGGAGCTCAAGCCAGCGGAGAACCCGTAGGGACGGACAGGTACACACTCTCCGGCGAGCAGAGGCGTTCCCCCTCGGGAAATGCGCTGGCGACACATGCGAAGCACTCAGGGGGCCAGCACTCTGCTCGCCTTTGTTTCTTTTCACCTGGAGGTAAAACATGATGCGGTTCCGTTACCTGGGAATCATCCTTGGCGCGCCGGTATTGGCGGTCGCCCTGTCGATGACTGGCTGCGGCGGCAGTGATACGAAACCGACCCAAAGCTCGAGCGGCAAGAAGAGCGAGGGCGACAAGAAATCAGAAAAGACATCTGACTCAGGTAGTGCGTCATCGTCCGGTGCCAAGACCGGTATCAAGCCCACCGGCTTCGCCATCATCAAGGGCAAAATCACGTATGACGGCGACCCACCCCCGGTGGCCGATATCCCGATCCCCGATGATAACAAGGACAAGGCGTATTGCCTGAAAGGTCCGCACACGGTTCAGACCTGGATCGTCGGCGCCGACAAAGGGGTGAAGAACGTCGTCCTTTGGGTCCGGGCACCGGCAGGAAAGTATTTCGAAATTCCTCCGGAGCAGCAGAAGCCGGCCACGCCGATCGTCAAGATCGATCAGCCACACTGCGCCTTTGAGCCGCACGTCGATATCGCGTTTCCGAGCTACTTTGACGGCAAGGCGCAGCAACGGACCGGACAAAAACTGGAAATTGCCAATTCTGCGGAGATTACACACAACACCAACTGGACTCCTTCCAACACGCTCCTCGATTCCGCGGCCAACGTGATACTTCCGTCCAAGCAGGCACCGACGGAAATCCCGCTCTTCGAGTCGGTGAACGCCAAGAAGCGGTCTGGTTTGGAGGACCTGCTGACCCTCAAGTGCAACATCCACCAGTGGATGACCGGTTACGTCTGGGCGTTCGACCATCCCTACGCTGCAAAGACTGGGGATGATGGCACGTACGAAATCAAGAACGTTCCGGCCGGCACGGAGCTCCACCTCGTCGGCTGGCATGAAGGGGTGGATGGTGGATATTTCTTACCGGGAAAAAGCAAAGGCGAATCGATTGGGCCGCTCAAGGAAAACGAGATTAAGGAATTGAATTTCAAGATCAAGAAATGAGCGGACACTCCGATACGAAGCTGGCGTAACCAACGGGTCCGGAGGGATTACCCTTCGGACCCGTTCTGTTTTGGCCGTTCACCTTCGAAAGCAAAGCTACTCCTACCATCTCCGCAACCATGTGTAATTCGAAAGCAAAGCTACTCCTACCATCTCCGCAACCATGTGTAATAAGAAAAAGGTGTCTGGTCAAGGTTTGGAAAACTGCAATGGATTCTCACCCCTTATCCGAACAAGCTGAGTCTTCCATGGACAAGCCTCTCGTCCTGTGTGAAACTGTCGAACACATCGCCATCCTTACACTGAACCATCCCGAAAAGCGGAATGCCCTGTCGCGTGCGCTACTTGCCAGCCTGAAAGAACACCTGGCGCGGATCGCGAATGACAAGAACGTGAAAGTCGTCATCCTTCGGGCCGCAGGACCCGTTTTCAGTGCCGGCCATGATTTGCGTGAGCTGGTCGGCGGGGATGAGGCCGAATATGCCACGCTTTTCGCGCTGTGTACGGAGGTCATGGAGGCGATCCGCAAGCTGCCTCAGCCGGTCATTGCCCAGGTGCAGGGCCTGGCCACCGCAGCCGGTTGTCAGCTGGTTGCAACCTGCGATCTCGTTGTCGCTGCGGAGGATGCCAGCTTTGCCACGCCCGGTGTGAAAATCGGCCTCTTTTGTACCACGCCGGCGGTCGCCCTCGTCCGGGCCGTGATGCCGAAAAAAGCGATGGAGATGCTGCTTACGGGCGGACCAATCAGCGCCCAGGAAGGGGAACGCGCCGGTCTCGTCAATCGCGTGGTGGCACCGGATCGCCTGGCCGAGGAAACAGGGAAGCTCGCCCAACAAATCTGCGCAGCCAGCTCCTTCACCGTAGCGTTGGGCAAGAAGGCGTTTTACGCCCAGCTTCCTCTCGACCGCCCCACTGCCTATCAAGTGGCGCAAGAGGCAATGGTCCAGAATGCGGTTGCCACCGACGCCCAGGAAGGGATGCGCGCGTTCCTGGAAAAGCGCCCGCCGAAGTGGAAAAGCTGACATGCAGCATCTCAAACAGAACGATGCGCCCCCGGCGACGGTACCGCCGGTTCCCGAGCGTCCGGGACCGCAGCGGAGGACTGGGAAGAAGAATGGCCTCCGACCATACTCGGCAGCATGTACCCGGCCACCGAGCGGAAAAACGACGCCATCTTACCCGTGGGTGGGTTCGTGGCCCTGTGCGGCGGTGCTGCCGCAGAGTTAGCCACGAGCCGGTGCTTGAGAAATGCTGCCCGCACCTCGGGCCGGCGCAAAACTCGCAGGGCCCATATGCCGAACGGTAGACTCACGATCACGGCGATAGACCACGGCAGCATCGCCAACAGCGCCGCGGCCACAGCCTGTGGATAGGAGCGCAACCGCATCATTCTCACGGCGCCTTCGAGTTGGAACCCGGCAGCGCACAGGCCGACTACACAGCAAATGATGAACAGCACAGGTACCACAGTCCACCCGGGACCACGGCCGACGCCGGAATTTATCTCAAGAATGATTCCAATTGACCAGGCAATCCACGAGAGCGCCCCCACAATCCCGGTGAGGAGCAGCCCGATGGCGGGGGGAATGACATCCATTCGCGTGCCATCGTGGCCGGAGACATTGACGGGCGGAACTTCCTTCGCGATCCTGGAATCGTTGGCACCGGCTTTCCGAAACGGTTGCTGAACAATGCTATCCACCAGCTGCTTGGCAGCGTCACGTTCCCCCCAACGGATCAGGAGCCGGCCCTTTCCCGGCTTGCCAGCGGGTAAGCCCGTCAACGCTCCCGATTGGGCGGCCTTGATTACCAACTGCGTATTTTGCTTGGCCATCCATTCCTTGAGACGGATCCATTTTCGCCCCCATTCCGGAATGCCGGGAACATCGGGCAGGGATTCGCTCTGGCAGGAAATCGATGTGATCTCCTGAAAGGGAATGCGGACTTCCTTCAGCCCCGACCGCCAGAACCCCCACGATTCCTCGAACTCCACGATCAGGGATTCCTCATCCCGGTGGACTTCGCCCCGCGCCTGGCCGCCGGTCCGGAAAATCTGCGGGATGGTAAAATGGACGCTCGGCCAATCACCAACGACCCGGATTCGATCCGGAGATCCCAGTGGACCCGCGGCCGGCAGAGCCGATGAACCCAAAGCAGAAATGGATTCAACCTCCCGCTTGAGTTCGGCCGCATCCTGGTAGCGCAGCTCCGGTTCCCGAGCCAGTGCCCGCAGCACGACGGGATCGAGCCGAGCATCCACCGGGGCCTTGTGCGACGGCGGCGCGAATCGGCCGAGGGGCAGCTCGCCGGTCAACAGCTCATAGAAGACCACGCCCAGCGAGTAAAGGTCCGCCCGGTGATCAACGGCGTGGGTCCTCTTCATTTGCTCCGGAGCCATGTAGTAGAGTGTGCCCATCACTTGGTGCGAGCCGGTCAGGGTCAAGAAGGTCGGCGTCAAGCCGATGAGCCGGGCCAGCCCAAAGTCGGCGATTTTGACCCGGCCCTTCTTGTCCAACAGGATGTTCTCCGGCTTGATATCGCGGTGGACGAAACCCTCGTCATGGGCATATTGCAAGGCATCGCAAACTTGTGGGATGATCTTCAGCACCGTGGCCGGGGTCAGCTCGCCGGCTTCGAGGAACTGGCGTGCGTTCTTGCCATCCACATATTCCATCGTGAAATAGTACAGCCCGTCCGCCTTACCGAAATCGAAGATCGTCAGGATGTTGGGATGGTTGAGGCGGGCCAGGGAACGAGCCTCGCGGGAGAATCGTTCGGTGAAGCCGAGGTCAGAGGCGACCTCGGACGGCAGGATTTTGACGGCTACCAAGCGGTCGAGCTTCGGCTGCCGGGCTTTGTAAACCGCCCCCATGCCGCCCTGGCCCACCAGGCCTAGGATTTCCAGCTGCGGGAAGTGCAGGGCCAATTCTTCCGGCCTCGGTGGCACAAATGGTGGCGCGGGGGACCGGGTCGCCTCTTCCCGATCGGCGGCCGCCTGGGGATCCGCCAGCGCTTGTTGGAACAGGCACTCCGGGCAGAGTCCTTCCGGTGAATCGGCCAAGATTGCACCGTGACAAAGTGGACAACGACCGGTTTCGATCATGATTTCCCCCAACGCAACCGCCCTGGAGTGGTCCTTCTCACTCCTTACTGACGGAAATCTTCGCCAAGGTTACAACAGGCTTAGGTTTTTTTCCTCTGCACCGCGGCAAACAGGTCGCGCAGCTCCTGGTCAACCTCATCCGGCGAGGCTACCGTTTGCGCGATCTCTGCCCGCAACAATTCTTGGTACCGCCGCCGCAGCCGATAAACCGCAACCTTGACGGCTTGCTCGCTGATGCTTAACTGGTCGGCGATCCGGGCATAGGATGCTTGCATGCCTTCACCCGCCAGTGCGCCTTTGAGACACTCAAACAACTTCTCCTTGCCGGCATTGGCCAATTCCTGCCGCAGCTGGGTCAGCGTTTGTTCGAGGATCTCCAGGGCCCAACGGCGTTCGTAGAGTTTCTCCGGCGTCGCGTGGTCGATCGGTTCCTGATGATACCGGCTTTCACCGACCTGGAAATCGAGCGAGACCAAAGGCCGGCCGCCGCCCCGCTTTTGCGCATGGGCGCGCTCCCGCTCCCTGGACAGGAAGTGTTTGAACGCCGTCAGCAGGAACGAGCGAAACTTACCGCGCTGGGGATCGGCCGCCTGAAGATATTCCTTTTCCAAAAGCTCGGCGAAAAAAGCTTGCGTGAGATCCTGAGCATCGTGGGCGCTGGGCAATTGCCGCCGAGCATAGGCGTAGAGCGGATACCAGTACATCCGGCATAGGGTGGCCAGTGCTTGCTGCGTTTCCGGAGAGCGAGTTTGGCCGGCAACGGCCACGAGGCTCCAGTGCGTACTTGCAAACTGCCGGGCGGCACCCGAAGCAGCGTTCGAGAATGCGTCATTCGCGGCCATGCCCACGCAGACTCCACGGGTCGGTTTTCTCTCCGGCCATTATACCGGTAGAACGGAAGAGTCGTACCAGCGCGGGTGGCGAACCAACGGCGCTAAAAGTCCCCCGTGCCGCGCCGGGACCACCAGGGGAGCTGCGAGCCGCCGTCGATGGACAGCGTAGTGCCGGTGATGTAGTCCGATTCGGGATCGACCAGGAAGAGGACGCCACGGGCGATTTCCTCTGGCCGGGCCATCCGCCCGCACGGCAGCGCCGTACTCGCCTTCCGCATTACCTCCTCCGTGAAAAACTTGCGTTCGCCCGGCGTATCCGTCCAGCCGGGGTAGAGGATATTGACGCGGATGCGATGCGGGGCCAGCTCCAAGGCCGCCGTCCGGGCCATCTGATCGACAGCGGCCTTGGCCATATTGTAGGCCATGCATGAAGGATGCGCCACCCGCGCCTGGGCGGAGCTTACCAGCACCGCGTTGCCGCCCTGCCCCTGGCGGATCATCTGCTGGGCGCAGGCACGCAGGCTGTAGAAGGCTCCCCACATCGTCACATCGATTGTCCGGCGGAAGCCTTCCATGTTGGCGCTGGTGAAGCGCTCCCGGTCGCTGTAGACCGCGCTGGAGACAAAAATGTCGAGCCGGCCGAACTGGTGTACCAGCTCCTTCACCATCCCCTCCACGGCCGCCTGCTCAGCAACGTCCACCGGAAAGAGCAGCACCCGGCGTCCGAGCGCCTGGATTTGCTCAGCCAGTTCCTTGGCCGAGTCGGGGTAAGTCAGGTAGTTGATGGCCACATCGGCGCCTTCTCGGGCCAGCGCCAGAGCCGTGGCCCGGCCAATCCCTCCCGAAGCGCCGGTCACCAGTGCCACCATTCCCGCAAGTTTCATCGTCTCGTTTCCTTGTTCGTGCCATAATGAAGATTCAATCGCGGCATCATAGCAAACGTCATCGTGCATCGGTAGGACCACCTGGAGTCAACGATCTTGGACCCCCAGCCGCTTCCCCCTTGGCTCTGGCCGCGGGCCGCCTATATCCATGTGCCATTCTGCGCCCATCACTGTGGCTACTGCGATTTTGCGGTCGCCACGGGCCAAGATCACCGGATCGACGCGTATCTGGAAGCGTTGGGCGCGGAACTCTCCTGCCTGGGCGAACCGCAACCGGTGCAAACCATTTTCCTGGGCGGCGGCACACCGACGTACCTCGATGCCCGCCAACTGGCCCGGCTATTGA
>Ga0070734_10002259_pt1 | contig 24099 bp, 21 predicted proteins | sample Coa_R1_8_FD_66444 | JGI IMG/M metagenome (GOLD analysis project Ga0070734, IMG submission 66444) | Surface soil microbial communities from Centralia Pennsylvania, which are recovering from an underground coalmine fire - Coalmine... | ecosystem: Environmental > Terrestrial > Soil > Unclassified ...
AGACCACGCTCTCGATCGACGACACGGCCGAAATCGTCGCCGTGCTGCAGAAGCGGTTTCCGCACATCGCCGGTCCGCACAAGGAGGACATCTGCTACGCCACTACGAACCGACAGGAGGCGGTCAAGCGCGTCGCCCCGGTCGTGGATGCCATGATCGTAGTCGGCTCGCCCAATTCCTCCAACTCCCAGCGGCTCAAGGAGGTGGCGCTGCGCAATGGTTGTCCCCACGCCGAATTGCTGCAGCGGGCCGAGGATATCAACTGGGAAAAGTTCGGGGCGATTGGGCGGCTCGGCCTGACAGCCGGTGCGTCCGCTCCCGAAGTGCTGATCGAGGAAATCATCGACGCATTCGCGGCGCGCTACGACGTCAGCGTCGAGACCGTATCGGCGGTCGAGGAGTCGGGAATTTTCTTTCCGTTGCCCCGCCAGGTGCGCAGCGGCGAAGCGGCTGAATAGGTCCGCGAAACGGCAGGCGGCATTACGCCGGAACTGCGCTTCGGCGCGTGCCGCTAATTTCGTACGTGTCATGGCGGCAGGCGCCCTTCACCTCCAAGCGGGGGAGAGCGGGTGGGGTGGGATTGACTGGGCAATCCACCTCATGCAGATGACCCTCGGGCGACGGCTGAAGGCTGGATCAATTCATCGACACACGCTTAGGACTCGCGATGGCCGTCTATACCGACGTGAGCGACGAGGATCTGCACCAGTTCCTCGCAGCGTACGACATCGGCACCTTGCTGGCTTACAAGGGGATTGCGGAAGGCGTCGAGAATTCCAATTTTCTGCTCCACACGACGGCTGGATTTTTCATTCTCACGCTTTACGAAAAACGCGTCGCGGCGGAAGATTTGCCGTTTTTTCTCAATCTGATCGAACATTTGGCGGCGCGCGGGCTCACTTGTCCGCAGCCCGTGCGCAGCCGTGTCGGAGAGGCGCTGGGCCAGCTCGTCAGCCGCCCGGCCGCCATTTTTACGTTTCTCGATGGCATGTGGATCAGACGGCCGAACGTCGCGCATTGCGGGGCGGTCGGCGATGCGCTCGCCAAACTGCATCTCGCCGGCGCCGATTTCGGCATGAGACGTCGTAACCGGCTTTCGGTCGCGGGGTGGCGTTCGCTATTCGATACGGCTGGCGGTCGCGCCGACACAGTTTACAAAGGGCTCGGCCAAACCATCTCGTGCGAACTTTCGCTGCTGGAACACGAATGGCCGCGCGACCTTCCACAGGGCGTGATTCACGCCGATCTGTTTCCCGATAATGTGTTCTTTCTGGGCGAGCGCGTCTCCGGTTTGATCGACTTCTACTTCGCCTGCACGGACGCCCTCGCATATGACGTGGCGATCTGTCTCAACGCCTGGTGCTTCGAGCCGGATCATTCCTATAACATCACGAAGGGACGCGCTCTGCTCAGGAGCTACATGCGAACGCGCAAGCTCACCCCGCACGAGATTGCCGTGATGCCGACGCTGTGCCGCGGCGCGGCACTGCGTTTCCTGCTGACAAGGCTGGTCGATTGGCTGGAGGTCCCGCCCGGCGCACTGGTCAAGCCGAAAGATCCGCTCGAATATTATCGCAAGCTGCGGTTTCACCAGGCCAATATGAGCGCACGGGATTACGGCATTGACTGACGGGCAGGGCAGCGGCCGGGTCATCATCCACACCGATGGTGCCTGCTCCGGCAATCCGGGGCCGGGGGGATGGGGTGCAATTTTGCAGTGGGGCGGCCACACCCGGGAACTCAAGGGCGGGGAGGCCCACACGACCAATAACCGCATGGAGCTGATGGCCGCCATCATCGCGCTCGAAACGCTCAAGCGGCCCTGTGACGTCGATCTCCATACCGACAGTCAGTATCTGCGCCAGGGCATCACCGGATGGATCCAGGGTTGGAAACGCAACGGATGGAGGACTGCCGACAAGAAGCCAGTCAAGAACGTGGATCTTTGGCAGCGCCTCGATGCCGCGGTCAATCGCCACACAGTGCACTGGCATTGGGTGCGGGGGCATTCCGGCCACGACCTCAACGAACGCGCCGATGAACTTGCCCGTGAAGCGATCGCGGAAATCAGGGCCGCGCGGTACGGCACAGCAAATCACGAGCATGAAGAAGGCGCAAACGGGTCTCGGTGACTGGGTCACAGCTTCCGCACCCGCGGGCCTAGCCCCGCGGGTCCCGTCCGCTCCGCGCGGTTATCGTCACAACTGCTTAAGCAGTGTCTCGGCGCTCGAGATTTCGGCTTTGCCGGGGGCGTCTTCGATGTTTAGCGCTTTCACCACGCCGTCGTCGACCAGCATGGAGTAGCGCTTCGAGCGCAGCCCCAACCCGCCCGCCGAGCCATCCATGGTGAGATCAAGCGCCTTGGCGAAATCACCGTTGCCGTCCGCAAGAAATTCGATCTTTCCTTCCGCGCCGGACGCCTTTTTCCACTCCGTCATGACAAACACATCGTTTACGGCCGTGACCGCGATAGCATCCACGCCTTTGGCTTTGATCGCCTCACTATTGTGCAAAAAGCCCGGAAGATGGTTCTTGTGGCACGTCGGTGTGAAGGCCCCCGGCACCGCGAACAGCACCACCTTTTTGCCCTTGAATACCTCCTCGGTGGATTTCCATCCTGGGCCTTCGGATGTCATCACGCGAAACTTTCCTTCGGGAATATTGTCGCCCACCTTAATGGTCATGGTTTGATCCTCGTCATTTTGGGGAGTTCGCGATGCCGTCTGCGGACGCAGACGAGCGCAGTCTTGATGGCTGCCCCCAACCGAACCTCCTCCGCGCTGGCGAGGCAGGCTGGCGGCGGGCAGGGGAACTTATAGCACCTTCCCGCCAACGGTATTCCAGTTCGTTCTGGAAAGCTCAGCCAGCTGGATCAATGCTGTTCCGGAATGGCCGTCACTTCGACGGCCCTGTCACCCGACACCAGCGTGAAACGCAGACGTGCTCCGATCGCATCGACGCCGGGCGGGGCGCCATCGAGCTCGAACGTGAACCGACGCTGACCGGGGGGCGCGCCTGGGACCAACTCGGGCAATGGCAAAGCCCAGTCGGCAGTCGGGCCCTCGGCGAACAGGTCAAGCGGGGCTACCCCAGCCGCAGTCACGTCCACGACAACCCGTTGATGGGGATTCCCGGGCTCACTCCGCACTGCGACGATACCGAAAGGCGATAGCTCACCGATGCGGGCCGGCTTCGGCGTCCGTGCCTCCGCCGCTGCAAGCCGCGAGTCGTGCGGGGAGGATGTTCGCGTAAGCTCCAAGACCGCCTGGCCTCTGGCCGGAACGCAGAGCTTCTCGCAGACTGCATAGTCTACGGCGAGGCGTAACGTGGCTGATCGGTTCGGATTCTCTGGGACGACGTGGACCGGGAATATCACGTCGCTCTTGTACCCAATCGAGGTGCCGCCGTCGTCGGCAAGGCGCTGCGGCGCCGGCCATAGAATCGAGACGGATTTGATGTTTTCGGATCCGGAGAAATCAAAGACGGGCGGCACCCCGCTGTCACCCGGGTACCGCCAGTAAGTTTTCCATCCAGTCGCGAGCCGAATCTCGACGCCCGCGCGTAGCGAGCCCTTCGCCCCGATAGGGCTGCCGGACACCAGCCGCACCGCGGAACGCACATCACCATCCCATGACGAAGCGTCGGCAGCGGCTGCACGGAAATTCGGCGCAAGAACAAGCACGGCGCCAAGTGCCGTCGTCGAGACACATTGTCGCAATGTCGATGCAATCATGAGCGATTGTCTAGCCGACAGGGACTCCAGTGACCATTGAATTCCTCGTGACCGAACGATGTTCTTGCATTGCCGTTCTACCGAGATGAGGTTACGTTTTCAGTCATGAGAGCAGCAAGGAAAAGCATAACGGCAAGTTCCCCTCATGGGCCGCCGCGTCGCGGATATCTGGACGGCCAGATGCTGATCGCGATGCCGAGCATGCGAGACGAACGGTTTGCCCGCACGCTGATCTATGTGTGTGCCCATTCGTCGGAAGGTGCGATGGGAATCGTCGTCAATCAGCCGGCAAGCAACATCAAGTTTCCGGACCTGCTGGTGCAACTCGACGTCATTTCGGATACCGACGTGATCCAGCTTCCGCGGAGCGCCGGGTCCGTGCAGGTACTCAAGGGCGGTCCGGTAGAACCCGGCCGCGGCTTCGTGCTGCATTCAAGCGATTATTTCATCGAGAATTCGACCTTGCCGATCGACGACGGCATTTGCCTCACCGCGACGCTTGATGTTCTTAAGGCGATCGCGAAAGGAAACGGGCCAGGAAACGCATTGTTGGCGCTCGGCTACGCGGGCTGGGCACCCGGGCAGCTCGAGACCGAGATTCAAGATAATGGTTGGCTGCATTGCAGCGCCGATGCCGACCTCATATTTGGTGCTGATGTCGGCACCAAATACGAGCGAGCCCTCAAGAAGCTCGGTATCCACGCCGGCATGCTGTCGAGCGAAGCCGGGCACGCGTAGATGCCAGTAATCAGATATCAGGCATCAGGCAAGGTTTACCTGGTGCCTGATATCTGAGTGCCGACACCTGAATTCTCGAGGCGCTTGCCCAGCAGCAATTCGTGTGCCTGATCGGCCGACATGGGGTGGCCGAAAGCGAAGCCCTGAGCGAACTCACAGCCGAGATGATGGAGTTCAGCGGCGTCGGAATCGTTCTCGGCCCCCTCGGCAACGACGTCCATGCCGAGATCATGCGCGAGCCCCACGATCGAGCGCAGGATGATCGGCCGCGCTCCCTTGGCGTTCGCGCGCACAAATGACTGGTCGATCTTGATCGTGTCGAATGGAAAGCGCTGCAAGTACACGAGGGAGGAATACCCGGTGCCGAAATCGTCGAGCGCGAGGCCGGCACCAAGATCGCGCAACCGTTTGAGGATTTGAGCCGCCTGCTCGGGGTTCTCCATCACGGCGGACTCCGTGAGTTCGAGCTTGAGCGTGCCCCGCGCCACGCCGACGCGCGCAAGCACGGCGCGCAGACTATCGACCACGTCGTTCTTGACCAATTGTCTTGAGGACACATTGACGCTCGCGAACAACGGCACCCGGCTGCGAACAGCGCGCTGCCAGATTCCAAGTTGACGTGCGGTACGTTCGATCGCGAACAGCCCGAGATCCGAGATAAGGCCGATCTCCTCCGCGATCGCAATGAATTCGGACGGCGACAGGCGCCCCATTTTCGGGTGGTCCCAGCGCGCCAGCGCCTCAAAGCCGGCAATCGAGCGATTCTCGAGCCGAACTATCGGCTGGTACAGCAACGTGATTTCCTCGCGATCGAGTGCCCGGCGCAGCTCGGATTCCAGTATCAACCGATCCGTCTTGCGCGCCCGCATCGCGGGCTTAAATACTTCGAACCGATCGCCCCGTGCGCGCTTCGCCGCGTACATGGCAAGCTCGGCGTTCTTGAGCAGTTCGTCCGCCTGGCCAGGCTGCGCGTCTGGCAAAGCGATGCCGACCGAGACAGTGAGGAAAATCTCGCGTTCGTTGAACGCGATCGGCGCTCGAATCGCCTTGCAGCACGCCTCCGCGAACGCGATGATGCGATTGGGGTCATTCTCCGATACCAGGATCAGGCCGAACTGGTCGCCTGACAGCCGGGCCAGCGTGTCTTGCGGCTTGAGCAGCCGACCGAGCCGGCGCGCCAACGTCAGCAGGATCGAATCCCCAACCGCCATTCCGACCGAGTCGTTGACCTGTTTGAATCGATCGAGGTCCATCACCATTACGGTCGGTCGGACATCCGAATTGGTTTTCGTAAGAGTCAACATGGCGTCGAGGCGGTCTACGAAAAGTTGCCTGTTGGGCAAGCCCGTCAGGTGGTCGTGAACGGCGTCGTGGAGCAGGCGTTCCTCGGCAATCTTAGCCTCGCTGACGTCCGTTAAGGTACCGACCAGTCGAACCACCTCGCCGTCTGAGCCCACGACCGGGCGGGCCTTCATGGTAAACCACAGCGAATGCCCATCGGGCATGCGCAGACGAAAGTCCTGTACGACCCGGCCTCGTCCCTGTTCGATCACGCTGTCGAGTGCAGCACGAAAGCGGTCGCGATCATGTGGATGGACCACGTCGATCCACTGCGCTGCAGAGCCCTCCAAAGTCCCGCGTCTGAGGCCGAGCATGGCTTCGGTTTCCGGACTCGTGAACACCTTGTCGGCTGAAACATCCCAGTCCCAGATCAGATCGCCGGCCCCGGTGAGCGCCAGTGCGCGGCGTTCCACGTCCGACACGATGCCCTGCGTTACACCGCCCGCGAAAGCGTGCTGCATCACGGTGAAACCGATCAGCATGACGATCAACACCAACCCGCCGAGCAGGGCCGGCGCCACGATATCGTTCGTCACCCATCCGCCGACCGCAAGCCCCGCCGCGATCACCCAGGACACCAGCAGGAACCAAGTCGGAATCAACAACACAGCGCGGTCGAACCCCTGGGCAGCAAGGTAGATGATGACTCCGAAGCCGCCGATGGCAACGAATAACAGAGACAGGCGTGCGATTCCGGAGGCGATTGAGGGATCGACCAGCGCGACCGCGACCAGCGCGCCAAGGAAGGCGAGCCAAGCAATCGCGATATGCGCATAGCGCACGTGCCAGCGGTTGAGATTGAGATAGGCGAACAGGAACACCAGGAGAGTGGCCGCTAGGATTGCCTCGCCGGAAGCCCGCCAGATCCGCTCGGCGCCTGCCGACATATCAAAGACCTTGCCCCAGAATCCGAAGTCGATCCCGATGTAGACCAGCACCGCCCAGCCCAGCGCGGCGGCCGCCGGGAACATGAAACTGCCCTTCACAACGAAAAGGATCGTCAGGAACAGGGCCAGCAGCCCCGCAATACCGATCACGATGCCATGATAAAGCGTGAAGCTGTTGACCTTGTCCTTGTAGGTATCTGGCTCCCAAAGATAGATTTGCGGCAACTTGTCGGTGCGAAGCTCCATGATGTAGGTGACCACGTTGCCGGGATCGAGGGTGATGCGGAAAATGTCGGCGGTGGCGCTGTCCTGCCGGTCCGGTCGGTCGCCGCTACTCGGCGTGATATTGACGATGCGAGACAGTCCGAGATCCGGCCATAGAATTTTTGATCCGACCATCTGATAGTGCGGAACCACAATGAGGCGATCGATCTGTTCGTCGCTCGAATTCGCGAGCGCGATCACGCCCCAATTGGTGCCGACCTCGCGGGCCGGTACTTCCATGCGGCGCACAATTCCATCGCTACCCGGTGCGGTCGAGACCTGGATGCGACCGCCTTCGCTCTTCAATAGTTCTACAGCGTCGGTGAGATCGATTGCCGCAATGTCGACGCGCACGTTCACGGCCTCGACGGCGCGAGCCGGAGGCGGCATCAAAGACATGATCCAAACGGCCGTCGCCAACGCGACGTGCAGAACCCTCAAGCAGAGATCCTCCTGCCTATTTATCTCACGCTTCGGGCGCGCCGCCCGATTCTGCCTGACTATCGGACTGAACGGATAGGTGCAAGAAATACAAGTCTTTAGAGCGCTTTCCCGACATCATACCGTGGGAACGGGCAAAATGGCATGCCGTTGTCGCTCACATGGCGAGTACGATTTTGCCGATGTGGATACTTGATTCCATCCGCGCGTGCGCCCTGTCCGCTTCCCGGAAAGGAAAAGTCTTGTCCATAACCGGGCGCACCTTGCCGGCGGCAATCAGCGGCCAGACGTTGCGCTCAACTGCGCCGGCAATGGACGCCTTATCGGAGACCGATCGTGAGCGCAGCGTGGAGCCGGTGTGATGCAGCCGCTTGAGCATGATGCGCCGGAAATCAACGCTGGCACGTGGTGAGCCTTGAAAAGCGATCTGCACGATGCGACCTTCGACGGCCGCCGCCTCATAGTTGCGTTCGATATAATCGCCGCCGACCATGTCAAGGATCACCTCCGCACCCGCGCCTCCGGTTGCGCTCTTCGTCAGCGGGACGAAATCCTCGGCCTTGTAGTCGATGGCGAGGTCGGCGCCGAGGCGGCGACAGGCCTCGCATTTCTCGGCGCTTCCCGCGGTCGTAATGACGCGTGCGCCGAACGCTTTGGCGAGCTGGATCGCAGCTGTTCCGATCCCGGAACTGCCGCCGTGAACCAGGAGCGTCTCGCCGGCCTTGAGGGCCCCGCGCTCGAACACATTGTGCCAGACCGTGAAGAATGTTTCCGGGATCGCGGCAGCTTCTGTCACGGTCACACCACTGGGAGTCGGCAGAGCGTGGGTTTCGTGGGCAACGCAATATTGCGCGTAACCACCCCCGGCGACCAGGGCGGTGACCTGATCGCCGGTCTTCCAGCGTCGAACTCCGGGACCACACGCTGCGACGATGCCGGCAATTTCAAGGCCCGGTATATCGGTAACTCCGGGTGGCGGCGGATACACGCCCTTCCGCTGGGCGACATCGGGACGGTTGACACCCGCAGCTGCGACCTTGACGAGAATCTCGCCCTCACCGGGCTGCGGCACCGGGTACTCTTGGGGTGCCAGCACCTCCGGCCCACCTGGAGACTTGATGCCGATCGCGGTCATGGTGGTGGGGATGGATGTCATGGCGTCCTTGTCGACTGAGAGGATCGAGAACGCCTGTTTAATGGTCCTTACCGGGGGTGACAACCGCGCCGCCACATCACCCTGACAAGACGCATAAGTGCCGCTATGTTTGCGGCCACGGAGCAGAGGATGGCAGCAATTGACGAGGACGATCGGCCCAAGAAGAAGCCTGCCCATGAGATCGGACAGGACTTGGCGCTATTGTCGGTCGAAGAGCTCAACGAGCGCATTTCGCTGTTGAACGACGAGGTTGCGCGCCTCCGGGAGGCACTGGAAAAGAAACGCGCGTCGCGGTCTGCGGCCGATCAATTCTTCAAGCGCTAGGCGATCGCTTCACCCAGTCTGAAGACACTGGAGCGGCAATAAACTCACTGGGTTGGGAGCTCGCAAGCGGCGTGCTCCAACATCGCCCGCTGCAGGGGCGACCCCTTTTGGGGCGACCGTTGTGGTTGCCCCTTTGCGTACCTTGCAGGAGCGACCACAAGGTAGCCCCTATGCCACCAAGGCGGCTGCGTTTGTGGCAGGAAGCGGGCGGACAAATGCCATGCTACTGCCGCATCGATTAAATTTTTCAGAAAAAACAGCAGAATTTACGCCCTATTAAGGTTTGTCGTCCATTACATTGATTGTCCATTCTGTGGACACCGAGTGGCTCCTGTCCACTCTGTTTGACGCCTCCCTGTTATCACTTGAGCCGCCGAAAATGGCGGCTCTTTTTTTTGAGGCTTTAACGATGGCGATGGCCGCATTGGCGGTGCGCCAGAAACCATCTCGGAAAGATTTAAACGTCACCGCTGGACAGAAACGCCCGAGGGGGGCATGCTTTCGAGGTTGTGAGGCGTGAACATGTCGGATCGAATGATTGATGGGTTGCAGCCGGTTTCGTTCGGCGAGCGGCTTGCTGCGTCGCAGAACTTCTCGCAATTATTTCGCGACGGCATGAAGCTTGTGGAGGAAACGGCGGCCTATCTGGACGGTCCGGGTCGCCAGGAATCCAAGCTGCTCGATCGAACGACGTCGCTTGCTTATGCGACCGAAAGCATGCGGCTGACGACTCGCCTGATGCAGCTTGCCTCCTGGCTGCTCCTTCATCGCGCCGTCAATGAGGGCGAGATGTCACTGGCGCAAGCCAGCAAGGAACGCATGAGAGTGAAGCTCCCCGCCGTGGAGCGCCCCGATGACGCGACCATGGCACTGCCGCTGCGTCTTCGAGACCTCATTGGCAGATCAAAGAAACTGCAAGATCAGGTTCGGCGTCTCGATGCCACCATTCACGCACCGCCACCGACCGCGTCGGCGGCCGGCAACCCGTTTGAATGCCAACTCGGAATGTTGCGTGCAGCCTTCGAGCGTCGTCCGCAATAGCCCTCCCGGGCGTCAGGCCGATCCGAGTGGCAGGGGCGACCCTTGTGGTCGCCCTGTCGCTTGTGGGCGCAGAACCCGAAAAAGCCCCGCGCGACGGCTTTCACCAATCCGGTCAGGGTAGGCTGTGCGCGAAAACGGGCAACCACGACGGTCGCCGCTAGGACGGCTATGTTGAAGGCCGATGCTCCCGTGAAGCGACCGACTAGTCCTATTTCTTTGTCAGCCCGAGGCCCGAAAACCGCTTCTGGAACCGTGACAGGCGGCCGCCACGATCGACCAGTTGCTGAGCACCGCCAGTCCACGCCGGATGCGACTTGGGGTCGATGTCGAGGTGCATAGTGTCGCCCGGCTTTCCCCAAGTCGAGCGAGTCAGGAACTCGGTGCCGTCGGTCATGACGACCTTGATCGTATGATAGCCGGGATGAATTTCTGCTTTCATGACTCACTCTCCGGCGACGTCCAATGGCGCGCCTGCAAGTTGTGGCACAGTTCTGCGGGCTCTATATCCCGGCGGTCCCCGAGATACAAGAGCAGCCGATGCGGTGTTTGGCGCAGCCATGGCGGTGTTGTCAGGGCAGTCCGAGCAAGGCATTGTCCGATCAGTTTCGCCGCGGACGGGTATCCTTGATGAGTGTTGCGACCAAATCCGAAATTGTCGATCCGGCTGCCGAAGAGGCGTTGCAGATTGCGAAGCCCGTCGAGCAGCGACGGCGTAGCGTCCGGCCGCTCCTTGGACTTGTCCCGTTTGTTGCACGCTACCGAGGGAGGACGATCGCGGCGCTCGTGGCCCTCACATTGGCGGCGGCCGCAACGCTTGCGGTCCCCGTTGCGGTGCGGCGGATGATCGACAATGGCTTTGATCCTGCCCGCGCCGGGCTGATCGACGAGTATTTCGGGGTGATGATACTCGTGGTGGCGGTTTTGGCCGGCGCCAGCGCGATGCGCTACTATTTGGTCACGACGCTAGGTGAGCGCGTGGTAGCCGACCTGCGCGACGCGGTATTTGAGCGCATCACCATTTTGTCAGCGGCGTTCTTCGATACCGCGAAGGCCGGGGAGCTGGTTTCGCGGCTCACTGCCGACACAACTCAGATCAAGGCGGCGGTTGGCGCTTCGGTTTCGGTCGCGCTACGCAATGTCGTGCTGTTCTTCGGCTCCGCCACCATGATGGTGGTAACGAGCCCGAGGCTTTCTGCATTCGTGCTCGGCGCGATTCCGGTGATCGTTTTACCGCTGGTCGGGTTCGGTCGCATGGTTCGCAGGCGTTCGCGCGCGGCCCAGGATACCCTCGCAGACGCCAGCGCCTATGCGTCGGAGCTGATCGGTGCGGTGCGCACGCTGCAGGCCTTCACCAACGAGAAGCTTGCCGCGCGCCATTTCGCAGCCGCGGTCGAACGCGCTTATGCGGCGGCGGTCTTTTCCACCAAGGCGCGCGCCATCTTGACCGCGGTGGTCATCTTTTTTGCTGCATCGAGCGTCGTCGTGGTGCTGTGGGTTGGTGCACAGGACGTGCTGGGGGGGCGCATCACCGCCGGAACGCTCAGCCAATTTGTGTTGTTTGCCGTATTGGCGGCCAGCGGGTTGGGCCAACTCAGCGAGGTATGGGGCGAACTTTCCCAGGCGGCGGGCTCGGCCGAGCGGCTTTCGGAGCTGTTGCGCAGCGAGCCCGAGATCAAGGCGCCGGACGTGCCGGTACCGCTGCCGTCGCCACCGCGTGGCGAGATCGTTTTTCATGCGGTGCGGTTCGCATACCCGACGCGACCCGACACGGATGTCCTCGACCGCGTCAGCTTCACGATCAGGGCCGGCGAAAAGGTCGCGATCGTCGGGCCATCAGGGGCCGGCAAGAGCACGATCTTTCATCTGCTGCTGCGTTTCTACGACCCGAAGGGCGGAGTCGTGACTTTCGACGGCGTGCGCGTTGCGGACGTGGATCCACGTGCGCTGCGTGCGCGCATTGCGCTGGTCCCACAGGACACCGCGATCTTCGCCACGTCGATTGCAGAAAATATCCGGTTCGGGCGGCCGGATGCCACCGCGGCCGAAATCGCACATGCGGCCGAGCAAGCCGCGGCGGCTGAATTCATCGCCCGCCTGCCGCAAGGATATGACTCACTTGCCGGCGAGCGCGGCGTGACCCTTTCCGGCGGCCAGCGCCAGCGCATCGCGATTGCGCGCGCCATCTTACGCAACGCGCCACTGTTGCTGCTCGATGAGGCAACCTCCTCGCTTGATGCTGAGAGCGAAACCCTTGTACAGGCCGCGCTGGCGCGGCTCATGCAGGGGCGGACCACGCTCGTAATTGCCCATCGACTGGCAACTGTACTGTCATGCGATCGTATTCTCGTTATGGATCAGGGGCGCATCGTCGAAGAGGGTACGCATGAGAGCCTCGCGGCGCAGGGCGGACTCTATGCCCGCTTGGCGCGGTTGCAGTTCCAGAACGCGTGACTTGATTGCGAGCATCGCGCTACGAAAGCGTCACGACGGCCAGTTCATGCGATAAAGCGGCGCTCCCGAGCGTGGATTGATGTCTTCCCCGGCGATCCCAAAGCCGTGCTTTTCGTAAAACCGGATGGCCCGCTGGTTGTCCCGGTTCACGTGCAGGACAAGACCTGAAGGCGCGATTTCCTTTGCCGCGTTGATGAGCGCAGGCGCGACCTGCGATCCCCAGGCCTCAGGCGCTACAACGATCTGGTCGAGGTAGCCGGACCTCGGATCGACGGTGACGAATCCGAGCATTTCGCCGCCCGTCTCCGCCACCATAATGGCACATGCCGGCACCAACTCACGACGCCAGCGCTCGCTCCACCACGCGAGGCGCGCGGAGAAATCGATGCCCGGATAGGCGACCTGCCAGGTTCTCCGCCATAACTCGATTGCCGCTGCTTCATCGCCGGCAGTGTAGGCGCGCAGCGCGAATGCTCCGGGTTTCACCGCTCCGTCAGCTTCAGCTCGAGTCGGCGATTGCGGCGATAGGCTTCCTCGTTACGTTCAGGATCAAGCGGCTGAAATTCGCCAAAACCGGCGGCAACGAGGCGCTGGGGCGACACCCCCTTGGAGATCAGATATTGCACCACCGAGATCGCGCGCGCCGCCGACAGCGCCCAGTTCGAGGGGAATTGCGAGGTAACGATCGGCCTCACATCAGTATGTCCGTCGACCCGGAGCACCCAGGCGATTTCCTGTGGTATCTGCTTCTCGAGATCAAGGAGGGCGACTGCGAGTTTATCAAGCTCGCTGCGCCCTTCGGCGTTGAGGACCGCCGAGCCGGAATCGAAGAAGAGTTCGGATTGGAATACGAACCGGTCGCCCACGACTCTGATGTCGGGTCGCGTCCCGAGTATCTCCCTCAGCTTGCCGAAAAAGTCGGAGCGATAGCGCGATAGTTCCTGGACCCGCTGGGCCAGAGCCACGTTGAGGCGCTGGCCGAGATCGGCAATGCGGGCCTGAGACTCCTTGTCGCGCTTTTCCGACGCGTCGAGGGTCTGCTCGAGCGCGGCCAACTGGCTGCGCAGCGCCGCGATCTGCTGGTTGAGGACTTCCACCTGGGCGAGCGCCCGCGCGCTGATGTTTTTTTCGGTGTCGAGCGCGCTGGTCAGCGTGTTGATGCGATTTTGCGACTCCGCGATGACGCCCTGTATCGAATTCGCATCTGCGCCGACCCCCGCGACGGCCGCCTTGAGCCGATCGCGTTCGCTTTCCACGCCGGAGAGGCCCGCCCGCAACCGAGCGATCTCCTCCTCCATGTCGACCTTGCCGGCCTTTTCCAGCGATAATAAATCGGTGAGCTGGGCGATTTGGGCGTTGAGGCGAACCAACGCCGTGTCCTTGCCGGCGACCTCCTGTGACAGGAAGAATTGCACCACCACGAAGACTGTGAGCAGGAAAATAATGCCAAGAACGAGTGTCGACAGGGCATCCACGAATCCGGGCCAGTAGTCGACGCTGCGCTCGCGTCGGTTCCGTGCAATGGCCATCGCATTTAGTCCCTTGGTACTGGAGCGTGCGCCAGGGCCTCAAGCAGCCGCCTGATTTCGCGATGCTGCGCCGCCTGGGCATCAACCCATTCACGAATCAATTGTTGCTCGCTTCGCATATGATGAACGAGGCCCTGGATGGCCTCGGCAAGGTTCGCCATCGCGTTCGTTGCGCCCTTGCTCGGACCGCTGTCCGTCATGACGTCGCGCAGACGCTCGAGCATGGCGTGAATCTCCCCGCCCGAATTCCCTATCGGTGAGGAGACGGCGTCTACGGAAGCAACGCCGAGGTCGCGGACCGTGGTGGCAAGCCAGTCTTCGAGATCGGTATAGAATCGGTTCTGTGCCTGGCTGGTCTGGAGGTCGAGGAATCCCAGAACCAGAGATCCGGCAAGACCGAACAACGATGAGGAGAAGGAAATCCCCATTCCGCTCAGCGGTGCCGCCAATCCGTCCTTGAGGGCATCGAACATCGCACCGGCATCACCGCCGACCTTCAACCCTTTGATCACGTTGCCGACTGAGCCGACGGTCTCGATCAGGCCCCAGAATGTTCCAAGCAGCCCGAGAAATATCAAAAGGCCGGTCATGTAGCGCGACATATCGCGGGCCTCGTCGAGGCGCGTGCCGACCGAATCGAGGAGACCTTTCATGGTCTGCGACGAAATCGCCATACGACCGGCGTGGTCGCCCAGGATCGCCGCCATAGGGGCCAGCAATACCGGGGGACGCTCGACGGCCAGTCCCGGGTCGGCAAGGCGGAAGCTATTCACCCAGGCGATCTCGGGGAACAGCCGGATGACTTGGCGAAAGGCGAGCAGGATGCCGGTGACAAGGACGAGGATGATGAGAGCGTTGAGCCCCGGATTTGCCAGAAAGGCTGTCCAAATCTGACGGTACAGAATAACGACGAGCAGCGCCCCGAGAACGAGGAATACCAGCATCCGCACCAAGAAGATGCGTGGGGATGATACCTTGAAGGGGTCGATATCGTGGTCGCGCCGTAACATGCGAAATCCTGCCCGCAGCGGTAGCCTCAATACCCGATATATATGCCACAGCACGAATCAAAAATAATGGCCAAGTGAGGCCCGCCGATGCCGCGTTGCGCACCAAATGCGGTGCATTTAGGGCTTAGGCGTGCCAGGGCGAGGTTAATCCGCCCTTTTGCGCGTCACCCTCGGGATCACCTTGTTCGCATGGAGATTAGCAGCCCAATCCCGGCGGCGCGCCCGAGGGCAATACTCACACTCGTGCATTCTTGAGGAGTTGGAGCAACGCCTTGTGGAGGAACTCATTGCCAGCGATGACCTGACGTTTGGCAAAGATCCCGTCCCCACCCTCTAGGTCGGTCGCAAATCCCCCGGCCTCCCGTACCATCAGGACGCCGGCCGCCATATCCCAGGGCGAAAGGTCACGTTCCCAGAAGGCATCAAATCGGCCAGCCGCCACCCATGCGAGGTCGAGTGCCGCGGCGCCAAACCGCCGCAAGCCGGCGACCTGTTCCTGCACAGCGGCGAATTCGCTGCGAAAAAGGGCGAGATCGCCGCGACCGAAATGCGGCATTCCGCACGCGACGACGGCTTCCGACATCCGACGCCTTGCCGCGACGCGTAAACGCTGGTCGTTCAAAAACGCACCCTTGCCGCGTTCGGCCAGGAATAGTTCCTCATTGGCGGGATTGTAGATTACGCCGGCGACGATCACGCCTTCGCGCTCGAGTGCAATCGAAATTGCAAATTGCGGGATGCCGTGCAGGAAATTCGTAGTGCCATCGAGCGGGTCGACGATCCAGCAATGCGATTTGTCGTCACCGTCCCGACGGCCGCCCTCCTCCCCGAGAAAACCGTAGCCGGGCCTCGCCTTGCTCAATTCCGCGTGCAGAATCTCCTCGGCGCGACGGTCCGCCGCGGAGACGAAATTTGCCGGGCCTTTCATCGACACCTGCAAGTTCTCCACTTCGCCGTAGTCGCGTTTGAGGCTGCGCCCTGCTTTGCGGGCGGCGGCCGTCATGACGTTGAGCAGTGCGGAACGGAGCATGCGTCAGGACTTGGGCTCAATACTCGGGCTCAGGACTTTGGCTGCAGAACCGCGAGCCACGGCCGCGCTGCTTTTTCGGCCGCCGCGCGGATTTGCGGCGTCTGCTGCGCGGCGAATTGGTCGAGATAAGGATCGCCGTTGCCGCCGGCTTTGGCTATCAGGTGCCATTTGATCGCCTCGGTCGGATTGGCCGCCGCGCCGTGGCCGACGCTCAGGAGCCGGGCGAGCCGGTTCTGAGCGATCGGACTGCCTCGCAACGCAGCCTTACGAAACAATGCAGCCGCCTTGGCTTCGTCCTTGGCGACGCCGGTACCGTTGAACAGCGCGATGGCATATTCCACTTCGGCGTCAAGGTTCTCGGCAAGCGCAGCGGCGCCAAGGAGGCGTGCGGCTTCTACCAGGTCTTTCTCGACGCCCTTGCCATCCTTATAAAGCGTTGCGAGGGCGTATTGCGCCTCCGAGTTGCCCTGTTGGGCCGCCATTTTGAACAGCTCGGCGGCGCGTCCGAAATCCTGCGGAAACTGCTGGCCTTCCAGATACAGCAGGCCAAGGTCGTAAGCGGCCGCGGCGTGGCCGAGCTTGGCGGCGGACGCAAACAGCCGCGCCGCCTCGGCGCGGTCATGCAGGCCGGCGCGTCGCGACACATGGAAGATCGCAAGCGCAAACATGGCATCACGGTCGCCCCGCTCGGCCGCGAGGCGGTACCACTTTGCGGCCTTGGCGTCATCCAGCGGCACGCCAAGGCCGTTGGAATAAAGCTCTCCCAGCAGCGTCATGGCGCGCACATCACCCTTTTCCTCGACGCGCCGTGTGGCCTCCGCAAAAGCCGTGAGGAAATAGCCTCTTTGATAGGCGCCGTAGGCAATGTCCGGCTCCGGCCCTCCGCGCGGTGGTGGGGCGGTCGAGGTCCCGGCAGCCGGCCTTGTGGCTGAAGGTTTCGCTGCAGGAAGCTGCCGCGGGAGCAGCGTGGTAGAGGGCGGCGATACAGCGGGGGCTGCTGGCGCCTGCGCCTTGCTCTGGTGAGCAGCCACAGATGCCGCCAGAATTCCGATGGCGGCCAACAGGCGCATAACGGAAATGCGAGCCGTCACGTCGTTGTCTCCGCGAGCGTGAGCCGCGCTGCTGTCTCGGCGGCGGCGGCTTTGGGGCCGCGCGGATGTTCAAACAAAGCGTCCCCAACAGCGATGAAATCTGCGCCGGCTGCCACCAGCGCGTCGATGTCGTCGAGCGAGGTCGCATATCCCACGCAGGGAACCTCGAACACTTCGGCCCACCACGCGACCCGCTCGATCACGGCACCGCGGGAAGGGGCGTGGCCGTCCGCGTCGGGTTCGCCGAACATCACGTAATCGGCGCCCGCCTCCGCCGCCACCATGGCGTCGTGGCGGGTGCGAAGCGCGCCCGCGCCCGCGATGTAGTTCGGCTTGAGCGCCCGAATGGCGGCGATCAAAGCATCGGGCCCTGCAAAATGGGCACCGTCGGCGCCGGCGCGCGCAATGATGTCGGGCCGCCCGTCGACGAGAAGCGCTGCCCCGGCGGACTGCACGCCAGGAGCAGCCGCCTTGACTCGTTTGATCAGGCTGCGCTCGTCAGCATCGCGCAGGCGCAACAGGACCGCCGCGACATCAACCTCTTGAGACATTTCGGCCAGCGCACCCGAAAGCATGGCCGGATCGTCCACCACCGGGGTGAAGACATAGAGGCGCGGATTCGACCTGATGCTGGATCGGACGGTCATCGAATCGCCGACGATGCCTTTCTTTCCGGGCAAATTGGCGGCACCTTGTCTTCCAATGGCTTCGCGTCGGTGGGCCAGAGCCCAGGATCGTCGGCTCTCGTAGTACTCTCGCGGTTGCGCCGCAAGGTCCGCAAAAGCCGCACCGGGCACGCCATGATTGAAGATAGAGCGTTTGACTGGCAATCCGTCGTCACGCGGAAACGCGGCGCCCAGGCAAGGTTACGCAAAGGTGACGCCGCCCACCATGGCCTTCCTGCGACAAGCTTCCGGTCGATCGACACCGGCTGCGATTAACGGCCGCGATTGCTTTCGGGCTCCAGATCGATCGCGAGTGCCTTCATGACGCGATTGTGCATGATGTAAGTGCCGATCAGTACGGAAAGCTCGACGATCTCGCGGTCGTCGAAATGACGACGTACTTCCGCGAAGACATCGTCGGGCACCGCGGTGGAGAGCGTCATGGCTTCCGCATAGGCGAGTGCGGCGCGCTCGCATGCGTCGAAAAGGTCCGTCGCTCGCCAATTCGCCAGAGCGTTGCATTCTGCAGCGCTCAATCCCTCCGCGATGGCCAATCCGGGGACGTGCTGCGCCAGCACGTAGTCTACGCCATTGAGATACGCGACGCGAATGATGATGATTTCACGCAGTCGTCCTGTGAGCTTCGTCTTCCAGCGCACGGCGCTGTTGTGGGCAAACCAGCTTTGCGCCAGGGCCGGGCTGTGCAGCAGCAGCTTGTAGACGTTGAGGAGCCCGCCGCGACGGCCCGCCTTGATGGGTGCGATTATCTCGGCGAGTTCGGGGTGTTCAGCCTCCTCGATCAGCGAAATGCGCGCCATGAAATCCCCGCGACGGTTAAGGCCGGCAGTCCTCAGCACCGGTCGGCATAGCAATTTGTTCCGCTGCGTGAAAGATTGTGCGTGGAAGCTTGCACGGAGCACGCACTCCCGCCCGGCCTTGAAATGCGGGATGTAGGGGCGCCCCTTCTTGGGGCGCCCCTATTGAAGGCCGATCAGAAAATCTTCATCGCGCTCACCAGCGTCTTCCAGACACCCCAGGCCAGCGGAATGCCGACGATCGCCCAGAAGATCACTGCCTGGGCATCGAGCCCGCCCTTGCCGATGCCGAACGAGCCGGACGCCGTGGCGTCGCCGGCGCCGCTTTGCTTGGCTTGAAGTGCCGCCACTTCTTCCGGCTTCATGAACCATTTGGCGGCCAGCGGCTTGATGAGCAAATTACAAACGAAGCCCCCCGCCAGCATACCTGCCAGTACGTACATCGTGACATCGTAGACGTGATCGCGCGGAACGCCCGCCGCAATCTCGAACTCGCGGATATAGTTAACCACGACGGGACCGACGATGCCGGCCGTCGACCACGCGGTCAGAAGGCGGCCGTGAATAGCGCCAACGAATTGGGTGCCGAACACGTCGGCAAGATAGGCCGGCACCGTGGCAAAGCCGCCACCATACATCGACAGGATGACGCAAAAGAACGCGACGAACAGCGCCTTATTGCCTGAATGCGCTGCCCAAGGCGCGAGCGCATACATGGCGATGCCGAGCAGGAAGAACGTATAGTAGGTAGTCTTCCGGCCGATGTAGTCGGACAGCGATGCCCAAAAGAAACGTCCGCCGATGTTGAACAACGAAAGCAGGCCCGTGAAGCCGGCGGCAATCGCGGCGATCATCGTGCGTTGTTCGGGACTAAGCTGCGTGAATCCGAGCTCCGGCTGACCGATCAACGAACCTGCGAAGATCTCTTGCAGCATGGGCGAGGCCATGCCGATCACGCCAATGCCGGCGGACACGTTGAGACAGAGCACAGCCCAGATGAGCCAGAATTGCTTTGTCTTATGCGCATCCTTGAGATGGACGTGATGCTGCGTAATCATCGCCTTAGTATTATCCGGCGGTGTCCATCCGTCGGGGCGCCAGCCCGTTGGCGGCAAGCGGTAGCCGAATGCGCCAATCAGCATGAACACGAAATAGATCGCGGCCATGGCGACAAACGTCTGCCACACGCCGACCGATTCAGGGGTGCGGAAATAGTTCATCAACTCGTCGGCAAGCGGAGCGCCAATCATGGCTCCGCCGCCGAATCCCATGATCGCCATTCCGGTTGCCATGCCACGGCGATCCGGGAACCATTTTACCAGCGTGGAGACAGGCGAGATGTAGCCGAGACCGAGCCCGACGCCGCCGATCACGCCTGAACCGACCCACAACATCCAAAGCTGGTGGGCGACAACCCCGATGGCAGAGATCACCAGTCCGCCGCACCAGCACAGCGCGGCAACGATGCCGGCCTTGCGTGGACCTGCGCGCTCAAGCCAGCCACCCCAGACCGCTGCGGATGACCCCAGTAGCACGAAAAAGAGTGTGTACATCCAGCCAAGGCTCGAAATGCGCCAGTCACACGTCGTGGTGAAAAGCTCGCCGAGGAGTGTGATGTCCGGGCAGACAACACTCTTGTCGAGCCCGATTGCGCGCGAAAGAGGCAACCAGAACACGCTGAAGCCATAGGCCATGCCAATGCAGAGATGGATGCAAAGCGCCGCCGGCGGCACCAGCCAGCGATTAAACCCCGCCTTGGCAATGATGCGTTCCCGGTCGAGCAGTCCCACTGCGGACGCAAAGCGATCCGCCTGTTCGAGCGTCGTCATTTTTTGTCCTCCAAAGGGCTCTTACGAGCTCTTGGTTCGCGTCTCCTCCTGCGCGGCGCGGAGCCTGCCGACCGCCTCGCGAACATAGGGGTCGAGCTTAGCGCCTCCGGCTTCCAGGTAACTAATAATAGCATCCCGCATGCGCGGATCCCAGAACCTGGCCAAGTGCTCGGCGACGCCGATGACGGCCTTATCATGGCCCTGAACCATGAAAAATTTACCTATCTGGTTTGCCATATAGGCGAGTTTGTCAGGCGACATCGGCAACCGTTTCCTTGGTGACGCGATGGGGGTGGGTAAAAACCTCAAAACCGTCGCCGCGGGCGATCGCCACCAGGGTGATGCCAGCGTACGCGGCCGTCCGAACCGCAAGTGCGGTTGGGGCCGAGATGGCAACGATGAGCGGAACGCCGATGGACGCTGTCTTTTGCACCATTTCCACCGAAACGCGGCTGGTCAAGACAATGGCGCCACTGCGTCCTGCAATACGGTCGCGGACAATCGCGCCGCCGAGCTTATCGAGCGCATTGTGGCGTCCAACATCCTCGCGTATCGCAACGAGACCTCGAGAGCGCTGCCAAAATGCCGCACCATGCATTGCCCGCGTCTCCCGGTTCAGGGATTGTTCCGGCGCAACGGACTCGATTGCCTGCATGATGTCGTCCGGCGTGAGCAATTCGCCGTCCGATACAATCGGCGGTGGCCGGCACGCCTCGTCGAGTGATTCGAGGCCGCAAAGCCCGCATCCCGTCGGGCCGGCCAGCCGCCGTCGCCGTTCGGTGAGGGCTCTGTGCCGCGGCGAGGTCAACCACATCCGCAACTCGATCCCGACCTCGCCCGGAACGATCTCCAGGTGCTCGATCTCCTCGGGGGAGGAGATGATTTCTTCAGTGAGGCTGAAGCCGAACGCGAAGTCCTCCAGGTCCTGCGGCGTCGCCATCATGACGGCATAGGACGATCCGTTGTAGACGAAGGCGACGGCCGTCTCCTCCGGAATTGCGCGCTCCCCTTCCGAGAACGTGCCGGCGCGCCATACGCTGCGCGCGGCACGGCTGATCGGACGCGCCACGAAATCTACTCCGCGGCTTCGACCACCGGCACGATACGGCGGCTCGTGCGCGCAAGTTCGCTGTACCGCTCCTGCCATTCGGTGGGGCCGTTCGATGGCGTGACCTGGACCGCGGTCACCTTGTATTCCGGGCAATTCGTCGCCCAATCCGAGTACTCGGTGGTGACGACGTTGGCCTGCGTGTCGGGATGATGGAACGTGGTGTAAACCACGCCCGGGGCCACCCGCTCTGTGATCAGCGCGCGTAGCGCGGTTTCGCCGGCACGGCTCGCGAGCTTCACCCAATCGCCGTCACGGATGCCGCGCTGCTCGGCGTCATGGGGATGGATTTCGAGGCGATCCTCGTCGTGCCAGATCACATTCGCGGTGCGTCGCGTCTGCGCGCCGACATTGTACTGGCTGAGGATGCGTCCCGTCGTCAGCAGGAGCGGGAAGCGCGGCCCGGTGCGCTCGTCGGTCGCGACATATTCGGTGATGACGAACTTGCCCTTGCCGCGCACGAATCCGTTCATGTGCATGACAGGCGTGCCGGTCGGTGCCTTGTCGTTGCACGGCCATTGGATCGAGCCGAGTTCGTCGAGCTTGTCGAACGAGACCCCCGCAAAGGTCGGCGTCAGCCGCGCGATCTCGTCCATCACCTGCGATGGATGATCGTAGTGCATCGGAAATTGCATCGCCTTGGCGATGTCGAGCGTGATTTCCCAATCGGCCTTGCCGGACTTCGGCTGCATCACCTTGCGCACCCGCTGGATGCGCCGCTCCGCATTGGTGAAGGTGCCGTCCTTTTCCAGGAACGTGGAGCCGGGCAGGAAGACGTGGGCGTAATTCGCGGTCTCGTTCAGGAAGAGGTCCTGCACCACGACGCATTCCATCGCGGCGAGGCCCGCCGCGACATGCTTGGTGTCGGGATCGGACTGCAGGATGTCCTCGCCCTGGATGTAGATACCTTTAAACGAGCCGTCGACCGCAGCGTCCAGCATGTTGGGGATACGCAAGCCTGGCTCTCGGTCGAGGGTTACGCCCCACTGCGCCTCGAACATCGCGCGCGTCGCATCGCCGGAAATGTGCCGGTAACCCGAGAGCTCGTGCGGGAATGAGCCCATGTCGCACGACCCCTGCACGTTGTTCTGTCCACGCAGCGGATTCACGCCGACGCCGGGACGTCCGATGTTGCCGGTAGCCATCGCGAGGTTGGCAATGGCCATCACGGTGGTCGAACCCTGGCTGTGCTCGGTGACGCCCAGGCCGTAATAGATCGCGCCGTTGCCGCCGGCAGCATAGAGGCGAGCGGCAGCGCGGATCGTCTCGGCCGGAACGCCCGAGATCTTCGCCACCGCCTCCGGGCTGTTGCGGATCTCGGCGACGAAGGTGGCCCAGTCCTGGAATTCGTCCCAGTCGCATCGCTCGCGCACGAAGGCTTCGTTGACGAGGCCTTCGGTCACGACCACGTGGGCCAGCGCCGTCAGGACCGCCACATTGGTCCCGGGCAACAGCGGCAGGTGATATGCGGCCTCGACGTGGGGTGTCCGCACCAGATCGATGCGGCGCGGATCGATCACGATCAGCTTGGCGCCCTCGCGCAGGCGCTTCTTCAGGCGGGAGGCAAATACCGGGTGTGCGTCGGTCGGATTGGCGCCGATCAGGATCACGACATCGGAATGCTCGACCGAGTCGAAGTCCTGCGTGCCGGCGGACGTTCCGAACGCGGTGCTGAGCCCGTAGCCGGTCGGCGAATGGCAGACGCGCGCGCAGGTATCGACATTGTTGTTGCCGAAGCCGCCGCGGATCAGTTTTTGCACCAGGAAGGTTTCCTCGTTGGTGCAGCGCGACGACGTGATGCCGCCGACTGCGCGGCGCCCATATTGCGCTTGAATGCGCTTGAACTCCGACGCGGCGCGGCCGATCGCTTCCTCCCAGGACACTTCGCGCCACGGATCGGTGATGCGCTCGCGGATCATCGGCTTGAGGATGCGTTCGCGGTGGGTGGCATAACCCCAGGCGAAGCGGCCCTTGACGCAGGAATGTCCACGGTTCGCCTTGCCGTCCTTGAACGGCACCATGCGCACGACCTCGTCGCCGCGCATCTCCGCTTTGAACGAACAGCCGACGCCGCAATATGCGCAGGTCGTCACCACCGCATGCTCCGGCTGGCCAATCTCTATGACCGACTTTTCCGTGAGCGTCGCGGTGGGGCATGCCTGGACGCAGGCGCCGCATGAGACGCATTCCGAGTTGAGGAAGAATTCCTGCATGCCGGGGGAGACGACGGAGCCAAAGCCCCGTCCCGCTATGGTGAGCGCGAAGGTCCCCTGCACCTCCTCGCACGCGCGCACACAGCGCGAGCAGACAATGCATTTGGAGGGATCGTAAGTGAAATACGGATTGGATTCATCCTTTCCGGGATCGGCGCGTTTTTCGCCGCTGTAGCCGTAGCGCACCTCGCGCAGGCCGACTGCGCCCGCCATGTCTTGCAGCTCGCAGTCGCCGTTTGCCGCGCATGTGAGGCAATCGAGCGGATGATCGGATATGTAGAGCTCCATCACGCCTTTGCGCAGGCGTTTCAATCGATCGGTTTGTGTGCGCACGATCATGCCGGCCGCGACTGGCGTGGTGCAGGACGCCGGCGTGCCCGGGCGACCCTCGATCTCGACCAGGCAGAGACGGCAGGAGCCGAACGCCTCGACC
>Ga0070734_10002260_pt1 | contig 24088 bp, 13 predicted proteins | sample Coa_R1_8_FD_66444 | JGI IMG/M metagenome (GOLD analysis project Ga0070734, IMG submission 66444) | Surface soil microbial communities from Centralia Pennsylvania, which are recovering from an underground coalmine fire - Coalmine... | ecosystem: Environmental > Terrestrial > Soil > Unclassified ...
AGGTAAATTCCGACGCGCCGTCTTCCACCGTTCGCGCCGTCCTCGGAAACAGCGTCACCGCCGCCGCCGCCGGTATTTGCCAGAGCGATTCAGAAATCACCACTCCCAGCGAATACAATCCCACGTGCGGCGCGTCGAGAAAATAGTTCACGATGAAAACATCCAGCCGGTAATTGAAAAACGCCGCGACATTTCCCGCCTGCCCACGCAATCCAGTCAGCAATCCTCTCGTGAGCTGCAAATCGCCGCTTGGCTTTTCTTGCCTGAGAAATTCCCGTCGCAAGAAAATCCAGGCGACCAGCAATCCCGCTGCGATGCCGAGAAAATTTCCCCACAGCGCCGCTTCTGCGGTCTTTCCAAGAAAAACTGTCAGCGCCAGAAATCCGCAGAGCCCTCCCACACTCACCGTAATTCCGAGAACGGCCCGTTCGCGAAAACGCTCCGCGCCGGTCATCATTGCAATCGCGTAAGTGAAAAGCACTGCGCAAGGAACCGTGACCAACGCGAGGCGAAAAAGTTGGGGCGTGAATCCGTGAAGAAAACTTGGCCGCCACCAGAAATAAATTCCGAACCACAGCGCGCTGAAAATTACGCAGCCAAAAAATCCCCACGCCAGAACCGGCGCAATCCATTCTGAAATATTTCGTTTTCGGTCTGCCCGCCAGATCACAATCGGAATGTCCGCGCCCAATCCTCCGAGCAGTGCGCCGAACGCGATCGTCATCAGGCACAAACTGATTTGCCCGCGCGGCCCCGGCCCCAGCAATCGCGCGTAGCAAATCTCCAGCAGCAGCGCGACGGAAATATTCGCCGCCTGCCCTCCGAGCACGGTGCCGACGTTGACGAGAAAACTTTTCGGCTGCGCCAGCGTTTCCGCGAGCGTTGTCTGTTGACTTAGAGTCGCCATGCAATCTTTCTGAAACTTTTGCGCGAAGCTTTTTTTAGAAAAGCAGCTTGACGCCGAGTTGCACGGTGCGGGGACGATGCGCGTCAATCGGATGCAAAAACGAAGTGCTCGACAGGCATCCCGGATCGCCGGCGGAAAAAGTCGTATCGCCGTAGCAGCTGACCACGTTGTTGCCGGGATTTCCCGGCCGCGATGGATTGTAGATCCGGAACTGCGTGTGATTCGCAATGTTAAAAGTTTCCAGCCGGAATTGCAGGGACTTTCCTTCCGCGAGGGAGAAATTCTTGGAAAGTGCAACGTCGAAATTCGTGCGGCTCGGATTGTGCAGATAATTGCGTCCGGAATTTCCAAACGTGAATCCGGTCGGCGCGACGAATAGATTCGGATTTCCAAGCAGCGGCCCGAAGGTTTGGCCGCCGCCAGTGTGGCTGCTTGGCGCGGGACCGGGATCGACCGCCAGATCCGCATAGGACGCCGGGCCATTGATGGTGACGATGCCCGCATTGTCCGGCGTGCTGATGCCGTCGATCGATCCGGCGTTCAAAGCGCTGAACGGAGTTCCGGTTTGATGTGTGGTAATTCCGGAAAGCTCCCAGCCGTCCCACAAAGTTGGATTCGGCGTTCCTTTTTTTCCGTGAGTCAAAGTATTTGTCGGGTCGTCGTCGGCGAATGTGAGGATGTCAAAAAGTTTTCGCAACGGAAGCTGATAGACATAGCTGATGTTCAGCAAATGCCGCTGATCGAAATCGGAGCTGGCGCGATTCGACGGCAAGTTATATGCGTTGATGAAAGTGGCCTGCGTGCGATCGGACGAATCGTCAATCGAGTGGCTCCAGGTATACGAAACGCCGAGTGTGAGATTTGTCGTGGAACGGCGCAGACTGACTTGCATCGCGTTGTAACTGGAATTGGCGACGTTTTGCAGCGAATAGATTTGTCCGAAATAGGGCGCGATCACATTTCCCGGAGTGCGCAAAGTACCCGGCAAAATGTTCGGAAGCGCAATATCCGACGGACTTCCCGGACCGCCGTAGCAGCCCGCGAGCGCGTTTGACCAGCCAACAAATTGCGGCCCGACGGGATTTCCGTTCCAGGTGGAAGGCGTGCCGTTCGCCGCTTGCGCAATCACGGTGCAAAACGCGGAATCGAGAGGCTGTCCCGGCAAGAATGGATTTTGCGCGGGATTTACCGGCACAAGTTGATTCGAGTTCAGCTGCGCCGTGAGATGCGTTCCCTTGCTGCCGACGTACGCGACGGATGCCAGCATCTGCTTCGGCAATTCGCGCTGCACGCTGAAGTTCCACTGCTGGGTGTAAGGCCACGTCACTTTTGTCGGAATTGATGTGAGGCTGATGGGAAATGCGCTGCCGCCAGACGTCAGCGTGGAGCAGCCTTGCCCAACGTTGCCGATGCAAGCCCACGAAGGAACACCGTATTGAGTTGCGCTGATAACTCCGCCGGCGTTCGCATTGCCGGGGCTGCCTTCGAGCGAACCGGTATTCGATTCGTTGCCCGTGCCGTGTTCGAAGAAAATTCCGTAACCGGCACGCACCGACATTTTTCCATTGCCCTGCGGATCCCACGCGAAACCGATGCGCGGCGCCGGATTGAAAAGATGGCCGGTCATGCAAGCGGCGGGAACGGGCGTGCCGTCTTTATATTTGTCGACACCGCAGCGAACGATTCCGTTCGTCAAGTAGGGACTCAAGTTGTTGATATCGACCGGAAGAAAATTATTCGGTCCGAGCGGAGTCGAAGGGCCGATGACCAACGCGCCAGTACGGCCGAAGAAACTCAGCTGTGACGCGAGGCTGGAATCGAACTGGGAAGGAACCCAGTTATACGAAAGATGATTTTTTTCGGAGTAAAGACCAAAGAGGCTGACGCGAAGGCCGAGATTCACGGTAAGACGGCGAGTGACTTTGAAATCGTCCTGAACGTACGGTTCGACGATGTTGTAGCTCTGATGGTAGGTGCCTTGCGCGCTGTCCTGCGTGTAGGTAGCAGGCGGATGCGGCGCGCCACCGGCTTGATTGCTGCCGAAGAGAAGCAAATCGGAAAATGCGTTGCCGGTTGTGTTCTGGCTCGCGGTGGTGAGAAAGAGAGTGCCCTGGACGTCGCCGGTGTTTGCCCCGACGGCCTGATTGACTTCGCTGCGCTGCGCCAGGATCGCAAGGACGCCGAATTGAAGCGTGTGCTTGCCGAGAGCGAGCGTGGCGTCGTCGCGAGGCTGGTACGTGGGGTTCGAATGGCGCCAAGGCATGTAACCGGTGTCAATGTTGAGGGGCTGGCCGCCGTAGGCGAAGTTTGGACCGGAAAGAACAATCGCGGGAATTTTGTTGCCGAAAGGAACGCCTTTGCTATCGAGCGCTGGCTGGGAGAAAAGATATCCGACGCCGCCGAATGTGCATTGCGAAGAGTTGGGAAGGTCGCACGGAGCGGCGGAAAGCGCGGGATAGTCGGAGCGATTGAGGCCGGTGACACCGGGGCCGGCGACATTCGCAAGACTGATGTGATCGTGGCCATAGGTCATGGCGATGTCGTTGACGAATTTCGTGCCGAAGGTGCTGGTGAGATGGAGCGCGAGGCTCAAGCCAGGGCCGACGAAATCGTTTTCGACGGTGGGGAAGCTGTTGCTGACGGGAGACCACTGGGGACTGAGAACCTGAGTTTCCCAGGAGTCATGGATGTAGCGGAAATAGATTTTTTGGTTTGCGGTGAAATTGTGGTCGATGCGAAAGAGATCCTGACGCCAAGTTGTGAGCGGAGAAAGTGTTGTGGCGAAGCAATGCGGATTGGGAGCACCGGAGACGGGGTCGGATGCAGCAATCGTTGACGTGCAACCGCGGGTGGAGTTTGGAAGCGGAATCAGGCCGGAATTGACGATGGCGTGCGATTGCGGGCTGACGTTGAAGTTTGGAATTTGATTGTCGACGCCGAAGGTGTGAAAGACGCGAAATGCGTTGGGCGGGACGTTTCGGATTTGGGTCGTGGCCTGGCCGGGGCAATCGGGAAAGTAAGGAATGTTGTATTGCTGCGAAACGGCGAGCGAGCGAGTGAAGAGCCAACCGCCGGACGTGTCGTCGAGTTGAACGTGCGGAGTGGTGGCAACAGGGCAGATGTCATTGAAATCGCCATTGCGTTCCGCGACGGAAGGAACGGCCTGATTGTACGGAGTCGGTTCGCGCTCGTGGCGCCATTCTTCGGAGAGGAAGAAGAAGGTCTTGTCCTTTTTCGTGTTGAAGAAGCCGGGGATATATAAAGGACCGCCGAGAGTGAAACCGCCGTCGTACTTGCGATAGAGCGGAGCGCGGCGGGTTTGATCAAAGAAGTTGCGGGCATTGAAAATCTCATTGCGAACGAAGAGATAGGCGTCGCCGTGGAATTCACTTGAGCCACTTTTGACGCTGGCGACGGTAATGCCCGAAGCGCTGCGGCCATATTGTGCGCCGTAATTTGAAGTGAGCACCTGCAAAGAGCCAAGCGCATCGAGGCTGGGATAAACGAGAAGAGTGCTGTTGCTACCGTTGATGCTGGCGTTGAGCACGTCCGCTCCGTCGACTTCGTAGGAGTTGTACTCGACGCGGCCGCCGTTGACGCTGTATTTGACGCTGCCTTTGACGCCGACGAGTGCTTCGTCTTGCCCGGTCTGGTTGCTGACGCCGGGGGTAAGGGCGATCAGCTGAGTAAAGTTGCGACCATTGAGCATGAGCGACGTGATTTCTTTGCTGGTAATGGTGCCGGAGATTTGCGAAGACTCGGATTCGATTTGAGAGACGGATTGACCCTGTACGTTTACCTGTTCATTGACCGTTGCGGGAACGAGGGTGATATCAACGCGACTGGCTTGACCGGCGGTGACGACGACAGACTTGTTTTCGAATGGCTGAAAGCCCTGGAGAGCAAGGGTAACGGTGTAGGTGCCCGGCTTCAGTCCGGCAAAAACGTATTCGCCTTTTTCATCCGCGACCGCAGTGAGCGGCTGGCCACCGGGAACTTGCAGAGTGACAGTGGCGCCCGCGACGACGGCGGCGGTGTTGTCCTGCACGGTACCCGCGATAGAGCCGGTGGCTTCCTGACCACGCGCGGCGAGATTCGCGATGGCGCAGAAGAATAGACAAAAAAGTCCCAAGAACTGCCTGGATGAGATCACTTCACACGCTCCCTCAGAGAATGGTGGGTAACTTTGCAACAGGTCTGTTACGAAGGAATGAAAGGGGAATAGAAATCGGGAAAACTGAAGAGGGAAGCGGTGCAAAAGTTTGGCGCGGATCTAAAGCGGGGCGCGCATTTATTAACGAAATGAAGTGTCAGGCGTAAGAATTCCGCAATAATTCCGTGGATCGAGAAAATCGCGGATTTGGTGACGCGCGAATCACCGGAGGTGCGCGGAAATTTGTTAGCGAAACATTACGCGCGACACTCGCATATGTGAAGGAACGCCGCGATGCGCGAAAAAATCCGCAAAGAAAATATTTTTTTTGACGCAGGCAGGATGATTCATTCCAATTTACCTCGCACTTCATTCTCACTTAACAATCCACGCCAATACTCCGCACGCTTGAAGAATTTCCGCAGTGCAACGAGAGACCTGCGCAAGCGGGATTCTTCAAAAAATCTGGTGCTCTACCGAATTTCACCGGCCTGATTCGGCGTTTCCGCATCGAGTGGCGGAAACGGGAGAAACGAGAATCAAGCTTACGTGTCCACGAAACAAGAACGTGAGGATTTCCCTCAACCGTGCGGAAGCAAACGGAGACATCTCAGTTTGAGGTGTCCTGAATTTCGCGCGGCAACCGACTTCCCCGCAAAGAAGCACAAATCTGAGAGGAGACAGTTCATGAAGAAATGGAAGATCTGTAGCGCGCTGGTGGCGCTGGCGATCGTTGCTTTCACGTTCGCCCCGTCCAGCATCGCGCAAACGCCTTCGATCCCGGTGGTTGCCGTCGGCTCGTCCGCGCTCTTTCCGAGCGCAGCGATCGCCGCGGTGAGCAGCGACCCGGTTCGCGGCACGACCACGCCGCTTTGCGGCAGCCGGTTCTGGAGTGGATCGGCGTCCGCAATCGACGCCCGCAAGTCGCTGACCTCGCCGGTAATTCCGGATGAAGGCGGCACACTGTGGGTGGCCTGGGACAACGACACGACCCCCACTGTTATTTGCGCATACCTCTCGGTCGATTCGATCGTCGGACAACGGCTGTTCTTCGGCCAGGGTTCCGGCTCCGCGGGCAATGCGACGCTGAGCATCCCAACGACGGCCTGCAGCACCGCGGGCGCGAACAAAGTTTCCTTCATTTGGGACACCGCCACGGCAGGGTTGCCGGTGCCGGTTTATAACGCCCTCGCGGGAAACACCGGAGCAAGCTGCACTGCGGCGACAGCACCGGTTCACTTCAACCTGGCGTTGACGGACGTTCGTCCGGAAGACGCGCAGTTCATTGGCAACGCTCGCGTGCTCTGCAACGATGCAAACTCGAGCGCATTCTTCCCGCCAGACGACAAGTCCTGCATGGGCTTCGGCCCGGGCGTCAGCTCGCCCGGAACGGCAGTGGTGAGCAGCTACAGCAGCGCTTCGGCGCAAGCGGTGGCGTATTCGTTCACAGGAACCGATCCGATCAGCGGCACGGCGATTCCGGCGAGCCGGTCGTTGTCGGTCGGCGCAGAACCCATCCTGGTTTTCGTGAACTCTTCCGGGGCGTCCAGCGGCGACTTCGGGAACCTCATCAGCACCGGCAAGCTGTCAAACGTGAACAGCAAGACGTTGAGCGCGATGTACACCGGCCAGGCGTTCTTTACGCGCGACCTGGTGCAGGGCACGACGCCCGGTTCGATTCCGCAAGTGTTTGCGCACTTGCTGCAACGCGAACCGATGTCGGGCACGTACACGACGTTCGAATGGCAGGTTGTGCGGCAGCGTGACGGCTTCAACGCGAACTCGCAGGAAACGGGCATTCTGGGTCCGTCGCAGCCGGGCTACAGCTCGGCGTGCTTCGTACAGAACGCCAGCGCGTTTCCGACGGTTTCGTGCTCGAACCCGCTGAGCTTCTGCATCGGCGCGAACTGCGCGCTGCGCACTCGCGTCATCGGCACCGGCCAAATGGTGTCGACCGCGAACAACAACGCACTCTCCGATACGCTGGGCTACGCATTCTGGAGCCTCGGCAGCTTCGGCAACAAGCTGAACATCCGTTACCTGACCCTGGATGGAGTCGATCCACTGTTCCCGAGCTATTCGGCGCACAGCGGCGTGTTCCCCGGCGGCGTTTCCGGCCAGGGCACCGCGGCAATTCTTCCAGCGCCGGCGGCCGGCCAGTGCGGCGGCTACTTCAACGGCGATGGCGGCGTGACGGTTTCGTCGTTCTCCTGCAACAGCTATGCGCTGCCGACGTTTGACGGCGTGACCAGCGGCAACTACCGGGCCTGGAACGAACTCCGCGCCGTGTACTTTGGCACAACGGATCTCGCTCCCTCGTTTTCGCCGCTCAACGTGACCGGATTCGTGGCCAGCGCGCAGGATCAAGCAGCGCCTGCGCCGACGGCCCGCATCCCGGACATTTTCCCGGCGCACTACTGCGCAAACACGGCTTGCAGCTCGACGATTGATCCGCTGCAAGTGTTCCGTTCGCACTACACGATCGGTGGAATCACCGGCAACAACGGCCAGCAATCCGGCAACACGGAAGCTGGCGGCGACGTGGCCGGAACGATCCTTAACGCTCAGACGGAAATCGATGCCGGATTGCTCGGCAACACGTTTACCGCCTGGGTGCAGTAATTCAGCAAAAGAAGTAGCGGAGGGGAAGGGCGGCAGGAGACTGCCGCCCCCTTTCTGTGTAACGGGAGTGCGAGTGCGTTCTTTGTGACGAGGAAATTGAAGGGCAAAAACCAACTGAGAGGTTGCATGCGAGTACTTCGAACGGTTTCGTGTGGATTGTTTCTCGCGCTGTGCGCGGCGGCAGCGCCTGGTTTGGGTTGCGCGCAAAGTTTGGAAGATGCGGCGAAATTGCCGACACTGTCGGCGACTCCGGTGGTCAAAGAGTTTCATGAGGATTGGTCGACGCTTGCGGTGAACCGGAGTATTTATGCGCAGGATGCGCCAAAGCTGGCGGAGCGGGACCAGATACCGAATACCGGTTTTATCCGGGAACGGTATTTTGTGAACTGGAGGCCGAAAGATCCATTTGATTTGTACGTGATTCGTCCGAAGGGCGTGATGAAGCCGCCGGTGATTTTGACGCTGTATTCGTTTCCGGACGATACGGACAATTTCAAGAGCAATGCGTGGTGCGAAGCGGCGGTGAATAAGGGATACGCCGTGGTGGGATTTGTTTCGGCGGTGACGGGGCATCGGGTGCGTTACCGCATGACGAAGGAATGGTTTGTGCTGGATATGCAGGAATCGCTGGCGGAGACAACGCACGATGTGCAACTGATTTTGGATTATTTGAATACGCGCGGGGATTTGGATATGAGCCGGGTCGGGATGTTCGGCGTGGGGTCCGGCGGGTCGGTGGCGATTCTGGCTTCGGCGGCGGATCCGCGGATCGTGGCGGTGGATTTGCTTGGGCCGTGGGGCGACTGGCCGACATGGTTGGCGCAATCGAAGATTGTGCCGGATGCGGAGCGCCCGCCGTTCTTGAAGAAGGAGTTTCTGGACGGGGTTGCGCCGCTGGACCCGGTGACCTGGCTGCCGAAATCGCAGGCGAAGGCACTGCGGCTGCAAGATGTGCGGCACAACGCGTCGATTCCGGATGCAGCCGAGGAAAAGCTGGAAACGGCGGCGCCGGATTTCGCGGTGGTGAATGAATATGGAAATGGCCGGGCGTTTTTGACGGCGCAGCCGGGCTTTGCGGCGCTCGATTGGATTAAAGAACAGTTAAAAGATGGAGCGAAGCCGACGAGGGTGGCTATGGAAAAGTCGGCGCGAGTTCATGTTTTTCCTGCTATCGAGAAAGCGGCAGAGGCGAAGTGGCCAAATGTGGGCGGAGCGGACGCGGGAGCGGCTCCTAGTAGCGCGACGGCGGCCAATGGAAGCCCGGCGCCGAAGAACAATTAATCGGATTGGATACAGATGAGAGATGTGGATAGTTGCGAAGCATTTGCGCAGCTGTATCCGTGTATTCACACAGATGGCCTAAGGTGCTGCGCATCGATTTAGAGTTTTCAAATCCAGAGCCGGATCGACCCCACTCGATCGCAAAGGTTGCCATGAAGCGATTTGCGTTTGCGGTTTTGTTACTAGTGACAAGTTTAGTTTGCGTCTCGTGCGGATCGTCGGGCGCGAGCAACAGCGGTGCGCCCGTGGTCGTGAACCTGGACGGGACGTTCGCGTTCATTGGAGCGGGCTCGGGGCCGGTGACGATTAACGCGACGGTGAGCGGGTCGGGGGGAGACCAAGGTGTCAGCTGGAGTCTATCGATTGCGAATTCCACATGCTCGCCGGGTTGCGGGACATTGAAGCCCGCGCCTGCGCCTTCGATGTCGGCGGTGTACACGCCACCGAAAAATGTGCCGGCGAACGAGACGGCGACAATTACGGCGCGGTCGATTTCGGATCCCACGCAGACGTTCGTATTCAATTTTCAGATTACGCCGGCGATTACGGTCGTGATTGTGGACAAATTTGTGACGCAGACGGCGGGCGGCGCTGTGACGGATATTCACGCGCAGATTTCAAACGACCCCACGAATGCCGGACTGACGTGGACGTTGACGGCGACGGGGAGCAATTGTTCGCCGGCTTGCGGAACGTTGACGGTAGATGCGCCACCGTCGTTGACGGCGCATTATCAACCGCCAACAACGCCGCCGACAGGTGCGAATGCTTCGCCGACAATTACGGCAATTTCGGTGGCAGATGCGACGAGAAACGACAATTTCAATTTCACGATTGCGGCGCCGCCCATTTCGGTATCGATCGTGAATAAATTTTCCTCGCAGCCGGTGAGCGGTCCGGCGGTGACGGTCAGCGCGACGGTGACGAACGATTTTGCGAATGCGGGACTGACGTGGACGCTGGCGGCGAATGGAGTTGCGTGCAGTCCGGATTGCGGAACGCTGGTGGCCGCGGCTGCGCCGAGTGCAACGGCGACGTACACGCCACCCACGACTTTGCCGACGGGAATCACCGCGAATCCCACGATCACGGCGACGTCGGTGGCAGATACGACGAAGAGCGATTCGTTTTCGTTCACGATTGCGAACGCGACGGCGGCGTTGAGCGGGCATTATGCGTTCCTTGTGCGTGGATTCAATCCAAGCGGCACAGCGCCGCTGGCGATTGCGGGCGCGTTCGTGGCGGACGGTGCGGGGGGAATCAGCAACGCGGAATTCGAATTGAACAACGGCGGCAGCGTCGTGAGTTTCCCTGCGCCGATGACGGGAACGTACGTCGTGAACAGTTCGTTCAACGGGATTCCGCGCGTGACGATTACGTTCGCGAGCATGCCGGTGAGTCTGGTGCTGAAGTGCGCGCTCTCGTCGGATGGAAAGCGCGGGCAGATCATTCAGTTGGACAACAGCGGATTTTTGACGGCGGGCACTTTGCTGCAGCAGGATCCGGCGGCGCTGGCCGCGGACCCCGGCGGGAATTATGCGTTCGGCGTCGATTCGGATGCGCCGGTGGGAATGCGCATTGTGGAAGCGGGGCAGTTTGCGCTGGGCGCGGGAGGGGCGAGCGTGACGGGCGGACTGGCGGACGCGATGCAGTATGCGGGCGCGAATCCTGTGGCGGGTGGCGTGACTGGCGGTGCGGCGATTGCTGCCGGAGTAGCAACAGCTACGGACGGATTTGGGCGAGGGACGCTGACACTGAATGTTGGAGGCACCGCGGTGCAGTATTCGTACTACGTCACGGACGGGCAGCAATTGAACTTGCTCGAAATTGACAATGGCGCCGCGCTGCAATCGTTGTTCAGCGGAAGCGCGAAGCGGCAGAAGGCGCTGGATGCGAACACAATCAACAGCACGGGCGTTGTGGCGCTGACAGGAATGAACGTTGTGAGCAGCGTCGTTGTGCCGGATTCGGTGATTGGCGTGTTTGCAATTTCGGGGAGTACCTCGACGGCGACGTACGATACGAACAATGGCTCGACCGTTTCGACGGAACTTTCGACTACTGGATTCATTCCGTCGGGGCCATTTCCGTCATCGGCATTCGATCCGACAACGGGCCGCGTTTTGATTGCGAACAATCCGGTTGCGACGTCGTTCGTGGGCGTTGCGGCGCTTTACTACTACGACGCGGGCAAGGCGTATGTGATTGATGTGACGCCGAACAACAACGCGGGAGCGTTCAGCCATGCGTTCTCCGGGCAGCTGATTCCGCAAGCCGCAGGGCCGTTCGCGGCGAGCAGCGATCTGGCGGGGAATTTGATCGGTCGCGCGGGAGGGTCTTCGACGGCGGCTCCGGCAAACGTTGATTTTGCAGCGACGTTCGACGGGACGGGCAACTACACGTTCACGCTGGATTTGACGACGACGAACACGAGTCTGGGTTCCAACGGGCAGGTCGTCAATTACAGCGAGACGGATTTGTTCCAGATAAACGACTCCGCGGCGGGACATGGATTGATGAAGCTGCTCGGCGGAGCGCTCGGCGATCCGAGCGCGACGACCGAGGACACTGTTTCGTTTTACTTGATCGGGCCGAAGCAATTCGTGGCGATTGGAAATCAGGCCGGCGTGCCGAGCGGCGTGCTCTATTTCGATCCGCAATAGTTTCCAGCACGGACTTTGGTGGCGTGAGCGACGATTGTGGCGATCATGGCGAATGTGACGGACGTGAAGCGGACAATCAGCGCCGAAACGGAAACTTCGCGCATCCGGGAAGTATTCGACAGGCGAACGGAAGTGAACTGTGGGCCGCTGGACTTGTACGCGTTTTGTGCGCACCAGGAGCGGCAGGCGGCGCTTCTCCAGTTTTTTCGAAACATAGGGCTCAGTTCTTTGCGGGGATTGAGAATTCTGGACATCGGTTGCGGTTCAGGCGGAAATTTGCGCCGGATGATTGATTTTGGAGCGGAGCCGCAGAATTGTTTTGGCATCGACCTATTCCGGAAATCCTTGGCGAATGGTCTGGCGGTGAATCCCGGGATCTCGCTGCTGGAAGGTACCGCGGCAGAATTGCCCTTTGCCGATGAGCAATTTGACATGGTGTTTCAATTTACGATGCTGACGTCGGTGCTGGACGTCGATACGCGGAAGCAGATTGTGGGGGAAGTGTTTCGCACGCTGCGGCCCGGCGGACATTTTATTTGGTACGACTTCGCGTTTTCCAACCCGAAAAATCCGAACGTGCGGGGAATTGGCCGGAAAGAGATAACGGAGATGCTGGGCGGATTTCGACTGAAGTTTAAGAAATTTACACTGGCGCCGCCGATTGGCCGGAGGGCCGTGCAGATTTCACCTTCGCTTTACCGATCGCTGGCGCTGTTTCCGTTTTTGCGGTCGCATTATTTTTGCTTCGCTCAGAAAGTCTAAGAGATAGCAAGCTTGCAAGAGATTTGACCGCGGGTTGTTTTACGGATCAAAACTTACCAGGGAATCGTTGACGTTCCATACGGCGGCGTCGGTGTATTCCGGTTTTACGCTGTGGAGCATTAGAGTTCGGACGCGGCGCACGCACAGGAAGCCGCGTTTCCGGAGCAGGCTCAGCAACGTTTCGGCGAAGGGCTCGCGGTCATAAATGGCCCATCGAATGCCGAGCGCATTGTCCTTTTCGGCGTGACGGATGAGCGCTCCGACAAGCGCGGCGGCGCGGTCTGCACGGCGAATGCGCCATTGCACGACGCGAACGAAGCGATCTCGCTCGCCACGCTTCGCGATTACGTAGTCCTCTGCGGAACCTTCGAACGAAAAGCGGAGGTATTGGTCTTCGAAGTAGCGCCAACGGATGGAGTCCGCGTCTTCAAAAAAGGAAAAGCGATCTGTGACCGGAACTACGGGACCCGATCCGACAGCAACTGTTTGAAGTTTGCCGATACCATTCGCGAACAGGCGATTTCCCGTCCAGGCGATCTTGTGGCCGAGGCCGACCGCGAGCAGGCTTGCGCGCTGCTTCCTGGAAAGGTTCGGCGTTTCGCGGGCCGCGCCTGTGGCGTTTCGGATTAAAAGACATTCTGTGAGCGGGAACTCCGCATTCCTGCAGCCGACGCGGCGGCTGAGAGGGTGGTTTGCTTCCGCGGTCGAAACGAAATAGGGGCCCCAGCCTTGCTTAATACCGTGAGCGAAGAGTTCGTTGACGATGACGAGGAACTTGATTCGACCTTTCTCGAAGCCATTTATCTTTGTGCTGCGAAAATCCTCATGGACGAAGGAAAATTCAGATTTCGCTGGAATCAAGTTCTCGCCGACAAAAGATGTTCTGAGCGGAATGAGCGAAGTGTGGCCGACGATTCGACCTTCGGCCGTTTGAAGAATCGCGTGCCACGCGGGGCCGGCGGGGCTTTTTTGCACCCAATGCTCGAATTCGTTAAGAGGAATGCGCGCTTTCGTGAGCCGGTTGTACTCGGAGAGGATCTGACGGTTCTCTGAATCCGAGAGCGGACTGCGAACGATGCGCAGATCAAGCATTGACGGAGATTCCTTCAAGCAGGCCTGCCTGTTGATAACGGGAAAGCACCGCGGCCAGAAACTGATCGAAGGTCAGCCAGCTTTCCTGCGAATCGGCCCTCTTGGCGGCGCAGCGCCAGAAGACTTCATTGACTTCGCGGGGAACCGAGAGTGGTTCGAGCGGATTGTGCCAGAGGATTGAGACGCCTCCCCATCCCGAGTTGCGGCTTTCTTCTAAGACTTCCTGCGCGATTTGTTGCGGCGATTCAGCGGAGTTGCGCGCTTCCGACTCGAGTCCTCCGTCCATAAGCACGAGCGGAATTTCAAGAAAACGATGAGGAGATTCGCGTTCGAAATCGTATGGAGGGAACGCGAAACTGGCGGCGTTGCGAAATCCGACAGTTTCGGGGAAGCCCGACGAAGAGTCCGCGATCATGCCCGCGCTTTCCACCTCTCGAAACAGCGTGCGCTGCGATTCGAAACGGAGCCAGTGTTGGCGGTTCGCGCGCGGCCATTTTCCGAATCGTTCGCCGAGAATTGCGACTTCCGATGCGAGGCTGCGGTCCTCCATCACGCTCTGGTACGAGCCGTGCAGTCCAAGCGAAAAGCCGCGTGACTGGGCTTTGGAAATCGGAAGTGCGATGGTTTCGAGCGAATAGTTCGGATCCCGGCGATGCGCACGGCGAGCCACGGGGAAAAATGTCGATTGAAAGCCACTGGCTTGTGCGGCGTCAAGCAACGGCAGGAGGTAGTCGCCGGGCCGCGCACCGCTCAACAGGCCACGGATTTGCGCGAGATTTTCGAAAAAGAACGACGAGCTTTTGTACAGATGCGCAGCGATTGCGAGATTTTTCGAGAGGCGAAGCAATGCGGACCGGCGTCCGTTGTAATGAAAATCGATATCGTGTGAGGGGAGCACGATGTGTTGACACCCGAGAATCGGAGAGGGAGCTTTCGGTAAAGAGGGGAATGCGTTTCTCCGGAGTGAGTTTTCAAGCCAAGCCATGAGCCGCGCAGCATAAGGCCGCCGGGGAGAAAGCTTGTGCCTGCTGAAAGGTGTTTCTGAAAAGGGAATTCGCCCAACACTGTCGCGGTGCGTCGTGCCGAGTTCCAGTTCGCCAGAAAGCCAGAGAAAGATCTCACCGAGCCAGTCCGGATTGCAGGTCACCGGATCGGTGCCGAAGAACAGGGGAAAGGATTCGCCGGCGAAAGGTTGGATAACCGGGGCGGCATTCACGGCCCGATTTGGAAGCACCCTGGTGCGATAAAGAGCGGGAATATAAATCGCGTCGAGCAGAGCGGATGGATCGCGCCGGCCGCCGTATATGAAGCGGCATTCCGAGGCGCAATTCCGGGCATCCACGACGGCGTGACCGTAAATCGCGGCAAAAACGCGGAACGCGTATGTCATCCTGCACCGAATCGGCGCGGGAACGGAGCCGTCAAAGTCCAGAGAGATTGCTTGGGGCAGCGGCGAACTACTGGCTACGAGCACATCCGTTTGGGCGCTTGGAGCAGGCATCGGGATGTGCAGAAGCCTAGAGAACGGCTGTTACGGCTCTGTAACGAAGGGATAAGAGATGCCTCAATTTCGGAGCCAACTTGAGGGTGGCAATCGGGGCCGCGAAGCAACAGTTCATTCACACTGGCGAAACATCGGAGTCGTCGCCCGGTTGTATCGTTTTTCTTCAAGAAACTCTGCCAGCGGCTGCGGTCGAGGCACAAACACCGTGAAACTAACATTCGTGAATCACGCCGGCTTTTTCCTCGAAACGGAAGGCACGAGCATCTGGTGCGATCCCTGGACGAAGGGAAAAGTGGTTAACAACTGTTGTGCGTTGTACAGCCCGTCCTGGCAAGTGCCGATTGACCGCGTCGAGTACATCTGGATTTCCCACGAGCACCCCGACCATTTCAACTTTCCGACGTTGAAGTCGATACCAGAGGCCGACCGGAAGCGGATCACGGTGCTTTACCAGCGACATAGTTCGCCGCGTGTTGTGGACGCTTTGCAAAAAATGGGGTTCGAAAAGATTCGCGAACTTCCGCAATACGGCTGGGTGGATTTGAAGCCCGGCGTACGGATTTTGTGCGGCTCGGTGGGAACGATGGATTCGTTCCTCTGTGTTAAGAGCGAAGGCGAGTGCATCCTGAATTTGAACGATTGCATTTTCACGGATGCGCAGATTCAGTACATCAAGCGGCTTGTTGGCAAACCCACGATCCTTATGACGCAGTTTTCGTTCGCGCAATGGATTGGAAATCATGCGGACGATACGGACGCCGTGCAACAAAAGATCCGCGAATTGAAATACCGCATTTTCACATTCCAGCCGGAATTCACCGTGCCGATGGCCAGCTTCGGATATTTCTGCAATCAGGAAAACGCGTGGATGAATCAGTTCATGATTTCGCCGGCACGCGTCATGGCGATGGGATTGCCGAATGTGAATTTTTTGTATCCGGGCGACGTGTGGGATTCGGCGAAGCGGACGTTCGATACACCAAACGCCGTGGCGCGGTACATGAAAGACATTGAAAATCTTCCAATCGATCCCACGCCGCCGGCAGTTGAGACGGAGAAGGTTCGCGAGGCAATCGAGCAATTGCTAGTTTCTCTGAAGAAGCGATTTGGCCGCGTGATGATGAACCGGTTCAAGCCGTTTGATGTCTTCACGCACGACACGAACAAGATTTTCGTGGTGAATCCAGCGAAGGGCCGCTGCGATGTTGTGGAAGGGACGCCGGATCGAGCGGAGACCGCGCGTTACGTAATGTGCAGCCAAGTGGCTTGGTACACGTTCGCGCATACCTGGGGCTGGAACGTGGTGGAAGGTTCGGGGACGTATCTCGATCGGCGCTTCAAAGCGGAAGGCGAAAACGAACTGTGGCGCCGCTGCATCACGGAACTTTCAACGGATATTTTGCGCTTTGACAGTCCTTCGCGATTTTTTCGTACTTTGGAATTTTTGTGGGGCAAGAAGTTTGAGATTTTGTACCACTTCACCGGCAAACCGATCAGCGACGAAGCGATTCAAAAGGCGATGCCTGGCGGCCCGGCGGAATTGCCGGCAGGTTCGGCGGCCGGCGCATAGATCTTTTCTGTCAGCTCAGGAATCCACGAATGCCGCGAAAGCTCAATCGAAGAAAAGCGCAAGCAGGCCAAGCGGGAATGACGCTGCTCGAGCTGATTATCGCTTGCGGCGTGCTGATTATTCTGGCGTCCGCCGCGCTGCCGGTTGCGCGCAAGACGGTCGTGCGCCCGAAAGAAGAAGAGCTGAGACGCGAGTTGCGGGAGATGCGCGACGCGATCGACCGCTACAAGGACATCGCGGACCGAAACCTGATCAGGGTGCAAGTCGGAAGCGAAGGCTATCCGCCAGACCTGGAGACGTTGGTCAAGGGTGTGGAGTACGGGAGCAGCGGCCACGAGCGCATTCGATTTCTCCGTCGCATCCCCATCGACCCAATTACCGGCAAGGCGGAATGGCGTTTGCAGGCAGTGCAGGACGAACCGGATTCCACAAGCTGGAGCGGAAATAACGTCTTTGACGTGCACTCCACGTCCGATGGGACGGCGCTTGACGGGACGAAGTATTCCGATTGGTAGAGTAAACTTTTTTTAGCCGCTTGTTACTCGTGGTCCAGGCAGATGGCGTGGATGCTGCCCTTGTTGGTCATGCACTGGCCCTCTTTGTCGAGAGCGAAGTGCCAACGATGGCGGGGGCAAACCCAATATCGGTCTTCGGAGAACCAGCCTTGCGTCAGGTCCGCCCCTTGATGCGGACAGTAGCGGTCGATTGAGTAGCGCGTTCCGCCGGCTTCAATCGTGATGCGCTTTTGCCGCTGCTCAATTTCCAGCATCTTCGAGCAGAAGGAATTCATGTCTTCCGGCTCCATCAGCAAAAATCCCTGAATCAGCGTCTGATAAACATCCGGTTTGCGATTTAGTTTGACGCGGAAGGTCAGCGCAAATTCCTCCCAGGTAATTTTCCCATCGAGCACGCGCTGTATCTGCCACGAAGGAGTTGCGAGCGAATAGTAGTCCGATTCCTGGATCTTTGTGACCGGATCGACCCGCTTGGCGGGAAAGTCAATGCGCAGCATTCTGTCCTCCACATCGGACAGCGCGAAATAGAGCGGTACTTGAATTCGCCCGTTGAGAGCCAGCGGATCCAGCTTCGTTTGCAGAGCCTGCCGCAACAGCTCGACGGTTCTCTCGATATTCTCGCTCGTCGGTTTCGGCTGACGATCGGCGAAATATTGCTCGTACCGCGCGGCATACGAGCGCAAGTACGAACCGAAATTTGCCTCATCGACTCGCTCTGTCCCGAGCGGTCGAAATTGCTGGCTTATAGAACGCCAGACGTCGCCGGGCATCATGTCCACCATTGCGGTAGGCGTGCCATTCAGACGTTCGCGCAGAAAGGAAAAGAACTGGGCGGTACGTGGAAAAATATTGACCGGCTGAAAGTTGATGTGGAAGAGCATCGGATCGAGGAAACACGCCGGGCCCGCGGAGGGGATAAAGCACTTCGGTTGCACGGCAGCGACGGCACGCGCAACCATCTCGAATTTGCTTTTCAGTTTGTGTGACGAAATCCGCTCGTACTCCGCGGAATCGTACTCATAACAAGTCGGGTGCCAGGTCGCTCCTGAAAATTGGCATGTTAGTACGGAAATTGGACCCTCGGCTTGCGCAATGTCCGCGACTTCATCATAGAGTTTGCAGTCGTTCATGTTCAGGAACGACTCACCGCGCGACTTAACCAGAATCGCCGAATCGCGGTTGATCCCGCCGTCATCCAGAAACAGCCGGACAGAGCCACCAGGGAGGCTCACCTGGGCTCCATGATCGACTGGCACGATGGCCTTCGGATTTAGCTTCACGAGTTCTTCGCGGAGTGCGGGCCGGTCAAATCGTGGCACAAGGAAAGTGATGTCCTGCAGCGGCAGCTTTGCGAGGAAGTCGGGATCGAAATGGTCGCGGTGCTCGTGGCTGACGTAGACAAAGCGCTCTTTCTTGCTCTGACGCAACGCTTCACAAAGCCAGGGAGCCAAGTGGTGATTACAGGGGAACTGAAACCAGGCCGAATCGAACGCGCCTTCCGGTGAGAGCCACGGGTCCATGACGAGGACGAATTGTTCCGCTTCGACGTAAAAGCCCGCGTGGCCGAGGTATGTGATGTCCATTTATGCTCTTTTTCAGACTGTTGGAGCCTTGAAATTTGTGTACTGCTGATAATTCGCTGAAATTGTTACGCGTATGAGAATGAGAGTTTTATTTTCGAATGGTAGAGCTGAGGACGCGTGAACAAATGGCGCCGCGGAATCTCACGAAACATTCATGAACGCGACCAAATTCCGAAACGTGTTTCAATTTGGCTTGAAGCGCGCCGATTTTGCTCTTCTGATAAACAAATCGCAAAGAGATTCAACGAGAATTGAAGCGGCTTTAATTCAAACCGCCGCGCGACTGCTTTAGTCTCACGTGTCCTCGGGGGATTCCCGCGTGCCCGCGCGGAGACGTTCCGCTTGGAATTCAATCCCGAGGCCGACCAAATCGTCCGAAACCCAAAGGAGTCCCCAGTATGAGAACGAGTCGGCTTGCTTTCGCGATATTTTTCCTGGCAAGTGTGTTTTCGTCCGTTGCAAATTCAGCAAATAATCCGGTACCGTTCGTTCAACAAAGAATTGTCCCAACATCCGCAGCGCCGGGTGGCGCGGCATTCACTCTGACTGTAAACGGAACTGGATTTGTTTCCGGCGCCACCGTGGAATGGAATGGCAGCGCGCGCACCACGACCTTTGTGAGCGGCTCCCAACTGACGGCTACGATTCCCAGCACAGACATCACCACTGCGGGAACGGCGATGATTAACGTTCTGAACCCGGCTCCGGGTGGCGGAATTTCAAACACCGTTTTTTTTGAAGTGAGCGCGCCGACGACTGCCGTCACTTACGGCGTTTTGAACGGTTACGGAGCAAACGGCGCGCCCGCGGCGGGAACGCGGCAGTTTGCAATCGCAGATTTAAATGGCGATGGCAAGCGGGACGTTGCGACATTGAACGGCGACGGCTCCATTTCAGTGCTTCTCGGCAATAACGACGGCACGTTTGCGGCGCCGCTGCTCTTGCAACCGGCGGTCCAACCGAATATTTCCACGCCGCTTGGCTTGATTGGCAGCGTGACGACGAACGCGGTTGGTATCGTCGCGGTAGACTTCAATGGAGATGGAAAACTGGACGTCGCCGAATTTCTCACGGTCGTTGGAGCGACTTCAGGGCAGGGATCCGCGGTTGTCGTATTCCTTGGCAATGGCGACGGAACGTTCGCGTCACCGGTGGTTTCCACTTCGACGGCCTTTGCGAACTCCTTACCGCAATTTTTGCTGGCAGCGGATGTCAATGGCGATGGCAAACTGGATTTGCTCACTCCGTGCGGCAATCCCGCGGGCTCCGTCTGCTTTTGGAGTGGGCATCGCGACGGTTCATTTACTGCTGCGAGTTCGAACGCGGTAGCGCCATCAAACGTCGCGCTATCCGGCGCACCGGCTCTCGGTGATTTCAATGGCGACGGCAAACTCGACTTGATCCTGACTTTCACAACGACCAGCGGAGATGAAACTGCCGCGATCGCGCTCGGGGCGGGAGACGGCACCTTCGGCACGCCGACGACGATCGATACGTTTCCGGGATTTGCAAACAATCAAACCGCGGTCGCGGCGGCGGACTTCGATGAAGACGGCAAGCTCGACGTCGCGTTTTATTATCAGAACTGTGCGGCGCAGACGGGGCCTTGCTCCGGTGCCGTCGATTTGTTGTCCGGCGCAGGCGACGGAACCTTCCTTGCTCCGTTGACGATTGCAAATCTGGAGGCGCCCGCGCAATCCTTGCTCACTGCAGATGCAAACGAAGACGGACACATGGATCTATTCTTCGCACACACGGTATTGCTGGGCCGCGGCGACGGAACCTTCACAGTCAACAGTGCGACGTTGCCGAAAACAGTTGCTGCCGCCGCCGACTTCAACGGTGACGGCTTTCTCGATGTTCTTACGGCCGATCCGCAGGGCTTCTTTCTGTCTACGCGGACCACACCGGACTTCTCCGGATTTTCTTCGCCAACTTCGCAGACCGTGAACGCGGGCGCGAACACCAGTTACACCGTGTCGATCAGCCCCCTTTATGGCTCCGAATATGACGTCGCTCTTTCGCTCGCCGGTTTGCCAACCGGAGCAACAGCAACTTTTGCCCCGCCCACGGTTGCTGCCGCCAATGGATCGACGTTGCTTTCCGTCAACACGACGTCTTCCACCACGCCGGGAACTTACTCGCTCACACTTACTGGAACCGCAACAAATAGCGTCACGCATTCCGCTCCGATTACGCTCGTCGTCAATCCCGCCAGCGCGGACTTCGCAGGAGACATCGCGCCGGGTGGCCAGCTGATCGCCGCGGGGCAAACGGCGGGTTTCGTCGTTTCCGTTTCGCCTATCAATGGATTCACGGGCGATGTCACGCTCAGCGCTACGGGTGCACCCACGGGATCTGTCGTGAGTTTCAATCCGCCGGTGATCGCTGGTGGCTCAGGAATTTCCGTGCTTTCCATTACGCCACCTGCGAATGCGCCAAGCGGCCTTTCGATCCTGACGATCTCTGGAACGAGTGGCAGCCTATCCCACAGCGGCAAGCGCGAACTTAACGTGAACAACAGTGCCGATTTCAGCGGCTTCATCTCGCCCACGATCAACAGCGTAATTGCGGGGCAGAGAGTCAATTACACCGTAAACGTCACGTCGTTGAATGGCTACACGGGAGCGACGACGCTCAGCTTAAGCGGTTTGCCTGCCAATACCGCTTTCCGCTTCACTCCCACCACCTTAATGGGTGGCGCCGGAACTTCTTCCCTGATCATCACAACCTCTGCTTCCACTCCGACCGGCAGCTACACTCTAACTCTCTCCGGCCAAAGCGGCAGCGACGTGAAGAGCACGACCATTCAATTGAACGTCAACGCATCCGCCGGCGATTTTGGCGGCAGTATTACGCCAACATCACAGTCCGTTAACGCCGGGACATCTGCGACTTACTCCGCAAGCATCACCCCGTCTGGAGGATTCACGGGGAGCGTGACGCTCACCGTTTCCAATTTACCCGCGGGAGCGACCGTCAGTTTCAGCCCGAGCAACGTGATTACGGGTGGGTCGGGCTCCGCGTCGTTCACGATTTCTACCACCGGCGTCGCTCCCGGCACGTATTCCGTTCTCGTGACCGGTGTCAGTGGCGGCATCACGCACAGCGGAAGCGTCACTCTGACTGTGAACTAGCGCTCATTCAACAAAAGTGGCTCCGGCTTCCGGCCGGAGCCGCTTTTTATTGCGCGATAGAAAATCTCCGGAATTTACAAACCATTTAAGAGAACTTTACGCGAAGCGCGACGAACTCCGATTAGATGGCCTCGCGAATCACCCCGGTATCTCTCTCTGTCGAGGACTTGATGCGACGCGTTCTGCAAAGCGCACTCTTTCTTTTTTCTGCCTGTATTGCCTTTACGCCATCCGTTGTCGGTCAAAGCGCGAACATCTCTTCGCTCACCGCCATTTCACCCTCCAACAGTTCGACGCCCGTGCCGATATTTTCTATCGGCAGAATCGCAAACGTGGTGACCGTATCCACCACCGATCCGACCAACACGGATCGCTACGCCGAACAATCCAATCGCATTGGCGCAATTGTCCAGATCGCCGGAGTTGCGGTCGATCCTTCCAACGCCGTGAACGGTTCCTTCCCGATTTGTGGCCCGCCAACACCCGGCTGCGTTATGCCGACCACCTACACATATTCGTTCTTATCGCCTGGCCAGAATTTTTCCGTTTCCGGAAGCGCTCAACTCGGTCTGACATCTGTGAATCACGTTGGCTGTCCGCTTATTCCCACCGGATACTTCAGCTTTTGCGGTGATTCGTATTCTGGCGGCGGGCTGGCTTATGCAGGAGACGGCTCGCTCGTCGAATTTATCGCGACGGCGGACTACACCGGCTCAATGCTTTGGGCTTCGTCGTTGGCCGATGGCAACACCGGCTCGACCCGCGCCACTGGATGCGAAACTGGATTCATCGAAAGTGGCAACGAGTGGATTTTGGGCTGCTTCTACAAACGCCAATATGCTGGTGCCATCGACATCGACATGAAAAATGCGTTATTCGTGATCGACGTCGGTGACGGCGCCACCGGTGCCACGGCCGGCGAATTCACCATGAGTGGTACGCGCCAGGCAGCGGTGTTCGGCACTCACAACAATCGTGTGCTACAGATCGACATGGGCGCTACGCCATCCGGAGTGAATCTGCCGTCCACGGGAACGCTTCGCGTACGAAACGGCAGCAGTGTGTGCTGGCAAAATGTTGAAGAGTCCGCCTCACTCTGCCAGTCGACCAATGTCAAAGACAGTTTCACCTTCGATAACAGCGTCACCACGCCCGCCTATTTCACTGCGACGAACTGCACCAGCTTTCAAGGTCAATGCGGCAATGCCGCGGCGGGCTCCGTCGCATTTCCGCCGGAATCCACCTCCATCAACATCTACACGTCAGTCGTCACCCAGCAGAGCCAAATCTTCGTACAAGAAGATAGCTCGCTCGGAACTCTGCTGGGTATTCCTTGCAATCAGACTGTCGGCCGCACCTATCAAATTACCGGCAGAACGCCCGGCGTCGGATTCCGCGTCACAACAAACGCAACTCCAAACGGCGCGGCCGCCTGCTTGAGCTACCACATCGTGAATTAGCTCACGCTCTCTCGCACGCAATTTTCTTCCATTCCTGCGAGCGCCGTCTTCGGTTATTCGTCGCTTTGCTGTGTGACCGGTGTCACTCGACATCCACGTCCCTGTGGCGTACCATCCACCGCGAAATGGCCCATGCGCCATTCCTTGGGAGCCGTAACCATGAATTCCGTAGGAGATCTGCGAAAAGAAGTCCTTCGCCTTGCCAAAGTTCACAATCAATCTGTTTGCTTCCGCATACCTCAGTTGGCCGCCTTTTACCGCGTATCGGAGCTGCGCGTTCGCCAGGAACTGGCAAGTCTCGCCCAGAAGAATCTGATTCATCTCAGCTGCTGGGACGGCCGTCAGTTGCGCGAACTCTCGAACTGGTCCAATCCGGAAGAATTTATCAACTCGACCGCTGACGCCGGCCATGTTCACGTCGACGCAGTTTCGACCCTGCAAGATTAAACCGAAGTGCCGATTAAGAGCCCTGCATCGCTCTAAGTAGCAACGCAGCCGGTTTCTGCGCCGAGCGCGGTTTTCTCCGTTCACCAACTCCTAGTAGAATCTTTCCGGAGGCGAATTTGGTCCGGTGACCTTCCCGGCCTTCAAAGCCGGCGTTTCGGCCCTTCGCGGGTCGAAAGGTGAGTTCGACTCTCACACGCTTCCGCCAATTTTTCGTTTGGGATTCGCTTCAGTGATTTCGTGCTGGGTCGGGACAGCTGCTGCCTACAGCAGCTCCCGCCAGAACCACCGCAGTAAATTCAGGCTGGCCCACATGCCGCCAATCAACAGAACTCCGTAAATCGCAGCAGAAAGCAGAATCGGGCGAGCGGACGCCAAAGGCGCGATAGCGATTG
>Ga0070734_10002261_pt1 | contig 24069 bp, 20 predicted proteins | sample Coa_R1_8_FD_66444 | JGI IMG/M metagenome (GOLD analysis project Ga0070734, IMG submission 66444) | Surface soil microbial communities from Centralia Pennsylvania, which are recovering from an underground coalmine fire - Coalmine... | ecosystem: Environmental > Terrestrial > Soil > Unclassified ...
TCGCAGCTTTTCAATTTCTTTTTCGACTGAAGTCGCCAATGCGCCCTCACTTCATTGAAATGTCCGGATTCATAAGGATTATGGCACAGCGGTATTGAAGCTCAAGGGCAGAAAGAGCCCCCTTGTGACTTCCCCGCGCGCCGCGGACTGTGAAAGTCGGGGTTGCCCGCCTTGACACGATAGGATTTCAGAACTAACTTTTGAAATGGAATCAGGCTTCGCGGAACGCCGGAGCTTGATTCCCCAAATTTTTTGATTCAAGGGAAGATCGAAAGGAATGAAGGGAGGGCTTATTTCGTCTCTGATCGTTTTAGCTGGTTTAACTTTTGTTTTTCCGGGGTGGGCGCAGCGCACCACTGCTCCCCAGCCACCTGATAATGCGCGGTTTGGGATTCCGACCGGCGGACTTCCTGCGGTTTATCAGGACTATCTATTCGGTGTGGTCTCCAAGATCAAATCCGATGAACTCGTGCTCGATAAGACCAAGTACGGCGTCCCCCAGACCATCCATTTGGATCGAAAGACCAAGTATATTCACAACGGCAAGCGCAGCTCACTGAGCGAGATCAAGGTGGGCGATCCAGTGTACGTCGACGTCAAAACAGACAAGAAAACCGGCTCCATGTTTGCTAAAAAAGTGGTGAGCGGAGTGAACGCGACTCGTGGATCGTCATAAGCTCCGCGCATTCTGCGGCGCGCCTCAGGCCCACGAGCCGCGACCCTCTCGCCTCCACCCCTTTCCCGGAATCAGAGCGAGGATTTGAGAGTGAAGAGAGAGGGAACCTGAAGCTGCCCTGACACCCGCCTTGAAACGTGCCACCCTGATTTACAATCCCGTTGCCGGCAGAAATCCCTCGCGCCGCGAACGCCACATCCAACACGCAGGCGAAATTCTGCAAAAGTCGGGCTTGCACCTCGACCTTGCGCGCACTGCTGGTCCCGGCTCCGCTACGGAACTGGCCCGCCAGGCTGTAGCCCGTGGCGACGAAATTATTCTGGCCTGTGGAGGTGACGGAACGATCAATGAAGTCATTAATGGCATGTGTCCAGGGAAATCCGCCCTCGCCATTCTGCCCGGTGGCACGGCCAATATCATCGCCAAGGAGCTAGGACTCCCTCACGATCCTGTGCGCGCGGCCGGCGAATTCCACGCCTGGAAGCCACGTCGAATCGCCCTGGGACGTGTGACAGGAATTCCTGTTGCGCCTCACGCCGCTCGAGAACACCTCCAGAGATATTTTCTGAGCGTAGCTGGCGTAGGATTCGATGCCTATGTTATCCACCGACTTACCTTTGGCTTCAAAATGTCTCTGGGTGTGGCGGCTTATGTCCTGGAAGGCGCCCGTCAATGGGCGCGCTATTCATTCCCTCCCATCCTCTGCCACGCGGACGGACGCCAACTGCAAGTCACTTTCGCTATCGTACAGCGAACCAGCCGTTATGCGGGGTGGTTTCGCACGGCCCCCCGGCAGTCCATCATCAACTCTCATTTTGCCGTCTCTCTCTACACCAGCCCCCGTCGTCTCCGATACATCGCTTATGCTCTTGGCATCTTGTGCCAGCGACGAGTGCGGGATATCATCGAGATCGAAACACGCAACTTGAGCTTCACGGCCGTGCAACCTGAACCTCCGGTTTATTTTGAGGTGGACGGAGAACTCGCGGGAACGCTTCCCGCCAGTTTTGAGGTAGTCCCCGATGCGCTGACGCTTTTTATGCCATGACTCACACAGCGCGCCGTAGCAGGGATCAGTCCCCAATTTCAAATTCAAGATTTCAGAAAGTCACATCCAGGTGACAGAAGGGGAGTTCGTATCGCAGAAGGCTCGACCTCTGATTCTCAGCCAGGATGCTCCCATTGCGGAGCATTTTCCTAATAAAACCATGTTTTTGACCTTATTGACCCTTCTCAGTGCGAGCGTTATACTGAGCACCAGTATGAAAGTCAAATCTTCAGATTAATAGGCGGAGAGGAAGTTACTATGTGCTCTGTTCGCGGGTATGTTCTCCGAAAGAAAACGTTTGCAGTTTATGTTGCAGCGGCGGTAGTCGTCTTGTGCGGCTGGCAACTTGCGCCATCCCGCGCCGCATCCCGAGGCTCGCTCCCGGTAAGCTCCGGAGCTTCTTCTTTGAGCTTTGACCACATGCTCCAAGGCTCTATTCATCCCGGGCAGACGCTTGCCTGGCAGACTCCGGAGCTGAAGGCTGGCGCCCTCTATTCGGTCAACATCAGCCTGGATTCGCCAGCCAGTCTGACAACTCCCGACGAACTCGTGCCGCGCAAAATTGCTTCGCCCATTACGTTTAATGTGGTGAAGAACGATATTGTCGCCATCGTGCCGCGTGTTGTGGTCCATTTTGATTCCGCCGGCAATCCGGAAATCAGCAAGAAACTCCATTCCGGCGACCCGGGAACCTACTTTATTATCCGCGCAGCGCAGGCAGGACCTGCCCGCTTGACGCTGGAGGCGCCTGCCGGCGCTCTGACAACGCCCATTCACTTCGAGGCTGAAATCAGGCCGCTCAATGTAAGCCAGCAGAATCAGGTGCAAATTGTTCCCAATACCGCCCGCGACTGGCAGCACGCCTCGCCCATGGTTCTAGGAAAGACTGTTTTTGGAACCTCGGATGACATTGAGTATCTTTACAACACTGATGAAGGAAAGGTCGGGTGGCAGTGGCTCACTTTTGATTACAATCTTCCCAAGCCCAAGCTGGTCTTCTTTGAGCTTGACCTGCTTGACCGCGATGTGCCGTGCACGCTGAAGATTTATCGCCTGGAACAAGGCCCACAGGGGGCGCATCTGATGGAATACACGCAGGGGAAGGACCCCACCGAAATCCGGCATGATGATCAGTCCGATGAGTTGGTGGACTTCAAGATGATTACGCGCGTGCTGTCGCCTGGCCGCTACTATCTCAGCATCAAGGCGAATGATCCGCGCTGGAGCCTGCGAACGGCGCTCTACGATGTGCCGCCTTATCAGGATCCCCATGAAGCCGTGCAGGTGGCAATGCGCTACATGGTGGATGTGGGAGACTCCTTCTTCTCAAACACGCCCCGCAAGGGGGCCGTGCGAACACGGGCTGAAAATGTGACGGATGAAACGGAGCGCTGCATCACGTGCCATCCCGCGCAGTTCACGATGCTCAGCGTATTGAGAGCGCAGCATCAGGGTTATTCGGTGGTGAACAAGCCGGAATACAAGTTCATGATCGACAAGCTCTATAACGCCCCTGCGCCGTTTTACGGATTTCCAAACACCTACTGGCTGCGGTTTGAGCTCGCGCCGACCAACGGCATCAGCCGTCTCGGTAAATTGCTTCTGATGTACGAAGACTGGGTTAGCCATCACCCGACTGAAATTCCAGGTGACAGCGCCAATTACATTCGGCTGGTTTACGATGCACGCAATCTCCTACCCCGCGTGGATAAAACGCATTTCGTTCCGGAGTTCGAGCCAGCCAAAACCCGCAATTATGAATTCGACGGCAACCGTCCCATCAGCGATTTTCGGGTAGCTTCAGACTCCTGGTTTGACCTGAATGATCTCGCCCAGCGTGATCATAACGCCGCTTATGCCCAGAGCGCTGCCCACCTGAAAGATCTGATGACCACAGCGCCCACGAACGATCTTGAAGATATCGTTGAGCAGACCAAGGGCATGGTCGATATGGGCGACGCGCGATTCAAGCCTATCATCGCACAGAACATTCAAAAGATCCTCGCCAAACAGCACACTGACGGCGGATGGGTGACCGCTGAGTACATGTCAAACGAGCAGTTTTTCGACGCTGCAGCACGCGCGCCTTTTGAGAAGAAGACTGATCCGAGCCTGCAATTCATGACCGGTGAAGTGCTCTACACCTTGAAGATCGCCGGCTACAACATGCAGGACCCGCGCGTGCAGAAAGCCATCCACTGGCTGCTTGGCTTGCAGAAACCGTTCGGCGGTTGGCTTGACAACAAAGGCGAACTCTTCCTTCAACCGCACAAAGAGACCTGCTGGGCGCTAATTGCGCTTTCCAGCATCTATCCGGAATCGAATCCACCGCTTGCACCGGCGCCCACTCTGCCTGCCAGCATCCGCAACGCCCAGAGTCCTCCCCTGGTTTCAACCCTTCAGTGGTTGGACCGGGTCTGGTATGACCGGAATGCTTCTGATCTGAAACTCATTCTGCCATTGCTCAAAAACCCTGAGCCGCTCATCCGGGAGGCGGCGGCTTCGGCCATAGGCCGCATGGCTGTGGATGCGCCAAATCCTGCTCCTTTCCGCGTGGCCGTTCAGCCATTAATCGCGCTGCTGGGTGACCATACCAAGATGGTGAGCCGCGCCGCTGCGTGGTCGCTGCGGCAACTGGGCAATGATGGTGTGGGCATTGACGCGATCAAGATCGCGCTGAACAGCCCGGATGATTACACGCGCCGGGGCGCTGCCCGCATCTTTTATCAATACTGGTATCACATGATTCCACGAGAGGACGTAGCCCGAATTCTCGTCCAGCATGTGAACGATCCGGATATGCTGGTACGAATTGAGAGCCTGAAGGCGCTCTGGCGCTGGTGGTATCGGACGCCGGATTTCACCCTGCGCCGGCAGATTGAGCACGCGTTTCTGGAGCGGGCTGCAATCCAGCACGAAGATCCTCTGGTACGGCTGAATGTGGCGCAGGCCCTTTACAACATCCTGGATGATAATACGGTCCAGTTCCACCGTAACTGGCTGCGATCCATGGCCCTTCAGAAGGACCGCGACCGGGCGGAAGCTGCGCGCATCGATAACGTCGAGCGCCCGCTCGCTCGAGAACTGGCAGCGGCGCTCCGTTCTCCAAACGTCACATCACGGCAGACTGTTCTGACCGCGTTGGATTACTACTTCATGCGCGGCGGCATCGGCAATGATTATGACTCGATCATGTTTTATGATCGCCAAGCGGCTGAAACCGTGGCTCGCGCGCTTCTGCCGTTGGTCAAATCGCCGGACCCCTTGATTGCCAGCGAAGCTCTGGAAGCGGCAGCCGTGGCGCGCAACGCGCAGGACCGCGACTTGCTGTTAGCCGTCATGGATCATCTAACTTCGAAGGATTCGCACATACGCGAAGTGGCTGAAGAAGAGTTGAGCAAGTTCCCAACGCAGTACGCGCCCTTCAGTCCAAAGCTCGCGAAAGATCGAACGACCCCGAGCCGAAAGGTTCACCAAGAGAAATCCAATCTGCAGGTTGCAACTCAAAGAACAGCCAGCGGCGCGGGGGGCGGCCGGTGACGATAAGTCTTCCCGTCGCTGCCAAGCACGGGTGCATCCTTCTGCCAATTTTCATTAAGGAACGGCTTTCATGAGGTTTTGGATGCAGAATCGAAACTTCATTTTTCTTGTGCTGCTCTCCGCCTGTATCGCGCTCGTTCTGAATGGACCCAAGTTGAGGTCAACACCCTCAGACTCGGAACCCACTCAGAGAACCAGTCCTTCAAGCCTCGCGGCGAACACCCCGACGGATGATGGGATTGTCTCCACTCTGGAAGCCCTGCTTCGTAGCCCGCAACCCGATGTAAAAGCTTCTGCCCTTGAGTGGATCGCTCGCGATAAGCGGGCGCAAAATCCTGAATTCGTCTCTCAGATTTTTGCGGCGCTCAAAGACAAGAATGGGGACGTTCGAGATAAAGCTCTGGCCAATATGGGATGGATTCTGGATCGATATCACGGGTCGCCGATTGGCGACCGCGCGCTCTCCACGATTCAGGGGGCGTTAAAACAGACTTCAGATCACGCGGCTCAGTTGGCCGCCCTCGACCTGATCGGGGGCTCCGGACAGGGAGGAGTTTATTACAACGCGGATGCCACTCACGAAGATCCGTTACTAATCTCTGATCCCTCGATTCGCAACCTGCTTGTTTCCATGCTGGCGAATCCCCAAAGCTCACTTCGCCCTCAGCTTCTGCGGCTGGTCAGCGGATCGCCCAGCTTGCAGTCTGACCCGGCGATGGTCGGAGCGGTGGCTGCCGCTCTGAATGACGATGACTTGAGCGTGAGGAGCGATGCTGTCGATTTGCTGGTCAAGATTTATCAGCAAGGCCCGTCGAGCCTGCGAGCGCAAGCGAAAGACCGCCTGCATGTGGCGCTTGAGACCGGCGATCCTAATGTTCAGTTACGAGCGTCGCGCGCGTTGGGCGTCCCGGTTCCTCCGCCTCGTCCTCAGCGGCGGCTGGTTTCTTTAACGGGTGAAAAAGTTTCCATGGCCGATGTGCCCTTCGATTTCAACTTCTTCACCGCTTTCGTTCAGCCTCTGTTTGTGAAGCGTTACGGCAACGCTGCCTGCGTGGACTGTCACACGCCGGAATCGAATACCTCGGGAAAATTTCGCATTCTCGCCCCTGGTCCGGGCGGCCATTATACCCTGGAGCAGTCGCGGGTTAATTTTGTCTCCGTACTTGCGGTGATCAATCGCAAGGATCCGATGAAGAGCAAACTGCTGCTCAAGCCGCTCGATCCCACCACACGTGAAGGCACGATCCGAGGCTTGAATCATGATGGCGGCGTGTTCTGGGAAAACCAGTATTCTCCCGATTTTGAAATTGTGGCGGACTGGCTTAAGGGAGCTAAGCTTCAAACGCCTCCACAAAAGCAATTGGATTTTGCGTATTTTGAAAAGCATATCGAACCGATCTTTTCCACTCCCGGCCCCGACGGATTCGCCTGTATCAATTGCCACTCCACCCATGCCATCCTGCATCTCGAATCTCCTGAAACTCGCAATGGTAAGTTTTCAATCGAGCAACTGATCAACAATTATCAGTCGGCGCACCGCGTGGTTGATGAGGCAGCGCCCTCGGATAGCTACATCGTCCGCAAACCCACCAGCCCGCGCGAAGGCGTTCCAGGGGGGCTTTCTCATGCGGGTGGCGTCCGCTGGCCAGACAAGAAAGAATCGTGGCAGTATAAGGCCCTCATCACCTGGATCGGCATGTCGAACCTCGCCAAGAGTCCGACTCAAACAGCTAAGGCCGAGGCGGAAGGCTCATCCTACTGATTCCTCCCCTGATCCTTGATTCAAACCAGTAAAAAAGTGTGAGATGGTACAATAAGGACGAGGGAAAATCTTATAATCAAGCAGGCTGGACGTGGTGATTCTGAAAGATGCTACGCCCCTTTCGTTGCCTTTTGGCGCCAGCCTGGCGGATGGATCCCTCACATGCTGTCGCTCTCCATTTAGAAAGTCTATGGAGCCCGAGCCCGCTAATCTTCAATATCCCGCGAGAGCCCACACTGGACGACGTTATTATCCCACGGTCGCAACCTACGTCATCCTTTCCGTCAACGTCCTCATTTTCATTTTGATGACGGTCAAGGGCGGTTCTGAAAATGTCGATGTGCTGCTGAATTTTGGCGCCTCATATGGGCCTTTCTTCCGAGCGGGGGAATACTGGCGGCTCGTCATGCCGATGTTTCTGCACATCGGCTGGGCTCACCTGTTCGTGAATATGTTCGCGCTCTACCTGCTGGGTAATTTTCTGGAACCACTCTATGGATACGGACGTTTCACCTTGCTCTATGTGGTCTCAGGGATGGGGGGCTCACTACTTTCGATGGAGGCATCCCCACACATCGCGGCCGGAGCTTCGGGTGCAATTTTCGGGATCGCGGGAGCCATGCTGGTGACGGGACTCCTTCATCCCGAAGCAGTTCCGCGAGGGTGGAAGAACGTTTTCGGAATTGGCATCCTTTTGGTGATTGTGACCAACCTGATTTTCGGCCACTTCGTCCGCCATATCGATAATTGGGCGCATTTGGGTGGATTGCTTACGGGGCTTGTTCTGGCTTGGATTATCCCGCCGGCACGCCTTGAGACCCGGGCAACCGTGCCCCTCGGACATTCCGCTCAGCCGATTCTCGCACTGCCTGTCATACTGGTTGCCGTCGCCATGGGCGCGACCGCCAATCACTACCTAAAGACACAACAGATCACAAGACTGCTTAAGGATAGTGCGAGCCTGGAGGCTGCTCATAAGCCGGACCGCGCGCTGGCGCTCCTTGAAGAAGCCCGACGAATCGCTCCACACGACCTCCGCGTGCATGAAGGGCTTGGGGCTTTATATCTTGGGATGAAGCAATATGCCCCCGCCATTCGAGAACTGGAAGAAGCTCTTCGCCTCAATCCCTATTCTCCGGAAGATACGCTCCGTCTCGCAGCAGCTTACCAGGGGAAGGGCGAGCTTGTTAAAGCGCGGCAGATACTCGAATCGGCTCAAAAAAGGCTGCCGCAGGATGTGAGTACACAGGAAGCGCTTGGAGATATTTACGCGAGTCTCAAGCTTGATCCGGATGCGATCCGCCAATACGAGGGAGTGCTTAAGAAAGCGCCCAATTCCTCAATCGCTCACAACAATCTGGCCTGGCTCCTGGCAACCACGGATAATCCCCGGTATCGCGATCCCCGCGCCGCCCTTCAACACGCACTCCGCGCGGTTCAACTCACCGGCTGGAAACAGCCTGACTTCATTGATACGCTCGCCGCAGCGCTTTCTGCCAATGGCAAATTCAAGCTTGCAGCGGAGGTGGAAGCCAAGGCCTTGCAGATTGATCCGCAAAACCGCCTGTTCCAGGAAAATCTGGATCGCTATCGGAAAGCGGCTGAGATGTAGGGTTATGGAATCGAGCGGCTTCATTGCCGGCGATTAACCGCCTTAACATGGATAAGCAGCAAGGATTCTCGCACTCTTCGATGAAAGAATTCAGACGCTGGCGAATTGTTCGAGACGCTCTAAACCTTGGAGTGGAGGACACGAATGGAAGGGGCGCCGTCAGGCTCATCCACTAACTCAATATCCGCAAAGATGTTGGGACTCTCTCGTTTAAGCACGCGGCAAATTTCAACCGCCAGAAGGCGAATTTCCATATCCGCATGAGGGCTTCCGCGCAATTCCAGAAAGTGCCTCCACGCCCGCGAATTGCCCGTGACAAAGATTTTCGTTTCGCAGGCGTTCGGTAGGATGGACCGCGCAGCCTGCCGCGCCCATTTGCGCCGGTCGCGGGGGGCCATTTCGGGGAACTTCTGCTGAACGTACTGCGTCGTGGCTTCCGCCAGGTCAGCATACGCTTTGCGAAGATACTCAATCGTCTGCTCCCATTGCTTTCGCAGAGCGTCATTTTCCTGATAAAGCGGGGGAACCACGTATCGCGCGTCGCTTTCGTCCACATAGCGCTGAGAGAGTTGGGAATATCCGAATCCAGCTCGGTGCCGCACCAGTTCATGGGTGAGCGAGCGGCTGACACCCGTAATGAGAAGGTTCCAGACGGCATGTTCCAGCACGCTCCCATGCTTGGAACTCAGTATATTTTCCAGATACTCCTGGTTGGACTTCCGGCCCTTGCCAAAAGACATGTAGCAGGTGCGGCCCGCAATCTCGTTTAACATCTCGGCGGCAACTAGCGTATCTGTAGTGAATGTCAATCCTTCATCATTCAGGAAGCGGGCTAATTCCTCCTGGACAACGGTCTGCCGGCCCAACAGATAAACTCGCGGTTTGGTGAGGTAAGGATTAGAGGATGTCGTCATGGTTGGCGAGATTCTGGGAATATACGCTGCCTTGCAGGAGTTTGAATATTCACGCGTTCCGCTTATCCTGGGCGAATTCAATGCGGATCACCGGCTCATTGACGCTGCTATATCGGACCCAGTTGGGACGGACGCGATTTTAGGATTTCTGCGAAGGTTCGCACATTCTGTGTTGTGTCGATCGTATCGAAGATCAATTCTAACTCGTCAGTGACTGCGACTCTGACAACAGCTGTTCCCGGATCACCTGCAGGTGACCCGGTTGCTAAAACTCCAAGTCGATGCCTCGTCAGGAAGGTAAGCAACTCTGTTCGTGTCATGCGCTCTGATTATCCACTGCGAGCCTGATTTTCACATCGAGCTCACTGAGAGACGGGAAAAAGGTTCAGCTTAGGTGCGGAGTCTGGAGCTTAAGAAGAGCTAGCTTCTGTGGCGACTGGCTTGCGAGCTTTCGCAAATTTCTTCTGAAAACGTTCGACGCGGCCCGCGCTATCCACAAGTTTCTGCTTTCCGGTAAAAAATGGATGACAGTGAGAGCAGATTTCGATATGGAGAACATCGCTCTTGTAGGTTGAACGAGTTTTAAAAGTATTTCCGCACGCGCAGACGACAGTCACGTCATGATAGTTGGGATGAATATCCTTCTTCATCGAATAGATTTTCCTCTCGGAATATGGATACGGTTTGGAACCCTCAACGGTTCGGAAGTGAAGACAACACTTTCATTTTACTGACGCTCGTTAAAACTTTCAACCGCGTCCGAGACCATGCCCGGTGGGACTCGGTATCCGTCTTTTGGGCATCCGTGGTTATAATACTCGCTGGGATGATTCATGGAACCGGATTCTTCATTGCCCGCCGAACAGTCTGACGCAGGAATGCTGCGGGGATTCTGGTATCCAGCTCTGTTCAGCACCGCCGTTCCCTGTGGAAGGATGCGTAAGGCCATGCTGCTCGGCATGCCTCTGGTGATCGGGCGCGACGCGCAGGGCCGCCCATTCGCCTTGCGTGATAGCTGCCCGCATCGAGGCATGCCGCTCTCTTACGGACGCCTCGACGGCCATCACCTGGAATGCTCTTATCATGGCTGGCGGTTCGACGTGCATAGTGGACAGTGCCGCGAGATTCCCTCCTGGGTGACTGGCGATAAGCTCAAAGTGGAGCGCATCTATGCGGTTCACTTCCCTGCCGAAGATCAGGATGGCTACGTTTGGGTCTACATGCCCGACTCGGAAAGGCGCGACGAGCCCGCACCTCCAGCGCCCAGACTTCCGGTCTTCAGTTCTCAATATCGCTTGACACACCTCTCCGCCAACCTGCCGGTCAGCGTCGATCACGGGATCATCGGACTGATGGACCCAGCCCACGGTCCTTTCGTCCATCAGGCGTGGTGGTGGCGGACACGCCGCAGCATTCAGCAGAAGGAAAAGACCTTTGAGCCCATCCCCAATGGGTTCCGCATTCAAGCGCACAAGCCCTCCGCCAACAGCGCCGCCTATAAACTGTTGGGAGTTTATGGCAAGCCGATTACGACCACCATCGAATTTGTGCTGCCGAACATGCGCTTTGAGCAAATTCACTGCGGCGATAATTGGTTTTCAAGCCGTGCTACCGTCACCCCGATCACGGCCAACGAGTGCCGCATCGATTTCTGTGCCGCATGGAACGTCTTTCGTCATGTCCCTTTTATGGTTTCCATCTTCCGCATTTTTGCTCGCATGTTCATCGGGCAGGATCAACGGACGATGCAGAAGCAGTCTGAAGGTTTGAAATACAATCCCCGCCTGATGCTTATTGATGATGCGGATCGCCCGGCGAAGTGGTACTTTCAATTGAAGCAGGCGTATCTTGAATCCAAGCGCACCGGACAGCCTATGAGGCACCCTATTTCCGGCCCTGTCACATTGCGGTGGCGAAGTTAGCTGATTTCGCAAAGAATCAAATTTCCTGATGGCCGAGCCTTGGTCAGAAAAACCGTCTGGCGAAGGCTGACCGCAAGGTTCGATCTCGTCGGAGATTCTCCTTGAGAATTGAAAAAGCTTCCTGTGGACTATCGGCATAGTGAACTAGGCTCATGTCATTGTCGTCGATAGTTCCGGTCTCGCGCATCCATTCAAAATTAATTGCGCGCTTCCAGTAAGCGGAGCCATAAAGCAGAATGGTAGCTCGATGACCCATCTTTCCGGTTTGGACCAATGTCAGAAACTCCCAGAGTTCGTCCATCGTGCCAAATCCGCCGGGAAAGACAATGAGGGATTTGGCGGGCTGGGCGAACCAGAGTTTGCGCATGAAAAAATAATGGAAGGTAAAGGAGAGTTCTGGTGTTACGTACGGATTCGGCGCCTGCTCCTTCGGTAGCATGATATTTAATCCGATTGACTTGCCGCCCGCTTCAGACGCTCCCCGATTGGCCGCTTCCATGATCCCCGGGCCGCCTCCCGAGCAAACCACCAGAAAGCCGCTGCCGCGATTCAATTCCTGCGACCAGCGGGTAATGAGAAACGCAAGCTCTCGAGCTTCCTCGTAATAGCGTGACATTTCCACTGCCATCCGAGCAGCCCGAAGCTGCTCTTCGTCGGGTTTGATGCCCGACCCGTCCCCGGAACTCTCAAGCTTCCGCAAGCGTTTAAGAGCGACGTCGCGCGGAAGAATGCGCGCCGAACCAAAAAGAACTACAGTGTTTTGTACGCCCGCGCGCCGCAGCCGGACCTGGGGCTCCAGATATTCGGAGAGGATTCGGATGGTGCGAGCTTCCGGCGAGGAGAGGAATCGCTCGTTATTATAAGCGAGCTTCGCGTATGGATTGGAAGAAGGTCCCTCCTTTTTAGACATCGCAACCTAAAACCTCGCTCGCTGAAAACGCACCGGGAACAATATAAGGGGGCGTTAAGGCGGGGAATTTTCGCAATCCGGATGTGAAAGAAGTTCTGGGCTTTCGCTGGATAACTGTAACAAGAGACTCGCGTTTTTTCCCTACGGGAGGCATTAACAGTGAACTTTTCAAATCGATCCTGAGGCTCCCAGTTCACCAATCTCTAAATTGTGCGAGGCCGCCGATGGGCAAATGCGACTGCCAGCGCAGGCTCTGGGGGCTGGGACTCTTCTGGCAGATCCTGCCGTCCGAGGCACTCAGGGCAAACCAGGATAATGCTCGCCACCGGATGATCCTCCATCCTTTGCACATCCCAGCCTTCGCTCACGGCTTTGGATTCCTCCGGCAATTTGAGATCGCAATACCAGCAACGCCCCTTGCCCGTGGAACAGATGGCATGCAAGGCCTCACGGACATCGACTGATAGTCTTTTCGGAATGGGGGAATTATTCAATCTTACCTCCTGTCCCCCTCGGGGAATTTCTCAAGCAAGCTCTGAAACTCTAAGCCGCTAATACGGAGACCGCTTCGCGATGTTTACACTACGCCACTCACTAAAATCGTAAACCAAAGATTTCAGATGCCAAAGCTTGTAATCAGAAAAGCACCGACCGCTCTTTATCTACTTCCTGTTTTCTGTTTTCTGTTTTCTGCTTTCCGTCTTCTGCCTATTCTCTCATCACGAGCATCCGCTGGTGCTTCCGCAATTCATGCAGCGGTAGCACGAGCCGTTGCGCACCATGAGGGCGCCGCAATCAGAGCACGTGGGGGCATCGTCCTCGTGCACAACGCCAGCAAGCTGTGGCTGGGTGACGCGAGACTCAGCCGATTCAGGTTTTTTGGCGGCGGCCTGGCTAAACTGCGTCGCAAGTTCTGCCGCTTTAGCCACTTCTGCTCCGTTCGGAGTGGTCACGCTCGCGCTTTCCTGCGGCTGGGCATCCTTGGGCAGGAACTTCAGCGCCATCCAGCGGAAAATGTAATCCATCAGCGACTTTGCGTAGCCGATCTCGGGGTTGCTGCTCCAGCCGCTCGGCTCGAACCGCGTGTGACTGAATTTATCGCAAAGCACTTTCAGAGGCACGCCATATTGCAACGCCAGCGACACGGCCGTGGCGAACGAATCCATGAGACCCGAAACCGTCGATCCCTCTTTCGCCATGGTGATGAAAATTTCGCCCGGCATGCCATCGTCATAAAGACCCACGGTCAGATATCCTTCATGTCCGCCCACGGAAAACTTGTGGGTGATCGCTCGGCGCTCATCCGGGAGCTTGCGGCGGAACGGTCTTGGAGCCTCCGAGGGCCTTGTGACCGGCGCTTCCGCAACTCTCCCGACTGCCGGTTCCGCCTTCTTCGCCGCCTGCTGTTCAGGTTTCGCGTCAGAGGTGTTAAGAGGCTGGCTGCGCTTTGAACCATCGCGGTAGATGGCGATGGCTTTAATGCCCAGCCGCCAGGCTTCCATATAGGCGTTCGCAACATCTTCCACGGTAGACTCTTCAGGCATATTTACGGTCTTCGAAATCGCACCGGAAAGAAACGGCTGCACAGCCGCCATCATGCGAATGTGTCCCATGTAATGAATAGACCGCTTGCCATTCGCCGGTTTCAGGGAGCAATCAAAGACAGGCAAATGCTCGGATTGCAAATGCGGCGCGCCCTCAATCGTACCATGCTGGTCGATATAATTCACGATTTCCGCCGCCTGCTGATCACTATAACCCAGTTTGAGTAGGGCTAACGGCACGACGTTATTGACGATTTTGATCAGGCCGCCACCCACCAGCTTCTTATACTTTACCAGAGCCAGATCCGGCTCGATGCCCGTCGTGTCACAATCCATCATAAAGCCAATCGTTCCCGTGGGCGCGAGCACCGTAACCTGCGCGTTACGGTAGCCGTGTTTCATGCCACTTTGCAGACATTCATCCCAAATCTTTTTCCCTGCTTCCCAAAGCGTCTCGGGTACGTTTCGGGGATTAATGGCATTCAAGGCATTACGGTGCATGGAAATGACTTCCAGGAACGAATCCCGGTTGACGGCATATCCCGGAAAAGGCGCAATTTCGGCTGCAATCCGTGAGGATGTCAGGTATGCCTGACCGTGCATCACAGCGGTAATAATCGCGGCGAAGTCGCGCCCTGCATCCGAGTCGTACGGCAAGCCATTGGCCATCAACAACGCGCCCAGATTGGCATACCCGAGACCCAGCGGTCTGAAATCATGGGAATTGCGCGCAATCTTTTCCGTGGGATAGCTGGCATTATCCACAATGATTTCCTGTGCCGTAATCATGATGTCCACGGCGTGCCGGAACCCCTCGACGTCGAACTTGCCGTCCGGCCCCATAAACTTCATCAGATTAAGCGACGCCAGGTTGCAGGCGGAATCATCTAGGAACATATATTCGCTACAGGGATTCGAGGCGTTGATGCGAGCCGTAGCCTTGCACGTGTGCCACTTATTAATCGTGGTGTCGAACTGTAATCCGGGGTCCCCGCATTGCCAGGCCGCCTCGGCAATCCGGCGCATCAGATCACGCGCCCGATAGGTTTTCACCGGATCGCCGGTCGTCACCTTGCGCGTGACCCAGTCCTGATCGTTCTCCACAGCTTTCATGAAGTCATCGCTCACGCGAACGCTGTTGTTGGCATTCTGGAAGAAGATCGAACTGTAAGCTTCCCCGTCGAGTGATGAATCATAACCGGCATCTACCAGCGCCCAGGCTTTGCGCTCCTCTTTCGCCTTGCACTCGATGAAATCAACGATGTCGGGATGGTCGATATTGAGGATCACCATCTTGGCTGCGCGGCGTGTCTTGCCGCCACTTTTGATGACCCCGGCAAATGCATCATAGCCCTTCATGAACGAAAGCGGCCCCGAGGCGATTCCCCCGCCTGAGAGCGTTTCAATCGATGACCGGATCGGCGAGAGATTCGTTCCGGTCCCTGACCCCCACTTGAAGAGCATGCCTTCCGTTTTCGCCAGCGTTAGTATGCTTTCCAGGTCGTCCTGAACGGAATTGATGAAGCACGCCGAGCATTGCGGATGGCGATAAGCTTCCGTTTCTTTCAGAACATTGCTGCTTGCCGAATCCCAATACCACCCTGTTCCCCTCGAACTTCGCTTGTACTTGTGCCAAAGGCCGCAATTGAACCAGACGGGCGAATTAAAGGCCGCTTTCTGCCGCACCAGCAAGTGCGTCAACTCATCGCGAAAAACTTGAGCATCTTCGCCGGTCTTGAAGTAACCATCCTCTAGACCCCATTGAGTGATCGTATCCGCCACGCGGCTGACCAGTTGCCGGACGCTCGACTCGCGCTCCGCAGTGCCGATCTTTCCATGGAAATACTTGGAGGCGACAATGTTCGTGGCCGTCATGGACCAGTCTTTCGGGACCTCAACATTCCGCTGCTCGAAGATTGTTTTCCCCTTCTCATTCTGAATGGAAGCTGTGCGCAATTCCCATTCAATTTCATCGAAGGGATGAATCCCCGGCTTTGTAAAAAAACGCCTGAAGGAGATTCCCCGCCGTGTAGTCGACGCGCCAGTTTCTGTATTATTTAATAATGTCGAAGTAACGTCTCGTTCGGCCATTATTCTCCTCCCTTCTACTTAGATGAGTCATGATTCCCGTCGGTTAACTTCCAAACACCTTTATAGCTTAACGCGGGAGGTGAAGCCCTCATTTCTGATGAAGATGGCTTCTGTTACAAGAAAAGATTGGATAACTTCCGCCCCAGCCATAGCGCTCCGAGCGCCTGAGACCAACTCAACCCCGATTTCGGGGCTGTCGAGCAATTTAGCGCCGCGACCTTCCTCTGTCAAGTGAAAAATACTATAGGTTGTGGTCTTTTGGAATGTTCCCCTATATATTGGGTAAGTGGTTTTTTTTGTTACAGATCGCAAGCTCGGGACCTGGCCTCGGTCCGGCAGAGAAATCGCCTTATTTCTTAAATAAGGCCTCGAAGGCTTTGCGGGGGTCATCCGGCCTTGCGGAATCTGGCGAGGTTTGCTTTTCAAGAATCACTCGGGGCGCGTAGAAACCGCACTCATTGCGGGCGTCCTTCTTCACAATACGTGCTGTAATGGGCTGGTTGCATTCGAAGCGAGCGGAAGTGTCGAAATGGGCACACTGTTTACAGCAATGTAATTCGAACCCACAATGAGGGCAGCGACCTTGAGGGTCAAAGCCTCTTGGCAAAACTGTTCCACACTGGGCGCAACGCGAGACCAGATGCGTGCCTGGCATTTGCGGCGTTTTAGGTCCAAAGTTTTCAACTTTCGGCCGCGGCTGTTTGGGGGAACACTCCTTTTCGGAATCCATGTAGCCCCGTTGTCGATATTTTCTTTCCATGGCCGTTCCTCATGCGGGAATTACATCGAATCGTGGGGAATGTGGGAGGTTATTCCAGGCACAGGCAAGTAGATATGAACCAGGCATGCAGCACTCAAGCTGAGGGCGTGGGGCTCTTTCTCACTATGTTCCACACCGACCGGACCAGCGCCAACGTTCCGCAGCCCACCTTACAGGTAATTCAAAACTGTCGTCGTACGTATTCTGAGGAGCTGAAGGCGACAAAAGATCTGGCAGATTCTTCATTTGCAACCCGAGATTCCCGACTCGCTTGGAATGACGGCCTGGAGAATCATTTTTCAGCGCCCTGCTAAAAATCATCTGCCTCGCGTTCGTCGCCACAGGGTTTGGCTTTCGTACGCGGTGAGATACTCAACGCCTTCACTCGACCTGGGATGCGGTCGATGCGCCATCTACTTCTTCTTCGCGCTGTTCAAAGATCGGAGGTAGTGGACCAGCGCCTGAATCTCCTCGGATTTCAATTTGTTTCCGAAAGCAGGCATCGCTGTCCCTTTTTTCCCGTTGGTAATGACAGTCGTGATTTCCTTGTCTGTCATCGAGGCCTGCCATTTCGGGCTGGTAAAGTCCGGAGTATGGATGGCGGAGAAACCTTTGCCATCCACTCCGTGACACATAGAACACTTTGATTTGAAGAGTTGCGCGGCGTCGGTTGCCGCGAAAGCTGGGCCCCCAAAAACCAGGCTTACAGCTACAAACATCAGTACAACGAAGATTCGTAAAGGGGTTTTCATAGTGGTTTCTGAACCTCAGCTCTGGTGTTCGGGATGCGTGCAGGCTCCGGGGAACGACTCATGATAAGCATCTCCCCCATACTGCAATTCCTGCTCCAGCCCGATTTCTGAAGTGTAGTATCCGAAAAGCGTCCAGTCCTTGATATCCTCAAAGAAGCGAACGCCGGGTTGATCCTCAGGGTTTCTATTTTCCGGGTTAGCCAAAGATTCGAGCAACGCCGTTTGCTGCTCCCGTGGGAGGTCGACAAAGGGTTTCCCATACTGGCGCAGGGAGCGACCATCGATCCATGCCAGTCCTTCCAGGAACTGCCGCTGCGTGTCGACTTCCTCATCATTCAGAAAAAGATCGATCGTGCGATTCACTAATGCCGCTTTGGCTCCCGGTGTGTCCGTTTCCGGGATGATCAGATCGGTCAACGCAATGACCGTTTCGTTTTGATGCGGGTCGAAAAAGAGGGGTTTCCAGTTTGGATCGGCAGGCGCTCGGGCCCCGCTCACAATTCCACCACAGCAGGAGAGCGCATTCGGACGAGCGTCGGACTGCCCGAGAATGGGGAACGCCGCCGTGGCCCCTGCTCCAAGAGCAATCTTCTTCAATGCCTTCCGCCGCCCTTGATTTTGAATCTTCGCAGATTCAGTCATGGTCTGCTCGCCCTCTGGACTCCATTCAGATATCGTTCTCTTCACCCAAGCCGGATGTTACAAGGTGCCTGCAAAAAAATCAAGCAATGTCGCCGGAGCAACTTGTGGGAGTGTCCGCTTGGCGATAAACTCACTCTGAGTGGTTGCAAGGGTCGAGAAACATGGATTCTTCCGGTTTTCACATTATGACAAAGCCCATCGGGCCTCTCTGCAACCTTGACTGCAAATATTGTTTCTACCTTGAAAAAGAAACCCTTTACCCGCAAACGTTCGACTGGCGGATGCCGGATGACGTGCTGGAGTCTTACATCCGTCAGTATATCGAAGCCCAAAACGTGGAAGTAATCAGCTTTGCCTGGCAAGGCGGCGAGCCGACGTTGCTGGGCGTCGATTATTTCCGCAAAATCGTGGAGCTTGAAAAAAAATACGCCAACGGCAAACGCATTGAAAACGCTTTCCAGACCAACGGCATCCTCCTGGACGATCGCTGGGGGGAGTTTCTGGCGGAAAACAAGTTCCTGGTGGGGCTCTCGATTGACGGACCTGAGGAGTTGCACGATTGTTACCGCGTGGATAAAGGCGGACAGCCCAGCTTCGTGCGCGTCATGCGCGGGCTTGGCTATCTGAAAAAGCATGGCGTGGAATTCAACACGCTCACGGTGGTTCAGCGCGAGAATTCCAGGCATCCGCTTGAAGTCTATCGTTTTCTTAAGGAAATCGGAAGCGGCTTCCTGCAGTTCATTCCAATTGTAGAGCGGGTGGCTACGAAACCGGGCGCCGACGGTCTGGTTCTGATTGGCCCTGCCTCAACCCAGTCGGCGAAAGTTTCTGCCTGGTCTGTGGAGCCTCGGCAGTATGGCCGATTTCTCTGTGCGATCTTTGATGAATGGGTTCGCCGCGATGTCGGCCGGGTCTACGTGCAGCTTTTTGATGTCGCGCTCGAAACGTGGCTGGGCTTGAAAGCCAGCCTGTGTGTCTTCCGTGAAACCTGTGGCAACGCAATGGCCATGGAGCACAATGGCGACCTCTATTCCTGCGACCACTTCGTCTACCCGGAGAACAAGCTTGGCAATATCATGGAAAAGCCACTGGCATCGCTTGTTCGATGCGCACAACAGGTGAAGTTCGGTTTGGATAAGCGCGATATGTTGCCGCGTTACTGCCGTGAATGTGATGTGCGATTCGCCTGCAATGGAGAGTGCCCGAAACATCGGTTCATCAAGACGCCGGATGGCGAGGAGGGTTTGAATTATCTTTGCGCGGGCTACAAACTCTTCTTTCACCACATTGATCCCTATATGCGATTCATGGCTGGTGAGCTTCTGGAGCGCCGCCCACCTGCCAATGTGATGGCGTGGATCAGGAAGCAGGAAACGGCGCAGCAACCGCCGGGCCGGAACGATCCTTGCCCTTGTGCCAGTGGCTTGAAATACAAAAAGTGTTGCGGGCGCGACCTCTGAATCCAAGAACCGTTATTGGCTTCGCTGCAAGATGCTATAATGAAAATAAGTGAAAGGGGGCGTATCGGTTTCGACGGAAGCTGTAACGCCTGAAAGGCATGCCGGGGGCCACACCACCCGTGATCGGCGTGGAACAATACAACTGCCAACAATACGCAGTTTGCTCTCGCTGCCTAATTAGGCAGCGCGTCTTCTTCGTCCGGCTCGCGGGACGGGGAAAGATGTCGATTCAGCGGGCTGGCTTGGCATTTGCCGCCTGAGAGTGCCAGGTGAGGCTTTCCTGAGCAATCGGGAGAGTGATCAGGCTAGTTTCTGGCTCGTTCTTGCTCGTTCCTGAGAGCCAGGAGCAAAACCTTGAGTGAACGAGATAAGCATGTAGTCTTTCAGTTGTAAGGCTTTTCGGACGGGGGTTCAACTCCCCCCGCCTCCACCATCTTTATGGAAAATCAGGGATGTTGGCACATTGGCACCGTTGGTTCGGGTTTTAAAAGCTGAAAGGTCATTTTTGATGAATAGCTTATAGCAAAAACCTTTGCGCACACATTATCCGCATCCCCTCTCACCTCGATGCTGAACTCTCATGGATCGCTATAGCCAAGGCGGCTTCGCATTTCAAGGTCCTTCTTCCTGAGACGCAAGTCCGGCGTGAGTCCTCGATTGGTCCTTTCCAACCGAGCCTCAAACCGCTTTTTGTAACCCTCAACCGCATCTGCTTGGGAGTCTGTGCAGCGATGATCTGTCCCCGTCCCATTCCCCATCGACTTCGTTGTCGATAGAACCCAGTTTCGTAGGCGACATCTTGTGTTTGGCCAACTGCAAGATTCAACTGACCCGCTGAGGAGGCAGGAGGAGTGTGGTGCCTGCAACATCAGAAAACTGCACCAGTTCCTTCCGTACGCATGATCTTCTCGGACACCACACCTATCGAGATCCCTTTCGTCCCCAGCCCCAAGACCAGCGCCACTCCGATCATCAAAGCAGACAGAACCATCCGCACGGGGAAGTCAACGGCCCGGTTCCAGATAAGTGAAATCATTCGTTGCCTTGCTCATGGAACGACGTATTGCCAAACCGAAAATTCATTCTACAGCCTCCAAAAATGTTGCAAAAAATTGAAGAAAGAACCTCCTGAGAGGATTAAACTCTTGGGTTCAAGGTGCGGAATGTGATATGGTGCGGCTTCTAAACACCTCTGGTTGGAGCAAGGAGGCCCGTGAAGCTCCGATTTGTTTTCCTATGTCTGATCTGCGCCGCCCTGGGGCTATGCCTTATCATCTCCTCGGTTCGTCTACATCGGTCGGCTGAAGCGAATTTGGCGCGTCAAGTAGAACTTGCGCGCCAGTCGGCGGAAGAAATCGCGCGACATCGGATCGTGTACCGGAAGGAACAGGTAAGTGTGGGCGAGACTTTCGGTGATGTGCTCGAAGATCTGGGAGCAGACCCCGCAACCATATCGAAGCTGATTGCCTGCGTGCAACCGGTGTTTGACCTTCACCAACTGGCCGCGGGACATTCGGTTGCCGTAACGCGCTCTGTGGCCGATGGAATCCGCAGGGTTTGTTACCGGATCGATCCAGACCGTATGCTCTCGATCACGGCAAGGGGGGAAGGTTTCCGCGCGAGAATCGAAAGGATTCCTTCCCAAATCAGAGACACTATCGTAGCGGGCCGGGTCGATGATTCTCTTTTCAACGCGATCAGGGATGCAGGAGAAAAACCGGAGCTCGCTTTGCGCCTGGCCGAGATCTTCCGGTATGACCTCGATTTCTACACCGATCCCCAACCCGGCGACACATTTCGTGTTCTGGTGAAAAAAAGAACTTCTCTCGCAGGCCGTGTGCTCAGCTACGGGCAGATTCTTGCTGCGGAATATGACAACGCGGGGAAACGCTATCAAGCCGTTCTGTTCCACGATTCTGACGGACGGCCCGCCTACTACACCCCTGATGGCAAATCGCTACGCAAGGCGTTCCTGCACTCACCGCTCCGGTATGCGGCTCCGATTACGTCCAGTTTCAGTTATCATCGATTTCATCCGATCTTGAAAATTTTTCGGCCGCACCTTGGTATTGACTATGGCGCGCCCGTAGGTACGCCGGTCCAGGCGGTGGCAGATGGGCGAGTGGTCTACGCCGGCTGGCGCGGAAGCGCGGGGAAGGCGATCTGCCTCCAGCACGCCAGGGGCTACCGGACTTATTACTTTCACCTCTCGCAGATCCTAGTTCGTGCCGGCCAGCATGTGAGGCAGGGACAGCAAATCGGGCGGGTCGGTGAGACGGGCCTCGCTACCGGTCCTCACCTTGATTTCCGCATCCAGCGCCATGGCGAATTCCTTAATTTCACCAAGCTTCATCTGCCCTCCTCGGCACCTGTGGCTCGGTCACAATGGAAAAGATTCGCGGCCACACGCGACCACTGGCTAGCCATGATGAACTCGCCTCAGCAGACCATGGCTTGCGCGCAGACACCGCCCGATGTTGCCGGTACGGGTCAATAAGACGATAAAGTGAAGAGTTACGAGTAGGACCATGGCGGTCCGGATAACCGTTGAAAAAGGTAACTCGTCGGGTCCATCTTCTCTAGGTAAACGAGGAAAAAAGCGGCGCAGAGTTCAGGACAAAATAGACCTCAATATGGAAGTTCTCATTAGTAGATTGCAGGAGCCGGATGCGGAGGAGTACGTGAGGTAAATCGCCGGAGCGCATGGGCCTGCCTGATGTTACTGACTGAGTCCGGTATTGTCTCCTCCGTTTGGTCCCGCCAGAAGACGGCTGCAGGGGATCGAAGAGTTCTCGTACTGGGGATTGACGGACTTGACCCACACCAATACATGCCGGACTGGTACATGGCAAATTTCCGGAGGCTGAAAAACAAGGGCGACCCTCCCGGCTCCGCACCGCGGAAGGCCAGATCCAGGCTGAAATGGTGTTTCGGGTGATCATGGAACCTGGAACCAACCCCCGGAAGCTCGATCCCGGCACCGCCGGTTCGCTCTTCGATTATAAAATCTCCTGGTGGGCGAAGAGGGAAATATAGCCAGCTGACGGACGATGGCCCTCGAGCCGGGTTTTGCGCTGCCGATTCGCCTATTGGGTTGGCGGCGGGGCATCCTTTGATCGACGCAGAAATGTGCGAGGTCGGCGATGGGGTTTCCGGTATGCTTTCCAGCTTAGTGTTGTATTTCATGGGGGGTATTCGTGTACTCGGAGCCGGACCATCAGCATCGGATCAGGGTGACTGGGAAATGGAACTTCACTTTATTGTCAGGAGGATTCAATGCGTCTGCTCCAAAGGAATCGTACCCGGTGGTATTGGCTTGCGGCATGTTGCCTGTTGCTCCCGGCGACTTGGGGGCGAGGCCAGTCAAACTCTCTCAGAGCACGGCACGCGACCTCGCCGTGCCCGCATGACAACGCCGGGCTGATCTTGCCTCCCGGTTTTTGCGCCACCGTATTTGCTGAGGGTATTGGTCACGCGCGACATCTCGTGGCGGCGCCAAACGGCGTGGTTTACGTCAATACCTGGTCGGGCCGGTATTACGGTGATGAGCCCCCACATCCCGGCGGATTTCTCGTAGCCCTGCAGGACCGGACCGGCTCCGGAAGAGCAGACGTGATCCGGCGATTCGGTGAGACCGCCGAACAGGGCGACGCCGGTGGCACTGGTATAGGTCTTTACAAGAACTGGCTCTACGCCGAGATGAACGACCGCATTGTGCGCTATGCACTTACCGCCGGCTCCGTTATTCCGCAGGGACCCGCACAAACCGTCGTTTCCGGTTTGCCTTTGGGTGGTGATCATCCGATGCATCCGTTCATTATCGATTCGCAAGGCTGGATGTATGTGGACGTGGCGACTGCAACCAACGCGTGTCAATTTCAAAATCGCCAGCCGGAATCTCCCGGCCGGGATCCGTGCGCGGAACTCAAGACGCGGGGTGGCATCTGGCGCTATAGGGCAGATCAGCTGAACCAAAGATTTTCACCTGAGGCTCGTTACGCGACCGGGATACGCAATGCAGAAGGCTTCGGCATCGACTCTGCAGGCCGGATTTTTGTCACGCAGCAGGGTCGCGACCAATTACACGCGAACTGGCCCGCGCTCTACCCGGACCCTGCCGAGGAAGCCACGCAGCCGGCCGAGGAGTTGCTGCTGTTGAAACCAGGCGGAGACTACGGCTGGCCCTACTGTTACTACGACGCGGTGCAGCAGAAGCTTGTTCTTGCGCCGGAATACGTCGGCGACGGGGGCAGACGGGCGGGGGTTTGTGCAAGCAAAATTGCTCCGGTTGCGGCGTTTCCCGCCCATTGGGCACCCAACGGGATGGCACTCTACGACAACAATCAATTTCCGGCTCGTTATCGCGGAGGAGTGTTCATCGCCTTCCACGGCTCATGGGATCGTGCACCTTATCCTCAGGGAGGGTATAACGTGGT
>Ga0070734_10002262_pt1 | contig 24059 bp, 27 predicted proteins | sample Coa_R1_8_FD_66444 | JGI IMG/M metagenome (GOLD analysis project Ga0070734, IMG submission 66444) | Surface soil microbial communities from Centralia Pennsylvania, which are recovering from an underground coalmine fire - Coalmine... | ecosystem: Environmental > Terrestrial > Soil > Unclassified ...
CAAATTTATTGGGATTGGGAGGCGGCTGCAAGGAATAAAGATAGAACGCCAAGGCGTAAAGTTGCTCGTCGCTATAACGCCCGCCTACGGCGACGGGATCGGCGGGATCGGGACGCGTGGTTGAGTAGAGCATGTCGGCAGGGATGAAACCATCATAGCTCGCAAGGTCATCGGCCCCTTGATTGAACGCGGCGTAACGCATCAGGTCGGCGATGGAACGCTGTTTTTGGAGACCGGTGTGATCCAAATAGTGCCTGTCTTTTACACCGATCAGATCGGGCGTCTGGAGGGGATAAAACAAATTCGCTCGATGGCGCGAGAGTACTCCAGCGGGGAACGATGCATGAGCGGAGACAAGCTGGTCAAACGTTAGCGCGTCTACAGGCTTCAGCGGATCGGGGGTGACCCACGGCGCCGCGAAAAGACCGCGGTCGAGCCTACGAAGGGTAGCCTCCTTCTTTGCAAGCTCGTCCGGCGTGGCGGATGGTTTCTGAAAGCCCCAGGCCTTGCTCTTTTCGAAAGGAAAATTTCCCTGCGCGCCTTTCAAGACGTTTCCCTCGGCCATGACGCGCGTGTGGCATAAACCGCAAGCAAAATTCCCAAGATCGACTTCACCCTTTTTGCGAACAACATAGCGCACGTAGGGCAAGGTTCCGTCCTTGGCGACTGGCGCGCCCGTCTTCCGATACCACTCCGGATCGCGGACGTCCTCGAAGGCCACAACACGGTGCGTCGTGTAATAGATCGGGGTGTCGAAAACCATCTCGCCGGCCTTGATCCAGTCGGCTTCCGTCTTGAGTTCCGGCTTGCGGCCTGCGTCGTCCCAGACAATTTCCGGTTCCTGTTGTTTTAGCCAATCCATATAGCCCGCGGGCTCGCGGCCTGGCGCGTAGACCGGATAGCTCTTATAGATAGGCCTGACGGGAATCTTGTAGTAGTAGTCGGAGGAGACATGTTTTGGCGAGCCAACCGGATTTGCGAGCGGCACCTCAACGGTTGCGATAGCCTGATCGTCCCAAACGCGCGGAATGGAGACGCGAAACGTGGATTGATCGACTTGGGTGTCGAGCTTGGCAAACACCGCGCCTGCGCTGATGAAGACGAGCAAAGCAAATGACCATGCGAACTTGCGTCGGCAAAAAGACATGGCGATTCTCCTTCAAGCGAACGGAACTCGTGCATAGAAGCTGAGACTCTCGGGCGCATGCTGCCAGCGCCGGATGTCCGTGGCAATGGAGGGAATCTTGAGAATTCTGTCTTTCGGCTGTATTCGCTGCAGGACGTCTCAACTAGCTGAGCGTTCAAGTTTTAGCCGGATTCCTGGCGAGGATGTAGAATCAAGCCGGCGTTGGGGAGACTCCGCTGATGCAGGTGGACCTTATCAAATTCGAGGACTTTGAGCTGGACGGGCGCAACTACAGCCTGCGCCGATCTGGCGCGAATTTGAAGCTAGAGCGTATTCCCATGGAGCTTCTGCTGCTACTGGCAGGCCGCGCGGGAGAGTTGGTGACGCGGGAACAGATTATCGAGAAACTGTGGGGCAAAGACGTTTACCTTGATACGGAAAATGCCATCAATACCGCAATTCGAAAAATTCGCCTGGCGCTCGGCGACGATCCCGCCCAGCCTCGGTTCGTGCAAACGGTGACCGGCAGAGGATATCGCTTCATAGCTGCGGAGGCGAGCCAGAGCTCCACGGATAGCAAAAATAAATTGGAAGAGATTCAAATTGTTCCTGCATTCGCTGCTGCCTCGGGGCACACCCATGCAAGAGTTTCAGAATTGACTGCCGAACCGCTGCGCCCCGATGACAAATCCACGGTGTTTTCGATCCGCTCGGGAGTGAAAAAAGGGCGGCCCTTTGCGGTTCTGGCGGTTGCCGTTTTGTCGGGTTCCGCTCTTGGCTTGATCGCAATGCGGTCAAACTCGAGTGTACTGCGCGCCTCGAACTATGTGCAAATCACAAACGATGGGCGGGCCAAGCAGGGCCCGCTGCTAACGGATGGGCTGCGCCTTTATTTCAGCGAAGGGACAACGACCCAGCGGGCGCTGGCGCAGGTTTCTACGTCGGGCGGAGAGACCGCTATCCTTTCAAACGCTTTGGAAACGCCTTACGTGATGGACATTGCTCCCAGTCGAGGCGAGCTCTTAGCCGGTTCTTTCAGTCCCGGCCCCGACAAAACCTTCGTTCCGGTTACGTCCAGTCCGGCACTCTGGATACTATCTCTTCCCGCCGGGGGAGCTCGCCGCGCTGGCGGAGTCATAGCCGACGATGCAACCTGGTCTCCGGATGGGCGGAGCATCGCGTATGGAAAGAGTAATGCGTTGTATCGCGCCCGCAGTGACGGGAGTGCAGGAATGAAGCTGGCCGATCTGCCCGGGGCACCTTCGTGGCTCCGTTGGTCGCGGGACGGAACCCGGCTTCGATTCACGGTGACCGAAAACAACACCGGTTTCTCTTCCATCTGGGAAATATCAGTAGATGGAAAGAATCTCCGCCCCATCCTTCCGAGTCCCGATCAAGCCCCCTCGGAGTGCTGTGGCAATTGGACGCCAGACGGCAAATATTTCGTTTTTCAATCGACTCGCGACGGCAAAACCGAGATTTGGGCGGTAAAAGAGAAGCAGGGACTGTTCTCAAGATGGTCAAGCGAACCAAAGCAACTGACGTCGGGCCAAATGAACTCCCTGGCGCCGGTGGTCAGCGCGGACGGGACGAAGCTATATGTGATTGGTCAGCAATTGCGGGGCGAACTTGCCCGCTACGATTCGAAATCAAGAGAGTTTGTGCCGTTCCTTTCGGGAATATCGGCTGAATTTCTCGATTTTTCCCGCGACGGGAAATGGGTCACTTATGTTTCCTTTCCAAGTCATAGTCTGTGGCGAAGCAGGGTTGACGGAACCGAACGCTTGCAACTTACGCTGCCTCCTATGCAGGCAACGGTGCCTCGGTGGTCTCCCGATGGGAAGCGAATCGTGTTTTTCGATACGGCCCCTGGTAAGCCGTGGAGGATTTACTTGATCTCCTCCGATGGCGGGGTGCCTGAGCCGGTATTAAATGAGCAGCGAGACGAGATGGACCCCAACTGGGCGCCTGACGGGAATTCTTTGATCTTCAGTTATTTCCCGCTTTTCCAAAGGGCGCCTCCAGAAAAACTGGGCGTCTACCAAGTTGACCTAAAGACTCGAAACGTCACGAAATACCCCGGCTCGGACGGTTTGTGGGTACCTCGCTGGTCCCCAGATGGACGTTACGTCGTTGCTAGGTCGCTCGATTCTCAATCGCTTAAGCTCTTCGATTCCCGGACGCAAGCATGGACGGAACTTGTGACGGGAGTGTACCTCGGCTTTATGAATTGGTCGGCGGATGGGCGATGCGTCTACTACCTGCGCCGAGGACGAGAACCAGCTGTCTTGCGCGTGCGAATAGCCGACCGAAAAATAGAGGAAGTCGCGAGTTTGAGGAACGTGCGCCAAACTGGTTTCCGGGGCGCGGTCTGGATGGGCTTGGCACCCGACGATTCGCCACTGTTGCTACGTGACATCGGCACGCAAGAGATTTATGCGCTCGATTTGCAAGCTCCTTAAAACCTACCGAAAGTCTCGTTGCCTTGCCGGTTTAGCGATGGTGCCCATCACGGGCTATGCGGAAGTTATCCCCGTAACCTCGAACGCGCGATTACTTCCGGCTTGCCGACTGCACGAAGCTATTCCATTTAATAGACAGAAGCGGGTTTTCCAGTACCAATCGGGTGAGACTTCCCCCAAGGCCCGCTTAATGGACCAAACAATTTCCGGTTTGCTCGGCGTCCATTTTCTCAATGAGTGTAATCGCCTGATCTCGTCAATCGATTAGCAGCACGGGACCAGCGAGCGGTTGAAACCTTCTTGCAATTTAACTGCGCGGCCTGTAAAAGATGGCCGACGTGAATCCAAGCCAAGGTGTTCGAGTACACTGCCTCAGGAGATTTCGATGCCAAAATCTTTCGTTGCAAGCTGCTGTCTACTCCTCAGCTCACTACTTGGTTTTGGTGCGACTCTCTCGGCTCAGACACCACAGTGGCAACAGCTTCCGTCGACGCCCGACTTGCCTAAGCCAGACCGCAGCGGAATCGCAGCTGTGAATGGAATCAAGATCTGGTACGCCGTTTTTGGTCAGGGCTCTCCAGTTATCATGGTTCATGGCGGCGCCGGAAGCTCCAAGTATTGGGGGCTACAGATTCCGGTTCTTGCGCGGCAGTACGAAGTCATCGTGCTCGATAGCCGCGGTCATGGTCGCAGCACCCGTAACAGCGAACCAATCACGTATCACCTGATGGCTTCCGACGTACTCGCGGTCATGGATACTTTGCACATCCCAAAAGCAGCTCTTGTGGGCTGGAGCGATGGCGGAATCATCGGGCTTGACATCGCCATCAACCATCCGGAGCGGCTGACGAAACTGTTCGCGTTTGGGGCGAATTCCGATACCTCAGGCACAAAGGATGTGGACAAGGACCCACTCTTTAACGAGTACCTCGGCCGGTGTGAAAAGGAATATCAAAAGCTTTCCCCTACTCCCGGGGAATACAAAGCGTTCCTAGAACAAATGCAACCGATGTGGGACCACGAGCCTCACTTCTCGGACGAACAACTGCGCAGCATCAAGGTGCCCACTTGGATAGTGGACGGCGACCGCGATGAACTCATCAAGCGCGAGGATACGGATCGTATGGCGAGACTCATTCCCGGTGCAGGTGAACTGATTCTGCCAAATGTCAGCCATTTCGCTCATCTCCAAGACCCGAAGCAATTCAATGAAGCATTGCTCCACTTTCTTTCTCGTCCTTAAAGGCGTGACAAAGCAGGTTGGCCGGATTGGTAACGGGAAGCTTGTAGGAAGTGATCGCAATGGCTCCCGGTTGACGTTAGGCTTTATCGGAGGCGCTCATTCAGGGAAAGGTGCGCACGAGCGCGATCGTCCGGCGCGCGTTCGATAAAGCCGTTAGAAGGAAGCCGCCCGTGGTTGCGGCGGACGCGGGGCCCCGGTTTCGGAGGTTTGAATGGGCATCCAGGATGCGCAGCGCGAAAGTCGGTCTGTCTACATTGGCGGTTTTTGGGGACAGCTTGTCAGTTCCGTAATTTGGCTGGTGTCCGCTGCGCTGGGCACCTGGGTCACTCCAAAAGCGTCTATCCTGACCGTCGTTATAGGGGATTTTTCGTCTTTCCGCTCACGCAAATGATGTTGCGTTTGTCGGGCCGCCGCGCGTCTGTGAGCAAAGAGAATCCGTTCCATTGGCTGGGGATGCAGGTCGCGTTTGTTCTGCCGTTTTCTATGCTGCTTCTTGTGCCCGTGGGTCTCTACAACTTGAATTTGTTTTTCCCGGCTCTGATGATCCTTCTAGGTGCGCACTATTTGCCGTTCGCTACTCTCTACGGGATGCGCATGTTCCTGTTCCTTGCTGGGATTCTGATCGCCGCGGGCGTGGTGATCGCACATTATTTTTCGGGAACGTTCAGCATTGGTGCATGGGTCGGCGGACTGGCCTTATTCGCCTTCGCCTGGATTGGACGCTCGGTCGCGAGCGGGGAAGCTTCCGCGCCTTCGGGTCAGTTATCGGGCTGATGGTTAGCTAGGCGAAAGCGTGGGTTGATCGGAATGGCGCCGGATCGGCGGCAGGGGTCGCTGCGATTTCGAATCGTCCTCGCTCCCGGAACCAAAGGAGCGGGAACGCCGCTACTGGAAAAGAGCTAGATCGATTGCGTCAGCCATAGCTTGACACCCAACATCGTTGGGATGGAGATGGTCTTGCGGTGCGAACCGCGGCAGCAGTTTGCTGCGATGATGTCGCAATGCTTCCTTCGAGTCCGAGTAGTAGCCCGGTGGGTCTGCCTGGCGCGCCCCAACAGCCCGTCCCGCCAGTCCGATTGAACTTCGGGGCGCTCGAATTTTGCCTCCTCTAGGGTTCAGCCTGCCTTCACTACATTCGCGGCTTGTGGTCCTTTGGGTCCCTGCACCACTTCGAATTGAACCGTGTCGCCCTCTTTCAGAGTGCGATAGCCTTCGCCTGTGATGGCCGAGTAGTGCACAAATATGTCCGGTCCGTCCTCACGTGCGATAAAACCGTACCCTTTGGAGTCGTTGAACCACTGGACCGTTCCGTTCACTTCTGACACCTCCTTGGAATGATTCGTCGAAAGAAGAATTCTGGGGCGGCCGGGCCGCTATGAAGGTCCCGCCGCCAATGCGACTCTTTGCCGGGCATGCTGTCTCGAGTGCAGGCATCAGCCAACGCCATGTATGAGCTGTGAACGGGTTGCGCGTCCCTCTTGCTGAACAGACGCGAATGCCCCGGGAGATTCCCGGTCTTTTTGACGTTCAGTGTAGGCTTACGTTAGCGCATACTGCATGATAGGCTTCGAGGCTGGATCGTGAGCTAGTGTGAGGCTTGTTGCGCTTGGGGGGGAGCCACCGCTCCTTAGTATCCCTTTATCGGTGCTTTTCCGGCTGTTGCATTTAGAGTGAGCCTATGGACAGGCTGGCCATAGCATGGTAAGTACATGGTTACGAAAGTGGCCGCTAACAAAGAATCATGGGAGTGGCCGAGTTCAATCGAAAGGAGGAACAATGATCCCTCACGTGCCGCAATTGCCGATGCCGCCGTTCTGGCTGTAAGACGCTTCACCTTAACTCGGGTGTGTTGTTTTCAGGGCCGAGAACACCCTCCCGCAAGATATCCACGGGCTGAGGTTGCGGCCCCTACGATAACTTCGGAGGGTGTCGGCCCTGGGCCTGACAGGGCCGCGAGAGGTAAATGGACGCTCTGCGCGGCGTCCGTGTGCGAGCGGGTGGTCGCTCTTGAATCGGTGGTTGTTTCGGAAAAGCATAGCAAGACTTCAAAGGAGGCACAGGATGCGTAGGCGAATTTTGGCGGGTTTGTGTTTGTTGCTGATGGTTGGCTTCACCGCGACAGCTTCAGGTCCGGGAGAGCCACCCCAGCTTCCTCCCGGATCTCCGGCGCCATTGCCACCATCGTGCTCGGGCTGCGGTGACGGTGGAGGCGGTGGCGGCGCCTTTGCATTTGTCGCTGTGACAGTGATCGAACTTTCACTTAGCCGGATGCCTTAGTTCGAAGAGGTTTGCTTTCTCTTGATTGCCGACGACAACGGAATTGCGGATCCTTTTAAGGCAGTTGGCGATTCTCGCCGGAGGAGGATCCTAGACTTTTTGGCTGCACGCGAGCGAACTGTCGGAGAAGTGATTGAAGAGCTGGGACTGGCGCAGCCGACGGTATTGAAGCATCTCAAGGTTCTTCGGGAAGCTGGGCTTGTGAATGTACGCCGTGCAGGCCGTTGGAAGCTGTACCGTACGGACTTGAATACGATCAAAGGACTTGAGCAATGGGCTCACCGGTTCGACCGTTTCTCGACACAATAAATTCGAGGACGTGCAATCGGCTTTGCATCGGCAACGAGGCACTTTTTCCGTTTTGATCTGCGCGCCACACTTGCGCGCTCTTTCTATGCTAAGGACGCCTAAACAGCGGCGAAGGATGGAGAACTTGAATCCGGAGGAGGCGGATCCGCTTGGAGCAGGAGGCCGGTGGTTCAAATCCACTCGCCCCGACCATTCTTTTCAATCACTTCCACGCGTTTTCTGTCTTTTTGTCTACAGCACTGTGGTCGATTTTGTAGACGGTGAAATCCTCAAGCTTCAATATGAGATGGAGTCGTTCGGTCCCAGCCCCCACACCTTTGACCGCGGTACGGGGCTTTCGACCGCGCTAAAACGGTGTGTGAAACCGTTCCCCTGTCTTGCCGGTGGTTTTGTAACCCCTTAGGAATGGCGCAGATCAACATTTCTTTCCGGGCATATTTAGCAACAAGAAAACAGCGTCACCAAAAAGAAGATCGAGTCGTTTTAGCGCGCTTTGGAATGAATTTTTCGGGGCAGGACGAACTGAAAGACTTTATACCCATTCGAGAAAATCTCGGTGTCAAAGTGTGCGTCGCCGACAGTTAGGGGCTGCTCCAGGACATCGTCCACGCCGCGCCAGCGTGCTTTATCACAAAGCTCGCGGCCCTTTAGGGTTCCGCCCTTGATCTCCACTGCGGAGAAGTAGTTCTTCCGGAACGACGGCGATGTCACTGTATAGTGAATCCGGTATTCAGAATCCTCAAACTCTTCGTCTTCGACGTCTTTGTGGACTTTATCGAAAACGACGACCGCGCAAGGTAGGACGTGTCGCTCCGCATAGCGCCGAATGGCGGATTCGTAGGAAGCTCCATACTTGGGAGCCAGTTCAGTTACCGTCGCAACCGAGGTGGGCGAATCTTGGGCCTCTTCCGTGAACCGGTTGCCCTGAAAAACGAGCTCCGCAGCAATCTCGTTTGCTTGACGCTCCATCTGGGCCCGCGTCCACCAACTCAGTGTCGAATCGTCGTCGATAAATATTTTTCTATGCTCGGGATGTATGAAATGGCCTATTTCATGAAAAATGCCGAAACGCTTCCGTTTTTCCGGTAAACCTGATTGCGTGGCGATCAGACGGTCATTTAGGCTCAGCGCAGCGCGCAAGTCGATGGACTTTCGCTTGGACTCGGGCAGAAAGTCCAGCTCGTGCATGAAATCAAAACTCAGTTGTTCGAGTTTCAGAAACTGAAGTAGCTTCTCCTCGTTTGTAGGAAGTTCGTCGGCCGTGCCCGCTTCGACCAAGAGTGCCTCAACAATCTCCTGGGGAGCCACAAGCTGCAGCGAGTCATTTGTGACGTGAAACTTTTGCACGCCGTTGCCTCATGCGTTCTGCAATTTTTTCGAGAGTGTCGTCATCGATCTGGGCGGTGGATTGTGTGGCGACAATGTCTTTTCCAGTTGTCGGCTCACGGAGACTCTGCAGCCAGGCATGCGCTGCGGTGCTAGATCGGACTTTGGGAGTAGTGGTCGTCTCATAGAAATAACCGATTGGCACCTTGTAGCAGTCCGCCAGTTTCCGCAAGACCTCGCCGCGCGGAATCGTGTCTTGGTTTTCCAGCGTCGAAAGCGTGGTGGTAGGGACTCCGAGGTGAGCCGCGATTTCCTTTTGCGGCCGTTCGCCCCTCAATTTACGCAGCCGCTCTCCGAATTTTTCCATGCGTGCACCTCCTTATTCAGATAAGAATGGCCGGTCGGGGCGGATGTCTTGTTGGACGGGGACTTCGTCGGGAATACCCCCGCTGTCTTAAAGCCTGCAGTGGGGCAAACATACGATCACGGTCAAATTGTCCGGATTCAAAGATTGGTCGCGTGACATTACGGTTCAGTATGGATCAGAACTTCAACTCTCTGCGAACCTGGAGAAATAGCTCGTTCGCCGAGCATTTAGTCAATGCTGTGGTTTTGCCTCCAGAAATTCGAGCGGCGATGCCGCGTCAATTAATTTGGATTAACGCTCAGAATTTTCAGGGCTTCGGGTGCTCTGAGTGTACGTGGGCATTTCATTCAGCGAGCGCACTCGTCGGCAAATCGCTTGATGAAATGAAGCAGTCTTACGAAGATGAGCGTGACCAAGCGTTCGAGTTGCGCTCTTGCGCGCAATATTCTATATCCGCCAAGACAAAAGATTGAGTAGCTCGCTTGGAAAAGCTAGCCGTCTATGCGGATGGAGGCTAGCCGCTGTTTATGAACAGGCTAGACTTGGGGTGAGGCTGGTCAGTGAATAAAGAAAAATTTAGTAAGAAGATTTCCACACGCCTGTCCAGAAGTGGACAGTCACCCATTCTGAGAACCTCTACGATCTCGTTCGGCGACTAAGGCGCTGTCGGCCGTATTCGTCCGTCTTAACTGAGGATTTCACTAGGTTGCTCTATCGGCGACCGGTTCGAGGGAATTTATGTCAAAAAAGGCAGCAGAGCATCACCATAAGGCAGCAGAGCATCACGAACACGCGGCACGACACCACAAGGAAGCCGCAAAGCATCATGAAGCAGGAAAACACGAGACGGCAGGGCATCACGCACACCTTGCCCGGGGTCACCACGAACACGCCATGCACCACGCTGGGGAAGCGGCCAAGGCGCATATCGAAGATCACGGCAAGGCAATACCGGCCCACGCATAGCCTCGAAGGCGGAGCGCCCGCTCCGCCTTTCTTCTTCGTGTCTTTCGTGGAATCTCGGGATTGGTTGTCGTCTCTGCGCTTTACGATGACAAGCGTTTTAACCAGCCCGCCAATCGCCCATGGTCATCTTGTTCCATCGCGACTAACTTCACACCCATACCCTTGTTCGGTTCGCTCCAGCGCACGACAGCACGCGCCCGGATGTGTCCTGTGGGTGAGTCAAGCAACAACTGGACAAAAGTTCCAATCGGCGGAGGTTGGGGCGTGCGGATACATAACCCGCCCAAAGAAAGGTCAGCCACACGGGACACCTGCCGTATGCTGCCGCTCCGCCAAGCCAGAATCGTTCCTTTGGGCGAGGAAATCCGGGGATGGCGACGAACATCGTTCGAAGTCGCCACGGATCGTACCGAAACACAGGGTACTCTCGTTCAGGTCGCAATTAAAGCGACTCCTCTCGGTAATTCCGACGCCGCACTTTCTTTGGGTCCACCCACCATCTACCGTCGCCTGATCGAACCTCTACTATCCTTCGCGGGTCGTACCACCACAATCGTGAAACGCTTCTCGTGGCTTGCTCGACCGCGTCAAACAGGCTCATCGCATCGATCCGAATTTCATGTTTTGAATTATCTTGTCCGATGATGACTACTGTGACTTGCCGCATGATCGCCTCGTGGCAGAGGTGGGAGCCGTATTTTATGGTTTCGCTGTGTACTGGTCTAGTCTGTCCAGAGTTTTCGGAACAACTCAATCGTGGCAGGCGCAAATCCTTGGTAATGGTTGTTTGCGAATAAAAACGCGCGCTTGAATTTTCTCTCTACCGTCCACTGCCGCATCAGTTTTACCCACTTCATCAGATCGTCAGTTCGATTGACAATCACTCTGTCCCAAGTTGCCGTTTGTTTTTCTATGCCTTTGCGATCACCGAGCCACCGAACATAAGCGAAATCCGCCGTGATGAAATCTAGTTTCTCTTCGCACTCCCACGGTCTTGGCATAAACGACGTGTCGGTCAACGCTAGTGCGACGTTGCGCTCACGCAATACATCGAGAAATCGGGCATCGAGCCAAGTTTTGTTTCGAATCTCAGCTACGAACTGGTGATTGGTCGGGAGTTTCTTCAAGAACGGCGCGAGAACACTGACAAAATCATTCTGTTTCGGGAATTTCCAGCGGTCAAACTCTGGGAACTGAAACACCATCGGACCAAGTTTCGGTCCGAGAACATCCATCGCTCCGACGAACTCTTCGAATTCACCGTCGCAGTCCACTAACACTTTTTCATGCGTGATGGTCTGCGGAACCTTTGCGGCGAAAATGAAGTCTTCCGGAGTCCGCGTGGCCCAATTTTTAACCGTGTTCGGACTGGGACATCCATAGAACGTGGAGTCGATTTCGACCGTGGCAAACTTCGTAGCGTAGTAGGAAAGATACTCGCGTGATTTCACACCCGGTGGATAGAAGGGACCCTCCCAGCCTTTGGCAGTGAATGACGAAGTGCCAAGAAGAATTCCCGGCAAGGAGTATGGGCGGTCGATCTTTGGTTCGCTTGCAGATTTGGCTATCTCCGATTTCTCCATCGGGAATAGCGTTGGCTGCCGCTCCATTTTTGGACCCGGGGATTTCACTATGAGTGGATTCTAACTCAGGTCGCTCGAACGAATGGCGCCGACTCGGTCCGTCACCAACGGCACAAGACGGACGACATTGCGAATCTGAACTGGATTGTCAGCCAAGAGTTGCCGCAGCATAGCAGATGCATCGGGAGGAAAACGAGCACGGCTGAAGCTACACCGGATGCCAGCAGCACTTTGGTTTCAAAGACAAACTGGCGTCGCGGCGCGGAGTCACGCGCTGTGCCGCGAGGATTGGCCTTCCTCGATGGCCCGTAAATATCTCTCCCAAGCGCGCACCCGACGGTAGGTGCGCAGGGTCGCGGCGAGGACCACTAAGGAGAGGGCGCACAGAACCGGGGCGACCAACACGACCACGATGACGTCTTTCCCGGAAACCGAGAATTGATCGCGTAGGAGGAGTAGTCCCAAGCAAAACATACCTGCGGAAAGAATGAATCCAGCTATGGTAGGCGAAAAGCGCACGGGTCACCTGCAATTAGATTTGTAAGAAATGGTGCGCCGAGCGGGACTGGGACGCTGAACGCGGACGGCACGAAAAATGCGGAACGGCCAAGGGGAAAGATGCTAGCGCGTGAATGCACTGAGATCCTCCTTCTTGGGCATCACAAGAAATTGAGGCTCGGAATAAACCTTCTTCATTACGGCGCCACAACAGCATCGCGGGTATTCGCCGAAACTGTATGAGACGGCTGGCAGGTAAGCCTCTGTCCCGCAGCGCGAATTCTGGCAGCGGAACTTGATTCCCCGAGTGCGAACTGTAGTATCGGGACTGCACTCTTGCACCAGCACAATGCACAAGATACTGAAGCGGTTCGAACGGACACGGCAATAACTGAAAATACGTAAGTAGTCGAAGCTGCGCGCCATTGGGAGAACTTGGATTATTTCGTGAGAACTCAATTTCAGGCAGGCGCGCCGAAAAAATGGGAAAAGTATATGTTTTCGGCACTACCCGAATGCCCTCGGATTCACCGGCCCGCTCGCGAGTTGGCTGCGGGTTACCGGGCACTGGCGCATGGCCTAGGTAAAAATACGTAAGAGTCAAAAACCTGCATCAAAATTGGCGAACTTGACTGTCGTGCCGACTGGGGTAAAACTTGCCGTGCGCAGCGCGGTCTGGCTCCGACTGCAGGGTGCTTCTCATATGTCGAAGCGTGGAGTGGGTGCTGACGGATGTGCTGTGCGACGGGCAACAAATTGCGCCCGAGCCGAACTTAGCGTGAGTCGAGGGTGTCGGAATGTTCGAAGGGGAGATTGGCTCGAGTTTCCGGGGACGCACGCTGCCGACGCATTATCGTGGAGATCTCAACGGAGCGTTGCGAGCATGACATGTGGTTCGATAATTCCGAACAATCAGGTTTGTTCGTGAAGAAGATTCGGGTTTTGGTCGCCGACGGGCATGAGTTGATTCGTCACGGACTGCGGGCGCTGTTGCGTCCCTGCAGCGACTTGGCTTTGGTGGCTGACGCAGCAGACGGCCATGAGGTATTCGCGAAGACGAGACAACTGAGTCCGGATGTGGTGGTCCTCGACCTCAGCTTGCCGAGACGAGACGGGTTGGAAGTCGTGGGTGCGGTCTGTCGGCTGGATTTGGGCACGGAATTTGTGGTGTTAACCATGCATGAGTCCGACCAGATGGTGCGGAGGGCCTTGCAGGCCGGGGCCAAAGGATATGTTCTGAAATCGGACTCCGGCCGCGATATCATTTCAGCAATACGGACCGTCGCTCGGCACCGGCAGTTTCTAAGCAGCAAAGTTTCCGAAATTATCCTTGAGAGTTTTGTTCGCAGTCAGACAATGAAGCTGAGGGCGCCGCCGTCCGATTCCCTGCTGACGTTTCGACAGGTCGAAATCGTGCGCTTACTGGCTGCGGGGCTTGGCAACAAGAGAATCGCCGAGCTATTGGAAATTTCCGTGAAGACCGTAGAAACGCACCGGGCTGCCATCACTCGGGCTCTGAATATTCATACTGTGGAAGAGTTAGTTCGGTACGCACGCCGGAACAGGATTGTCACCGGGCAGTCGACTTGGCCTTCCCGTGCCTGATTGTCTCCTGCGCCCGCAATAAACCGGAGAGTTCGAACGAGGGTGGTCTAGTTGTTTGCTGGCGTGACCCCGGCAGTCGAGGACATTGAGTTTGGTCCATGCGAGGTGAGGTCATTTGCGCCCGGGCGAGCGACTGAAGCAGGTCCGCACACAACTTGGCATTACAACGCGTGAAGTTACGGAAAAAAGCGAACGAATCGCGCGGGTCGAGGGGAACGAAGAATTTCATATTTCGAACGCATGGCTGACGCAAGTCGAAAATACGGATGCGACGCCGAGCATTTACAAGCTCTTCAGTCTCAGCGTGGTCTACCACGTTAAGTTTGCGGAACTTCTCAACATATTCGGAGTCGATCTTTTGAATGTTGGGAAACATCAGATGTCGATGCCTTTGGAACAAACGCATCTAACCAACATCGATGTTGCGGACAAGGACCGGACAGTAACCTTTCCGGTGAGGTTCGACCGCGGCTTCAGTCTTGAACAGACGAATCTATTGTCACGAATGGTGGAGTTGTGGGGGCAGGTGCCGATTGCCCTGATTCAGCACCTCGACCTTCGACACAATCTCTACGGATACGTAGGCTTGGGGGATCAGACTCTGGCACCGATGTTGAAGCCGGGATCCTTTGTACAGATCAACCAGAAGTCCAGAAGAGTCCAGACGTTCAAATGGCGAACGGAGTTTGATCGGCCCATTTATTTTGTGGAGCTAAGGGACGGCTATGCGTGTTCTTGGTGCGAACAGCAGGGCTCGCAGCTGACACTTGTCCCACATCCGTTGTCACCGTGCGCGGTGCGTCGTTTCGTCTACGGTACCGACGCGGAGATCGTCGGGCAAGTGACCGGAGTGGCCATGCGCATCGTGGACATCAATGGGGGCGGCGCTGTTCCCGATCCTCCACGATAGCTAAAGCGATTCTGATATTCGAGAGAAAGAGCTGGATCGCGAGGAAGTGCGCTTTCACCGGCACGATCACCCGGTAGGGTTCAAGTTTTGTCCAAGCGGACAGTATTTCGACAGAGTCGAAACCACTCGTACGAAAGTAGGCGTCAAGTTCGGAAACCAGGTTTTCCAAGGAAGTAAAAGCGAACTTTTCGAAGACATGAACATGTTCTGCTGCAAGCGCCTCTGCCGCTGCCGATTCGGTGAACTGCAGGGCTAAGCCTTCGTGGAAGTACCGGCCCGAATTGTAGTCGCGTGTGGATGCCAAATACACCAGCCGGCCAAACGGGGCCGTGATGGTGCTTAGCGTGCGGTTCTGGAGACTTTGCCTTGCCGCCCGCATATTCTCGAGTGGAGACGGTGCGGTCAACTCGCAGACCCCCCGCTCGGATGCAGGTCTCTGTCGTGCCGATTGGCGGAAAGGTGTACGGGCAAGAATCGTCCGACCAATTCATGGAGGCACTCGGAACGCGAGTCCGCGTAGTTCGCCAATTTCTGAAGATGCACGGGCCCTCGAAGTCGGACCACAATCGCTAGAAAATTACAATAAGTCAGATACGCGATGTACGTCCAAGCCAAGCGTAGTTCCACGAGCGGTTCGAGGTGTCTGCTGGTTCGCACCGCGGCACGATGAACGCGCATTAAAACCGCTGCATCGGACTTCGCGCGGCGTAGCCAAGCGAGGGCGATTTCCGTTCGTTGCCTAGCGAAACGTCGCGTAAGCTGCCGAGTTCCGTGCTCAGCCACGTAATTAGCATCGGCCGCGCCGAATATTCGCAAGGTGAATTCGGAAGGCAGAGTTGCGTCGCTAAGGGATTCTTCTGGAATTGCGAACGGATGACTCTCGGATGTTCCACGCTGCCGAAAAAAATCCCACAGCAAAAGAATCAGGGCTAGACCCAATGCAAGATAGGGAAATAGTTGTGTCAAGTACGAATTCTCCTTGCCAGGGAGGCGCGCGCACGGCCCAAATGTCTGCTGGTTACCGCGGCAATCTCGAGATAGTCCTGATGCATTTTCGATTCAGTTCCTGGCGAAGAGGCCGGGTAAAACGCCCACATCGCGTGTAACCAAACGGACAAGGTGACCAGATAGACCGCCGGTTGAATATAGACCCAATAGATTTGGAACCACGAGCCATAGTTCGCTCGGAACGCAAGATAAATTACGCTGGATGCCAAAAACAGTCCGCAGCCCTGCATCAGACCGTTTAGATTGCGACCGAGAGTCACGGCATAGTATCGGAAAACACAGATAAGTGCTATGAGCAGAGCTGCTTGAATGACCCGTAGATCGCGTTCCATTTCCACGGTTGTACTGATGGGCCACAATATTTTACCGCCCCAAACGTTTGCAAGCGCCTTGGCGAGGACGAGAACCCAGAGTAAGCAGAAGAGAGCCCGCGCGTTTCGAACAGCGCCAGGGAATGGACGTAGCGCTCCGCGATAGACTTCCCAAAGAATTCCCCAACCGAACAGTAAGCCGACGAACTGAGTTGACCAATAAACGCTGGAATACTGGTCGGGCCTAAACGAGTAGATATAAAAACGGAAAAGATCCTGCAGTAAGACAAACCCGATATAGGAGTAGAAGAAAGGATAGGCTCGGAGCAGCCCGGCCCTGAGTGCGCGCGCCAAGATCAGAATCTCCAACAAATTGGCGCCCCACCACAATGCATTCGTGAACATAAAAGTCTAATCAACTGATGCTAGCACGCAGAGTCGGAGGCGGGGGGCCGGAAAACATCTTCGGCTCCCCGCTCGCGCTTTGCGACGGCAGGATTACGCGGTCTAGGCCGACCAGGGGACTGGAACCGGCGGCGGGGGAGGTGCTCCGCCATCTGCTGTGAGGACGGGAACAGCACCGGCCGAAGGGATTACATGAGTTTCGGGGAACGCCAGCGCAGCAAACGCGAGGGCGATCCCAAGGACGACGGTCTTTTTTGTAAGTTTCATTGTTTCCTCCATAGAGAACTTGATCCGTGGACGTGCGCCGGTGGGAGGCGTGCGTCGCGTGGAGAGCATATGGATGGGCGCATGAATCGGACTTCCGGTATCTGGATTTGCCTGTAATACCGACCAGCGGAGAGCGGTTCGGTGGGAGCAGCGTTGGATGGCACGAGAGCCACGAGAGGAGCTGGAGTAACGGTATCTGGGATACAGGCACTGGGCGCGCCGACGCTGGTGGCGCACATAAAACACCCGAAGGCGGACAGTATCGATTCAGTGCGCGGTGGATTCGCGCGATACCAAGATGGGACTTAGTGTGGCGGCTGGGAGTAGGGCGAAAGCAAAGGGCCAAGCGAATTCAGCCGTTTTGCTTGGTTTGGCGAGCACGATTGGCATTCCCAGAAAGGACGGCAAGGCGAGTGGCGCACAAGGCGACCCGGAGGTGCCACGTGGCAGAACGAGCTTGACTCGGAGGACATCGTGGCGAAATAATTCTCGGAAGAAGGTTCTGAACTGTGTCCACGGTCGCAACCTTTCCTAATGGCCCCAGCCTGGAAAGCAGTGTCGTTTTGGTTTTGACGATTCCCTCCGGCTACCCGAAATGCCCGGCCTTCCCCGCGTGTCTGCTTAGCGACACCCAAACCGAAATCGGTGCGAAATGCGGCAGCTCAGCCGCCAGAAGAGGAGGATATTCCGCCCACGCTTAGCTGTGCAGAATCATCGGAGCAGGTGGGCGGTTGACCGCGTGAGATCTCTTCGTATCCTCTTAATAGTCAATCGAGAGACGGACTGGTCGGGAGTCCAGGCATTGCTCGAGGCCCACGAAGGATGGCGGCTGGCCGGTGTTGTAGGCGACGGTGATGAGGCTGCAGCGAAAGCAAAGGTCCTGCGGCCGGACATTATCATTATAAAGTCGCATCCAGAGGACCGATACGTTTTGGCGACGAGTCAGAACCTAGCGGAATTGGGCTCGCTAGCCCGGTTTTTGATTTTCAGCGGAGATGACTCTGAAGACTGTATCTGCCAAGCCCTGCAAGCTGGCGCTCAGGGCTATATTCTCACCAGTGAATTTGATCGCAAAATCGTGAGGGCAATAAGAGAAGTTGCGCAAGGGCGTCGTTTCCTCAGTGCCGAGGTCACCAAAGTAATTCTGCGGCGTTTTTTAGCGCCGTCGGGGCGAACGGACCGATCTGACGGGGAAGTACCCTTGACTCCACGGGAGGTCGAGATTGTCCGGTTGCTGTCGGGTGGCAGCGGCAACAAACAAGTTGCTGCGGATCTGGGCATTGCGGTGAGAACGGCAGAAACGCATCGCGCAAATATTATGAAGAAGCTAAAGCTGCACAGCATTGCGGAGCTGATTCACTTTGCGATCGCCTGGGGAATTGTGCCAGCGAGAAGTTCGCCGGATCCCAATCATTTAACGATATCCGAATAAAAGGAAAGCGGTGCCGAACGGAAGGCGCTTGTCCCTCATCAGATAGAGTTTCTGTAGTTCACTTGTTGGTAGCCTCTACGTAGTTCTACGTATTGCCCCAATTTGCGACGCCCGTGCATCGTGAACGGGTGACACGTATGACTCAGAGGTACCGCTCCCGCCAGTCGCACGATCCGCGATCGTGCATCGCGGCGCGTGCGGACTCTCCCCGCAATCCCCGAAGAATAAGTTTGCGCAGGCCCTCCGAAGGATGTTTGTCCGCGCGACAACTGTGTTTGGTTGCGGCAATCGATCGGCAGCGCGCCCGTAGGAATACGCCGTCAGCAGAGTTGTCATCGAGTCGGACTGCACCGCGAAGTACGTGGAGTGGCCGATTGTGAGCGCGACCAAATCAAGCGAATTCGAAGCGCTCTATGGGCAAGAGCGCAGCGACACTCGTGAACGGCTCAAGCGAATTGAACACCGGGAGTGGCTGTTGTGGGCCGCGGCGGTAACGATCACGCTGTTGCTGACGGGGGGAATCGCGTCCTTTCTTTTGCCACTGCTGAACAGCAGTGGTGCCGAAGAGCCTCTTTCGACGCTGCGTGAGGAAGTGGTCGGGCTGTTTGGCGTAGTCCTGCTGTTTGACCTCTATACGATCTACCAGCAACTGCAGCTTCACCGCATGCGGCGCCGGTTGCTCGATAGCGAAGAGATTTTTCGACTGATCAGTGAAAACGCTGCGGATTTGATCGCCGTTGTCGATGCGGAGGGACGCAGGATTTATAACAGCGGCTCTTACCAACGTGTACTTGGGTATTCGCCCGACGAATTGAGGAATTCTTTAGCGTTCGCGCAAATCCATCCGGATGACATCGGCCGGGTACGCGCGGCCGAGGACGAAACACGGCGGACTGGCGTCGGCCAACCGCTTGAATACCGAATCCAGCACAAGGATGGATCCTGGCGGGTCATGGAGTCGACATCGAGCCTCATCGGAGCAAGCAAGAAGTCGGCTGAGCGGCTGGTGATTGTCAATCGAGATATTACGCAGCGAAAAGAGACGCTGGAAGCGCTCCGTTTGTCAGAAGCAAGTCTGCGTTCACTCGTCGAGGAGGCACCGTACGGAATTTACCGCGCAAGCGCCGACGGTCGGGCTATCGAAGTGAACCCGGCGCTGCTACGCATGCTGCACTACGGCGCACGAGAGGAACTTCTTCGGTTGAATCTCGCGACAGAAGTTTTTCGATACCCGGAGGACTTCCGGAGGCTCGGCGAATTGCTGGAAAGTGTAAACCATTTCCGCGACGTGGAATTCGACTGGGTAACGAGAGATGGATCTTATATCACCGTGCGCTGCGGCGGACGGCGACTAAAAGCGGAATCGGGATGTTCGGCCGGAGTCGAGGTATTCGCGGAAGACGTAACCGAGAAACGGATCATGGAACGGCAACTCCGCATGGCAGGAAAGATGGAGGCAATCGGGCGGTTGTCGGGAGGAATTGCTCACGATTTCAACAATCTGCTTGGCGTCATCATTGGTTACAGCCAGTTATTGCGGCGGAAACTGGGCCCGGCGCAGGCTTCGCTTTACGAATTCGCTGAGGAAATTCAAAAAGCCGGTGAACGTGCGGCGGCGCTCACCCGGCAGCTATTGGCGTTCAGCCGGCAACAAATTCTGAGTCCCACGATATTGGACTTGAATCACCTGGTGTCCGATATGCAAAAGATGTTGCCTCGGTTGATCGGAGAAGACATTCAAGTGCAAGTGGATCTGCAGTCCGATCTAGGCACGGTCAAGGCGGATCGCAGCCAAATCGAGCAAGTGATTATGAATCTTGCCGTCAATGCCAGAGATGCGATGCCGACCGGGGGCAGACTTTTAATTGAAACCGCGAACGCGGAATTCGATGAAGCGTACACCAGGAATCACGATGGCGCAAAAATAGGCCTCTACGTAATGCTTTCGGTGACGGACGCAGGAATCGGCATGACGCCGGAGATCGTAGCCCAAATTTTTGAACCCTTTTTCACGACCAAAGAATTAGGTAAGGGTACCGGGTTGGGTCTCGCCACAGTGTACGGCGTCGTCAAGCAAAGCGGAGGCTACATCTGGGTAGACAGTACACCGGGCCAGGGTTCGTCGTTCAAGGTTTTTTTACCGCGGACCAACGAGCTTGTCGAACCAGCGGTGTCGGAGCCAGTTAGCGTCCCCCAAGTCGCGCATCGTGAAACGATTCTTGTTGTTGAGGATGCGGAGCCGCTTCGGAAGTTGGCCCAGTCGATCCTCGAACAGCATGGATATAGGACTCTCACGGCTGAAGACGGAGAAGACGCGCTCGCACTGACAGCGGAGCAGCGAAAGCCGATTCACCTCCTGCTGACAGATGTAGTGATGCCGGGAATAAACGGACGTGTGCTGTCGGAACGGCTGCTGCCACGATACCCACACCTGAAAGTGCTTTACATGTCGGGTTATACGGATTCATTCATCGCAGGTCATGGCGTTCTCGAACATGGTATAGCGCTGTTGCACAAACCATTTACAGAAGAGGCACTGTTGGCGAAAGTGCGACAAGTGCTGGATGCACCTTCCCTTACGGTGGCGGAGCCACACTAAAGAGGCGGTCGGAATGGCAAAGTTGCTTATCGTTGATGATGACAAGGCGATGCGCTCGCTGATGAAAGCAAGTCTGGTCCACGCGCACGAGGTCATCGAAACAGGCGAACCCGAAGAGGCTTTGGCGCTGGCACTCGAGCACAAACCGGACGCCATTCTGCTGGACCTCCGGATGCCGAAATATTCAGGATTTGAACTGTGTCAGACGTTTAGCTCGTTCAGTTCGACCCAACTGATCCCGGTGGTGATCGTGAGTGGAGAGGGAGGAGCGAATACAAAACAATTTTGTGCGGAGCTAGGCGCTGTCGGTTATTTCGAAAAGCCGGTCAACTTCGATGAGCTGCTGGCGTTTCTCAGTGAAGTCTTGGATCGCAGACGCGTGGAGCGTCGCAGTGAACTCCGTGTGCGATTGCGCGTGGGTCTGAGATTGCGGGGATCGGACCGGGGCGGCGAACGATTTGAGCTTATGACCTCGACTGAGAATTTGGGACGCACCAGTTTCTTTGTTCCAGTGGATCGTGAACTCGTCGTGGGAAGCGTGGTGGACGTTTCCCTCCGCAAGGACGGCCAGGAGGTTGGGCAGGGAAGAGTCGTTCGGAGGGACGAGAGTGAAATGCTTCAACCGCGATATGCGTTTCGCTTTGTAGGGACGACGGAGAATTGGCTGTTGGACTGAAGTGGCACCACCTCGCCTGCTGGAACCGAAACGTTGTGTGTCGTTTCTGACGATGGATACGGGGAAGGAGGGACGATGGGAAAGGAATTACTACACGAGCAGCTTTCTGACACGGATTGCGTTATCCGGGCGCTCGAAGCAACGAGAATTCAATTTTATGGTCCCCTGCGGACGCCGGCCGGTCATTTCATTTTTTATCTGCGCGGACAGATTTATCTGGAATCGGAGCTGGTTCACCTGTTGAAGGTAGGGAAGCTAGACAACAAAGGTTTGGCTGCCCTGAGCCGAGCTATTGCCGGGCAGGGCGTGGAATTTTAGAGAAATGAAACGGTCGAACGGAATCAGCGATGAGCAGGAAGAGCCTGTTGGGGTGTTTCATTATTGTAGCGGTATCCGCGATAGGTGGACTGATGGTCCATCGATCAGCCCTTGACGCTGCGGAGCACTTACAGCAAGTTTCGCAAACTAGAGATGCGCAGCGAGTGATTCGCGAGTGTACAGCAATTCTGGAACAGGTCGACCAGGCTAGCGAATCTGCCGCTCTGGGCGGAGACCGGGGCTATTTGTTGGTGTCGCGGGCAGCCTTCGAGAGCCTTCGAGAAAAAGTGCTGTCCTTAAGTGCTGCGGCGGCGGATGAACCGCTGTTGGCGGGGGACCTCATGCAGCTACGGTATCAGATGGAGCGGAGAAGGTCGGCAGCGAACGAGGAAGCCGAATCCGGTTTAGGCGGACGAGGACCTCGAGCAAAGAAGCCAGTAATGCGCACGGACTCGCAGGAATTGAGAAACACGATCGGCAAGCTTGACGCTGCTGAGACTGCGTCACTGCGCGTGAATACAGAGCTTTACAACGCCGACAGCAGAAAGACGGCTGCGCTTTTTGTGGCGTTGCTGGTCGCGCAGTGCGGTGGATCTATCCTCCTGTTTGTGGCTTCCAACCGTGCGGCGCAATCCCGGTCGGAACTTGGCTTTGAACTCCTGCAGGGCAATGTTCGACTCTTCGCGATTCTGGGAACGATAAACGAAGGCATTTTTCAGCTCGACCGCGAAGGTCGATTGGTATATCTGAATCCGGCGGGCGAGCGCATCCTGGGCTACGCGTTAAGCGAAGTGCAGAGGAGGCCGTTCTTCGATCTCGTCCGCGCGGAGACGCTTGCGGAAGGTTCGGACGTCAACTCCATACTAGCGGAGTCAATCCGCACCGGTGAGTCAATCCACCAGGCGCGCGATCAATTTCGGCGAAAAGATGACTTGCTCGTCGCGGTCGAATACGCGTGCCAGCCGCTGGTCGTAGCGGGCGGGGCGGTTGGTGCGCTTCTGTGCGTTCGGGACATTACGGAGCGGAAAAACATGGAAGATACGCTTCGAGAAAGTGAGGAACGCTACCGCACGCTCGTGGAGAAGAGTGAAGGTCTGATCTGCAGTCACGATATGCGCGGCAACCTTTTGTCGATCAACAAGGCGGCGGCGACCGTGTTCGGGAAGAGTCCGGAAGAACTAATCGGAAGGAGTCTGCGGGAGGTGTTGGTGCCGGAGTTTCGACCGCAGTTCGAGAGTTACCTGCAGAAAATGGCGGAGTGGGGTATGCATCGCGGGCTGATGCGTGTTGTAGACCGTAACGGCGACGAGTTGATTTGGGCGTATTCCAACCGGATGGTCAAAGAGCCCGGTCAAGAGCCATACGTTCTCGGCCACGCCCAAGACATAACGGCGCAAATTCACGCGGAACGTGAGTTGCAAGTTTCGCTCGAAGACGAGCGGAACCTTTCGCGCGTTGACTTCCTTACCGGAATTGGGAACCGGCGAGCTTACTACGAAGCGGTCGAGCGGGAAGCGAACCGGTCCAGGCGCTACAGGCGCCCGTTTACGCTGGTCTACCTGGATGTCGACAACTTCAAAACGATTAATGACGACCGTGGCCACGAAGAAGGCGACCGTTTGCTCCGGACCGTTGCGGCGAAGTTGAAGAAAGTGACCCGCGAAACCGACACTGTGGCGCGGCTCGGCGGAGACGAGTTTGCGATCTTGCTATGTGAAAGCGATGTCGAAGCAGCCGGCCTCGCGGCGAAGAACATCGAAGGAAGCCTGATGAAGGTGATGCAGCAGCATGGATGGGACGTGTCCTTCAGTATCGGCGCCCGCACATTTCGAGAGCCCAGCGATTCGGTAGATCACATGGTCAAACTTGCGGACGAGTTGATGTACGAAGTGAAGAAGAATGGCAAGAATGCGGTCGCCAGTCGCGTGTCCTAGCGGATGAGGGATCGATGGACGAAGTGACGAATTTAAACAGGACAGCCGCGGCAACCGGTCGCGGGCAGGGATTTCGGTTGGTGAAGGAAGTCGGCGGAGCAGCGCGCGACGGAAACATCGCACTGACGAGGAATGCTCGTGTGCTGATCGTGGACGACGATGTGGCGCTTTGCAGGATGCTTCAGGCGCTGTTGTCTGAAGCGGAGGTGAATTCTGAGGCGTTGCTAGATCCGATTGTGGCGCTGGAGCGGATCCGGAGCGAAGAGTTCGACCTCATAGTATCTGACCTAAACATGCCGGGACTGTCGGGCATGGAATTGCTGCGCGAAGTGCGAAGCGCCCGTCCGCGATGTGGCTTCGTGATAATGACTGGAACGGAGGACCTGCAGGTTGCGGTGCAGGCAATGCGATTAGGTGCGGACGACTATTTAGTCAAA
>Ga0070734_10002263_pt1 | contig 24057 bp, 18 predicted proteins | sample Coa_R1_8_FD_66444 | JGI IMG/M metagenome (GOLD analysis project Ga0070734, IMG submission 66444) | Surface soil microbial communities from Centralia Pennsylvania, which are recovering from an underground coalmine fire - Coalmine... | ecosystem: Environmental > Terrestrial > Soil > Unclassified ...
GCATGGGCAATGACGGCTATGCGCTGAGCTTCCCGTGCCAAGCTCTCCGATATTTGAGCGGGTGTAATTTCCTTGGTGCCTACGCCTAGGTATTTACCGTGGTAGTCAAATTCTCGATCAGCATCCACCACAATTTCAGTGCAGGGCAATCCCATTGGGCCGTTATCATCCTCAGTTACGCCTACGGTTATTTCGCGCCCCTTAATCACCTTTTCCACTAAGAACGACGCGAAGGAGCAATTCGCTACTTGTGGCAGGATTTCATTGATTTCGGCAAGCGAACGTATAAAGAAACAGCCGAGGCTAGAGCCACCGCAAACGGGCTTGATGATGCATTCACCATGCTCAATAAAGAAATCACTAAGGATGCTTTTAATATTGTTGGGGTCTTTGGTTTCAATCACCACGTGGGGCGCCATTTTTACTTGATATCTCAGGAGGCATTCCTTGGTGGCAACCTTATTAAACGCAATGCGGGATGCTTTGGCGTTAGAGCCTGTGAATGGACGTTTGGCTTCTTCAAGCATCGCCTGTAAATCGCCATTTTCCCCTGATCCGCCATGCACAGCAAGAAGAAAGACTTGGCCATCGCTCATTTTAGATGAAATAGCGCTAAGAATATTGGGGAATAATTCACTATTTGTTCTTGGTATAAATTCGCTAGTAAACGGATCGTTATGAGACGATAAGTCGTCATAAGTAATATCAAAAATGGGGCCATCTTTGTGCCAAAACCATAGCTTGCCGCAGCCAATGGCTTGTGCCATGGCCGTGGCTGATGCGACTGACACTAGCCTTTCATCAGATTCGCCTCCAAATAGTAAAATGATATTTTGCTTCATGGTCTAGCACTTCCTTATCTAATCTATTAATCTACGAGACTGTTCGCTCAACTACGTCATCCCGCAGCGTAGTCCGCGGGATCCAGGAAGCGGCACTTCGATGGACCCCGCGGACTCCGCCGCGGGGTGACAATAATGTAGCGCAGCAGGATGAGTGACACAGTTCAATGAACAGCCTTCTATCTTTACTAACATTAATATATCTTAATTCAGGGTTGAGCAATGGCAGGGATTTCTAACATTTTGGTGCGGGGCGCCCGTGTTCACAACTTAAAAAACATTGAGGTCAGCCTCCCGCGCAATCAGCTCATCGTTATTACCGGTCTATCTGGTTCGGGCAAGAGCTCTTTGGCCTTTGATACCATTTATGCCGAAGGGCAGCGCCGCTATGTGGAATCGCTGTCTAGCTATGCACGCCAATTTCTGCAACTGCAGGACAAGCCCGATGTGGATCTGATCGAGGGTTTATCGCCGGCCATCAGTATTGAGCAAAAGACCACCAGTAAAAATCCGCGATCGACGGTGGCCACCATCACAGAGATCTACGATTATCTAAGGTTGTTATTTGCACGTGTTGGCACGCCCTATTGTTATCAATGTAACAAGCCGATTTCACAGAAATCAGCGAGCGCCATCACTGATGAAATCATGGGCATGGGAGCGGGTTCACGTTTAAGCATCCTTTCACCTATAATCCGGGCCAAGAAGGGAGAACACAAAGCCGAGCTTAGCAAATTACAAAAAGAAGGCTTTGTACGAGTGCGGGTGGATGGCACTTTACGCTATCTCGAAGAAGACATCGAACTCAATCCGAAAACCAAGCACTCCATTGATTTGGTCATCGACCGCATTGTCTTGGATGACAATGAAAGGCTTAGACTTGCTGATGCGGTGGAGCTCGCGTTAAAGAAATCAGGAGGGCTGATTACCGTTCTTATGCATGATGGCGATTCAACCACTGAACAGTTGTTTAGCGAGCATTTTGGTTGCATTAATTGTGGTATTTCGTTTCCCGAAATTGAGCCCCGCATGTTTTCCTTTAATGCACCACAAGGAGCGTGTCAAAGCTGCAATGGGCTTGGCAATTTTTTGCACTTTACCGAAGATAAGATCATTAAAAACCCTAACCTTTCTCTGAACGAGGGTGCCATATCGCCCTATGCTGCTAATCTTAAGGGCTATTATTACGCTCAGATTTTATCGGTGGCTAAAGCTTATGACGCCAATGCCGATGTTCCGTGGAAGAAACTGCCAAAGGCGGCCAGGGAGGCTATTTTACATGGCTCCGATGGGCGGATTAATTTCGTGTTCAAGGCTGAGGCCAGCAAGCGGGTGCATCGATTTTCGCGCGTATATGAAGGTCTGATCAACCAACTGCAAAGACGATACCTTGAGACCGATAACGACACCATTCGCGAAGAGCTCGAAAATTATATGAGCCGCGATCTTTGCCCCGCCTGCCTTGGCGCTCGTCTTAACCAAGAAGCTCGTTCGGTCAAGATCGACGGTTTGGCTATCCATCAAGTAACCGATCTAGCCATCAAAGAAAGCGTTTTGTTTTTTCGCGATTTGCATGTCGCGGACAGGCATAAGAAAATTGCCGAGCCCATATTAAAAGAAGTAAGGGCACGCTTGAGCTTTTTGGAGGCAGTAGGGCTCGATTATCTGACACTGAGTCGCGCGGCGAGAACTTTATCCGGTGGAGAGGCGCAGCGCATTAGACTTGCGACGCAGATAGGCTCAGCGCTGGTCGGCGTTCTCTACGTGCTCGATGAGCCCAGTATCGGGCTTCATCAACGTGACAATGAGAAACTACTAGCCACGCTGAAAAACTTACGCGATTTGGGCAACACGGTGTTGGTGGTGGAGCACGATGAGGACACCATCTTAGCCGCCGATTACGTGGTCGATATGGGTCCTGGGGCAGGGAGCCGCGGTGGAGAAGTGGTGGCATGCGGCACCCCAAAAGCGATTTTGAAGAACAAAAAATCACTGACCGGCCAATATCTTAGTCGAGCGCTTTCCATCGCGACCCCCAAAACGCGACGTATCGGATGCGGCCACTCCATATCCATCAAGAACGCTCGCGGTCACAACCTAACCGGCGTCGACCTCGTGGTGCCGTTAGGTGTGATGACGGCGGTGACTGGTGTATCTGGCTCGGGTAAAAGTTCTCTAATAATTGATACGTTGTATGCTGAATTGGCGCGCCATTTCTATGCCTCTGGTGTAGATATTTTACCGCATGATGGTATTAGTGGGCTCCAATTTATCGACAAAGTCATCGACATCGATCAATCACCCATCGGGCGTACACCGCGGAGCAATCCGGTAACCTATACCGGCATCTTTGACATGATACGAGATTTATTTGCGAGCCTACCAGATTCGCAAATGCGAGGGTTTTTGAGCGGTCGCTTTTCGTTCAACGTAAAAGGTGGCCGTTGTGAGGCATGCAAAGGTGGCGGTGTTGTTCGCATCGAGATGAATTTTCTTCCCGATGTCTATGTGACCTGCGATGAATGCAAAGGTAAGCGTTTTAACAAGGAAACCCTGAGCGTCACCTATAAGGACAAATCCATTGCCGATGTGCTGGAAATGACAGTGGATGATGCTTTATCGTTCTTCGCGGCTCATCCGCAGCTTAAGCGCAAGCTTGAGACATTGAGCCGCGTGGGGCTTGGCTATATTCACTTGGGTCAGCAAGCCACCACGCTTTCCGGTGGCGAAGCTCAGCGGATAAAATTAAGCAAAGAACTTAGTAAGCGTGCCACCGGCAAGACATTGTATATACTTGATGAGCCTACCACAGGGCTGCATTTTCACGACGTCAGCCAGCTTTTGGCGGTGCTTCATGAGCTGGTGGACCAAGGAAATACCGTGTTAGTAATCGAACACAATTTAGATGTCATAAAATCCGCTGACCACGTGATCGATCTGGGCCCAGAAGGCGGTAGTAATGGCGGACGCATTGTCGCCCTCGGAACCCCCGAAGATATCGCCCACAACAAGCACAGCCACACCGGCCGCTTCCTAAACGCTCTCTTTAAAAAGGAGCGTATAGCTTAAGTCGCCTCGCGGGTTGACATGCGGGGCTACTTACCCGGCGCTGCGGCCGGGGTTGGCGTACATGGTTGGCATGCGGCCCACATTAGTGGTAAGTACCACGCCATCACCGGTGGCAAGGGCTGCAATATTGCGATTGCGGCTCTTATAACGCAACAGTAGGAGCATGGAGCAGATAACGCCATAAATTATTGAGACAAAGCAGGTTGCTTCCGGGCGACAGTGGGTTGTAACCGTCATGAGATAGGTGGCGCCTACGCCCACAAATGAGGTGATGCCGCTGATGGGGTTAACAAAATGAGTATCGCCCATGGCAGTTAATAGACCATTTAGAATCCAGCTAAGACCGTCAAAGCCAAAATAGAGCCAGATCACGAGGCAGGCCAACGAAAGCTCGCTCGATGACAAGATTTCAACATGAAAGCCCGTAAGCAATAAATTGGGAAATAGTAATAGCGGGATCGACAGCAAGCACAAAATAGGAATCAGCAATCTAATGGCTTTGTGAAATAGTTTCGACATATCAGCAGACCGTCCCGAGCCGATCAGATTAGCCGATAATGACAGCACGCTCTTTTGCAAGCCTTCGGTAGCAAAGCCCAAAAGATTGTAGACGCTATCGATGATGGTATACATCAAAAGGTGCTTTTGACCAGCAGTCGCTAGCAGCGTCACCACAATACCCCAGGCCGTATAATTGAGCATGATCCCCACTGATTGGGGTAAGCCCAGTTTCATGCACTCTGCCAACATTCGTGGGCGCAATTGCCAATTGAGCGATCCAAAGCGTAGGCGATTTTCCTTTCTGATTACCACCGAAGCCAAGATAAGTATGTGGACCACGTGAGAAATAGCACTTGCTAGGACGGCCCCGCGAACACCCAGGCCCACAAAGAGACCGTCAATACCGAATACTAGCGGAAACTCAACGAGCAGTTTCACACAGCTTGCGATTACCACCGCAAAGAGGGCAAAGCCAAATCGTTTGGTGCCGATAAAGAAAGAAGTTAAGGCTGCCACCATGACAGGGAGAACGCCAAAGCCCATTTGCCAGCTAAAATAGGTGGCGGCGGTTTCACCGGAAAATAGATGGGGTGTAAGCACATGAGCAATCACCATAAATCCTGCCGCGACAGCAAGACAAAACCACATCATCTGCCAGAGAATTTCGCCGATTTTCTGGGTGCGTCCCGCCCCATAGCATTGCCCAATGAAAACATCGCCAATGCCAACAATAGCAATGGCGCCAAAGATGAAGATGTTACACACAGCAGAAGCAGTGACGGCCGCGTTTAACGAATCCATTGAATAGTTTGCGAGGATGATTCGGTCTAAAAAGAGCATGAGATTGACCGAAACCAGCGACATCATGTTTTGGACAGAGAGTTTGAGCAACGAGCTCATTGATCCCTCAAGCGGTACTTTTTCCACAATTCCCCACTGCAATATGGTAAATTTTGCGCCAATCAACATGACAAAATGTCATTTGGCAATACCTCCTCCTATTTATCATCTTTGTATTTTTGCCATGGCCAAATTGTGACCTTTTTTATGAAAACAGTCTGGAAATGGGCGGTAAGGCCCATGGCAGCTCATCGATGTCTGTTTGACGATTTTTGATTCTGATCTCGCCAAGGTGAGGGCGAGCTAGATAATTGACTAGAGGTAAAAATAACCGGTGGTAAAAATGTTTAGAGCGCTAATCTATCTAATTTTTCTAGTAATCACTTCTTGTACATCAATTAAGCCAGTAACCAGAGCATCCGATGGTGTTAACTCATCGGCTGCCGCCAAGAACATCATTTTCTTTATAGTTGATGGCATGGGGCCCGAATATATTAAGGCCGCTCGCATCTTTAACCAAAGCAAACCATTTAATTATGAAAGCTTTACCTGCAAAACCATGGTTAGCACCTGCTCGCAAGGAGGAGTGGATGAGTTTGGCCGCTGTAACGAGCAGTCATTGGAAGTGACTGATAGCGCAGCCGCAGCTACGGCCATGGCTACCGGCACCAAGGTAAAAAATGCCGTAATTAGTCAAGACATTTCCGGTGATGGCCGCGACTTAAAGACCATATTGGAAATCCTCAAGCAGGAAGGAAAGAGCACCGGCATAGTAGCCACCAAATTATTCACTGATGCGACGCCCGCCGCTTTTGTTAGCCATGCCCACGACCGCGATCTAACCGAAGAAATTCTCCATGATATTTTTATCGAGTCCAAGCCCAATGTGGTATTTGGCGCAGATACCGAACTTCACCGGCTATACGCAAAAAAATCAAAAGATCCCTATCGACGGGTGTATACCGCAGCTGATCTGAGAAGCTTAAGCAAAGAGATGTTAACGGCTGCGAGCTGTCGGCCAGGGAGCTGCCCATACGTGTATGGGGGCTTTGGTCTTCACCAGTTGGTGCCCGAGGTCTATCAAGAACAAGCTGGCTTGCCCTTGGAGATCACCAGCGCACTTCAGTTTGTGCGCTTGGGAGTGCCTCATTTGTCGGAGATGACGGAAGCCGCCCTAAACATTCTGAGCAAAAATGACCGCGGCTTTTTTTTGATGGTGGAAAGCTCCATGCCCGACATCATTGGCCATCATCATTTCAATATCGATGCCACAGCAAAGGCGCCCAAGGCCATCGAAATGTTAGTGCGCGAAATGCTTGAAGTAAATCAAACGGTAAAAGTCATTGAGGCGTTTTTGGCACACCACCCTGATACCTTGGTGGTGCTCACCGCGGATCATGAAACCGGCGGGTTAGTGGTGTTGGAAAATGAAACCGATTGCCTGGGCCAAGATCGTTGTGTGCCAAAGGTGCGCTGGACCAGTGAGCGCTACGATGATGCCAAAGACTCTCTTGCCCAACACACCAGCGTCGATGTGCCATTATTTGCAACCGGTGCTGGCGCCGACCGGTTTTGCCGCGAACGCATCGATAATACCGACATCCCCAAACTTGCACTGTTAAGATAAGCGATCCGAGCCGAATAATCCTTGGGCGCCCGAGGTTCTCCTAGGAAGAGCTAAAAACGCTTTTACAGGAGTTTATATGAAGAAATCGGTACTGCCTTTAATATTTGGGGCGCTTTCATCCTTTAGTCTTATGGCGGGCGAGGCTGAGACAACCGGTAAGTCGACGGTTTACCACGACGCTGAATTTGTCACCGTTGCCCTGCATGTTAAGTCGGAGTGTTATAAGAAACCAAGCCAAGCGAAAGATGCCAACAATGCAGCAGCCGCTAAGATCGTAGAGATTCTAAAGGCTTATAACACCACTAGCGCCGAAAATAAAATCTATACCAATGGTGGCTTCACCACTAGCTTCTCGAAATCGGTCATGCGCAATAACCAACATGAGACCATTTGCCAAGATACCTATCAACAAACCACCACCATAACGTTTAAGACCAAAGACATTCCAGGGTTTTCTAACCTTTTTGCTGATATGCAAGAAAAGGTGTTGGGTACCTATACAGTATCGAGCGCGGACGAGGGCGAAAGCACGACCGCCGAACAAGCCACCACCTTTGTAAATATTGGCATCCCTCATGCCGATGTGTGCGACACCGTCAAAAATGAAATGGTCAATAAAGCTGCCGACGAAGCTGCTGCCAACGCCCAAGAACTATTTTGGACCTATGCCAAACGCTGCGGTATCAAAGGCCCAGTTGAAATTTCGCGCATCAATCCACCAGCCGAGAACCAAAACTATGGCTATCGCACGGCCAAGGCATCGATGCTAAGTGTAGAAATGGTAGGTTCTATCCGCCCAGTGGTAGAAACCAATTTCGAGCCCATCAGCGTCGAAGGCCAAGTAACTCTCAAATTCAAATATCCGCAAACTTTCATCGACTTTAGCCAGTGTAAGCAATAAACATTTGTCATCCCGCGGCGGAGTCCGCGGGATCCAGCAAAGTGCCGGTACGTGAATCCCGCGGACTACGCCGCTGGATGACACAATGCTGAGCACCCTATCGTTGACAATCATAGATGGCGCCCAGATCGAGCGCTTGAGCTATTTCATTGAGGGCGCATTTGGCGCGATCTAAAAACTGACGATCGAAAAAGTGGTCCAAGGTCAACTCTTCTACGTAATATTGGTCGATTATCTTTGACAGGCGATCAAAGAGCTCATCGGAAAACAGCACGCTTTGCTTGATGGCTAAGAGCTCCTTTTGCGACAGCGGCACGCGCAAGCGCAGGCAGGCAGGGCCTCCGCCATTAGCCATGCTCTCCGATAGATCGAAATAGCAGACTTCATCGATGGGATTTGCGCCTGCGATAATGGCGTTGATGGCGGCATTAGCGTTGGCGTTGGTTTCGCAATCGATGGGTGCAAACATAAGCATGGTACCCGACTTTTTGGTCAAGAGCTGCGAATTGAAAAGATAGGAACTGACGGCGTCTTCGATGGGTAAGTCTTGATTGCTAATTTCGAGCACGATGGGCGTCTGTTGATAGATTTCCTGATAACGCTGTCTAATCTCGTGAAGCACTTCATCTTGGCGCGAAAAAGCCCATTCATGACACAAGACGACGTTTTCGTTCATGACACAGACTACATCGTTATGAAACGCGCCCTTATCAATGGCTAAGGGATTTTGCCTAACATTTAGTACATAGCCATGGTCGAGCTGATGCCGAAGCGATAGTGCCACATTAGCCATGAGCGATTGTCGGCAGGGAAATCGGGTGGTTTCTTGCGATGCCATGGTTGATTCCTTGCCATAGACAAAGATTTGCAGCCCCCTATCGGGATGACTGGGGCACAGGCGATTGTGGTTGGCAGCCCCTTCATCGCTCAAAATGTCGTGGGCAAGCAGCGCTTTATGCACCATAAAATGCCGTTGGTCGGCAAAGATCAAACCAAATATTTTGTGATTAAACTCATGCTCGATGCTTCGATGAAACATCGAGATCAAATTGGCCGGGCTAATATGGGTCTTTTGATCCAAGGAATCGACACTGGAGCTCACTGTTGCTGCATTGGCCGCCCACATTGACGATGATGAACAAAGGCCGGTAAAAATCTTGGGCATAACGCTGTGGGCATGCCGCAAAATCACTTGGTCTTGGCCAGCAAATCCCAAATTGTGAAAGCCCCTGATATAGGGCCGCTCATGGGGCGGTAAAATCCCCTGAATAAAGCCGCGCTGATAAAGAAATTGCATTTTTTTAAGGCCTTGCAGGGCCGCTTTTTTGGGGTTGGAAAAGCTCTTCTTGTTTTTGGTTGAGGCGAGGTTACCAAATGATAAGCCGCCAAAATGGTGAGTGGGGCCCACCAGGCAATCGAAGTTAACTTCCACAACCGTTTCATTCATACGAAAAACCTTTCTATCGCGCTTGCATAGGCAACTCTATGCTATAGCCTCCGAATAGATATTATAACAAGTCTATTTGATTCGACCGATGTAGTATAGTTATTGAGGTGCGGTGCGCTCTTGGGGATTATGTTGTGAAAATTGCGAGCATTATTTTATGCGCTGGCGTTGGCAGCCGATTAAAGAGTTCGAAAAATAAAATCCTGCATGAATTATGTGGTCGCCCATTGGGCTATTGGCCCATCAAGAACGCCAAGTCTGTAACCAATTTACCGCCCATTATTGTTATCAGTCATCAAGCGGCGGCGGTGGAAGAAGAGCTTGCCAAATATTTCCATGATGAAGTGAGTTTTGCCTATCAACAAGCGCCTAATGGAACGGCTGATGCAGTGAAGGCGGCTCTGCCGCATTTGGATTCATCCTGCCAAAGTGTGTTAGTGGTGTGCGGTGACACTCCGCTGCTCAAAACAGAATCTTTGGCCAAATTGGTCATGATTCAGCAAAACAGCCATGTGCCCATAGCTTTAATGACTGCCCATACCAACGATCCCACTGGTTACGGCAGGATCATACGCAATAACGCGCAGCAAATTAGCGGCATTGTTGAAGACCACGAAGCGTCTCCCTTGGAGCGTGAAATATCGGAAGTTAACCCCGGTGTTTACGTTTTTGATGTGGAGTTTTTGCGCGAGCATATTGGTAAAATAAAACCCAGCAAACAGAAGAACGAATTTCACTTAACCGATGTCATAGAATTATACATCAGAAGTGGCGCTTCTTATGGCCCGGTGGGCAGTGTCGACATATCCGCTGAAGAAATGCACGGCATTAATGATCGTAGACAGCTTGCCTATGCGCAGAAGATTCTTAATCGACGCTTGCTCGATCGCTGGATGGTGGACGGCGTTACCTTTATCGACCCTGATCAAACCTATATAGAAGAAGGCGTTCAGCTGGCCAAAGACGTGATTATTTATCCTGGCGTACATCTCAAGGGCAAAACCTATGTCTCCGAAGGGGTCATCATTGAAAACGGCGCCATCATTAAAGATAGTGTCATTGAGCAAGGTGCCCATGTTTTACCCTATACCTGGTGCGACCAGGCTTATATCGGAGAGCGCGCGCAAGTCGGCCCATTTGCCAGACTTCGTCCAGATGCCAGGCTCGATTGCGACGTAAGGGTAGGTAATTTCGTCGAAATTAAACGCAGCCGGCTTAAGCAAGGAGCCAAGGCAGGACATCTAGCCTATATCGGAGATGCCGAGCTTGGCGCTCGTTGTAATATCGGTGCGGGTGCTATTACCTGTAATTTCGACGGCAGCAGCAAACATCGAACCGTGATCGGGGAAGAAGCCTTCATCGGGTCAAATGTCACAATGATCGCGCCCTTAGCTATCGGCGATCGCGCATATGTGGCCGGTGGCTCCACGATTAACGGCGAAGTCCCCAAGGATACCTTGGCCATCGGACGCGCTCACCAAATCAATAAAGAGCGCAAGTCAAAATCGAGCACCGCCAAAGCCCGAGCAACCGCGTCTGCAGGTTAACGAAATCTGTCATCCCGCGGACTTTGCCGCGTGGTGACGTAGTACTGTGGCCGGTTATCAGATGCTGTTGGGTAGGCGAATCAGATAGGGCTTGGGGTTGATTCTTTTGCCGTTCTTGCTCATTTCAAAGTGAAGATGGGAGCCCTGGCATCTTAGGCCTGTGTTGCCCACGCGACCGATTTCTTTTCCGCCTTTCACTAGCGAGCCCTTTCGTACGGCGATGCTGCTCAAATGTCCATAAACAGTATGGGACCCATCCTTATGCGATAGCCTTACGTAGTTACCCAATTCGCTATTTCTGCCAGCAATTTCCACCATGCCATCGGCTGCCGCATACACCGGTGTACCGATGGGAGCTCTAATATCGAGGCCGTGATGGAATTTTCCTCGGTGGGTGAAAGGATCCTGTCGCATACCAAAACCGCTCGAAATCTGTCCGTGGACTACCGGCATCACGCTTGGCGTGTTGTCTAGGACGTCCTTCATTGAGATGGCTTTGCCTAGCAGACTGGCCGTATCAAACCACAAGGTTTCCTGCGAAGAAGATAGCTTAAATATGGTTTCATTGGCATTATTTAGGGTGTTTTCAACGTCGACAAAGCCATCAACAGACGTATGATGTGCTTTAATTTGGGTTACCGGCGCCAGGCTAACTGGGTAGCTTTGATCGATGCCTTTCATCACCTTAATTATTTCTCGTTGGAATAGACGAACGTCGGTAGCCGAGTTTCTAAGGTCGGCCAATTGGGTGTCGATTTCAACGAGGTTTTTCCTTAGATCGGCATTCTCGCTAGATAGGGTGGAAAGCGTATGGCTTTTTTGAGCGATAAGGGCGAACTGCCAGAGCACAACGCTGGCCAGTGAAATGATTAGCACCAAGCAAACCTTGATCGGGGTAAAAACTCGGAAGCTAAGATCTATTTTTCGCACGTTCATTAATTAGCCTTCATACTCTCTTTTACGTTTATTTTTTCATTGCCAATCGAGTTTAGCAACCTCCGTAAATTTTAGCGAGCCTAGGGAACCAATTCCACCAATACCACCGTGATATTGTCTTCGCCGCCGCGACGGTTGGCCTCTAGGATTAGTTGTCGTACTGCCCGTTTCGCTTCAAATCTTCTTAAAAGCTTCAAAATATCAGCATCTAATACCATGTTATTCAGGCCATCAGTGCAAAGTAGAAATATATCATTTGGCTCTGCTGGTAGAGAGAAATAGTCAGCACATACTTTTTCCTTATGTCCAATGGCTCTGGTAATGATGTTTTTTAGTGAGCTCATACTAGCTTCTTCCGCGGTCATGATGCCCGCTTGGACTTGTTCATTGACCAAGGAGTGATCGCAGGTCAACTGGTGCAATTTGTCCTCTCGCAAGCAATAGATGCGGCTATCCCCAATGTGAGCAATATAGGCCCGGCCATCTCGCATGGCGAGCGCACTGAGGGTGGTTCCCATGCCCTTTAACGCAGCATTCTTTACGCTTTGAAAATGGACTTCTTTAGCCGCTTCTTCTAAAGCCATCCTTAAAGCGGTGTCAACTGCGATATTTTCGGCTCGCTTGCTCTCGTATGTTGCTAAGGCCACCTTTATGGCAATGCTTGACGCTCGATCGCCCCCTTTATGACCACCCATGCCATCGGCAACCATAAAGAGACCAAGTTCCTCATCGACAAAATAGGAATCCTCGTTATTGGCACGCTTACGGCCGATATCGCTTTCTGCCCATGATTTTAGGCTGACCAATTCATACTCCATAGAACGTATTCATTCTAAAAAACGTATTAGTTAAATCCTTAATTCGCAAGTGACACTAACACCAGGGGATCTCCCTCTCCCCCTGGGAGAGGGATTAAGGGTGAGGGTGATCATGACAGCAGGGACCAGCAGCGACAACTTTTTAATCGAATCAACTGAAGAGCGAGCGCGGATCAAGGCGTCACTTACCGCGCAAGAGAAAGTTAAACTCTATAAGGGAATGCTGCTTACCCGGGCGGTTGACAATGCACTAAAGCAATTATTTTTGTCCGGGGACATTACCTACTTTTCGAAGCCATTTCAGGGTAAGGGTTTTCGTTCGCTTGGGCAAGAAGCCATCTATGGGGCAAGTTTACGGCTTAAGACGGGCAGTGGTTATATTGACAACGGTGTTTATGTCGGGGATTTTGCAGCGCCACTCATCCGTGATCTGGGCGTGTTTTTATCCATGAGTGGCGATGACGTTGCCACCGCCATCAATGCTCAGGCCGGAAAATCGGGTCCACCTTGCGAGGGGCGGGACTTTCACTTAGGGGACTTTAGCCAAGGCCTCCTTATGGCCGCAGCACCGCTGGCCATTGCCACCTGCACACTTATTGGACTGGCCCTCTCATTTAAAAGAAAACAGGAATCGCGCGTTTGTATGAGCTTCATTGGTGATGGCGGTACGTCTTTAGGGGAGTGGCATGAGGCGATCAATTTTGCCGCTGTTCATCAGCTGCCGATGATATTCTGTGTGGAAAACAATCAAATTGCGCTGTCCACACCTCTTGGTCAACAATCACGCGCGCGGCTGTTCGCCGATAAAGCCCTCGGTTATGGCATCAAAGCTCTTACCATCAACGGTAATGATATCGAAGAAGTGGCGAGCGCTTTTAAAATTGCTGCCGATAGAGCGCGCTTTGGTTCTGGCCCCGTGCTATTAGAACTTGAAACCATGCGCATGTGTGGCCATGCCCATCATGACGATATGCTTTATCTCGGTAAAGATCCGCTTTTATCATTTGCCATCGAGCCGCTCAAGGACAAGGGTTATGCCCATCAGGAGCAATTTGAAAAATGGCGACAGCTCGACCCTATCAAGTTATACGAAGACAAGCTCATTGACCAAGGCACGCTTTGCCAAACCAAGGCCCATGACCTTAAAGAGGAAGCCAAGGCAAAAGTGCAAGATGCCATAGCTACGATAAAGGCACGGCCATGGCCACGCTTGATGGCGAAAGACGCTGAGTTGGTTTTTAAACAACCGCTCAAGTTTATGAGCAAACAGATAAGGAAAACGGAGTTTAACTTTTCCCAAGATGGAACCAATTATTTGCAGGCGATTTGCGAAGGCGTGCGTTTGTCTTTTGCCAAGCATAAGAATGCTTTGGTGCTTGGCGAGGATGTCGGCCCCCCCTATGGCAATTCCTTCATGATGTTTAAGCCGCTCATGAATGAATATGCCGATCGTTTCGTCAATGCGCCCATCAGTGAAAATGCTATTGTGGGCGCCTGCGTTGGGCTTGCGCTAGGCGGCATGCTGCCCATTGGCGAAATGCAATTTAATGACTTCATCGCCTGCGCCATGGATCAGCTGGCTAATAATGCGGCCAAAACTTTTTTTAGGCTCAATCGATCGGTGCCCATGGTGATGCGCATGCCTTACGGTGGGTTACGCAGTGCTGGTCCGTATCATTCACAGGATACCTCTTCCTGGTTCTATCGAACTCCCGGCTTAAAGATCATGGCGCCCAGCACACCGATCGATGCCATGCTGATGCTTAGAAGAGCGGTGGACGATCCCGATCCGGTGTTGTTTTACGAGCATATTGCCCTCTATCGAGATCCGAAGATCAAGCAGGATTTTAAGGCCATTCCTCACCATAACATCGATGGAGCAAGTTTAGTGCACGAAGGCGATCACCTATCCATCATCTCCTATGGCGCCTATGTCCATGTGGTTAGGTCCGTGGCCGAACAGTTGTCATTAGCTCATGGGATTACGGCCGACGTGTTGGATCTTAGATATTTAACGCCAATTGATTTTGACACCATTTATGAAAGCATCAAGAAAACAGGTCGCGTGCTATTGGTATCAGAGGACACCAGGGTCGGAAGCATTTTACAGTCCATTGCCTGTGAAATTGGCCAAGAGCTTTTTAGCTATTTGGATGCTCCGGTCACCGTTTTAGGCTCCCGCAATATTCCGGTGCCTTACGCTCCATCGCTTGAACGCGATTTTCTCCCCACTGAGCCAGAGATTATCGATGCTGCGATTAAGTTAATCAATTTTTAGGGAATTTATGTTGGCACAAGATGTTAGAAATCAGCCCATGAGCGAGAGAGTAGCTGCTCTGCGTGGGCGCTCAGACAAGACCAAGCTCTTGGTGCATGAGATCTATGCATCCGTGCAAGGTGAGAGTTCCCATATGGGTAAGCCATGCGTCTTCGTGCGCACCACCGGCTGCCATTTGCGCTGTTTTTATTGCGATACCGAACATGCCTTCTTTAACGGCAGCGAAATGAGCGTCGAGCATGTTCTCTTCGAAACACAGAAGTTTGGCATCAATTTGGTGGAAGTTACTGGAGGTGAGCCCCTTTTGCAGCCGCCCACATTTGTTTTGCTTGACCAGTTAGTGATGCAGGGATTCACCGTGCTGCTCGAAACTTCAGGGGCGGTATCGATCAGCAAAGTCAACCAAGCCGTAAACATTATCTTGGACGTAAAGACGCCTTCTTCATTAGAGCACCAGAGAAATGTGTGGAGCAACCTCGAAATCCTATGGCCGGGTTGCGAGGTAAAGTTTGTGATTGGGTCTTCGGCGGACTATCTCTATGCCAAAGAAATTTGCCAGAGCTTCGATCTTTATCGACGATGCCACGTCTTATTTTCTCCGGTGGTGGCCATGATCGATCCTAAATCGGTGGTTGAATGGATCTTGCGCGATCGACTACCGGTACGCTTTCAATTACAGCTACATCGCGTGCTCTATGGTGAAACTCCTGGCAAATGAGCCTATCGACCATCTCTAGGCTCGGTTGACTTTTTTTGGTAGGGCTCACAAATTTGGCGTATCGCTGTGCCAAAGCTCTAGGCCGGAGATTTAATTGCAATTTTCAGCCGGCCGATCGCTGCAGGCGCAGCGATATGCCAAATTTGTGAGCCCTACCAAAAAAAGTCGACAGAACCTAAGTGATGAGGACTTCACTTGTCAAAAGCCTACTAAAAAAGTAATAGCCAAAAGCCCTTTTTAATTGTCGGAGACGATCATGCTCAAAGAGCACTTGGTTAGCCTCGTCGTGAAGGCTTATTCTCGAGCAAGTGATGCGAAAGTACGAATAAGAGATACTATCAATAACGAGTTTGTTTATAACTATGTTCGCGCGCTAAGAAATGTCGCTCTTGATATTGTTGAAAGACAATGGCCCACAGCCTTGAGCCTAAGGCCTACTAACTATGCGAAAAAGGCCGACACAAAAGGCGTAGCCAAGACGACGCGGTCTCGCAAAATAAAGAAAGCCCAGTCCCAAGCAGACGTACTTTTGGAGAAAAAGGCGCGTAAGAGTTCGATTAGGCCAGCCAAAGAAATAGGCTCAGAACGCGCAGACATTATTCTAGAGCGGCTGAAGAGCGAAAATGCCAGAATGATATCGGCATCGGATGTGCTTCTAGGCAAAAAAACACTGGCTTGTTTGGTGTGGGCCTTGGGCCACGCAGAAAGAGCCCATCTTAACGGCGGCATTTCCGTGCATGATGTGAGTGCTTTGTTATATAGAGCCTGCCAAATTGAGCTATATCCAATAAATATTTCGCGCGTAGTTCATGGCAATAAAGCCCTCATAAGACAAGTTGGGCAGGAAAGGCGTACGAAAACCTATCTGTTGACCAAAGAGGGCCAGGCACTCTTTGATGCAAAAAATTTCTAAGCGCGACTAGTCACCCTATAAGGTATCAACATAATCTAAATCTGAGTATCGTTTATTGCTGAAGCTTCGAGATCTTTGCGAATTCATCGTCATGGCGAGCCCACGTAGTGGTCGTGGCCATCCAGAATTTAGGCACAAATTCGCGGGATGGCCGCGCTACGCTCGCCATGACGATGGATTGGGCGTCGTTTTCATATTGTGTGCCTTAAGCGATACTCAGGTTAATCTAAAGAACAGCATTTTTGGGGGCGTAAATGCGGAATGGTTATGGCTATATTGCGTGGTTAAAAGATAATCGCGCCATGGCAATTGAGGTTTTGCGAATATATTTGGGCCTGGCCCTACTGATTAAGGGCATTCAATTCATTGTTAACCCGGAGCTTGCAGCCGAATACGCGAACATGATTCGGTTTCCATTTTTCGAATTTTTATCCATGCATATCGTTGCCGTTGTGCACATTGCCGGCGGATTTTTATTGGCCATCGGTCTGATTACACGAATCGCGGCGTTAATCCAGATTCCCATTCTTTTTGGCGCAGTCTTTTTTGTTCATTTTCAGCAAGGCCTGTTCACTAAGTCGCAAGATCTGGAATATGTCATCTTAGTTCTCTTTTTATTGCTGGTGTTCTTTGTGTACGGAGGTGGCAGACTATCAGTGGACTATTACATCGTAAAGCGTAGCCCAAAGCTCCCTAGCTAATGCTTACAAACTGCGCGCGCTGCCTTCACATCTTTTCGCCATTGCTGCTAGATAGGATTCGACGTAGTCCACTAAATCTTCTTTAGATTTGGTGTTCTGTCTGCGCACTGCGAGATCGATACAATCACCCAGGCTTGGTCGTCCCTTTTGCCCGTCAAGCGACCAATATTTCTTGCGCCACATATGGCCAAACATGATCAAGAGCGCTTCCTTTTCATTGTGGCTTATCGACGACGACACAGCGACCATATTGCCCCCTTTGGCTCGTGTTCGTACAACCTACATACCGACAAGACTATTTATTCTAAAACCTAAATTGATATGTTATGGATGCGATATTGATTTCGCAAATTTCTTAACGCCGGGTAATGAGTGGCAGCACCAGTTGGACATATTGTTTGCGCTCTCGCATTGTTAAATAGCGGTACCGTCGATATCGCTGACCACAAGGCATTCTTGGTGGGCACGAGCTTTCCGGATATTCGTTATATTAGCGACATTCGTCGATCGACTACCCATCGAGTTTCAGAAGACGGTTTATTTCACGTTCTTCAAGCAGACACGCCGTTTGAGGCTGGCCGAAGGTTCCATGTTCTGGTCGATCGTGAGCGGGAAAAACATATGCTCGCCCATGATGCATATCGGTTTCTAAAGGATGGTCCGCAGAAGACTCAGATGCTTAAAATCATCGAAGACCACATCATGTTTGAGAAATTAAAAAACAAATTTGATGCCAGGGATGTTTTTAAGACCGTTTATAATGAAGAGCGCAGCTATTTGGTGACCGAGGAAGAATTAAACACATGGCATGCGCTGCTTGTTACCTACTTAGACCAATCATATTGGTTTAGCTGGAGTCGCTATTATCGATCGTTGCTAGCGTTTCAGGAAGCCTATGGTTTACCCACCAAGCTCTTCGCCAATTTTTGGCAAAGCTTAAGAACCTTAGGCTTTTTCATCTACGCGTATATTCAAGTTGAAATGCTCAGCCGCAATCAAGAACTAAGAGCGATAATTTTGGACTTTTACGAAAAACAGATCCATCGCATCATTGGACCCAACCATAACAAAGAAGAGGTAGAAACGGCGAACATTGAGCCTGTGCACAAAACCGTGTCGGTCTCATTTTTAAAGATGCCGTTTGACTAGAGTTACCATGCCGCGATCATCTTCGCGATGCTCTTCGACAAAGCCTAACTTCCTATATAATGACATGGCGGGCTTATTGATGAGTCTGGTGGCCAGGGTCGCATAAGTCGCGCCTTGCCGTTTTAGGTTGCTAAGCGCATGCTTCATCAGCATTTCGCCAAATCCTCGTCCTCGATAAGTCTTGTCGACTCCAAGCAACCAAATAAAGCCATGGTCGGGACTCTTTTTATAGTAGGCTACAAAGCCAGCCGTGGCTTCTTCGCTCTCCACTACAGCAATGTTTACCAGCCCCTTCTTTTCGGGTGCGTAGCTTGGAGCCCGCGAAAGAAGCATTCTCTCGGCCGAAAAATCTGGGTTCTCCGATATCCAATATAAGTTATCGTTTACTATTCTGACCAGGGGCCTAAAATCTTTATCTTGTTCATAAGGCCTTATGACAAGCGCTTGTTCGGTTTGGTCATTTTGCAGGTAAAAAACAGCGAAGACTGCAAGTGCTGCAAGGAGGCATAACAGGGCAATGTGGCGTTTCTTTACACGACTAAACATAATCTACCTTCCAAAAGACCAATTTCCCTCTCCCTCTGGGCGAGGGATTAAGGGTGAGGGGCAAGCGATCAAGTGGCTCAATAGCGTTTTCGTGACAGCCAGTCCACAGACGTCTTAAAAATAGCAAGTTACCCCGCGGCGGAGTCCGCGGGGTCCAGGTTCCGCCGCTGCGCTGGATCCCGCGGACTCCGCCGCGGGATGACTAGTGAATACTTAGGAGATATTACGTATGACTTTGCGCATATTGGTGCGCAGTTCATCCTTTCTGACACGTATAGTCTTAGGTGTGATTTCGACCCATTCATCGTCATCAATCCACTCAATGGCCGAATCTAAGTCAAATGGATAGATGCCAGAAAGTTTGGTGGACTCATCTTTGCCGGATGCTCGCATATTCGTGAGCTTCTTTTCCCGAGTTGGGTCGGCCGTAAGGTCATTGACCCGATTGTTCTCGCCAAAAACCATGCCCTCGTAAACCTTGGTGCCCGCGCCAATAAACAATTTGCCGCGATCTTGTAGATTAAACAAAGCGTATTCCGTAGAGCTACCGGTGCGGTCAGATACCAATGCGCCATTAGCGCGAGACAGTCTTTGCCCCAAAAAGGGTATCCAGCGCTTAAACGAACTCGAATAGATGGCTTCTCCTTTGGTTCTGGTTAACAGCGTGGATCTAAGTGCAATAAGCCCACGGCCTGGCATGGCAAATTCCATGCGCACACGATGAGATCCTTCAAGAGCCGTCATCGATTCCATTCGACCACCGCGCTCCGACAAAAGCTCGGTAACAGTGCCAACGAAGTTGTCTGGAACATCGATCACCATTTGATCTTCTGCCTCAAACATCTCATCATCTTTGACATAAGGGATTACTTCCGGGCGCCCGACCATGAGCTCATAGCCTCGACGACGCAATTCCTCAAGCAAAATTACAATCTGCAATTCCCCTCGTCCTTTAAGCAAGAAAACTTCTGGGTTTTGCGTCGGTTCAAGATCCAAAGCCACGTTAGTCAGGCAGGCCTTTTTGAGCACATCTTCAAGCTTACGGCTGGTGAGATATTCACCTTCCTGGCCAGCCAGGGGAGACGTATTTACCGATACTTTTACAGCGACGGTCGGCGGATCGACATTAATCCTAGGCAGCGGCTCTAGAACATCTTCCTGGGCGATAGTATCGCCGATTTCGGGTGTGCCAATTCCTGCTATTAACGCGATTTCGCCAGCCCCCAAATCTTCGCATTTTTTGGTGGACAGTCCATAAAAGCTCTCAAGTGACGAGATCGAGAATGGGCTTCGCTTTTTGTTTTCGTCAATTAAGACCACGCGCTGCCCGATTTTAACTCTACCCGATTCAATCCGGCCAATGGCCACCTGGCCCACGAAAGATGAGAATGACAGATTGGCCACCAACATGCGGAAGCGGCCATCGTCTTTCTGCAGGCGCGGTGCTGGAAATTCGGTGACAATGAGGTCTAATAAATCATGGAGGTTTTCTTTCCTGACGTTTTTGTCGACGCTCGCCCAACCCTCCTTAGCGCTCGCATAAATGGTGGTATATTTTGTTTGCTTTTCGTCGACAGCGAGGTCGAAGAAGAGCTCCATGATCTGTTCTTCGACTTCGTCAATACGCGCATCAGGACGATCAACCTTATTAATAACTACGGCCACATGGAGGCCTTGCTCGAAGGCTTTGCGCAAAACGAAACGGGTTTGCGGCAGTGGTCCTTCCGCAGCATCCACCAGCAAAAACGCGCCATCGGCCATGAACAAGGCGCGCTCTACTTCGCCCCCAAAATCTGCGTGACCGGGCGTGTCAATAATATTGATTTGACATCCCTTCCATTCGAAACTGGCATTCTTGGCGGTAATGGTGATGCCGCGCTCCTTCTCGAGCTCGCCCGAATCCATCACGCGCTCGCTAACGTGTTGATGAGATTTAAACAGCCCGGCCTGCTGGAACAGGTTGTCGATCATGGTGGTTTTGCCATGGTCAACGTGTGCAATAATAGCCACATTGCGAATATTTCTGCTTGATATGCTCATGCTTTTCAGAGTCCAAAATAAATGAATAATTTGTATAACGTGACCTATCTACCATAGTCATGTGCCATAACAAAGAGGGCGTATATCCTTATAAATTAATCAGTTGGCCGAGCCCCCTGTTGAAGTCGCCGAAAATTGAGTTCATGCCATGGGCACATACTTGATCGAGGCCACTATGGGTAAAGCAGGAATCGGCGATCGGGCTAAATTTGACTATATCCGCTATGCCAGTTTATGGGAGGATGCGGATATCCTGTGTGAGGCGTTGGCGCCACTAGGTAAGAATAGGTCCTTTTTATCCATAGCTTCCGCGGGCGATAACGTGCTTGCGTTATTGACACTCGATCCTAAGCTGGTGGTGGCGGTGGACCTTAATGATGCCCAGCTTGCTTGTTTGGCATTACGGATCGAAGCGATAAAGCAGCTTAACTACGAGGATTTGCTGGCTTTTTTGGGCGTGACTTTCTCCGATCGTCGTTTCGACATGTATGAAAGTTTACGTTGTGGGCTCGATGAAGCCCATCAAAGATTCTTTGACGCCAATATGGAAGCGATTTCGGATGGCATTATCCATGCGGGCAAATTTGAACGCTTCCTGCGAGCCTTTGGCTGTAAGCTCGTCCCTCTCATTCATAATCCGCGTCGTATCAAGAAATTACTTGAGGATAAGAGTGAATACGAACGGCGTGCCTTTTACGAACATGAATGGAATACCAGATGGTGGCGTTCATTGTTTAAGGTGTTCGCAAGTAAACCAATTATGGGGCGATTTGGCCGGGATAAAGCCTTCGTCAAGCACGTGACGGGCAGCCCGGGCGACAAGCTATTGGAGCGTACAAAGTATGCCATGACTGCGCTTTCTCCCCATGACAACCCCTACATGATCTATGTTTTTGAAGGCAATTTCCGGCCCGACTGCTTGCCGAAATATCTGCGTAAAGAAACGATAGCCATAATAAAAAGCAGACTCGATCGCGTAAAGCTCTTCAAGGGCTACGCCCATAACGCGCCCCATGGTCCTTTTAGTGGCTTTAATCTATCGGACATCTTCGAGTATATGAGCCCGGCTGAATTTGAAGATGCCTACCGTGCCATTTTGTCAAATGCTCATGCTAATGCCCGCCTCGTTTATTGGAACATGCTGGTGCCGCGCACGCGACCGCACGCGCTTTTAGACAAAGCCAAGAGGCTGGATTTGGAATCAGACCAGCTATTTCGCAAGGATAAAGCTTGGTTCTATCAGGCGCTTCATATCGATGAGGTGCATTAATGGACTATGGATTGATCAGTGTCTTGAGCATATTACGGCAGGATGCTGTTGGTATTATCCTTACTTTGACAATGCTCTCTGCCACCATGGTCACTGCTGAAGGACTGCGACATTTTTTAAAGCCCAAAGTTGAGTGGACACGGAAATTTGTTCATGTGTGTTCAGGCCTCGTGGTAGCGTGCTTTCCCTGGCTTTTAACCAGCGCGATCTCTGTGATGGTCATTGCGGGGTTAATGTTCTTGGTGCTCGCCCTCACCAAAAAATTAGGATGGCTTCAATCGGTTCATTCGGTAAGCCGCAAGTCCTACGGTGATGTCTACTATCTGCTTGCGGTGGTAGCCCTGTTTGTGATTTCACGAAATCAGCCTCAATATTATTTTGCCTCGATCCTGACTTTGGCCATTGCCGATGCCATGGCCGCGGTCATTGGAAGTACCTACCACAAAGTTACTTTTAGTGTTGAAGCCAATAAAAAAAGCCTTGAGGGCTCCACCATTTTTTTCTTGGCCACCTTCCTCACCATTCATCTGCCGCTTTTGCTCTTAAGCGAAATGCCTCGCGAACTTACCGTTGTGATCGCATTGCAGATCGCTATTGTGGTGACCTTGATCGAAGCCATTGCTATTAGCGGCTTCGATAATTTTGCCATTCCCTTGTCTGTGTACTTTCTCTTAATCAAGTTGGATGACAAGAGTACCTTATTTGTATCGACCCAAATTGCCTTTCAGCTGTTGTTGATTCTAGGCTTGATTATCTTTTGCCTTCGCTTTCGCTATTTTTCCCTTAGTGCGGCCATTGTGAATCATTTGGTTCTTTTTGCCGCATTTGCCTTGGGGGGGCCATGGTGGATTCTGCCGCCAATATTGGCCATGATCGTGTTTGCCCGATGGCGTCGACGTAGCGATGGCAAAAACCCCATGCGGTTAGTACCCAATTATCAACTACTGTCGGCGCTGTACGTCTGTTTTGTGCCCACTTCCATTATCTTCATCAACAATTTTCTGCTCACCTTTTTCCACATGCAGGGACGGCTATTTGATGAGGATGTTTTTTATGGCCTCTACGCTGGTGCAGTGAGCGCGAGTGCATCGCTATCCCTGGTAACTCTGCGCAAGAATTTTGACAAACATGGCGACAGGGTGGGGCAGCAGGCACGTATTCTTTTCTGCACTTCGTTATTTTCCTTTGTTATGATTGTGCCCATTAGCTTGGCGCTGCCGGGCTATGGATGGTCATTATCGCATTGGTTAGCGGCTTTTTGTTTTGCCTTCTGTGCTCCTTTAATCCACTTTATTTTTTGGTACCGCAAACATGAGCACAGCATTTCCTATTTGGCGTTTCAGGCATTGAGTTTAAGCGCCTGCGTGGTTATCTCGTCGTCGGTATTGCTTGCTCTTACTGTCTAGGATCGATCATGGACAAAAATGTCATTGCCTTTGGGCTGCAGGATCGGCAAATAGAAATTCATGGCCATCTGCGATCAATTCAATCGCCAAATAGTAAGAAGATGCCCTTTCCTGACAATGGGCAGGCTTATGCGCGTGTCCGCGGCGGTGAGCCGCGAGCGTTTGTGGCCACATTCTTGGCCGAAGGGATGCTTAATACCGAAGCAGATACCGCAATCTTAGGGTTTTACGAGGCCATCGATGAAGAAGATGGATTAGCGCTGTTGGCTCAGGTGGAAGATGAGCTTGGACAAAGGAATGTGAAAAACCTAATCGGCCCCATGAATCAGAATACCTGGGGCCAATATCGCTTTGCTCTTCCAGCGCAGAGCGACGATCAGGTATTTTCTCCTCATAGTTTTTTAGGTGATGTCATCAATCACGAAAGCTATCCACGGCATTTTGAGCGGGCGGGCTTTATGCCCATCTCTAACTATGAGAGCCGCGCTAATCTCAATCTTGGCCTTCG
>Ga0070734_10002264_pt1 | contig 24053 bp, 20 predicted proteins | sample Coa_R1_8_FD_66444 | JGI IMG/M metagenome (GOLD analysis project Ga0070734, IMG submission 66444) | Surface soil microbial communities from Centralia Pennsylvania, which are recovering from an underground coalmine fire - Coalmine... | ecosystem: Environmental > Terrestrial > Soil > Unclassified ...
GGCTTTGTCTTCAAAACCTTGCTGAAGCGCGCCTTCGCATCCCGCAATTGGCCCTGCAAGGTCAAAATTAAGCCGAGATTGCACTGATTGTGCGGTAGATTCGGCTTGATTTTGAGCGCCTCGCGGTAATGCCGTTCCGCGCCGTCCAGGTCACCCTTCCATCGCAGTACGTCAGCAAGGTTGCCATGCGCTTCTGAATAGTTCGGCTTGATGGTTATGGCTTGTCGATAACACTGTTCTGCTTCGCCATAACGTCCCAGCTTCCATAGGGCTGAGCCACGGTTGTTGACCGCATCGTGATTGCGTGGATCTATCTCCAGCAGCGAGTCGTAGGTTTCCAGAGCAGCGGCGAAGTCGTTGTTCTCAAAGAGCCAGTTGCCGCGGGAGAGAAGCTGTTGCTTGCTATTGCCTTTGGAGCCCGTCGACCTGTTCGGCTTGGATCTGGGCTCTGGAGATTGTCCCTCCGTACTGACGCTCCCAGCTACCCGCTGGCCAAAAAGATGCATCAAGAGCGACTGAGTCAGTTGATCCGCCATCGATTCCTCAAGCCCCTTCTCGATGAGCCGCCATCGAAAGGAGTTGGCGAACTTGGCACGTTTGTAGAAGTTGAGGTTGAGAGAACCGACCTCTCGGTCCGCTTGGGAGAGCACGGAGGCTAGAGCCTGATCGAATTTCTTGGCCGCCCGACTCCGGTCGGTCTGCACTCCGGCTGAGTCGCTGAATGTGTCGGCCAGCGCCACACCTGCGCGGGTCGCTTCGCTTGCATTAAACCAACTGATCATTGCTCAAATCCAAAAAACAAAGGCATGGGTTATCGCTGGACCGCACTCGCACGAGCCGCAGCGCTCGGTCCGATGTCTTAGTCGGCACGGACGGGCGTCTCTGGAAGTGCACGGTCGAGATCTTACAGAATACGCCGCTCCAGCCATGTAGAATATACCGGTTCGTGAAAGTGCTCACAGTTGATCGGGCAAAGCCCTGCGGCGCTGACGCTCTCGCTCAGGCATCTCTCGATTTGCCGAACATCACCGACCAAGCGTGCCGCTCCAGGGCGCCCAAAGGGAGTTCAGTCCTAACGGGCTTGGTAACCATCTCCGCCCTACTGTTCCTCTGGGCGCTGACCCATCACTACCGCGGTCTTGGAGGTGATGCGGGGCTTTACGCAGTTCAGGCGCTGTCCCGGCTGCACGCCGATCTGCGGTCCGATCTTTTCCTGCGCTACACCTCGCAGGATGATTACTCTCTTTTTTCGCGTATCTATGCACTGTGTATAGCGGCGCTTGATCTGCGCCCATCCGCACTCGTGCTGATGCTCGCGAGCAAGATCGGATTCTTTGCTGCAACTTGGCTACTTACCCGCCGTTTCATGGCACGCGAAGAGTCGGCAATGGTTCTCGGCGTGCTTATTCTGATGCCCGGGGCATACGGTGCCTTTTCGGTCTTTCATTTCGCAGAGGATTGGGTCACCGCACGCTCATTCGCCGAAATGACGATCGTTGCGAGTCTCGCCCTGTATTTTTGGGGTCATCGCGCTTCGGGTCTACTCCTCGCTATGGCTGCATTGCTCATTCATCCCTTGATGGCTTTACCGGGAGTTCTGCTTATCGCATGTATGTGCGTACCACTATGGATGAGCTTGACTGCGGCAATCGCGGGAGTAGCTACGGTTGTGGGAATATCTGTGTGGTCAGTGCAGGAGCCCGGGGTTTCTGGGCTTCTCGCGGTAATGGATCCGACATGGCTGCAGACCGTACGCGAGCGCTCGCAATTTCTTTTCCTGGATCTCTGGAGAGTCAAGGACTGGGCGCAGAACTTGATGGCGCTGCCCTCACTTGCCCTGACCGCTCTTCTTCTTCCGAGACTACGTCGCTGGGCATGGGCTGCGATGGCAGTGGGAACCCTAGGTTTCGCAGTAGCATCCGTCGCAACGCTGATCGGACCGCTCGCAATCCTCATACAAGGTCAGGCGTGGCGCTGGAGTTGGATAAGCTCGTACAGTGCAATCACCCTGATCGTGCCTACAGCGCTTGCAATAGCTCGAGATCAGACTCTTCGTTGGCCACTAGCGCTACTTTTCATTGCGGCCTGGACCTTCGCACCCTTATGGGGATGCATCTGCCTCACCGCGCTACTCCTGTTGAGCCTTCCCCGCCGACGATACACGCCAGCCCGAGCCTCGGCGCTGCGGCTTGCGGCCGTGCTCACCACGGGTTCCCTTTGTCTGTGGAATGTAAAACTGCAATGGGGCTCCTTGATGGCGAGCGGGCCGATGTTTGCAGATTCCCAGTCGGCGTGGCGGCAACTCTTCTCAGTTCAGCTGCTCGCGCTGCTTGTAAGCGCAGCCTTCCTTCATTGGATCTGTCGGCAGCGCTCAGTCCGAAGACTCGCCATTTTGCAGTTCTGCCTCCTCATAGGTCTAACCCGCTTGATACCTTTCAGCATGACCGAGTTGAATCGTGATGGCACGCCCCATGCTCGGGAGGTGTTCGCCGAGTGGCGCGAGATCATTGCACCTGATCAAGCCGTGTTTGTCGCTCCTGCGCACAATTCACCATCATTTGCCTGGTTCACGCTGGAGCGACCGAGCTACCTGACGGTCGATCAATCTTCCGGCGTCGTCTTCTCACGTGCCGCCGCGATTGAAGTGCGCCGGCGCTCCGAGGTGCTTCGGCCGATCATGAGTCCTGATTGGCAGCTGCTATCGAATTTCGCCAAACCCGCAAGTGCAGCCGGTGCGAGAAAAGGCGTCGCGCTTACTCGCGACTCCCTGGCTCTCATCTGCCGCGATCCGATCCTGGATTTCGTGATCGCTCAGGGAGACATCGGCATTGAGCCACTGCGTCGCGCCAACCAGGAGCCTTGGAGAGGATGGAATCTTTATCGATGCCGGGTAAGACCTGCTGACGCGCACGGATCCGATACTGCATGAGCTCGTTCGACAATACGCCTCGTCCAGTCGCCGTGATCGCCGGAGCTGGACCCGCTGGATTGACCGCTGCGCTGGAACTCACGCGCCGCTCTAACATCAAGCCCCTGGTATTCGAGGCTGACCGCCAAGTGGGTGGAATCTCGAAAACGGTGGTGCACAACGGTAACCGCATGGATCTCGGTGGACATCGCTTCTTCTCAAAGTCCGACTGGGTCATGCGCTGGTGGCAGCAGATTCTGCCGATCGAGGATGAAGCGAAGACGCCGGCGTACATCAGCTACCAAGGACAATCTCGCCTGCTGCGAGCCGAACCATTCAGCCCATCCGAGCCCGATCGGGTGATGCTCGTGCGAGAGCGCCTCTCGCGAATTTTTTATAAACAGCGGTACTTCGACTATCCACTGCAACTCAATGCCCGGACTTTGGGTAATTTGGGCGGCACGGAGATCGCGCGAATAGTCTTGAGTTACGCGCGCGCGCATTTCCAACCCATATCCCCAGAGACCTCCCTCGAGGATTTTCTCGTGAATCGTTTTGGTGCTCGCTTGTATCACACCTTTTTCAAGACCTACACGGAAAAGGTATGGGGAGTACCCTGTCGCGACATCTCCGCAGATTGGGGTGCGCAGCGCATTAAGGGTCTATCCATATCACGAGCCGTGGCCAATGCTCTGGCCAGGCCGTTTCGCCGCCCGACCGACACCGCTCAGAAGAGCGTCGAGACCAGCCTCATCGAACGATTTCTCTATCCAAAGCTGGGGCCGGGCCAGATGTGGGAAGAGGTCGCGCGCAAGGTCCAGGCCGCGGGAGGTGAAGTCCACCTAGCGCAGCGCATCGTCGGAATCGAGCGCACGGGCGCAAATATCAAAGCCGTCTTCATCCGCGACGAGGTGTCGGGTGCGGTGCAGCGAGTTGGATGCGACTATTTGATCTCGACCTTGGCCGTTCGCGATCTGGTGGCGATGTTACAGCCCGGCGATACGCAGGTCGAGGCGATCGCCCGAGCTCTGCCGTATCGAGATTTTCTTACCGTTGGACTCCTCATCACTCGTATGCGCCCCTCGGCAGGGTCCAAGCAGCATACGGCCAACGGTATGCCGCCGGATAACTGGATTTACATTCAGGAACCCGACGTAAAAATCGGCCGGCTACAGATATTCAACAACTGGAGTCCATATCTCGTCGCCGATCCAAGCACGATCTGGCTCGGCCTGGAGTATTTCTGTCGCGAGGGAGACGAGTTGTGGTCTACGCCGGACGATCGATTGATCGAGTTCGCGGCGGGCGAGCTTGAACGGATGCAAATGATCGATCGTTGCCATCTGCTCGACGGAACCGTCGTTCGGGTACCGAAGGCATATCCGGCCTATTTTGGCGAGTACAAGCGCTTCAACGTGGTGCGGCGCTATCTTGACGGGTTTCCAAGTCTCTACTCCGTTGGTCGCAACGGCATGCATCGCTATAACAACCAGGATCATTCAATGCTCTCGGCCAATAATGCCGTGACTGCCATTCTCGACGGCAATGCGAGCCGCGAGAGCATATGGGATGTGAACGCCGAGGCGGAATATCACGAGCAGAGTCGGTCATCGGGTTGATGGGGATGAGGCTATTCGAGCCTGAGGACAGTGACGCAAATTGTCAGTAACTGACATTGTTGGCGTTTGAACGGCGCTGCTTGACGACGGTTCTATGGCAAATCTGCCGCAGGTCTCTTTAAATTAGCCCAATAGAATCAGTAGGTAAGGGGATCTTTCGGTCATTGGCACGACCCTTGCTGCTTCGGAGGCACAGGCGAGAGCCGTTGTTCACAGTGTTGTCATCCATCAGGAGTCCTCATGTTTAAGAAAGTCCAAAAGGGTTTCACCCTCATCGAGTTGATGATCGTCGTCGCGATCATCGGCATCTTGGCGGCCATCGCCATACCGGCGTATCAGAACTACACCATCCGCGCGCAGGTCTCTGACGGCCTGAGCCTTGCCGATGGCTGGAAGACGGCGATTTCCGAGTACTACGCCCAGTACGGCGCGTTCCCGAGCTGCTCGAGCACAGCCGTCGGTGGTGCCGCGGGCTGCGTGTCGGTGACCGGCGCGACGACCAGCAAGTACGTGACAAGCCTCAACGTGTTTGCCAACGGTCAGATCAAGATCGTGTACGGCAACCAGTCGAATGCCAAGCTCGCGACTGCGGGTGCCAACACCCTCTCGTTGCAGCCCGGCCTGAGTGCCAACAACGACGTGGTGTGGGTCTGCGGTGGTGCGCCGACGACGGGTGTCGCGACTGCTCCGGTGGCCGCGAATGCGACCACGATTCCCGCCTCGTACCTGCCGACCTCCTGCCATAGCTAATATGGCAATCGGTTGACCGCTCGGTCAACAGGAAGCCCTCCTCGCGGAGGGCTTCTTTTTTTTGTGCGCTCCACCGCGCTCGGCCTCGGTGTGGTTGATAATGCGAGCGCGGTCACGCGGCCCCAGGTGTCGTTGTGCGAGGATTATTCACATTTGACAATTGACCACGCCGTTGCGTAGGCGCGACAGTGGTGGCTATTGGGAGTTTGCGCTAATTCCATGAATGACAATGCGGTCGCTTTAGGCGGGACAAATCGGGCGGCCCTCGGGGGGCTCGCCCAGCGACTCGTTCAGGATAGCCTGATGGACGAGGCCGGTATGCAGGATGCCATCGCCAAGGCCAAGGAGAAGCGCGTCAACCTGGTGACGCATCTCGTCGTCTCCAATCTCGTGAGTGCTCGCGACATCGCGATCTCGGCATCCAACGAGTTCGGCGTCCCGCTCCTCGATCTGGACTCGGTCGCGCTCGATCAGGACGCCATTCGAGCCGTCAACGACAAGCTTTTGCAAAAGCATCGCGTGCTGCCGCTCATGAAGCGAGGCAAGCGTCTCTTTCTGGCCGTTGCCGACCCCACAAATCTTCATGCTCTGGATGAGATCCGCTTCCAGACCTCGATGAGCATCGAGTTCGTGGTCGTAGAGGACGACAAGCTGCAAGCTGCTGTCACCCGCGCCATCGATCAGGCCGAGTCCGTGATGCCAGTCTTCAGCGACGATGACATCGACCTCGAGAATCTGGAGGTCACCGGCGGGGATGACGATCCCAACGCCGAGGCGCTCGGACGGGACGATGTCGAAGATGCGCCGATCGTTCGCTTCGTCAACAAGATACTGCTCGATGCAATCAAGAAGGGGGCCTCGGACATTCACTTCGAGCCCTACGAGAAGACCTTCCGGATCCGCACGCGCATCGACGGCGTGTTGAAGGAAGTGGCGCTCCCCCCCGTGCAGCTCGCCGTCAAGATCGTGGCGCGCCTCAAGGTCATGTCCCGCCTCGACATCGCCGAGCGGCGCGTCCCGCAGGACGGGCGCATCAAAATGCGCCTGTCCAAGAACCGCGCCATAGACTTTCGCGTGAGCACCTGCCCGACGCTCTTCGGCGAGAAGGTCGTCACCCGTATTCTCGACCCCTCGAGCGCGATGCTCGGAATCGACGCGCTGGGCTATGAGCAGGTGCAGCGCGATCTGTATCTCAAGTACCTTGCCAAGCCCCAAGGCATGATCCTCGTCACCGGTCCGACCGGCAGCGGTAAGACCGTATCGCTCTACACGGGTCTCAACATCCTCAACACCGAGGACACCAACATCTCGACGGCCGAGGACCCCGCGGAAATCAATCTTCCCGGCGTCAATCAGGTGAACGTCAACAACAAGGTGGGGCTCACCTTCGCCTCGGCGCTGCGCGCCTTCTTGCGTCAGGACCCCGACGTCATCATGGTCGGCGAAATTCGTGACCTCGAGACCGCCGAGATCGCCATCAAGGCCGCCCAGACGGGCCACCTCGTGCTTTCCACCCTGCACACCAACGACGCGCCGCAAACCCTCACGCGCCTGGTGGACATGGGCGTAAAGCCTTACGCCATCGCCACTTCGGTCAGTCTCATCATTGCGCAACGACTCGCGCGCAAGCTCTGCAACAACTGCAAACAATCGATCGACATCCCCCCGGAAGCGCTGAAGAAGGAGGGATTCGATCCGGCCGATATCGCCGCGGGCATCCGCGTGTATAAAGCGGTGGGCTGCAACCTGTGCACGGATGGCTACAAGGGGCGCGTGGGTATCTATCAGGTCATGCCGGTAACCGACACCATCGGCCGGATCATCATGGAAGGGGGCAACGCCATCGCGATCGGCGACCAGGCCGCCAAGGACGGGATCTGGAACCTACGCCGATCGGGCCTCCAGAAGGTTCGGGATGGAATTACGAGCTTGGAAGAAGTGAACAACGTCACCATTGAATAGGTAAAAACCGGCTAGGATTGTTGTATGGCGACAGCAGCTGCGACCAAGAAGGACACCCAGTTCATCTGGGAAGGTAAGGACAAGCGCGGAAATAAGGTCCGCGGCAAGGCCATTGCAGCCAACGAGGCGGCCTTGCGCGCAGATCTGCGCCGACAAGGCGTAGCCGCGACTCGCGTCAAGACGCAGCGAACTCGGGCTTTTGGCGGCGGCGGTAAAGTTACCGCCGAAGACATTGCGGTCTTCAGCCGCCAGCTCGCCACCATGATGTCGGCGGGCATTCCGATCGTTCAGGCGTTCGAGATCATCGGCAACGGGCACGAGAAGCCCGCGATGCAAAAGCTGGTGCTCGATATCAAGCAAACCGTCGAAAGCGGCAGCACGCTCAAGGAAGCGCTGGCCAGGCACCCGCTGCATTTCGATGATTTGTTCGTGAACCTCGTCGAGGCGGGCGAGCAGGCGGGCGCGCTCGAGTCACTCCTCGACAAGATCGCGACCTACAAGGAAAAGACCGAGGCCCTCAAGAAGAAGATCAAGAAGGCGTTGTTTTACCCGGCGGCAGTGCTCGTCGTTGCCGTCGTCGTCTCGATCGTGCTGCTGATCTTCGTGATCCCGCAGTTCGAGGAGCTGTTCAAGGGGTTTGGCGCCGATCTGCCGGCGTTTACCCAGGCCGTCGTCAACCTCTCGCGATTCGTCCAGCATCAAGGCTGGTGGATGGGGCTTGTGGTTGTCGGCAGCATCTGGGGCTTCTTTTATGTGCTGCGCCGCTCCAAGCCGATGCGCCTCACGATCGATCGGATGATGCTCAAATTCCCGATCATCGGACCCATCCTGATCAAGGCGGCCATTGCGCGCTTTGCCCGGACGCTCTCGACCATGTTCGCGGCGGGCGTGCCGCTCGTTGAGGCCATGCAGTCGGTCGCGGGCGCCACCGGCAACATCGTCTACGAGGAGGCGGTGCTGCGCATGAAGGACGAGGTCGCGACCGGCGGACGGTTGCAACGGGCCATGGAGAACACGGGCCTCTTCCCCAACATGGTGGTGCAGATGATTGCCGTGGGTGAGGAATCGGGCTCGCTCGATACCATGTCCGCCAAGGTGGCCGAGTTCTACGAGGCCGAGGTCGACAACGCGGTCGACAGCATGTCGAGCCTGTTGGAGCCGCTCATCATGGCGGTGCTCGGCGTCCTCGTGGGCAGCATGGTCATCGCGATGTATCTGCCCATCTTCAAGCTCGGCCAGGTCGTCGGCTGATACGCTCGCCGGCGGCGAAGCCGGATCGAACTGCATGCTGAACGACGTGGTCGCGCTCTACTCGGCGAGCCCGACCTGGTTCGTGGGCTCGGTGTTCGTCCTGGGGCTGCTCATGGGCAGCTTCCTCAACGTCGTCATTTATCGACTGCCCATCATGCTCGAGCGTCAGTGGCGCGCCGAGGCGGCGCTCACGGGCAGCTCTGCGTCGGCGACGAACGCTGCGGCGCCCACTCAGCCGGCGCCCACTCAGCCCGGGGCCGCTGCGCCGACCCGCGAGCTCCCCGGTGCGCCGCCCAGCTCAACGCCCAGCTCGGCGCCCCCCGAGCACCCCGAGCATTTCGGCCTCATCACGCCGCGCTCCGCCTGTCCTCACTGCAGGGCGCCCATCAAGGCCTGGCAGAACATTCCACTCATCAGCTGGCTCGCGCTGCGAGGCCGCTGCGCGGCCTGCCGCGGTCCGATCTCGGTGCGCTATCCGCTCATCGAGCTGGCCACGGGGCTCTTCTCCGCGGCCGTCGCCTGGCACTTCGGCCCCGGCGCCTCCGCGGCCTGCGCGCTCCTCCTCACCTGGTCGCTCATCGCCCTGACGGGGATCGATATCGACCATCAGCTGCTGCCCGATGCGATCACCTTGCCGCTCCTCTGGGCGGGGCTCCTCGCCGCCGTTCTCATCGGTCCGGTGAGCGGCGCGGGTATACCGGTCTCGCCCCAGGACGCGATTCTCGGCGCGGCCGCGGGTTATGTGAGCCTTTGGGCGGTGTACCATGCCTTTCGGCTCATCACCGGCAAGGAGGGGATGGGATACGGCGATTTCAAGCTGTTCGCCGCGCTCGGGGCCTGGCTCGGATGGAAGTTGCTGCCGCTCATCATCCTTCTGTCGGCGGCCACCGGGGCCGTGCTCGGCATCGCGCTCATCGTATTGCGCGGCCGGGATCGCGCCGCTCCGCTTCCCTTTGGTCCGTATCTTGCGGCGGCGGGCTGGCTCGCCCTGCTCTACGGGGATGAGCTGGTGAGCGGTTACCTGCGCCTCTCCGGCCTTCGACACTGAGGACCTGGCCTCGATGCCCCCGCGCTTGCGCATCGGGCTCACGGGTGGCATCGCGAGCGGCAAATCGACCGTGGCCGGGCGCTTCCGCGAGCTCGGCGTGCCGGTCATCGATGCCGATGAGGCGGCGCGGCGCGTGGTGGCCCCGGGGGAGCCCGGCCTCGAGGCGGTGGTCCGCCGCTTCGGCAAGCAGCTCCTCACCGCGCAGGGCGAGCTCGATCGGGCTCAATTGCGCGCGCGCATCTTCGCCGACGAGGCGGAGCGGCGGGACCTCGAGGCGCTGCTCCATCCGCTGATTCGAGCGGACATGGCGCGGGCGGTGCAGGAGGCACGGGGGCCCTATGTGGTGCTCGCCATACCCCTGCTCGTCGAGGGCGCCCGACGCGACCAGGTCGATCGGATCCTCGTGATCGATGTCGATGAGGAGACGCAGCGCGCGCGCCTCAAAGCGCGCGACGGCGCGAGCGATGCGCAGGCGCGCGCCATCCTCGCAGCGCAGGCGACTCGCGCGCAGCGTCTTGCCGCGGCCGATGACGTGCTCACGAACACGGGCAGCCTCGAGGCGCTGCGACGCGAGGTGGATCAACTGCACGAGCGCTATCTCACGCTCGCGCGACGGCCACAGCCCTCCGATTGACAAGCCACGCGCGGCGCGGCGCGAATCGTGCGCTCATCGGCGGCATTAATTCCAAACGGTGGTTTACCCTGCACCGGCGGTTGGATCAGAATAGGGGCATGAACTCACATCCCGGACCCCGGGCCGACGCCGAGCCACAGCTGGCGCCGGTCGTCTATGAGCAGCCGCTCAATGAGCGGATGCGCACCTTCCTGCGGCTCGAATTTCTCTACACGCAGGCCACCTATCACAGCGAGTTCGACAACCCGTGGAGTGCGCGGGCCGCCATGTCGAGCCTCCTCGAAATTCTCGCCATCACCGCGCGCGGCGACTCACGCAGCGAGGTGCTGAAGGAGCTCGAGCGCAACGTCAATATCCTCAAGGAGTACCAGTCGAAGACCGGCGTCGATCCGAGCCGGCTCAAGTCGCTGATGTCGAACCTGATCAAGCTGCGCGAGGACCTCTCGACCGTCGGCGGCAATTACATGGGGCCGCTGCGAGATTCCGAGTTCCTGAGCGCGATCAAGCACCGCAGTGCGATACCGGGGGGCACCTGTGATTTCGATCTGCCGGACTACTGCTACTGGCTGAGCCGTCCGGCCGAGGTGCGCGCGAGCGAGTTCTCGAGCTGGCTCGCCCTCACCCGGCCTTTGTGCGACAGCATCGCGGAGCTTCTCTGGCTCACGCGCCAGAACGCGAAGCGCAAGTCGGAGGTCGCGAGCGGCGGGATCTTTCAGCTGCAATTCGATCGCGAGAATCCCTGTCAGCTGGTGCGGGTGACCATGCCGGTGAACTGCGATCTCTTTCCGGAGATCAGCGCGAATCAACATCGCTGCACGATTCGCTTCCTCAACTGGACGGATGCGACAACCCGACCTGTCCACGTCGATATGGACGTGCCCTTCCTGCTCACCTGCTGCGCCTGAGGTTCCGGGGACCGGAGCGATGGCGAGCATGGTCAGATGCCCGACCTGCGGGCGACCCGTCGAGTGGTCGGAAGGCTCGACCTACCGTCCCTTTTGCAGTGATCGCTGCCGCCTCATCGATCTGGGTGCCTGGCTCAGCGAAGAGCGCAGGATTCCCGATGAATCGAGCACTCCGCGCGACGGCGACGGACATGGCGAGCAGGGCGACCGCCCGAAGGATGCCTGAGGGTGCACGAGGACTTCTGGCACGAGCGCTGGCGCACCGGGCAGATCGGCTTTCATCAGGCGGAGCCCGATCGCAACCTCACGCAGTACTGGCCAGGCCTTGCGCTGGCCACCGGATCGAGCGTGCTGGTTCCTCTGTGCGGCAAGAGCCTCGATATGCTCTGGCTGCGCGATCGCGGATATTCGGTGCTCGGCATCGAGATCTCCGCGATTGCCGTCGAGGCATTCTTCGCGGAGAACGGCATCGCGCCGCGGCGCTCGAGCGCCCCGGATCACGAGATCTACCGGTCTGCGGGCCTGCGCCTGTTGCGCGCCGATCTGTTCTCGCTCACGAAAGCCTCGCTGGGGCCGATCGATGGGCTCTACGACCGCGCCGCCGCCATTGCCTTCAGCGCCTCGCAGCGCCCCGGCTATGTGGAGAAAGTCGCGAGCCTCCTCGAGCGCGGCACCCGCGGGCTCCTCGTCACGGTCGAGTACTCACAACAGCAGATGTCGGGTCCGCCGTTCTCGCTCGAGCGCGAAGAGGTCCTTCGGTTGTACTCGCCCTTCTTCGAGGTCGAGGAGATCGCCCGTGCCGACACGCTCGAGCGTGAGCATCGGATGCGTGCGCGGGGTGTCACCGCCTGGCACGAGGTGTGCTATCGGCTCGTGCGCGCCTGATCCATGTGCAGCCCGGAGTTACCGGAAGGACTCACCCATGACCGATGCTCCGCCGCCGGCGCCTCCTGCGCGCGCCCTGCTCCTCGGCGCGGTTTGCATGTGCGCGGTCCTGGCCATGGCTGAGGCGGCCGGCGCCACCGCCGGAGCCGAGCTCAGCATCGATCGGCTGTTCGATGCGCCTTCGCTTTCCGGCCCCTCGATTCAGAACGTCAAGATCTCCCCCGACGGCACCCGGGTCACCTACCTCAAGGGTCGGGAGGACAACAAGGATCGACTGGATCTTTGGGCCTACGACGTCGAGTCGCGCCAGAGCCGCCTGCTCATCGACTCGCGCGTGCTCGCGCCGCCGGAAGAGCATCTGTCCGATGAGGAGCGCTCGCGGCGCGAGCGGCAGCGCACGGCCTCACTTTCGGGAATCATCGAGTACGGCTTCGCTCCTTCGGGGCGTGCGCTGCTCTTTCCGCTCGATGGACGGCTCTACTACTACGATCTCACGCGACCCGCGCGCGAGGCGCTCCTCGCGGTCGCGCCCGAAGGCGGCTTCATCACCGATGCCACCGTCTCACCGCGCGGCGCCTATCTGGCCTACGTCCGGGACCAGAACCTCTACACCTACGACCTTGCGCGCCGCGCGGAGACGGCGCTCACGCACGATGGCGGCGGCCCCATCAAGAACGGGATGGCGGAGTTCGTCGCGCAGGAGGAGATGGATCGCAGCACGGGCTACTGGTGGTCGCCCGACGAACGCCACATCGCCTTCGCGCGCGTCGATGAGACCGCGGTGCCGCTCACCCGGCGATTCGAGATCGCCGCGGACAACGTGCGCACCTTCGAGCAGCGCTACCCGGCCGCCGGCGGCCCGAACGTCACCATTCGCCTGGGCGTGGCCGATCGGCTCAGCGGGGCCCTCACCTGGATCGATCTCGGCCCGGAGCAGGACATCTATCTCGCCCGGGTCACCTGGCTTCCGGATGGCAAGACCCTCGCCATCCAGCGCGAGAGCCGCGATCAGCATCGTCTCGACCTGCTCTTTGCCGACATCGCGTCGGGCACCACGCGCACGGTGCTCAGCGAGCACAGCGACACCTGGATCGAGCTCGGCGATGAGCTCACGTTCCTGCGCCGATCGCACGAGTTCATCTGGGCCTCGATGCGCGACGGACACCGGCATCTCTATCTGTACGAAACCTCCGGGCGGCTCGTGCGTCAGCTCACGGCCGGCGACTGGGACGTTGATGACTTTCATGGCCGCGCCATCAAGGGCATCGATGAGCGCCACCGCTGGGTGTACTTCACCGCCACCGAGAAAAGTCCCACCGAGCGGCATCTTTACCGCGCCTCGCTCGAGACACCCGATCCGCACGAGGTGCTGCGCATCTCGCGCGAGGACGGTCTGCATGCGGTGGCGCTCGCTCCGCAGGCGCGCTTCTACGTCGATCAGTTCAACAGCCGCGAGCAGCCCCTGCAGGTGAGCCTGCGCGACCTGGATGGGCGTCTCATCGAGTTTCTGCTGGAGAACCGCCTCGATCGCACGCATCCCGATGCGCCCTATCTCGCCGATAACGCGATGCCGACCTTCGGCACCCTCACCGCGAGCGACGGGCAGACCCTGCACTACCGACTCTTTCTGCCGCCGCACCTCGAGCCCAAACGCCGCTATCCCGCCCTCGTCGAGGTCTACGGGGGACCCGGCGTGCAGCGCGTCCTCAATGGCTGGAGCGGTGGCACGTTCACGCAGATTTTGACGCGCGCAGGCTACATCGTCTTTCAGCTCGACAACCGCGGCAGCGCCGGTCGTGGCACGCGCTTTCAGGCGCCGATCCACGGCCGTTTGGGCGAGGTCGAGCTGGCCGACCAGGTCTTGGGCGCGCGCTGGCTCGCAACGCAGTCCTATGTCGACCCCGACCGCATCGGCGTGCATGGCTGGAGCTATGGCGGCTACATGACGCTCATGCTCCTGCTCAAGGCACCCGATCTATTCAAAGCGGGCGTGGCGGGAGCGCCGGTCACCGACTGGACGCTCTACGACACGCACTACACCGAGCGCTACCTGGGCACCCCGCAGGCGAATGCCGCGGGCTACGCGGCGAGCTCGGTACTGCCCTATGCGGACCGTCTCAACGGCGCGTTGCTCGTCATGCATGGCATGGCCGACGACAATGTGCTCTTTCTGCACAGCACGAAGCTGTTTCGCAGGCTCCAGGATCTCGGCAAGCCGTTCGAAACGATGGTCTATCCCGGCGGCAAGCATGGGCTGATGCGCGAGCACGATGGCCGGCACGGCTATGCGACGATGCTGCGCTTCTTCGATGCGCATCTGAAACGATCACCCGACTGAACGGCTTTCCCTGGTCACCCACTGGACACCACACCCTCGCGGCCCATCAAACGGAGGTCACCATGAATCGCTGGCACATTGCTCAACTGAACGTCGGACGCGCCGTCGCTCCGGTCGAGAGTGCGCAGCTCGCGCCCTTCATCGCTGCTCTCGATGCGATCAATGCTCTCGCGGATGCCGCTCCGGGGTTCGTGTGGCGGCTGCAAACCGCGAGCGGCAACGCGACCGATGTGCGTCCGACCGAGGATGCGCAGTTCCTGGTCAACATGTCGGTATGGAGCTCGGTCGAGGCCCTGTTCGACTTCGTCTATCGCACGGCGCATACCGCCGTGATGGCGCGCCGGCGCGAATGGTTCGAGAGGCCGCTCGAGGCCTACCAGGTGCTGTGGTGGGTTCCCGCCGGCCACCGGCCGAGCGTCGAGGAGGCGCTCGAGCGCCTCGCACACGTGCGCCGGAACGGTCCGAGTGCCTGGGCTTTCACGTTCAAGGAGCGCCATCCGCCCCCCGGGGAAAGCGGCCCCCTCGAGGATCTGCGCCCGGAGCCCGGGTGCGTCGGCTGGGACTCTTGATCAGCCGAGAGCGGCGCGCATCGATTCGAGCGCGTGATCCGTGTGACGCAGGATCACGACCAGGTCATCGGGACCGAGCCCCAGGGTCGCGACCGAGGCGATCTTCGCACAGCGGACCAGGCGTTCACGGCCCTCGGCGCGCGCGTCCGCGAGCGCCACGGCGGCGATCAGGATGTCCGCAAGATCCGCCTCACCTCGATGCGTACGCTCGTGCTCCGTCTGTTGGCCGACGGCCTCGGCCATCGTGCTGTTGAAGCCCCATTTCTCGAGCACCGCCTGACCGATCGAGGGATGCCAGTCGATGGCACAGTCTGCAAGCGCCGCATCGTCCGCCGGGCCGCCCGCCGCATCGGCCGCGCGCACGATGATGTAAAACTGGCCGATCCCGTGCAGGAGTCCGGCGAGGAAGGCCTCCTCGCTCGGCACGCGCGTGCGCCGTGCGAGCACCTGGCAGATCGAGCCGACCGCGAGGCTGCGTTCCCAGAGCTCGGCGAGCGGCTGTGCCATGCGTCGCAGCGTGGGCTCGGCCTTCATCTGGTGGACTGCAAAGGCGAGGGTCACGGACTGGATGAGCTGCGTTCCCAGCCGCGTCACCGCCTGGCGCAAGTCCGTCAGCGGCTTACCGGTCGGATTGAAGATCGCGGAGTGGGCGGTCTGGATCAACCGCGCGGCGAGTCGCGGCTCGGTGCCGACCAGGGTCACGATGTCGTCGGGCGTCGAGCGCGGGTCGGCGAGGGCCCGGCGAATCCGCGGGACGATGTCGGGGAAGCACGGCAGATTCAAGGGTCCCTTGGAGAGCTCCGCGGCGAGCTGCGTGAGGAACTCGAACGCGGCCGTCCGCGCCCCATCGGAGGGACCCGCGCGGCGGGCCGGAGGCGGCGCGGGCGGCCGAGGGCTCGGGCCTGCCGCAGGTTTCGCTTTTGCAGCCATTGGGGGCGGGATCGGCCCCGAGCGGTGAAACTTGAGCGATCGAACCGGGCATCCTTCACGCTCCGCCGCTCTGCCCCGTTCAGAGCGGCCGTCGTGCCCAGGCGATGAGATTACCCACCCGGGCGCGCAGCATCCGCCTTCCGAGTCGAGCGCCCGCCGCGGTCGAGTCGGCGTGGCCGCGCAGCCAGGCGTGCAGGGGGCGCTTGAGCGCGGTCGGCAACGGCGCGAGCCGCACCCAGTAGTGCAGCGGATAGCAGTTCGCGAAAGCATCGATCTCGATCTCCTCGAAAGCGGCGCGCGCGAGCGCGCGCTGCAGGCTTGCCCGCGAGAACACCTGCAGGTGCTCGATGTCGATGATCGGCGAGCGCGCCCCGAGCAGCCGGCTCAACCAGTGCCGGTAGTCGTGCGACACCACGAGCATCGCACCGCCCGGAGCCAGCAACGCGTGCGCGGCCTCAAGGAGTGCGAGGGGCTCCTCGACGTGCTCGAGGGTCTGATTGGCGATGACGAGGGAGAAGTGATCCCGCGGCAGATCGGCGGGCAGCGCGTGCGGGTCGAACGGCGCCACCCGGATCCGCGGCCGCAGCGCCGGCGTGGCCGCCTGCGCCGCCGCCGCCGAAGGCTCGAATCCGAGAACCTCGTCGAAACCCAGCGCCTGCAGGTGCTCGAGCAGCGCTCCATTCCCCGCGCCGATCTCGAGCGCGCTCCTGTGCGAGCTCAGGCGCGGCAGTCGGGCGGCGATTGCGGCGGCGTAGCTCGCCGCCGCGCAGCGCGCTTCCGTATCGCTGTCGTAGCTGGCCTCTGCATAGGCGCTCGCGAGGAAGGCGTGGACCGGCACGGCGGGCGCGTAGAGCAGATCGCACGCGGGACACATGACGAGGCGCAGATTCATACGCTCGGGCTCCTTGCGTGAGGCGTAGGAGGCGCGGCGCAACATCCCGGCGCTGCGCGCCGCAAAGCGCTCCTGGGAGTCATCCTCGCTGCCGCAGACCGGGCAGCGCCGCTGACGCAGGCTCAGGCGAAACGCCTCGACCCCTTCTGCGCCCATGCTTTTTCAGGCCTTGTACGCGAGCACGGTGTAGCCGAGCGTGTCCTCGACCGGACCCGGGCGCTTGAGTCCGAGATGCCCCAGAAGCGCGGCGATGAGCGCGAGCGGCGCAAGGCACAGCGCGAGCGCCCGCGCTGCCCAGGCGTGCGCGCCGCGCGCCCCATAGCCCAGCCACAGCGCGAGCACGACCCCGAGCACCTTGTAGGCCGCGACCGCCAGCGCCCCGCCTCGTGGATAGATCCTGATCCCGCGGAACCCCACCGCCGCGAGCTCCTCTTTCAATGCGGTGGGCGTGTAGCGGCGAAAGTCCCGCGGCACATAGTGCCAGCGGGCCGCAAAGGGAATGGTGAGAATCAACCGGCCGCCGGGCTCGAGCGCGCGGGCAAGCTCGGCGAGAAAGCGCGGCGCGTCCTGCACGTGCTCGAGCGTCTCGGTGCACAGCACCGTGCTCGCCTCCGCGTCGGCGAGCGGCAAAGCGCTGCCGCGAAAGCGCCGCACCTCGGTGAGCCGGTACCCAAAATGCAGCTCCGAGTCCTGAATGTCGACCGGGATGTAGCGCACGGCGGGCGCGAGCAGGTCGCGGAAAGGCTGCGCGCCGCAGCCCACATCGGCGAGCGTACCCGCCTCGAGCTGGGGCAGGAGCCGTGCGAGGTCCTCATAGATCGAGCTGAACTGCAGATCCGCGAAGCGCCGCAGCGAGCGGCGCAGGCGCGCAGCCCGGGTATGAGCGCGCTCGTGCGGCCGTGGACGGAAGACCTCGAACTCCTCGCGCGGATGCGGCTCCGGATCCTCGAGCGGCGCGGCCGATGCCTGCGCGACCCGCTTTGCGAGATCCTCGCGCGGCAGCGACCATTCATCCATGGTCGCCCGCCTTGCGCACCTCGCCGCCGCGAATCAGATGCCTTCGAATGAAGGTCGGACGGGCCTTCACCTCCTCGAAGATCTTTGCCACGTACTCGCCGATCAGGCTGATGGCGAACAACGTGAACGAGCCGAAGAACATGATGAGCAGCACCACCGTCGTGATGCCTCGAGGCGCGAGCGCCGGAAAGAACAGCTTGCCGAGGAGCTGCAGCAGGCCGAGCACGATCGACACCAGCACGAGCGCGCTGCCGCAGAAAGTGAGCACATCGAGCGGCGTGCGGCTGAAAGCGAAAATGCCCTTCTTCGCCCAGCCCATGTTCTTCAAGAGGCTGTTGGTCGAGCGGCCGAAGGCGCGCTCGGGCCGCAGGTACGGAACGCCGGTCTGCTTGAATCCGACATAGGCGCGCAGGCCCCGCAGGAACAGGTCGCGCTCCTCGCATGCGAGCAGCCAGTGCACGACGCGCCGGTCGATGAGCGAGAAATCGCCGGCATCGTGCGGAATCGGCACCGAGGAGAAGTAATCGAACACCCGGTAGAACGCCTTGTAGGCGATCTGCATGTACCAGGCGGCCTCGCGCTTGACGCGCACGCCGTACACGACCTCGAACCCCTCGCGCCAGCGGGCGACGAGCTCCTCGATGAGCTCGGGCGGGTCCTGCAGATCTCCGTCCATGAGCACCACGGCGTTCTTCGCCGCGAGCTCCATGCCGGAGCGAAAGGCGGCCTGGGAGCCGAAGTTGCGCGAGTGGGTGATTCCGAGGATGTGCGGATTGGCGGCGCTCAGCGCGCGAATGATCTCCTCCGAGTCATCGGGACTGCCGTCGTTCACGAAGATGATCTCGTACTCGATGCCGAGCTTTGCGAAGGTGCGCTCGAGACGCTCCGCCATGAGCGGAATGGCCTGCGCATCGCGATAGCAGGCGATGACCGCGCTCACGCTGTGCACCGGATCGAGCGCGCGCTTCTTCGAGGCCCGCTCGTAGAGCTCGACGTCCTCGAGCTGTGCATACCAGCGGGCGGTGCGCGCAAGCCCCTCCTCGAGCGACACCTGCGCACGCCAGTCAAGGATGTCCGCCGCGCGGCGCGGATTCGCGTACCACTCCGATAGATCCCACACGCGGCCCGGCATGGCGCCGAACTGCGGCTCGGCGGCGAGATGGAACTGCTCGCGCGCCAGGTGCGCGAGAGCTCGGATGGTCGTCTTGCGGCCGCTGCCGATGTTGAAGGATTCGCCGTAGTGCTCGGCCTTGAGCTCGAGTGCGGTCTGCACGAACGCCCGCACCACATCCTCGACGTACACGAAATCGCGCGAGGTCTCCGGCTCGACGAAGGGCGGCAAGCGCCCGGCCGATGCCTCGGCGATGAGCGTCGGGATGAGGCGGGAGCGATCCTCGAGCGGCCCGTACACCGAGTACAGGCGCAAATTGGCGCACCGAAGCCCGCGGTGCCGGCCGGCATAGAAAATGAGACCCGCCGCTGCGCTCTTGGTGACGGCGTAGTGACTGTTCGGTGCGCTCGCGCAGCTCTCCTCGGGTCCCGCGCCGCGCGTGCCGTACTCCGAGGAGCTGCCGGCGTGCACGTAGCAATGCACGCCCCGTGCGATCAGCGCCTCGATGAGCTCCTGCTTGAGGATCACGTTGGTCTGATACATGCGCTCGATGTCCTGCTCAAAGGAGTAAGCGCCGTAGGCCACGCAATCCAGGACGGTCTTGGGTTGCACGCGCTCGAGGAGCGAGCCGAGATTACCGCGCGCGAGCAGATCCACCGTGAGAGTGCGCTCGGGCGGCAACGCCGCAAGACGCCACGCGGGCTCGCGCGAGGCCGTGCCAAAGACATCGCTGCGCACCTCTCCGAGCGCGCGCAGCAGATGGGCGCCGACGAAACCGCTCGCCCCGAGAACGAGGATGGGCCCGCTGAGCTCGCGCGCTCGAGGCGCGACGGGAGCGCCGGGCGCTGGGGCGTCGGCCGCACCTGCTGCGGAGCCCGGGGTCGGGTTCGTATCCGCCGCCACGCGCCCGCTCAGGGACGCGCTTGCGCGCGCACGCGCGCAAGGCTTTCCAGGATCTGGGGCGTCGCGAGCCCGCATTCCTCGCGATGCCAGCGCTGTGAGCCGTAGCGGCCCGAGGGGTAGCCGCGGGCGTGCGCATGCATGAGGGGCGGCAGCGTGCGCCCCTCGAGCGCGAGACGATGCAGGAGCAGCGCGCCGAATCCGCCCGCCGCCACATGCTCCTCGACGAGCCCGAGCGCGCCCGCGCGCGCGAGATCATCGTACAGCGCTTGCGGAAGCTCGAGGCCCCCGCTCTCGATCTCGCTCACCACCCAGATCGTCGGGCGCGAGGCGTAGGGGCGCTCGCGGGTGGCGCGCAGGAGCGATCCGGCGAGAGGACCCACGACGATCAGCATCCCGGCCGCGCCCTCGAGGAGACGCCGCCAGGCAGCGTACGGCGGCAGCTCACGCTCATCGGTGAGCTCGGAGCGACCGAGCCTCAAATAAGCGGGTGCGGCGCGCTCGCTCATCACCCGCACGCACGGCGCCACGTCCGCATCGAAGGCGGGCACGTAGGCACGCAAGCCCGGCAGCGTGACGAGCACCCCGTAGTCCTCGAGCGCATGGTGCGTCGCTCCCATCGACCCGTAGGCATAGCCGCCGCCGTTGCCGACGAGATGGACACCCAGACGGTTCAGGCAGACATCGTTGCGGATCTGCTCGAAGGGTCGCGCGTAGCAGAAGGGCGCGATGCTGTAACACCAGCAAGGCGCGCCGGCGCGCACGATGCCGGCCGCCACCGACACCATGTTCTGCTCGGCGACGCCCGCATTCACGAAGCGCGGGCCGAGCTCGCGCGCGAGCGGCTCGAGCGCCATGAAGCCCAGGTCTCCCGTGAGGAAAAAATAGCGCGCCCGCCTCGCATGGTCGATGAGCGCGGCGCAGAAGGCGTTCCTCATGCCGATGCGCCGGTGGCGTGGAGGGTCGCCGCCGGCTCCTCGAGCTCGCCGAGCGCGGCGGCGTACTGCGCCTCGCTCAAAGGCAGATAGTGCCATTCCATGCGGTTCTCCATGAAGGAGACGCCCTTGCCCTTCACGGTGTGCAGCAGGATGAGCGCGCCGGGGTGCGCAGCGGCCGCGGCCGCAATGGCCTCATGGTCGTGCCCGTCGACGTCCACCACCGCAAGGCCAAAGGCCTTGAGGCGCGGGCCGAGATCCTCCATCGAGGCGACCTCGCGCGTCGAGCCGAATCCCTGCAAGCCATTCACATCGATGAGCACCGTCAGGTTCGGCAGCCGGCGATGCGCCCAGAAGATGAGCGCCTCCCACATCGCGCCCTCCTGCCACTCCCCGTCCGAGGTGAGGCAGTAGAGATGGCCACGCTCGTGCTCGAGGTGGCGCTTGAGCGCCATGCCGAGCGCGACCGGAAAGCCGTGCCCAAGGCTGCCGGTGGCGATGCCGATGCGCTCGCTCCAGCCGGGAACCGGATGGCCGGCGAGCCGTGTGCCCTCCCCGTGGAAGCTCGCGAGATCCTCCTCCGAGAGCAGTCCGAGCGACCAGAGCGTCACGTAGAGCGCACCGGCGGCATGACCCTTCGAGAGGATGAAGTCATCACCGGGTCGCATCAGGCGATGATGCAGCACCAGCAAGGCATCGAGCGCGGAAAGGTTGCCGCCCAGGTGGCCGATGCGGCTTTCGAAATGCATCCTGAGGAGCCTTCGTCGTGCGAGCCGCGCGAGCGGCGCCCAGTGACTCATGTGAGGTGCCCTCTCACAGCCCGTGCTCGCGCATGAGCCTCGCGGCCGGGTTGTGGCAATCCGTCGCAGGGGGTCCCGCAGCGAGCACCTGCGGCGTGCGCAGCAGGTACGCCGCAAGCTGACCCTCGAGACGGGCGACGTAGTGCGCCGGGTAGACGCCGCACGCGGCCTCGATGAGTCGCGCCTCGAGGTTGATGGGCCAGCGCGGCAGCAGCACGGCGCGTGCAAATTCCTCGAGCGGGGTGACCGCGCCCAGAAGGAGCAGCACACCGAGCACGGCCTTGCGGGCGCGGAGTGAGCGCGCGCTGAGTGAGCGGGCGCGGGACTCGCCGGTCCCGGGAGGTGGGCGCACCACGGCGAGCGCCGCGCCGAGCGCGAGCACGGCGAGGCTCGGGATCGAGGCTCGCATCGCAAGATCGTTGGCCGCACCAAAGCTCACGAGCGGCAGCAGCGCAAGCAGCGCGAGCGCCAGCACGAGCTCGCTGGAGCGCACGAGCGTGAGGAGGGCGCAGCCGACGAGCCCCGCCTCGAGCAGGAAGAACACGCCCTGGCGCAGGAAGTCGTGCGCGAGGGCCAGGGGCTCCAGGCCGTGGCGGCCGAAGGTGAGGCCCTTCGGGATGCGCGCAGCATCGAGCGCGAGATAGCTCGCGAGGGCGAGGCCGACCAGAAGCGCGGGCGCCCAGTTGCGCGGCATGAGCGGTGCCGCGGAATGCGCGGCGAGCGCGCGCGAGCCGACGCGCCAGAGCACGAAAGGTGCGAGGCCCAGCGCGGCGAGCGGCGACCAGAAGGCGACCGCGATCACGATGAGCGCCCAGAGGGGCTCGAGCGCGCTCGTATCGCGCGTGCGTGCGAGCAGTACGATCGCGAGCCAGCCGCCGAGCGCGTGGTTCGGCACCCAGAAGAGCTGGGTCGTCATCGAGGAGTACTGATAGTCCCGAGCCCACCACTCGAGATGCTGACCCAGATGCGCAAGAGCCTCCGGCCGGACCATGAGCGTACCGAGCAGATCGAGGCCGCTGAAGAGCACGACCACCGCGAGCGCGGCCGCAGCAGCGCCGCGGCGCGCGGGCACGAGCGAGATGACGGCGAGCAGAAACAACGCCACGCCGAGGGCGGTCCACGCCGACATCGCGACATGCGCCCATCGCAGACCCGCAAGCTTGCCGATGAGCGCGGCGGGCAGGTAGAAGCCGAGCGGCGCCCGCAGGATCGTCGGCGTTCCGTCGAGCATTCCATAGCCGACCGGCCAGCGCCCCGCGACCAGGTCATGCAGCACGGCGTCGCGCACCGGCCAGTCGGCATTGGCGAACACCCAATGTCCGGTGCCGCCGCACAGCGTCCAGGCGAGCGCCACGGCGAGTGCGAGCGCGATCTCGGGACGCGCCAGCGCGCGCGGGCCCGTGGTCACCGCAGGTCCAAACCCTGCGGCCGGGCCCACCGGCGCAGCAGGTGCAGCCGCGGGAAGGCCCGCGCCGGCGGTCAATCTCGAGCCGCCGCCGGCGGCGGCGAGCCGACCCACCAGGGGCCAAAGCGCCGCGATGAGCGCGAGCTCGAGCACGACAGCGAGTCCAGGGCGGTACCAGCCAGCGAGGAACAGCGCGAGCGGCAGTGCGAGGTAAAGCACGATCGCGCAATCGAGCGCGGCGACGGGACGATGCGTTTCGTGAGAGCCGCTGGTGCCGGCGCTGGAGCCCGCCACAAACATGACTAAAGACAGGCTCCTCGGGCGCTCATGGCGCCGAAACTATCACACAATCGCCTGCACGCCGCTTGCCCCCAACGCCCAGGCGCGCTCGAGCGAGAGTGCGGCCGCATACACCGGCCGCGGCGTCGCCCGGCACAGCGCCTCGAGCTCATCGTCCGGGCAGGGATCGCGCAGCACGAGGAAATCGGCCTGACGTAGTGTGCGTGCCTCGCCCGGCGTGCGGCAGAGCGCCCCGAGAAGCGGTGCCCCAAGGAGTCCCCGCCGGGCCCGCGCGGAGCGCAGAGCGGGCGGATGCAGCACGCGCCAGGCGCCCGCGGCGGATCGCGTGAGACGAGCCGGCAGCGCCAGCAGCTTCAAGATCGGGCGATCCGCGGGCAGGAGCGGTGCGGCGGCGAGCTCGGCGCGGCTCACCCAGCGCAGCGCCTGCGCGTCGCGCCGCTCGAGGCGGCCGCCGAAGCGACGCACGATGAACACATCGAGAAGCACGCTCGAGTGCGGGTAGCGGTGCGTGAGTCGCAGGAGCGGTCGTGGATCGCGAATACGCAGCCCGATCTCCTCCTCGAGCTCCCGCGCCAGAGCGCCGGCGCGCGATTCGCCGGGCTCGACCTTGCCCCCGGGAAATTCCCACGCGCCCGCGAGCGCCTTGCCGGGCGGACGCTGCGCAATCAGCACGCGACCGCGCCGGTCGATGAGCACGGCGGCAACGACGTGAACACGGCGTGCCGGCGCCCGCGCGGCGCGTGCCGGCATGGCGCGGCTCAGCCGCTCGCCTGCTGCAGGGCCCCGTGGCAGTGCTTGTACTTCTTGCCGGAGCCGCACGGACACATCTCGTTGCGGCCGACCTTCGGCACCTGACGCACGAACGGTGTGGCACTCGAGCGTGACTCCTCGGTC
>Ga0070734_10002265_pt1 | contig 24051 bp, 36 predicted proteins | sample Coa_R1_8_FD_66444 | JGI IMG/M metagenome (GOLD analysis project Ga0070734, IMG submission 66444) | Surface soil microbial communities from Centralia Pennsylvania, which are recovering from an underground coalmine fire - Coalmine... | ecosystem: Environmental > Terrestrial > Soil > Unclassified ...
AGCATTCCTAACACGTGCTCCGGGGGCAGCGGTTCGCCGCTCTTTCCCGCCATGATGATGCGGCTGATGAGATCTTCGCCGGGCTTCTTTGTCCGTTCCTCGACGAATTCGGCGAAATATTGCGTCATCTCGCCGAGTGCTTTCATCATGATCGTATCGTCGGTGATGCCGAGCTCCAGGATTTCGTGAATCCAGCGGATGAAAATTTCACCGTCGCTCTCCGGAACGCCGAGCATCAGCGCGATGATTCGCACCGGGATGTGGCGCGAATATTGTTGCGCGGCGTCGCAACGCCCATCGCCGATGAATTTGTCGATCAGATCGTTGCAGACAGCGCGCGCTTTCGGTTCGAATTTCTTGATTTCGGCGGGAGTAAAGGGCGGCAACAGGACCAGTTTCGCCGCCCTGTGCTCGGGCGGATCCGACGTGATCGGCGGGCTCGGAAACAGCTTCGGCCGCGATTCGCGCACCACGACACGCCGCGACGAAAAGCTTTCGGTATCGTAGACGATCGCCTTCATCGCCGAATGCGAAGTCTGCAGATATGCGCCGAGATAGCGATCGGTGTGCGCGATCGGGCAAGTCCGCCGCAAGTGGTCCCAAATCGGATACGGATCGTCGCGCCACTGTGGATCGAGATGATCCCAATCCGTAGCCCAATCGGTGACCGGTGGCCGCCTTGGCCTGTCCTGCATGGCGCTCCCCTATTCCTCGATGATCTCGATCGCGAATTCCGGGCAGTTCGCTTGCGCGAGCCACGCCTTTTCCTCAAGCCCTGCCGGGACAACGCCGTCGCCGATTTCCTTGGCGTTGCCGTATTCGTCGAGCTCGAACAGTTCCGGCGACAGCGCCTTGCACCGATTGTGACCCTGACACTTTTCCGGGTTCACGTGCACCCTCAGGCGTTTGGCGGCGGGCATCGGAGTTCCATCCTGCAGCCGGCATTCTTGCTTGTGAGAAACGAGTGCTTTGGGCCGGCGCGTACGGCTGCCTATAATGAACGAACCCGTCGCCCGATCAAGACGACCGGCTAGGAAGAGCGACCATGACCGCCGCCGATCAGACTGCTTATCGCTTGCGCGATATCCCAACGGGTGTCTGGACGCTCGGCTTCGTCTCGCTGTTGATGGATATCTCCTCGGAGACGATCCACGCTTTGTTGCCGATCTATCTCGTCACCGTGCTCGGCACTTCGACGCTGACGGTCGGGATCATCGAAGGCATCGCGGAGGCGACCGCCTCCATCACCAAGATCTTTTCCGGCGCGCTTTCGGATTGGCTGGGAAAACGGAAATTCCTCGCGGCCCTCGGCTATGGGCTCGCGGCCTTCACCAAACCCGTTTTTCCGCTGGCGCCCTCGGTCGGGTGGCTGGTGGCGGCCCGCTTCATCGACCGCATCGGCAAGGGTATTCGCGGCGCCCCGCGCGACGCGCTGATCGCCGACATCACGCCGCCGCGGCTGCGCGGCGCCAGCTTCGGCCTGCGGCAATCGCTCGACACCGTCGGCGCCTTTGTCGGACCGCTGCTCGCCATCGCCCTGATGTGGTTCACCGCCAACAGCTACACCACCGTGTTCTGGGTCGCGGTCATCCCCGCCTTCCTTGCGCTGGGTTTGATCATGTTCGCGGTCAAGGAGCCGGAGCGGCCGGCCGAATTGCGGCCCGTGCGCGCGCCGCTCAGCATCGGCGAACTCGCCGGCCTCGGAAACACCTTTTGGCTGGTCGTCGCGATCGCCACCATTTTCACGCTCGCGCGATTCAGCGACGCGTTCCTTTTGCTGCGTGCCCAATCCGTGGGCCTGCCGGTGGCTCTCGTTCCGACGGTGATGGTGGTGATGAACGTGGTCTATGCGCTTGCCGCCTATCCCGCGGGAATTCTCTCCGACCGCTTCGATCGCATCGTCATCTTCACGATCGGCATCGTGTTCTTGGTCGCCGCCGATCTCGTGCTGGGCTTGGCCGCGGGTATAGCCGGCGTCGCCATCGGCGTTGCGCTGTGGGGTCTGCATATGGGGTTCACGCAAGGACTGCTTGCGGCGCTTGTCGCTGACTCCGCCCCGCCGGAATTGCGCGGCACCGCCTTCGGGATGTTCAACCTGATGAGCGGGCTCGCGCTGCTTGCCGCAAGCATCATTGCCGGCGCGCTGTGGGACGCGGCCGGTCCGCAAGGCACGTTCTTCGCCGGCGCCGCCTTCACTGCGCTCGCGTTGCTGGGGCTTTTCGTAATCCGCCACCGCCTGACGAGTTGACAGAGGCCGGCCGCGGACTAGCATTCATGCATCGAATGGAGATGGAGTCCTCCGAAACCGCCGAAAGGCTGATGACTCCTGCCACGTTATCCGTGGTGGGAGCTTCGTGCGAGCCCGCCGCGAGGCGGGTTTTTCGTTGCCCGCCGCCCGCGCACGTTCGGAGGTGAAACAATGACTGCCGTCTGGAGCCTCGCCGCCCTTTGGTTCGCGCTCGCGCTCTTCGCGAGCCTTGCCGCGATCTATCTTCGCGTTTCCAACGCGCTGACCGAGATCATCGTCGGCACCGGCGCGCAATGGATTCTTGGCATCTTCTTTGGCGCCGCCGTGCTCGGCGCCGACGAGCCATGGATCAAGTTTCTTGCCGGCGCCGGCGCCATCATGCTCACCTTCCTGGCCGGCGCCGAGCTTGATCCGGTCGTTTTCCGCCAGAAATGGAAGGAAGCGACCGCCGTCGGCATCGCGAGCTTTCTCCTGCCCTTCCTCGGCTGCGCCACTGCCGCCTACTACGTCCTGGGCTGGGGCGGGCGCGCGAGCTGGCTCGCGGGCGTTGCCATGTCCACGACCTCGGTCGCGGTCGTCTACGCGGTGATGCTGGAATACGGCTTCAACAAGACCGCCTACGGCAAGACCATCCTCGCCGCCTGCTTCATCACCGATCTCGGCACCGTGCTCGCGCTCGGATTCATCTTCGCGCCTTTCGATACCAAGATGTTTCTATTTGCGGCGGTCGCGGTCGCGGTTTTTGTCGCCGTTCCTTGGCTCACACCGCGCCTCTTCAAGCGCCACGGTGACAAGCCTTCGGAACTGGAAGCGAAATATCTTTTACTCATCCTATTCGGCCTCGGCGGACTTGCCGCCTGGGCGGGGAGCGAAGCGGTGCTGCCCGCTTATGTGCTCGGCATGCTGCTCGCGGGCACGGTCGGCAAGGACCACGCGCTGATCCGTCGGCTGCGCACGCTCACGCTCGGCCTGATGACGCCGTTCTATTTCATCCGCGCCGGATCCTACATCTCGGTTCCGGCGCTGATCGCCGCCCCCGCCGCCTTCCTGTTGATGCTCGCCGTCAAGGTCGCCGCAAAGTGCATCGGCGTCTATCCGGTCACCCGTTTCTACGGCTCCCGCCATCAAGAGGGCATGTACACGACCCTGATGATGTCGACCGGCCTCACCTTCGGGACCATCTCGTCGCTGTTCGGGCTCACCAACGGCATTATCGACAAGGCGCAATATTCGGCGCTGGTCGCCGCCGTCATCGGCAGCGCCGTGATCCCGACGATGATCGCCAATGCTTTCTTCTTGCCCCGCCACCTCTTGCCGAAGCACGCGGAGGCAATCCAGGAAGACGCGTGAGGCGCTCTTCCGCCCCTTCGCAAGCGCGACAGGTTTGCTACTCTCTCGTGCTTCGGCCAACGATAAGAATGAGGAAAGTCGCCTTGTCAGGGGGGAGCTTGGGACGGGGCCTGATAGCCGGTCTCGCGGCGCTCGCGTTTTTCGACGCGAGCGCGGCCGCGCAAATGAGCGCCAATCCCGTCGAGATCGGGCAGAAGATCGACGCGATGGGCCGCGCGCTCAATCCCGAAGCGATCGCCGCGACCGCGGCCCTCTATGCGCCGCTGCAGGAACGCGAGCCCTATGCCGGCATCCGCGTTCATCGCGACCTGAAATACGGACCGGATGAGCGCAACCGGCTCGACGTCTTCGTGCCCGACCCCCTGCCCGCCGAAACGCGGCCCACGCTCGTCTTCGTGCATGGCGGCGATTTCGTCGGCGGCGACAAGGCAAAGCCCATGAGCCCGTTCTACGAAAACATCGGCGTCTGGGCCGCGCGCCACGGCCTGATCGGCGTGAACATCACCTACCGGCTCGCCGCGGATCATCCCTGGCCCGCGGGGGTCGAAGATGTGGGCGCCGCCATGCGCTGGGCGGTCCAGAACGTCGCCCCTTATGGCGGCAGCCCCTACCGGATCTTCATCATGGGCCATGGCGCCGGCGCTGCGCATGTCGCGGATTATCTTTCGCACCCCGATTTGCAGCCGCCGGGCGGCCCCGGTGTTGTCGGCGCGATCCTTATTTCCGGCATCTATGATCTTACGACAACGCCGATGGGCGCGAATTTAAAGGCCTATTACGGCGACGATCCGGAAGAGTACCCGACGCGTTCGGCGAAAGCCGGCCTGGTCGCGGCAAAAATTCCGTTACTGCTCGCCCACGCGGAACTCGACCCGCCTGCGTTCGAAGCGCAGAGCACGGCGCTCAAGGACGCGCTTTGCGCGGCGCATCAATGCCCGCGCCTTCTCTTCTTGCCGGGCCACAATCACGTCTCCGAGGTGTATGCGGTCAACACCAAGGATGTGCTGCTCACACGCGCGATCTCCGATTTCATCAAGGCGCATTAACTCTCTAAGCAAACCCCGCCAATCCAAGCGCCGCCGCGGCGGCAAAGGCCCAGAGCGGATTGATGCGGGTGAAATAGGCGACCGCCGCGGTGGCAAGGCTGATCGCGATGGTTGCCATGCTCTGGTCGGCCGCACGCGTGAGGAGATAAGCGGTCGCGGCCACGAGCCCCACGGTGATCGGTACGAGCCCGGCCTGGATCGCGATCCGCAGCGGCGCGTCCTTGAAGCGATCCCATGCCTTCACGATGAAATAGGTGAGAACGCAGGTCGGCGTGCAGAGCGCGGCGGTGGCCGCGAGCGCGCCGAGGACGCCGCCAAGCTGGTAGCCGATCAGCGTCGCGATCAGCATGTTCGGGCCGGGCGCGGCGTTGGCGATGGCGAAGAAATCGGTGAATTCCCGCTCGCTCAGCCAATGATTGGCCTCGACCACTTGCCGGTGCAGTTCTGGCACCGCGGCATTGATGCCGCCGATCGCGACAAAGGAAAGAAACACGAGCTGCAAGAGGAAAACGGAAAGCGCGCTGTCGTCCCTCACTTTCCCCTCCACCAGAAAACGGCGACGCTTGCCGGCGCGAGCAAGACGACCACCCAGTAGAGCGGAATGCGGACGAGCGCGACCGCGGTAAAGGCAATCAGCGCGACGGCAAGCGCCGGAATCCGCCGCTCGCGCAAAAGGGGAGCTGCGAGCTTGCAGGCGAGCGAAATCAGGAGCCCGGCCGCCGCCGCCCCCATGCCCGCGAGAATGCCGCGCAGCCAGGCAACATCGCTGTAGCGCGAATAGAACGCGCCGCACACGATCATGAGGAGCGTGGGAAACCCCGCGAGCCCAAACGCGCAGGCGACCGCGCCCGCAGGGCCGCGAAAGCGGCTGCCGATCAGAATCGAAAGATTCATGATGTTGGGCCCCGGCAGGAATTGCGAGAGCGCAAGATCCGCCGAGAATTGCGCGTCGGAAAGCCAGCGGCGCCTTTCCACGAGCACGATCCGCGCCCACGGCAATACGCCGCCGAATCCCGTCAGCGCGATGGCGAGGAACCCGAGGAACAATTCGGAGAGCGTGGGAACGTGCGGCGTTGCCGCCGCGGGAGGCGATTCGGACATGCGGCGCGAATATAAAGACCGGTACCGTACGTTCCAATCAAACTTCTTCACCAAACGCTGAATGCCACAACCATGCAGGAACCAACGCCACGCGCGCGCGTTGTATTCGCAATAAGCCTCGTTCGAAATTGCGAGGGAAAACGCGAAAGCAAATAGGGAGCTTGAGATGAAACGCGCATTATGGATGGGAGTGGCGGCGGTCGCACTTCTCGCCGGCATTAATTCTGCGCCGGCGCAGGTCGGCGGCGATCAACAGCAGCCGCGCATGCAGAACCAGCCTTCGGGCAACAGGGGCGAGGAGAAAATCAATCCGGGCATGCACCAGAAGGAGCCCGGCGCCACTGTTCAGAAAGACCAATCTGGCGCAATTGTTCAGAAGGACCAGAAGGATAAGGGCAAGACGAGTGAAAGCCAGAACCAGCCCCAGAACCAGCCCAAGAATATCCAAAGCCAGCAAGGCCAGACTGAGCATCAAGGACAGATGGATCAGCGCGGCAATCAGGGAAAGATGAGCCGCGATCAGGATCGCGATAAGGATAAAATGGGCCAGAATGAGCATACGACGACCAAGTCCGTGCAGCTTTCCGCCCAGCAGCGCGAGAAAATCCATACGACGATCCTCGGCCAGAAGGCCGGTCATACCACCGACGTGAAGTTTGAAGTGAGTGTCGGCGCTCGCGTACCGCGCACGGTGCGGTTCTATCCGCTGCCGCTCGAAATCGTCGAGATCGTGCCTGAATATCGCGGCTACGACTACGTGCTCGTCGGCGACGAGATCGTGATCATCGATCCGAACACGCTCGAGATCGTAGCGGTCCTGCCGGCATAAGGCGGACAAATCGGAATAAGAAAGGGCGGCCTCGGGCCGCCCTTTTTCCTGCGCTTATTTTTTGCCCGCGCGCAGCTTCGCCCAGTATTCCAGCCGCTTCTTGATTTCACGCTCGAAGCCGCGCTCGACCGGCTGGTAAAACGTCTGCCGCCCGAGGCTTTCGGGGAAATAGTCCTGCCCGGAAAACGCTTCCTCGGTCTCGTGGTCGTATGCGTAACCGCTGCCGTATCCCTCCTGCTGCATGAGCTTGGTCGGCGCGTTGAGGATGTGTTTCGGCGGCACCAGCGAGCCCGCTTCCTTCGCCGTCCGCATCGCGGCGCTGAAGGCGGTATAGGCGGCATTCGATTTCGGCGCAGTCGCGACGTAAATCACGGCTTCCGCGAGCGCGAGCTCGCCCTCGGGGCTGCCGAGAAAATCATAGGCTTCCTTGGCGGCGTTGGTGACGAGAAGCGCTTGCGGATCCGCGAGCCCAATGTCCTCGACCGCCATCCGCACCACGCGCCGCGCGATGTAGAGCGGATTTTCGCCCGCGTCCAGCATGCGCGCGAGATAATAGAGCGCGGCATCAGGATCGGAGCCGCGCACCGACTTATGCAACGCCGAGATCAGGTTGTAGTGGCCATCCTGCGATTTGTCGTAGATCGGCGCCCGCCGCTGCACGATCTCGACAAGGCCCGCGGGATCGAACACTTCACCCGCGCGCGCTGCGCGCCAGACTTCCTCGGCGAGCGTCAGCACCGCGCGGCCATCGCCATCAGCCATGCGCACGAGCGTTTCCCGCGCCTCGCGATCGAGCGGCAGTTTCTTTTCTTCCATCGCCTCGGCGCGCGCGAGAATCTGCTCGAGCGCCGCTTCGTCGAGCGGCTTGAACACCAGGACCCGCGCGCGCGAAAGAAGCGCGGCGTTGAGTTCGAAGGAGGGATTTTCCGTGGTGGCGCCGACGAGGGTGACAGTACCGTCCTCCATCACCGGCAGGAAGGAATCCTGCTGCGCGCGATTGAAGCGATGGATCTCGTCGACGAAGAGGAGTGTGCCCCTCCCCGTTTCCCGGCGCGCCCGCGCCTCGTCAAAGACTTTCTTGAGGTCGGCGACGCCCGAAAAGACGGCGGAGATTTGCTGGAATTCGAGGTCGGTTTCGTGCGCCAGAAGCCGAGCGACCGTGGTCTTGCCGGTGCCGGGCGGACCCCAAAAGACGAGTGAGCCGAGCGAACGCGTCGCGAGCATGCGCGTGAGCGCGCCGTCGGGGCCGACGAGCGCGTCTTGCCCCACCACGTCCGAAAGCCTCCCGGGACGCAATTTGTCGGCGAGCGGCCGCGGTGCCCCGCGATCAAGGCCGGCTGCCTCGAACAGACTTGCGCTCGTTCGCGGCTTCGCGCGCGGGCTCATCCGTTCAACACCACCGAGATCTGCTGGCCGCCGCGCAGGATTACGATCTGCCACACGCGCCGCGGCGCTTGCGTTACCCGTTCGAGGTCGCGGCTCTTCTCGATCTTTTCGCCGTTCACCGACACGATCAGGTCGCCGCGCTGAAAGCCGACATTGCTCGCGAGCGAGCCGTTGCTAAGTTCCACGATGACCACGCCCTCCGCCGAGGTATCGAGCCGCAACTCGTCGGCAAGCGCCGGCGAAAGATTGGCGACCTTCGCGCCCATGAAGGGCGAGCGCGAATTGATGGTGACCTCGTCGCGCGCCGTCTCAGGTGCCGTTTCGAGCTTCACCGCGAGCTGCAGGCTTTTTCCTTGCCGATCAACCGCGAGATTGGCCGTGCCGCCGAGAAGCTTGGTCGCGAAGCGGTAGCCGAAGGCGTTCTGGTCCTCGACGGGCTGGCCGTCGATCGCGGTGATGAGATCGCCGGTCTTGAGCCCCGCCTGCGCCGCCGGGCTTCCCGGCACCACGCTGGTGACGAGCGCGCCGGACGGCCGCTTCAGTCCCATGCTTTCGGCGATTTCAGGGGTCACGTCCTGCAATTTCGCGCCGAACCAGGGACGCTTCACCGCCGTGCCGCCGCTCTTGGCCGAGTCGAGCACGACGCGGACCATGTTGACGGGTATGGCGAAGCCGATGCCGATCGAGCCGCCCGAGCGCGAGAAGATCGCGGTGTTGATGCCGACGAGCCGTCCCGTCATGTCGACAAGCGCGCCGCCGGAATTGCCGAGATTGATCGCGGCGTCCGTCTGGATGAAGAAGTTATAGTCGGAAATGCCCACTTGCGTGCGCGCGAGCGCCGACACGATCCCCTGCGTCACCGTCTGCCCGACGCCGAACGGATCGCCGATCGCGAGCACGAGGTCGCCGACCTCGATCTGGTCGGAATCGCCGAATTCGATCGCCGGAAAACGCTCATGCGCGTCCTTCAGCCGCAGCACCGCGAGATCGCTGCGCTGGTCGCGCAACAACACCTCGGCGTCGAATTCGCGCTTGTCGGAAAGCGCCACGCGAATCTGGTCGGCGCCCTCGATCACGTGATGGTTGGTGACGACAATGCCGGCGGAATCGACAATCACGCCCGAGCCGAGCGAGCGCTGGATGCGCTCGCCGGGCGGTCCCATGCCGGGGAGCTGGCCGCCGAAGAAGCGGCGGAAGAACGGATCGTCGAAGAAGGGGTTGCTCGCGCCCTGCACCTTGCGCTGGGCATAGACGTTCACGACGGCGGGTGCTGCGCGTTTCACCACCGGCGCGAAGGAGAGCGAGATTTCCGTGCGCGATTGCGGCGGCCGCGGCGCGGGCGGCGACACCGGTTGCGGGCTCTGCGCCAAGGCCGGCGCGGCGGAGAGGATTGCGAGGGCGATCAGAACACGGCGGGCGAAGCGGGTCATGGCGCCTGATATAGAACCGCGCATGCGGCGGCGAAAGGGCGGTAATCTTTGCTCGTTTCCGGCCTTACCGGCTTATTCAAAAGCAAACCCCGGCCAAAGCCGGGGCTCGAGAATGTGGGATGAACAATCGCCGCGATCAGGCCGCCGCCTCTTCCTTTGGCCGCGCCGCCACTTCGGCGGCGTGCCGGGCCCGGTCTTCCTTGCCCTTGGCTTCGACGTCGCGGTCGACGAACTCGATCACCGCCACCGGCGCCGAATCGCCATAGCGGAAGCCCGCCTTGATGATGCGGGTATAGCCGCCGTTCCGCGCCTTGTAGCGCGGCGCCAGCACCTCGAAGAGCCGCTTCACGGCCTCGGGGTCGCGGATCTCGGACAGCGCACGGCGGCGCGCGGCGAGATCGCCCTTTTTGCCGAGGGTGACGAGCTTTTCCACGACCGGCCGCAGATCCTTCGCCTTCGGCAGCGTGGTCGTCACCTGCTCGTGGACGATCAGCGCCGCCGACATGTTCGCGAACATCGCCTTGCGGTGCTCGGCGGTGCGGTTGAAGCGGCGGTGGGCCTTGGCGTGACGCATGACCTTGTTCCTTATGTCCCTCCCCGTTCGGGGAGGGCCGATCTCAGTAATGATCCTCGAAGCGCTTGGCGAGCTCCTCGATGTTTTCCGGCGGCCAGCCTTCGATCTGCATACCGAGGTGAAGGCCCATCGTGGCGAGCACCTCTTTGATCTCGTTCAGCGACTTGCGCCCGAAGTTCGGCGTGCGCAGCATTTCCGCTTCCGACTTCTGGATGAGGTCGCCGATATAGACGATGTTGTCGTTCTTCAGGCAGTTGGCCGAGCGCACCGAAAGTTCGAGCTCGTCCACCTTCTTGAGGAGCGCCGGGTTGAACGGCAACTCCTGGATCGCCGGCGCCTCGATCTCGCGGCGCGGCTCCTCGAAATTGACGAAGATGTTGAGCTGATCCTGCAGGATGCGCGCGGCAAAGGCGAGCGCATCCTCCGGCGTGATCGAGCCGTTGGTTTCGATCGTCATGGTGAGCTTGTCGTAGTCGAGGATCTGGCCCTCGCGGGTGTTCTCGACGCGGTAGCTGACCTTGCGCACCGGCGAAAACAGGCTGTCGACGGGGATCAAGCCGATCGGCGAATCCTCCGAGCGGTTACGGTCGGCGGGCACGTAACCCTTGCCGGTCGTGACCGTGAATTCCATGCGGATCTCGGCGCCCTCGTCGAGGGTGCAGAGCGCGAGTTCAGGGTTGAGGATTTGCACGTCGCCGACGGTCTGGATGTCGCCGGCCGTCACCTGCCCCGGCCCCTGCTTCTTCAGCACCATGCGCTTCGGGCCCTCGCCCTGCATCTTGAGCGCAATGTCCTTGATGTTGAGCACGATGTCGGTGACGTCCTCGCGCACGCCCGCGATCGACGAGAACTCGTGCAGCACGCCGTCGATATGCACCGAGGTCACCGCCGCTCCCTGCAGCGAGGAAAGCAGAATGCGCCGGAGCGCATTGCCAAGCGTAAGGCCGAAGCCGCGCTCCAAAGGCTCGGCGACCACGATTGCGACGCGCTTCGGGTCACCGCCGGCCGCCACCGCGAGCTTCTCGGGGCGGATCAGCTCTTGCCAATTTTTCGGATTCACGATCGTGTTCATCAGTCATCCTTCGCGTTCCGGCGCGGCCTGCCCCGCGCCCCCGCCGCTATCGGCGGGAAAATGAATCTCCGGCCCCCAAACAGGGAATGGGGCCGCACTCGAAACTTCAGACGCGCCGGCGTTTACGCGGTCTGCAACCATTATGCGGAATCGGCGTCACGTCGCGGATCGACGTGATGGTGAAACCCGCGGCCTGCAACGCGCGCAGCGCCGACTCGCGGCCGGAACCCGGACCCGCGACCTCGACTTCGAGCGTGCGCATGCCGTGTTCCTGCGCCTTGCGCGCGACGTCTTCGGCGGCGACCTGCGCCGCGTAGGGCGTCGACTTGCGCGAGCCCTTGAAGCCGAGCGAGCCCGCCGACGACCAGGCAATGGTGTTGCCCTGCGCGTCGGTGATCGTGATCGTGGTGTTGTTGAAGCTCGCGTTCACATGCGCAATCCCCGAAACGATGTTCTTGCGCTCGCGGCGGCGGACGCGGCCTTCGCGCGATTGGGTTGCTGCAGGTGCTTCCTTGCTCATGATTGATCCTTTGCGGGCCGGTGCTTAGCCTTTAGACGGCGCTGTTTTCTTGCCGGCGATCGCGCGGCCCTTGCCCTTGCGCGTGCGCGCATTGGTATGGGTGCGCTGGCCGCGCACCGGCAGGTTCTTGCGGTGACGCAAGCCCCGGTAGCAGCCGAGATCCTGCAGGCGCTTGATGTTGAGCTGGATTTCGCGGCGCAGATCCCCCTCGACCTGATAGTCGCGGTCGATCATTTCGCGGATTTGGAGGACTTCCTGGTCGGTGAGCTGGTTCACGCGCCGTTCGGACGGGATCTTGAGCGCGGAGGTGATGTCCTTGGCGCGCTTCTGGCCGATGCCGTAAATGTACTGCAACGCCACTTCGACCCGTTTTCCGGTGGGAAGGTTCACGCCTGCGATACGGGCCACGTCAGCTCTCCGATTCTTGCCCGCATAGCGGGTATTTCCATGCGAAAAAACGACGCCCCGCCCTCCAGGGGAGGTCCGGCATCGTCAAACTACCGACTGGATGGCGGTTATTTAGGGAACCCGGCACGATCCGTCAACCTCCCGCCGGAACGCGCGCCTGCAGCGCCTGTTCGATGTCCGCCTCGACCTTGTCGACGGGTTGCATGCCGTCGATGACCAAGAGCACGCCCTTCCGCCGGTAATAATCCGACAGGGGCGCGGTCTGTTTGCGGTAATTCGCGACCCGCTGCTTCAGGACGGCCGGATCGTCGTCGGCGCGCACGGCGTGGCCCTTGGCCCTGGTCTCGGCAATCCGCTTTTCGACGCGTTCAATCAGCATGTGCTCGTCGACTTTCAGCTCGACCACGGCGTCGAGCTTGAGCCGGCGCTCCGACAACAGCCGGTCGAGCGCCTCCGCCTGCTTCACCGTGCGCGGGAAGCCGTCGAGGATAAACCCGTTCTTCGCTTCCGGCGCATCGATGCGCTCGGCGATCAACGCCACCACGAGATCGTCGGGAACGAGTTCGCCACGCGCCATCACGTCCTTGACCTTGAGACCGAGCGCGGAACCGACCGCGACCGCAACCCGCAGGAGATCGCCGGTCGACAGCGGAACGATGTTGTAACGGGCGACGAGCCGTTCGGCCTGTGTGCCCTTGCCCGCGCCCGGAGGGCCCAGGAGCACGAGCCTCATCGCCGGCTTCCCCTGAGCTTCGCCTTGCGGATCAATCCTTCATATTGGTGCGCGAGGAGATAGCCCTGGATCTGCGCGACCGTGTCCATCGTCACGCTCACGACGATCAGGAGCGAAGTGCCGCCGAAGTAGAACGGCACGGCGGCGTAGGAAACCAGGAGCTCGGGCAGCAGACAGACAAGCGCGAGATAGCCCGCGCCGATCACGGTAATGCGCGTCAGTACATAGTCGAGATATTCCGCCGTGCGCTCGCCCGGCCGGATGCCGGGAATGAATCCGCCGTGCTTCTTCAGATTGTCGGCGGTTTCCACGGGGTTGAAGACGATCGCCGTATAGAAGAAGGCGAAGAAGATGATCAGCGCGACGTAAAGGAACATGAACAGCGGGCGGCCATGGCCGAGCAACGTCGTGAAATAGGTGAGCCATTCGGGCCCGTGGCCGGCGCTGAAATTCGCGACCGTCGTCGGCACCAGCAATAGCGACGAGGCGAAGATCGGCGGGATCACGCCCGAGGTGTTGAGCTTCAGCGGCAGGTGGGAGCTTTGCCCCTCGAACATCTGATTGCCGACTTGTCGCTTCGGATACTGGATCAACAGGCGCCGCTGCGCGCGCTCCATGAACACGATGAAGGCGACGACGCCGACCGCGACCGCAAGCACGAAGAGGATGGCGCCGGTCGACAGCGCCCCCTGCCGGCCGAGTTCCAGCATGCCGACGAACGCCGACGGAATGCCCGCGACGATCCCCGACATGATGATGAGCGAAATCCCATTGCCGATGCCGCGCGAGGTGATCTGCTCGCCGAGCCACATCAGGAACATGGTGCCGCCGGTGAGCGTGATCACGGTCGAGATGCGGAAGAACCAGCCCGGGTCGATGACGATGTTGTTGCCGCCCTCGAGCCCGACCGCAATGCCGTAGGCCTGGAACGCCGCGAGCAGCGCGGTGAGATAGCGCGTATACTGGTTGATGATTTTGCGGCCCGCCTCGCCTTCCTTCTTCAATTGCTCAAGCGCGGGCGAAACCGTCGTCAACAGCTGCAGAATGATCGAGGCCGAAATATACGGCATGATGTTGAGCGAAAAGATCGCCATGCGCTCGACCGCGCCGCCGGAAAACATGTTGAAGAGGCCGAGAATGCCCTGGCTCGCGTTCTTGAAGGCATCGGCGAAGGCGTCCGGGTTGATGCCGGGCATCGGAATGAAGGTGCCGACGCGATAGACGATGAGCGCGCCGAGCGTGAACCAGATGCGCTTCTTCAGGTCCTCGGCTTTCGCCAAGGCGCCGAAGTTGAGGTTAGCCGCGAGTTGTTCCGCTGCCGAGACCATGTCCGCTCCGCTGCCGCCGCCCCGCCCCTATATGGGGATCAGTTTTGTGCTTCGCCGCCCGCCTGCGCGGCGGCGTCCTTGGGCTTCGCCTCTTTTTTCGTTCCCTGTTTGGCTTCCTTGTTCGTTTCCTTGGGCGCGCGCTCGGGCTTCGGCGGCGCCAGCCGCTTGATCGAGCCGCCGAGCTTTTCAACCGCCGCCGCCGCCGATTTCGAGGCGCCGTGCACCTCGAAGGCGACCTTGGTCTTGAGTTCGCCCCCGCCCAAGAGCCGCACGCCATCGAGCGCGCGATTGAGTACGCCCGCCGCGACCAGCGCTTCGACCGTCACCGGCTGCGCCGGGTCGAGCTGTTTCTTGTCGATCGCAGTCTGCACGCGGCCGAGATTCACCTCGTTCAGGTGCAGGGCGAAGATATTGGCAAAGCCGCGCTTCGGCAGCCGGCGATGAATCGGCATCTGCCCGCCTTCGAAGCCCTTGATGCGCACGCCCGTGCGCGATTTCTGGCCCTTGACGCCGCGGCCGCCGGTCTTGCCCTTGCCGGAGCCGATGCCGCGTCCGACGCGCTTGCCGAAGGTGCGCGCGCCGGGGCGGTCCGCGATCTGGTTGAGCTTCATGGGACCCTCTTTACTCACTTGCCTTCGACCACGCGCACAAGGTGCGCGACCTTCGCGATCATGCCGCGCACCTGCGCGTTATCGGGAAGCACGCTTTTGCGGCCGAGCTTGTTCAGCCCGAGGCCGATCAGGGTCTTCTCCTGGATCGGTGGACGGCGGATCGGGCTCGAAATCTGTTCGACCGTGATGGTCTTGCCGCTCTTGCTCATTGTCGCATTCCTCAATCGGTCGCTTCGGCGTCGACCTTGCCGCGGCGCGATTGCAGCACCGAAACTTTCAGGCCGCGGCGCGCCGCGACTGAACGCGGACTGTCCTGCAAGGAAAGCGCGTTGAAAGTCGCGCGCACCATGTTGTAGGGATTCGATGAACCGAGCGATTTCGCCACCACGTCCTGCATGCCGAGCGTTTCGAACACGGCGCGCATGGGACCGCCAGCGATGATACCGGTGCCGGGAGGGGCGGCGCGCAGTTTCACGCGGCCCGCGCCGTGATGACCCTCGACATCGTGATGCAGCGTGCGGCCTTCGCGCAGCGGCACGCGCACCATCGCGCGCTTCGCGGCATCGGTTGCCTTGCGGATCGCTTCCGGCACCTCGCGCGCCTTGCCGTGCCCGAAGCCGACGCGGCCCTTCTGGTCGCCGACCACGACGAGCGCGGCAAAGCCGAAGCGGCGCCCGCCCTTCACCACCTTGGCGACGCGGTTGATGTGAACGAGCTTGTCGACGATACCACCGGTATCGCGCTCCTCCCGTTCGCGCTCGCGTTCGCGCCGCCGTCCGCCGCCGCGCGGCCGCTCCGAACCCGCTCCCGCGCCCTGTCTTTCCGCTTGTGCCATCCGCTCCCGTCCTTCCTCAGAATTTCAAGCCGCCTTCGCGCGCGGCATCCGCGAGCGCCTTGATGCGCCCGTGAAAGAGATAGCCGCCGCGATCGAACTGCACTTCCTTCACGCCCTTGGCGGCCGCGCGCTCGGCGACGCGCTTGCCGACGGCCTTCGCCGCTTCGATATTGGCGCCCGTCTTGCCGCGCACGTCTTTTTCCATGCTCGACGCCGAGGCGACAGTCTCGCCCTTCACGTCGTCGATAATCTGCGCGTAAATGTGCTTCGACGAGCGAAACACCGAAAGCCGTGGCCGGCCATAGGCCACGCGTTTCAGCGTGTGGCGCACCCGCGCCGTTCTGCGTTCCGTCCGGTCAACCATGGCTCGTCCTCGTCACTTCTTCTTGCCTTCCTTGCGGAAGATGTATTCGCCCGCGTATTTGACGCCCTTGCCCTTGTAGGGCTCGGGGGGGCGATAGCCGCGGATTTCGGCGGCGACTTGACCGACCTTCTGCTTGTCGGTGCCGCTTACGACGATTTCCGTGGGCTTCGGCGTCGCGATCGTGACGCCCTCCGGAACCGGAAAGATCACCTCGTGCGAATAGCCGAGCGCGAGTTGCAAATTCTTGCCCTGCGCCTGCGCGCGATAGCCGACGCCGTTGATCTCAAGCTTCTTCTCGTAGCCCTTGGTGACGCCGGTGACGAGGTTCGCGACCATCGCCCGCGACATGCCCCAGATCGCGCGATGGCGCTTGGTGTCGCCGCGCCGCTCGACAGTGATCGCATCCTTGTCGAGCTTGGCGCCGACCTCGTCGGCGAGCACGAACGAAAGCTCGCCCTTCGGGCCCTTCATCTTCACGCGCTGGCCTTCCACCGCGGCGGTGACGCCGGAGGGGATTGCGACGGGCCGTTTGCCGATCTTGGACATGAGGACTCGCTCCGCTCCCTCAGAATACCGTGCAGAGAATTTCGCCGCCGACGTTCTGCTCGCGCGCGTCATGGTCGGCCATCACGCCCTTCGGCGTCGACAGGATTGCGACGCCGAGACCGTTGTTGATGCGCGGCAAATTCTTCACCGAGGCGTAGACGCGGCGGCCCGGCTTCGACACGCGCGCGATCTCGCGGATCACCGGCGCGCCGTCGAAATATTTCAGCTCGATCTCGAATTCGGTACGGCCGTCCTTGTGCTCGGTCTGCGAGAAGCCGCGGATGAAGCCTTCCGTCTTCAGCACTTCCAAGACGCTCGCGCGGAAGCGCGAGCCGGGCGTCGACACGCTCGCCTTGTTGCGCATGGCGGCGTTGCGGATGCGCGAAATCATATCGCCGATGGGATCGTTCATGGACATGGCCGATCCTCCTTACCAGCTCGATTTCACGAGGCCGGGAATCTGGCCCGACGAGCCGAGCTCGCGCAGCGCGATGCGCGAAAGCCGCAATTTGCCGTAATAGCCGCGCGGCCGGCCGGTCATCTCGCAGCGGTTGCGGATGCGCTCCTTGGCGGAATTGCGCGGCACTTGCGCGAGCTTCAAGACCGCCGCGAAGCGTTCCTCGATCGGCAACTTCTTGTTCTTCACGATCGCACGCAGACGCTGGCGCTTGCCCGCATATTTCTTCGCAAGCCGCCGCCGCATCTCGTTCTTCTCGATCATGCTTTTCTTAGCCATTTCCTGCTCCTCCTGCTCCGCGTTTGAAGCGATTGCTTCACTGCCGGAAGGGAAAGTTGAAGGCGACGAGAAGCGCGCGCGCTTCGTCGTCGGTCTTTGCGGTCGTGCAGACCGTAATGTCCATGCCCCAGATTTCGGCCGCCTTGTCGAAGTCGATCTCCGGGAAAATGATGTGCTCCTTGAGGCCGAAGGTGTAGTTGCCCCGGCCGTCGAAGCTCTTCGGATTGAGCCCGCGGAAGTCGCGCACGCGCGGCAGCGCGATGTTCACGAGCCTGTCGATGAACTCATACATGCGCGGGCCGCGGAGCGTGACTTTCGCGCCGATGCCGATGTTTTCGCGCAATTTGAAGTTCGCGATCGCCTTGCGTGCCTTCGTCACCACCGCCTTTTGGCCCGCGATCAGCGTGAGGTCGTTCGCGGCCGACGTCACTTTTTTCTGGTCGGACGCGCCCTCGCCCAGACCCATATTGAGCACGACCTTCTCGATCGCGGGAATGGCGAACGGATTCGAATAGCCGAACGCTTCCGCAAGCTTCGGACGGATGACCTTCTCGTATTCGGTCTTCAGGCGCGGAACGTAATTGTCAGCCATCGATCTGCTCCCCCGAACGTCTGGCGACGCGAACCTTCGTCCCGTCGTTCAGGATCTTGAATCCGACGCGCGTCGGCTTACCCCCTTTGGGGTCGGCCAGCGCGATGTTGGAAATGTGGATGCTCGCTTCCTTCGAAATGATGCCGCCTTCCTGCTTCGCGGTCTGGCGCTGATGCCGGCGCACCATATGGATGCCGCGCACCACCGCACGCTGGGCGGCGAAATGAATCTCCAGCACCTCGCCGGTGCGGCCCTTGTCGCGGCCCGTGATTACGACGACCTTGTCGCCCTTCTTGATCTTCGCCGCCATCACAGCACCTCCGGCGCGAGCGAAATGATCTTCATGTGGTTCTTCGCGCGCAATTCGCGCGGAACCGGACCGAAGATGCGGGTGCCCACGGGCTCCATCTGGTTGGTGATGAGCACCGCGGCGTTGCGGTCGAAGCGGATCACCGAGCCGTCGGGGCGGCGGATGTCCTTGGCGATCCTGACGATCACCGCCTTCATCACCTCGCCCTTTTTCACGCGGCCGCGCGGGATCGCCTCCTTCACCGAGACGACGATCACGTCGCCGATGGTGGCGTATTTGCGCTTCGAGCCGCCGAGCACCTTGATGCACATGACACGGCGCGCGCCGGAATTGTCGGCGACGTCGAGATTGGTTTGCATCTGGATCATGGCATCAACCTTCCAAATTCCGCTTTAGCCGGCCTTCTTCTTGCCGGCGGACTTCTTTCCTTCTCCCCTGCCCGTCGCCTCGACATTGGCGCCACCGAGCACGATCCAGCGCTTGGTCCTCGAGATCGGCTTGTGCTCCTCGATCCGCACGAGGTCGCCGACTTTGCAGGCGTTTTCTTCGTCATGCGCGTGATACTTTTTCGAGCGCCGGACGGTCTTCTGCAAAAGCGGATGCGTGAAGCGGCGCTCGACGAGCACTGTCACCGTCTTGTTCTGTTTGTCGCTCACCACGACGCCTTCGAGCACGCGCTTCGGCATGGACTACCTCACTTGCCCTTCTTCTTCGCCTTGGCGGCGGGCTTCGCGGCTTCTTTCTTTTCCGCCGCCGGCTTCTTCTCTTTCGCGGGCTTTTGCGCCGAGGGCTTGGCCGCGATCGTCTTTCCCAATCGCCGCTCGGAGGAAATCGTCATCAGCTGCGCAATGTCCCGGCGCACCACGCGCACCCGCGAGGTGTTCTCGAGCTGGCCCGTCGCCCGCTGGAAGCGCAGGTTGAACTGCTCCTTCTTGAGTTCGAGGATCTTGTCCTCGACCTCGTCGGGTGTCATTGCGCGTACGTCGCCGATCTTCATCGCCCTACCCTCAGCCGATGCGCGCGACAAAGCGCGTCCTGATCGGCAGTTTCGCCGCGGCAAGGCGCATCGCCTCGCGCGCCGTTTCCTCGTCGACGCCGTCGACCTCGAACATGATGCGCCCGGGCTTCACCTTCGCCGCCCACCACTCGGGCTGGCCCTTGCCCTTGCCCATGCGGACTTCGGTGGGCTTCTTCGAGATCGGCACGTCCGGGAAGACGAGAATCCACACCCGGCCCGCGCGCTTCATGTGGTGCGTGATGGCGCGGCGCGCGGCCTCGATCTGGCGCGCGGTGACGCGCTCGGGCTCGAGCGCCTTCAGTCCGTATTCGCCGAAGGAAAGCCCGGTGCCGCCCTTCGCGGTGCCGTGGATGCGGCCCTTGAATTGCTTGCGGAACTTGGTGCGGGTCGGTTGCAACATCGCTCTGGACCTTCGTTACGCCGCGTCGCGCGGACGGTGACGGCCGCCGCTCTCGCTTTCGGCAAGGCGCTTGTCCTGCGCCATCGGATCGTGTTCAAGGATCTCGCCCTTGAAGATCCACACCTTGACGCCGCAGGTGCCGTAGGTGGTGAACGCGGTCGCCGTGCCGTAATCGACGTCGGCGCGAAGCGTATGCAGGGGCACGCGGCCCTCGCGGTACCACTCCATGCGCGCGATCTCGTTGCCGCCGAGCCGGCCGCCGCAATTGATGCGGATGCCTTCGGCGCCCAAGCGCATCGCCGACTGCACCGCGCGCTTCATCGCGCGGCGGAAGGCGACGCGACGCTCGAGCTGCTGCGCGATCGATTCGGCGACGAGCTTCGCATCGATCTCCGGCTTGCGGATTTCGACGATATTGATGATGACTTCCGAGTCGGTCATCTTCGCCACTTGCTTGCGCAACTTGTCGATGTCGGCGCCCTTCTTGCCGATGACGACGCCCGGCCGCGCCGAATGGATCGTGACGCGGCACTTCTTGTGCGGGCGCTCGATGATGATCTTGGCGACGGCCGCCTGCTTCAAATGCGTCATCAGGAAATTGCGGATTTTGATGTCCTCATGCAGGAGCCGGCCATACTCGCCCTTGCCCGCGAACCAGCGCGAGTCCCAGGTGCGGTTGATGCCGAGCCGCAAGCCGATCGGATTGACCTTCTGACCCATCAGGCTTTTTCCTTCTGCTTCTGCGCTTGCTTCTTCTCTTCTTCCTCGCGAACGACGATGGTGAGGTTCGAGAACGGCCTGAAAATGCGTCCCGACTTGCCGCGGCCGCGCGGCGTCCAGCGCTTGATCACGAACGCCTTGCCGACATGCGCTTCCGCGACGACAAGATCGTCGACGTCGAGGTCGTGATTGTTCTCGGCGTTGGCGATCGCGGATTCGAGACACTTCTTCACGTCGCCCGCGATGCGCTTGCGCGAAAACTGCAGATCGGCGAGCGCGGTCGCGACCTTCTTGCCGCGGATGAGGCCCGCGACGAGGCCGAGCTTCTGCGGCGACACGCGCAGCATGCGCGAAATCGCTTTCGCCTCGTTATCCTTGAGCACGCGTGCTCTTGCGGCCTTGCCCATCGTAAACCTCTAGCTCGCCTTGCTGGGCGCCGCGGCAGGAGCTGCTGCCGCCGGCGCCGCAGCGCCCGGCCCGGCCTTCGGCGCGGGTGCCGCGCCCTCTTTCTTGGCCGCGCGGTCGCCGACCGCCGAATGGCCCTGGAAGATCCGCGTCGGCGAGAACTCGCCGAACTTGTGACCGACCATGTCTTCGGTGACGTAAACCGGAATGTGCTTCTGGCCGTTGTAGACGCCGAAAGTGAGCCCCACGAATTGCGGTAGGATCGTCGAGCGGCGGCTCCAGATCTTGATCACTTCCGAGCGGCCCGACGAACGCGCGGCATCGGCCTTCTTCAGGAGATAGCCGTCGACGAAAGGACCCTTCCATACCGAGCGGGGCATCAGAAACTCCTCAAACCTTCTGCTTCTTCGCGTGCCGGCTCGACACGATGAATTTACTGGTGCGCTTGTTCTTGCGCGTCTTCTTGCCCTTGGTCGGGAAGCCCCAGGGCGAAACCGGATGCCGGCCGCCCGAGGTGCGGCCTTCGCCGCCGCCATGCGGATGGTCGACCGGGTTCATCGACACGCCGCGATTGTGCGGCTTCCAGCCCTTCCAGCGGTTGCGGCCGGCCTTGCCGATCGAAATGTTCATGTGATCGGGGTTGGAAACCGCGCCGACGGTCGCAAAGCAGCGTCCGTGCACGAAGCGCTGCTCGCCGGAATTCAAGCGAACGATGCAATAGCCACGGTCGCGGCCGACGATCTGCGCGTAGGTGCCGGCCGAGCGCGCGAGCTGTCCGCCCTTGCCGATCTTGAGCTCGATGTTGTGGACGATGGTGCCGACCGGCATGTTTTCGAGCGGCATGGCGTTGCCCGCCTTCACGTCCACGTTCTCGCCCGCGACGAGCACGTCGCCCGGCGCCACGCGTTGCGGCGCGAGAATGTAAGACATCTCGCCGTCGGCGTATTTCAGGAGCGCCAGGAAACCGGTGCGGTTCGGATCGTATTCGAGCCGTTCCACCGTCGCCGGCATATCGTGCTTGCGGCGCTTGAAATCGACCGTGCGTAGCGCTCGCTTGTGGCCGCCGCCGCGGAAGCGGACGGTGATGCGGCCGAAATGGTTGCGCGCGCCCGTGGAAATCTTGCCCTCGGTGAGCGCCTTGACGGGTTTTCCCTTCCACAGGCCCTCGCGATCGACGAGCACGAGCTGACGGAGGCTCGGGGTCGCGGGCTTATAGGTTTTCAGTGCCATCGCCGATCCCCGCTCATAGCCCGGTGGTCACGTCGATCGAGTGGCCCTCTTCGAGGGTCACGACCGCTTTTTTCGTGTCGCTCAACCGCGCGCGCGTGCCGCGGAAGACCCGCATCTTGCCTTTGCGCACGAGCGTGTTGACGCGCTTCACCTTCACGTCGAAGAGCTTTTCGACCGCTTCCTTGATCTCGGGCTTGGTCGCCGCGAGCGCGACCTTGAACACGACCTGATTGTGCTCGGAGGCGGCGGTCGCCTTTTCGGTGATCGCCGGCGACAGAATCACGTCGTAGTAGCGCGGGTCCTTGAGGGGCGTCTTGCTCATTTGAAGCGCGCCTCCAGCGCATCGACCGCGGCTTTCGTCAGCACGAGCTTGTTGCGGCGAAGAATGTCGTAGACGTTGATGCCGACGACCGGCAGCACGTCGACATGCGGAATGTTGCGCGCGGCCAACCTGAAGCTCCGCTCGACCTCGGCGCCGTCGATCACCAGCGCGCTTGAAAGCCCGAGCTTCTCGAGCTGCTCGCCGAGCGTGCTCGTTTTCGCGTCCTTCAGCTTCAGATCCTCGACCACGATGAGGTCGGCGCTTTTTGCCTTTGCCGACAGCGCGTGCTTCAGCGCGAGCGCCCGCACTTTCTTCGGCAGGCCAACCTCGTGGCTGCGTACGAGCGGGCCGAAGGCGCGGCCGCCGCCGCGGAATTGCGGCACGCGCGCCGAGCCGTGGCGGGCGTTACCGGTGCCCTTCTGCGCGTACATCTTCTTGCCCGTGCGCCAGATTTCGGCGCGGTTCTTCACCTTGTGGGTGCCGGCGCGGCGCTTGGCGAGCTGCCACACAATGCAGCGGTGAATGAGATCGGGACGCGGCTCCAGGCCGAAGATCGCGTCCGACAGCTTGACCGATCCGCCCTTCTTGCCGTCGAGGCTGGTGAGCTGAAGTTCCATTACTTCTTCCCTCCGCCTTTCGGCTTGCCGGCGGCGGGCTTCGCCGCTGCGGGTTTCGCCCCCTTCTTCGCGCCCCTCGCATCCTTCGGCGCGGGCGCATCGGCCTTCTTCACCGGCGGCGGCGCCACCGGCACGTGCGCGGGGCGCGCCTCGCCCGGCGCGAGAAACTTGCCGGGCTTCGGCGCGTCCTTCGGCAGCGGCTGCTTCACCGCATCGCGCACCGTGATCCAGCCGCCATCGGCGCCGGGCACGGCGCCCTGCACCAGAAGTAGCCCGCGCGCGGGATCGGTGCGCACGACCTTGAGGTTGAGCGTCGTCACGCGCCGGTCGCCCATGTGACCGGCCATCTTCTTGTTCTTGAACACCTTGCCCGGGTCCTGACGGCCGCCGGTCGAGCCATGCGAGCGGTGCGAGATCGAAACGCCGTGGGAAGCGCGCAGGCCGCCGAAATTATGCCGCTTCATGGCGCCGGCGAAGCCCTTGCCGATCGAAGTGCCGGTGACGTCGACGAACTGGCCGACGACGAAATGATCGGCCATCAGTTCCGAGCCCACCGGGATCAGCGCATCGGCCGGCACGCGGAATTCGACGATTTTCGCCTTCGGTTCGACCTTGGCGGCGGCGAAATTCCCGCGCATTGCTTGCGATACGTTCTTCGCCTTGCGCGAGCCCGCGCCGAGCTGAATCGCGACATAGCCGTTCTTCTCCGCCGTGCGGTGGCCGATCACCTGGCAATTGTCGAGCTTGAGCACGGTGACAGGCACGTGCTCGCCCGCATCCGAGAAGATGCGGGTCATGCCGAGCTTTTGTGCAATCACGCCGGAGCGCATTGGCCTTCTCTCTTCTTCCTCAGAGCTTGATCTCGACGTCGACGCCGGCGGCGAGATCCAGTTTCATCAGCGCGTCCACCGTTTGCGGCGTCGGATCGACGATATCGAGGAGCCGCTTGTGGGTGCGCATCTCGAATTGTTCGCGGCTCTTCTTGTCGATGTGCGGCGAGCGGTTCACCGTGAACTTCTCGATCCGCGTCGGCAGTGGAATGGGTCCGCGCACCTGCGCGCCGGTGCGCTTCGCCGTCGCCACGATTTCCTTCGTCGAGGCGTCGAGAATTCGGTGATCGAACGCCTTCAGGCGGATCCGGATATTTTGGCCGTTCATGGTCTTCTCCAGCGGCGCGCGCGGCCGCTAACTCCGGACTATTCGATAATTTTAGCGACGACGCCGGCGCCGACGGTGCGGCCGCCCTCGCGGATGGCGAAGCGCAGCTTCTCCTCCATCGCGATCGGAACGATCAGCGTCACTTCCATCGAGATGTTGTCG
>Ga0070734_10002266_pt1 | contig 24041 bp, 23 predicted proteins | sample Coa_R1_8_FD_66444 | JGI IMG/M metagenome (GOLD analysis project Ga0070734, IMG submission 66444) | Surface soil microbial communities from Centralia Pennsylvania, which are recovering from an underground coalmine fire - Coalmine... | ecosystem: Environmental > Terrestrial > Soil > Unclassified ...
CCACCGGATGCAGGATTCCGTTTTCGCCAAGTTCGCCGGCGAGCTTTTGCGCCACGTAAAGCAGAAAGCCCGCGAGCACGCCGCTGAGCATCATTTTTCCGACGCCGCCGAGCCGGAAGATGCGCAGGCTCACGGAGGCGGCGATCAGCACCATCGTCACGAACAAGAGGGGGCGGGCGAGCAGAAGCTGGTATTGCAACTGATAACGCTCGGCGCGAATACCGGCGCGTTTGGATGCGGCGATGGCGGAAGGCAGATCCCAGAACGAGAGCGAATCCGCGCTGCCGAGACTGCCTTGCACCTGCTCGGGGGTGAGGTTGGTGCTGACGAGATAGGAATCGTAATCCTGCCATTCGGCGCCGGCGGGGAACACGCGCGCTTCCTTCAGCTTCCAGACGCCGTCGCCGAGGGTCGCCGACTTCGCCTCGATGCGCTCGACGAAATTGCCGCTCTGATCGAAGGAGAAGATGCGGACGCCCGTAATGGCGCGGCCCTTGTCGGAGCTTGCCTGCGCTTGCAGGATGGCCTGGCCGTCGACGCTCTGCTGCCGCACCCAGATTCCGTCGGTGCTCTGCTGGAAGAGGCCGCTGCCGCGGTCGTTGAACAACGCCGCCTCGATTTTGTTCGCGCGCTCTTTCAGGCTCGCCGAAACAGGGTTGTAGACGGCGGTGAGGAAGACGCCGAGCAGAAGCGCGATCGCGACCGTCGAGAGCGTGAATTGCCAGACCGAGGCGCCGACCGTGCGCGCGATCACGAGTTCGAGCCGCCGCGACAGCGTGAGGAAGCTCGCCATCGCGCCGATCAAAATGGCGAACGGAAACATTTGCTCGCTGTAGGCGGGGAGCCGCAACAGCACGAGATAACCGATGTCCAAGACCGAGATGTCGGCGCGCTCGCCGAGCCGCCGGCTGAATTCGAAGAAATCGACGATTCCGATGAGGACGGCGCAGTTGATGAACACGAGCACGACGGCGCCGAGAAAGCGGCGGCCGAAGTAACGCCCAAGCTTGCCGAACGCGACCATTACAAATCCTTACGCCGTCTGCATTCGCTCGAGCCGTGCCGTCACCATGCCGGCGATCCCTCCGATGAAAGAGGGCATCCGCAATTCGACGAGGCCGGCAACGGCCAGAAGCCCCGGCACGATCGCGGCAAGCGGCACGAGATAGGGAAGAAACGAAAGGTACTCGTTGCGCTGGACGAATCCCCAGGTGCCGAAGCCCGCGATCTCGATCGCCATGAAGATGAAGCCGGCAGCGGCGATCGCGGCGTTGCGGTTTTGCCGCGTCGTTTGCGGCGTGCCGAGAAACGCGAAGGGGATGATGAACGCCGCCAGCGGATAGAGCGGGGTTGAAAGCCGCTTGTGCAGCTCGACGCGGATGCGGCTGTCGTCGGGTTTGACATTGGGGTCGTCTTCCGGGGGCCACAGAAGATCGAGGAGCGGCCGGTCGGCGATCCGCGACTGCCCGGCTTTATCGCTGGCGTTGAACTGTGACATGTCGAACGCATAGTTCTTGAATTCGACCATCGAGGCATTGGTGGCTCTCTCCGCCGCGCGGTGCATGGTGCCGTCCTCGAGCACGAGAAAGATCCCGGAATCGGAAGAGACGATCTGGCCGCGGTCGGCGATGTAGGTCGTGATCGCCTTGGGGTCGCGCGAATCGTGCACGAAAATCCCGCGCAAGATGCCGCCCGACGCGCGCTCGCGGATATGGACCGTCAGTCCCCTGTCGAGCGCCGCGAAGCGACCGGGCTGGGCCACGTTGTTGATGATATCGGCGTTCACTTTCGCCAGCTGCTCGCGCAGCATGCGGACACTGAGCGGACCCCCGTCGAGACTGAGGACGGCGGAAACCGCGGTGACGAAGAGCGAGAAAATCAAAAGCGGCCGGAAGAGTTGCCACTGGCTGTAGCCCGCGGCACTCATCACGATCAGTTCGGAATCGCCGCTGAAGCGGTTGAGCGTGTAGGCGATCGCGAGGAAGAGCGAGATCGGCGCGGTGAGGAGGACGAGCGTCGGAAGGGCGAGGCCCGTCACCGTGAAAAACACGAGGATGGTCTGGCCTTGGCTGGTCACGAGATCGAAGCGCCGCAGGATCTGGGTGAGCCAGACCATGCCCGTGAGCGTTGACAGCGCCGCGATGAACGCGGCACCGGCCGTGACCAGGATGTATCGGTCGAGCCGCCCCATAAATTGTATCCCCACGCCGCTTCGCGTTTGGCGCGAAACCTGCCCATGTCCCCATCGTCTAAAGACTTGGAAGATTTGGCGATATTACGGCTTTTAGAGGCGGCTCGCCCGTTTTGGCCCAATCGGTTAACACTTCATGCGGCGCCTTGAATCGACAGGAAAAAACATGTCCGGAACCCCCAAAATCTCCTTTTCCGAGCCAAAACCGGCTACCGGCGGCACGCTCGTGGTCCTGGTCGACGAGGATTTGCGTTCCGGCCGACTCACGCGGCGGGCCTTGCAGCCCGCCGGCGACCTCATTTCTCGCGCCGCCCGCGCCGAGGGGTTCAAGGGCAAAAAGGGCAAGACCCTTGACGTGATCGCCCCCGCCGGCCTCAAGGCCGAGCGGCTCCTTGTGCTCGGCCTCGGCAAGCTGAAGGAGATCAAGCCCGCGGACTGGGCGAAGCTCGGCGGCGGCGTCATGGGCAAGCTTTCCGCCCGCGCGAAGAACGTCACCGTGCTCTTCGAATTTCCGGACGGCGCGGCGCCGCCGGAAGCGGCGGCCGACTTTGCCTTCGGCATGCGGCTCCGTGGCTATCGCTTCGACCGCTACAAGACGAAACAGAAGAACGGCGACGACAAGGAGCAGCCTTCGGCGGTCAACGTCACGATCGCGGTCGCCGATGCCCCGGCCGCGCGCAAGAAGTGGAACTCGCGCGAGGCGATCGCTGGCGGCGTGGAACTTGCGCGCGATCTCGTCAACGAGCCGCCGAACGTATTATTTCCCGTCGAGTTCGCCCGCCGTGCCTCCGCGCTGAAGAAACTCGGCGTTGCGGTCGAAATTCTCGACGTTGCGCGCATGAAGAAGCTCGGCATGGGTGCGCTTCTCGGCGTCGGCCAAGGCTCCGTGCACGAGCCGCGGCTTGTCGTCATGCGCTGGAACGGCGGCAAGAAAAGCGACAAGCCCGTCGCCATTGTCGGCAAAGGCGTTTGTTTCGATACCGGCGGCATTTCGATCAAGCCCGCGGGCGGCATGGAAGACATGAAGGGTGATATGGCCGGAGCGGCCTGCGTCGTCGGCCTGATGCACGCGCTCGCCGCGCGCGAAGCGCGCGCCAACGTCGTCGGCGTCATCGGTCTCGTCGAGAACATGCCCGATGGCGCCGCGCAGCGGCCCGGCGACATCGTGAAGTCGATGTCGGGACAGACCATCGAGATCATCAATACCGACGCCGAAGGCCGGCTCGTGCTCGCCGATGCGCTCTGGTACACGAAGGAGCGTTTTGCGCCGAAATTCATGATTGATCTTGCGACGCTGACCGGCGCGATCCTGATTTCGCTCGGTCAGGAATATGGCGGCCTCTTCTGCAATGACGACAAGCTCGCCGAACATCTGATTGAAGCGGGCAGCGAGACCGGCGAGAGGGTGTGGCGCCTGCCGCTCGGGCCCGAATATGACAAGCTGATCGATTCCAAATTCGCCGATATGAAAAACACCGGCGGCCGCAATGCGGGCTCGATCACCGCGGCGCAGTTCCTGCAGCGCTTCGTCGACAAGACGCCGTGGGCGCATCTCGACATCGCCGGCACCGGTATGGGCGCGCCCGCTTCCGACATCAACACCAGCTGGGGGCCGGGATGGGGCGTGCGGCTTCTCGACCGGCTCGTGCGTAATCGCCACGAGGGCTGAATGACCGAGGTGCATTTCTATCATTTGCAGTCGCAGCCGCTCGAACGCGCGCTTCCCGCCCTGATCGAGAAATGCCTGGAGCGCGGTTGGCGCTGCGTGGTGCAGGCGGCGTCCGACGAGCGCATTGACGCACTCGATACGCTCTTGTGGACCTATCGCGACGACAGCTTTCTCGCCCACGGCACCGATCGCGATGCCGACGCCGCCGAGCATCCGGTGGTGTTGACGACGAAGGACGCAAATCCGAACCGCTCGAACGTGCGCTTTTTCGTCGATGGCGTCGTCGCCGGCGATCTTTCAGGCTATCAGCGCGCGATCATCCTCTTCGACGGCAACGATCCCGACGCGGTCGATACCGCGCGCGACCAATGGAAGGAGGCGGCGGGCGAGGGCTTTGCCGTGATCTATTGGCAGCAGGACCGCGACGGCCGTTGGCAGAAAAAAGAGTGATATAGTCGCTCCCCTGCCCAGTTTTTCGGAGCTCTCCGATGCAATGGAACCTAGTCATCGCGTTTTTGGTAGGCGTGGTATTAGCCATGTACGTAGCGTTTGGAGGACACCTCCCGGGCTTCCACTAGATCGCCGGCGCCTGACCGGCGGCCGTTTTCTTTTCGATCACGACCCATCGAAGGCATTCGAAAAAAACTAAATGATGCAGATACTTATAAAGTAATTTCAAGACAGCGCGCGAAGCGCGAATTCGCGCAGCACGATCAGTGCGAGAATTCCGCCGAGCGGCCCGAAGCGCAGCCAGTTGTTCGCGTCATGCCGCGCGATCACCCGCGCGACGATCGCCGGCGTCGTCACCAGCGCGCAAAGCAGCGTCCAGTAGATGTAGCGAAAATCGCTCGCGATTCCGACGACGGCGTAGGCCGATGTATAGAGCGCGCCGGACGCCGCGATCATGAAGGTGATGCGCCGCGTGATCGGATCGGGAATCGCCAGCGACGAAATCGACCAGGCGAGACAGATCAATAGCCACACATACGGCCGGCCGAAAGGCGAGTCGTTGATCGCCTCCGATGCCCAGTCGATCGCCGCATAGAGAAACGTCGGCGTGAAGGTGAATTCGTTTTGGTTCTGCGACTGCATGCCGGTGAAAACGATTGCCTTGCAGTCGCGGCAGACGATTTGCAGGAAGCGGTTGAAATGGGCGATGCGATGCGTGAGGTAGGAGAGGGGGTCGGCGGAAAGAGCCGCGAGCCACATCTTCGTCAGCGGCTCGCCGAATTGCGGCTTGAGATTTTCGTACACTTCTTCGCAGACGTCCCAGCCGTAAGAGTCCCAATGCTCCGGCCTGTAGCAGTTGTGGTTCCGGGCGACGAAATCGGGTCCGAAAAATCCCTGGAAGCGGTCGACGCCGGAAAAATAGGTGATGCCGCCAATGTCGAAGATTTGCAGCTGCGACATCGGGTAAATATCATGCACGCGGAAGATATGGCGGTCGGCGAGGATGTGCGCGGGCGCGAAGGCGAGCGCGATCACAAACACCGCGATCGTGCGCTTGATCCATCCGGTCTTCGCCCACGCGATGCTCGACGCAATGCCGGCGAGATCGAGGAGCGGCGGCAGCGCGAACAGCGCGTTCGCGCGCATGAACGCCCCCATTACCAGGAACAGCCACATCGCGCTGATCGTGGCCGCGCGTTTTTTGATCGCGCCGCGCATGAGCGCCGCCGCAATGCCGGTGGCGAGCAGCAGGCACACCGCCATGCCCGTGTCCTTGACGAGGACGCCGTTGAAATTGAGCGCCAGCGGAAACAGGCCGGCCGCGAATACCCATGCCGCTAGCGTCTGGCGCTCCGCCTCATAGGCGAGCGCGAGCAAGACAAAGCCCGACCAGTAACCCGCGACGAACAGCACGAGCATCGGCTGCGGGCCGTACCAGATCGCCTGCAACGGGATCCATAGCTTGCCGAGGAGCGGCGGCTGCCAGTTGGTGAAGTCGCCGGTGCGGGCCGAGTCGAAATACGCCCAGGCATCGTGGTGGAAGAGGCCGGGATAGAAGGCGATGAAATTGAGGATCGCCGCGAACAGGGCGGCGAGAAAAAGGTTGCGGTGGAAACGAGGGGCGCCAAAGGTTTTCATTTTTGTATCCCGTGTTCCTACCGCGTCTTGCCTCGCGCGTCATGACCGGGCTTTGGCGCAACGCCGCAAACGAAAAACCGGGCCGCATCGCTGCGGCCCGGCTTTAGAATTTCGGGGTGCTTCTGCGCGAAAACTCGCTCAATAGCAAACCGAACGATGCACGAGAATCCAGCCGCCAGGGGTCCACACCCAGCGCTTTCCCGGGTAGCAGCCGGCGTAATAGAAGCCGGGGCCATAGAAGCCCCACCAGCCGTAATGGTGGTGATGATACCAGTGGGCGGAAGCGGAAGTTGGCGCGAGCGCGGCGGCGCCGAAGGCGGCCGCGGCGGCGATCCCGAGGATGGTCTTTTTCAACATGGCGCGATCTCCTTGAGGGGCTCACGACCTTTTTTGGCCGTGATCGCGCCTGGCTTACGAAATGGCGGCTGAACCGGAGCTGAGCCCGGCGTTGTTCGCGCGTTCAGCTAGTTGAACCGGACTTGCGGACGGCATTCATCCGACGCTCATCAAACCGGCGGAAACGCGAGGCTCTCGCGCCGATTTTACGGCGCGGATTACTTGGCGTTAATGCGCATGGCCGTTATGGCGATGCAGATGATGGTCGTGCAGCGTCAGGTGAAATTTCCGGACGATCGCCGGGCCGCTCACGAAGCCCGCGGCGAACAGGACGGCGACGACCGTCAGGAATGTGACCTCGATCGACATCGTGATCTCCAATGGCATCCCGCCGCTCCCGTGGGGCCGCTTGCCCCTTGTTTCCAGTGCCAGTAAAACGCAGCCCACACGAAAAAGTTTCCCTCTCATCAACTTCACCCGCACGGACCCGCCATGGCGCGCGAGCGTACCTTTTCGATCATCAAGCCCGACGCGACCCGTCGGAATCTGACCGGCGCAATCAACGACCGCATCGAGAAAGCGGGACTGCGGATCATCGCCCAGAAGCGGCTGAAAATGACGAAGCAACAGGCCGAAGGCTTCTATGCTGTCCATCGCGAGCGGCCGTTTTTCGCCGGCCTTGTCACCTTCATGACCTCCGGCCCGGTGGTGGTGCAGGTCCTGGAAGGCGAGAATGCGGTCGCCAAATACCGCGAGGTGATGGGCGCGACCGATCCCGCCAAGGCTGCACCCGGCACCATCCGCAAGGATTTCGCCGAATCGATCGAGGCCAATTCCGTCCACGGCTCCGACAGCCCGGCGAACGCGGCGAACGAAATCGTCTTCTTCTTCAAGGACCATGAGATTGTCGGTTAGCGCCGGAAGCGTGAGCGTGGCATGAGGCCATCCGCCAATATCCGCTCAAAGATCGCCTGCGCCGTTTTGGCGGGGGCACTCTCCGTCGTGCTTCACGGCTGCTACGAGACGGTCGGCGGCGACCGCACGCAGTCCTTCGCCGCGACCTCCAATCTGCCGGACCGGGCTCGGGGCAAGATCCAGGAGACTTGCACTTACGAGCCCGCCAATTATTTCGGCGTCGGCAGCCCCCACATGCAGGAACGTTGCGCCTGCTATGCCGCCGGCGTCGTCAAGATCATGAGCAAGGAGGAGCTCGACTACTACGCAACCTACGGCCTGATCCCGACGCTCTCCAAGGACAAGTATAACGAAGTCAAAGATCGTTGCGCCGCCGGCATCAATATCCCGACGCCGGGCGACAAGCCGCAGAAGCAGAAAAAGACGGGCTAAATTCGCGGCGAGGTGAGGGTCTCGTCGGCCTCGCCATTCACGCCCGCGACCACGACCCGTTCGCCCTCGATCGCGAGCTTGCCTTCAGCCAGAAGCTTCAACGCCGCCGGATAAATCCGGTGCTCGGCCGCGAGCACCCGCGTCGCAAGCTCCTCTTCGTCGTCGCCCTCGAGGACGGGCACGGCGGCCTGCATGATGATCGGACCCGAGTCGATCTCGGGCACCACGAAATGCACGGTGCAACCGTGTATCTTTACGCCGGCATCGAGCGCGCGCACATGGGTATCGATGCCTTTGAAGGCGGGCAACAGCGAAGGGTGGATGTTGAGCAGGTAGCCTTCCCAGTTTTTCACGAACTGAGCGGTCAGAACGCGCATGAAGCCCGCGAGGCAAATGATTTCGATATTCGCGGCCGCAAGCTGCTTTTCGATCTCGGCATCGAATTCCTCGCGCGTCTTGTAGGCGGTGTGATCAACGACAGCCGTCGCAATACCGGCTGATTTTGCAATCTCGAGGCCCTTGGCAGTCGGCCGGTTCGAGAGCACGAGCGCAATTTCGGCGGGATACTCGCGTGCGCGCGCCGCCTCGATCAACGCGCTCATATTCGAGCCGCGGCCGGAGATCAGGATGGCAACGCGCTTGCGCGCCACGTCAGGCTCCGAGGTCGAGCTTGCCGGAATAGATCACGCCGGACTCTTGCGCGGCGACGACCTCGCCGATCAGCGCCGCCTTCTCGCCCGCCGCCGCGAACGCCGCTGCAACTTTATCGGTGTCGCTCTTCGCGGCAATTACGACCATGCCGACACCGCAATTGAAGGTGCGAAGCATCTCGGCCTCAGCAATCTGGCCTGCGTGCGCGAGCCATTGAAAGACGGGCGGCACGCGAACCTTTGCAAGGTCGATTTTCACCGCGACGCCCCTCGGCAACACGCGCGGAATGTTGTCGGTGAAACCGCCGCCGGTGATATGGGCGAGCGCCTTGATGTTGCCCGCCTTGAGCGCGGCCAGTGTCGGCTTCACGTAAATTCGCGTGGGCAGAAGCAGCGCTTCGCCGAGCGGCTTCGTCTGGTCGAAGGGCGCCGGTGCCGCAAGTTTCGCGCCCACGGCCGCGATCACCTTGCGCACGAGCGAAAATCCGTTGGAATGAACGCCAGAAGAGGCGAGGGCGAGGATCCGGTCGCCGGCGGCGATGTCTTTCTTCGGCAGCAACTTCTCACGCTCCACCGCCCCGAGCGCGAAGCCCGCAAGGTCATAGTCGCCGCCGGCGTAAAGCCCCGGCATCTCGGCAGTCTCGCCGCCGATGAGTGCGGCGCCCGCTTCCTTGCAGCCCGCCGCGATGCCTTTGACCACCTCGGCGGCCTGCTCTGGATCAAGCTTGCCGCAGGCGAAATAGTCGAGAAAGAGGAGCGGCTCCGCGCCCTGCACCACGAGGTCATTGACATTCATGGCGACAAGATCGACGCCGATGGTGTCGTGGCGGCCGCATTCAATGGCCAGCTTGAGTTTGGTGCCGACGCCGTCGGTGGCGGCGACGAGCAGGGGGTCGCGGTAACCGGCGCGGGCGAGATCGAACACGCCGCCGAAGCCGCCAATCTCCGCATCGGCGCCGGCGCGCGCGGTTGCCTTCACCAGCGGCTTAATCAGTTCGACGAGCCGGTTGCCGGCATCGATGTCGACGCCTGCATCGCGATAGCTCAAGCCTCTCGCCTTGGCCATTGCGGCCTCCCGCAAGGCCGGTTAGCCCGAACGGCGCACCGACGCAACAAGAAGAGCGGCCGAGCCAGACCGCGCTTGGCAGGGCGCGGCCGCATGGTTATCTCTTGAATAAAAGCGGGGCGATCAAAGCGTGAACCTTCCCAACGCCATCACCATCGGCCGTTTTCTTCTGGTGCCGGTCGTCATCTGGGCGATCGCCTCGGGGCAAATCCTGTTTGCCTTCTGGCTGTTCATGGCGGCGGCGGTTTCCGACGCGGTCGACGGCTTTCTCGCCAAACGCCTCGGCATGACCAGCGACTTCGGCGCCTATCTCGACCCCTTGGCCGACAAGGCGATGCTGATGTCGATTTACGTGTCGCTGTCGGTTGCGGGCCTGTTGCCGCTTTGGGTCGTGATCGCGGTAGTCTCGCGCGACGTCATGATTCTCGGCGCCATTGTTGTGTCCTGGCTTGTGGAACAGCCGCTCGAGATCCATCCATTGCTCGTATCGAAGCTCAACACCGGCGCGCAATTCATCCTCGCGGCACTCGTTCTCGCCTCGAACGGCTTCGGCTTTAGCGCAGGTTATGCTTTCCCGGCGGCACTTGTGGTTGTTGCTGTCTTGACGGGCCTTTCGGCGGCGGCCTATCTCGTGACCTGGACGCGCCATATGGCGTCTTGAGCGCACGCGATGACCCTGCAACGCCAACTCATGTTCTGGCTCGGCGCGCTCGCCGTCTTCATTTTAATCGTGTGGCTCCTGCACGACATTTTGTTGCCCTTCGTCGCCGGCACCGCGCTCGCTTATCTCCTCAACCCAGCCGCCGACCGTCTCGAGCGGCTGGGAATTCCCCGCATCCTCGCAACGCTAATCGTGGTCGGGTCGTTCGTGCTGTTCTTCGTGCTCGCCGGAATCCTTCTGTTCCCGCTCCTCGGCAGCCAGCTGTTCTCCTTCCTTCAGCGCCTGCCGGACTATGTCACCAAATTGCAGCAGCTGATCACGGACGAGAACAAGGAATGGCTGCAGCACCTCGTCGGCGACAAGCTGCCCGACATTCAGAAAACGATCGGCGACCTGATGGGCGAGGCCGCAAGCTGGTTCGGCACCTTCCTGAAGTCGCTGTGGTCCGGCGGCCGCGCGGTCATCTCGCTGTTCTCGCTCATCATCATCACGCCGGTCGTCGCTTTTTACGTGCTCTATGACTGGCACGCGGTCGTCGATAAGGTGGACTCGTGGCTCCCGCGCCGCTACCGCGACACGATCCGCATGCTCGCGGGCCAGATCGACCGGGCGATCGCGGGTTTCCTGCGGGGACAGGCGCTCGTCTGTATGATCCTCGGCCTTTATTACGTGGTCGGCCTCTCTTTCGCCGGCCTCAATTTCGGGCTCTTGATCGGCTCGATCTCCGGCTTGCTGACGTTCATTCCCTACGTCGGCTCGCTCACCGGCTTTCTGATCGGTATGATCGTCGCCATCGTCCAGTTCTGGCCGAGCTGGTTTTCCATCATCATCGTGCTCACGGTCTTCGTCATCGGCCAGTTTCTCGAGGGCTATGTGCTGTCGCCGAAACTCGTCGGCGAAAGCGTTGGCCTGCACCCGGTTTGGCTGATGTTTTCGCTGTTTGCCTTCGGTTATCTCTTTGGCTTTGTCGGCCTCTTGATCGCGATCCCGCTCGCCGCCGCGGTCGGCGTGCTGTTGCGCTTTGCGCTCGGCGAGTATCTCGCGAGCCCCCTCTATACCGGCCGGCCGCGCGGCGGCCGATGACCATGCCGGAGCCCCGTGCCTTCGCCCGTCAACTGACGTTCGATCTTCCGCACGCCGAAAGCTTTCGCCGCGACGACTTCCTTGCTGGCCCTGCGAACGAGAAGGCCCTTTCGCTGGTCGAACGCTGGCCTGAATGGCCCGGCCGCCTCGCGGCGATTACCGGCCCGCGCGGCGCCGGCAAAAGTCATCTCGCCGCCATTTGGGCCGAACGCGCCGGCGCCCGCATTGTCGCGGCCGCGGCACTCACGCGTGAAGATGTGCCGGCCTCGCTCGCCACCGGCGCGCTCGTGGTCGAAGACGTTGTATCGGGCGCCGACGAGGCGGCGCTTTTTCATCTCTTGAATCTCGCGCGCGAGGATGATGCCTGGCTTCTCTTCACCGCATCGGAGCGGCTGGGCGCGGGCTTTACGCTGCCCGATCTCGTTTCGCGCCTGCGCACTGTGCATGCGGTCGCGCTCGCGCCGCCCGACGACGCGCTCTTGTCCGCCGTTCTCGTCAAGCTCTTCGCCGACCGCCAGCTGGCGGTGGGCGAGGGCGTGATCGCCTATCTCCTGCCGCGCATGGAGCGCTCGCTCGCTGCCGCCCGCGAGACGGTGGCGAAGCTCGATACCGTGGCGCTTTCCAAGGGGCGCGCGGTGAACCGGCAGCTTGCCGCCGAATTGTTCCGGCAGGAATGAGCGGGGGCGAGACTTCTTATTGTTATCAATATTTTGTACTGTGGGTGAATTGTCATTGGGCGTTAATGTGGACCGCGCAATAATGGCGCGGGAAGGCGTCTGACGCCTTACCTAAGAGAACACGAATGTCCTCCGGAACGAAGGTAAAGCAGGGCGAGCCGGCCAAAGGTCAGGTCGCCGAATTCACGCCGCCTGTGAGCGAGCTCGCGACGAGCCCCAAACGCTTCGTCAACCGCGAGCTTTCATGGTTGCGCTTCAATCGCCGCGTGCTTGAAGAAGCCGCCAATCCCAAGCACCCGCTTCTCGAGCAGCTTCGCTTCCTGTCGATCTCGGCCGCGAACCTCGACGAATTCTTCATGGTGCGCGCCGCCGGCCTCAAGAGCCAGGTGCGCGCGGGTGTCGTGACGCCGAGCCCTGACGGCCTCACGCCCGCCGAGCAGCTCGCGCGCATTTCGACGGAAGCGGGAAAGCTCGCCTCCGAGCAACAGGCGCGCTGGCGCGAATTGCGTGGCGGACTTGCGGCCGCGGGCATCGTGCTGGTCGAAGGGACTGACCTAACCAAAAGCGAACGCGACTGGCTCGATTCGCACTTTTTGCATCACGTCTTCCCGGTGATCACGCCGCTGTCCATCGATCCTGCGCATCCGTTTCCGTTTATTCCCAATCGCAGTTTTTCGCTCGCGCTCGAACTCGTGCGTATGCACGATGGACGCGGCATGAATGCGTTGGTCCGTGTGCCGGCGCAGATCGAACGTTTCATCCGGCTTCCCGACGGCAAGCCCGGCGAGATGCGCTTCATTACGCTCGAGACGGCGATCCTCCTGTTCATCGGCCGCCTGTTCCCCGGCTATCAAGTTCGCGGGCAGGGCGCTTTTCGCATCATCCGCGACAGCGACATCCTGGTCGAGGAAGAAGCCGAAGACCTCGTGCGGCTGTTCGAGACGGCGCTGAAGCGCCGCCGCCGCGGCTCCGCAATCCGGCTCGAAATCACCTCGGCCATGCCTGAAAGCCTGCGCGCCTTCGTCGCCCGCGCCCTCGCCGCGACCGACGACGAGCTCTTTCTCGTCGACGGCATGCTCGCGCTTTCGGAATTGAGTCAGCTGGTGGCAATCGAGCGGCCTGATCTCAAATTCACGCCCTACGAGCCGCGCTTCCCCGAGCGGGTGCGTGAGCAGAGCGGCGACTGCTTCGCCGCCATCCGCCAGAAGGACATGATCATTCATCACCCCTACGAATCGTTTGACGTGGTGGTGCAGTTCCTCAACCAGGCGGCGCGCGATCCCGACGTGATCGCGATCAAGCAGACGCTCTATCGCACCTCCTCGCAGAGCCCGATCGTGCACGCGCTGGCGGAAGCCGCCGAAGCCGGCAAGTCGGTGACCGCGCTCGTCGAGCTGAAGGCGCGTTTTGACGAGGAGGCGAACATCCGCTGGGCGCGCGACCTTGAGCGCGCGGGCGTCCAGGTCGTGTTCGGATTCCTCGAACTCAAGACCCACGCCAAGCTCTCGCTCGTCGTCCGCCGCGAAGGCGATGCGTTGGTCAATTACGTTCACGTCGGCACCGGCAATTATCACCCGATCACCGCGCGCATCTATACGGATCTCTCCTTCTTCACGACCGACCCGACGATTTCGCGCGACGTCGCTCGTATCTTCAATTTCATCACCGGCTACGCCGAGCCGATCGAACTCGAGCGTATGGCGGTTTCGCCGGGCGGCTTGCGCCAGCGCATGCTCGATCACATCGAGGCCGAGATCGCCCACGCCAAGGCCGGCCGGCCGGCGGCGATCTGGGCGAAGATGAACGCCCTCGTCGATCCCGGCATGATCGATGCGCTTTATGCCGCGAGCCGCGCCGGCGTGGAGATCGATCTCGTGGTGCGCGGCATTTGCTGCCTGCGCCCCGGCGTGCCCGGCCTTTCCGACAACATCCGGGTGAAGTCGATCGTCGGCCGGTTCCTCGAGCATGGCCGCATTTATTGCTTCGGCGCTGGCCACGGCCTGCCGCATGCCGAGGCCGCCGTCTACATTTCCTCGGCCGATCTCATGCCGCGCAATCTCGACCGCCGTGTCGAGGTGCTGTGCCCGATTCTCAACCCGACCGTGCATCAGCAGGTTCTTGACCAGATCATGGTCGCGAATCTGAAGGATAACGAACAAAGTTTCAGGGTCTTGCCTGACGGCACCAGCGCGCGCATCTTGCCGGCGGAGGGCGAGGAATCGTTCAACGCCCACCGCTACTTCATGACCAATCCGAGTCTGTCAGGCCGTGGAAAATCTCTCAAAGCTTCTTCGCCGCAGAGTCTCGTCCGTCGAAGCGCCCGCGGTTGAGCCGTCGCTCGACGAGGCGCCGGGACGGCTACCGCTCGGGCGTCCGATCGCGGTCATCGACATCGGCTCGAACTCGGTGCGGCTTGTGGTCTACGAGGGGCTGGTCCGTAGCCCGACGCCGATCTTCAACGAGAAAGTTCTGTGCGGCCTCGGCCGCGAGGTCGCGACCAAAGGCATCCTGCCCAAGGATGCGATCGAGGAAGCGCTTGCTTCGCTAGCCCGCTTTCGCGCGCTCTGCCGGGTGATGCAGGTCGAGCGCGTGCACGCGATCGCCACGGCCGCCGTGCGCGAGGCGAAAAACGGTCCCGCCTTCATCAAGGACGCAGCTTCTGCCTGCGGTGTTGCAATCGACATCCTGCCGGGGCCGCGCGAAGCACAGCTTGCGGCGGCTGGCGTCGTCGCCGGTTTCTACAGGCCCGACGGCGTCGTCGGCGATCTCGGCGGCGGCTCGCTTGAACTCATCGAAGTCGCGGGCGACCGCAGCAAGAACGGCCAGACGCTGCCCTTGGGCGGTCTCGCGCTCGTCGACAGCGCCGAGCACTCGCTCGACAAGGCGAAGAAGATCGTTCGCAATGCGCTCTCCGAGAGCCCCGCGCTTTCCAATCTCAAGGACCGCGTCTTTTACGCCATCGGCGGCACCTGGCGGGCGATCGCGCGGCTGCACATGCATCAGATCGGCTATCCGCTGCACGTGACGCACGGCTATTCGATCGACACCGATGCCGCCATCGAATTTTGCGAATACGTGCAGCGGGTAGACCCCGATAGTTTGTCTGACATCGAGGAGATCGCCGCCGGCCGCCGGCCGCTGCTTTCCTATGGCGCGCTCGTGCTGCGCGAGGCGCTCAGGGCCGGCAAGCCTTCCAAGCTCGTCATTTCCGCTTTCGGCGTGCGCGAAGGCCTTCTCTACGAGCAGCTTTCGGCGGAGGAACGCGTGCGCGATCCGCTGCTCGCGGCTGCAGGTGCGCTCAATATCCTGCGCTCGCGTTCGCCGCGCCACGGTGAAGAGCTGATCGGCTGGACCGACAGCTTCATGGAATCCACCGGCATCGAGGAGACTGCCGAGGAAAAGCGCCTGCGTCATGCCGCCTGCCTCCTTGCCGACATTGGCTGGCGCGCGCATCCCGATTACCGCGGCGAGCAATCGCTCAACATCATCGCTAACGCCGCCTTCGCCGGAATCGATCATCCCGGCCGTGCGTTTCTGGCCCTCGCCGTGTTCTACCGTCACGTCGGCTGGAAAGAGGAGCCGTCCGACCGGCTGCGCGAGCTCGCGACGGCGCGGCTTCTCGACCGCGCCCGCATTCTCGGCGGGGCGCTGCGCGTCGCTTATCTTGCCTCGGCCTCGATGCCTGGGGTCTTGCCGCGCGCGCCGATGGAAGTGCAGAAGGGCCAGCTCGTGCTTGAGCTTGAGGGCGAGCTTGCCGCGCTTTCCGGTGATCGTCTGAAGAAGCGCCTTAACCAGCTCGGCAAGCTGATCGGACGCAAGAGCGAGATCACGACCGCCTAGCTTTGGCCGTGCGGAACCGCGACCACGCGGCCACCTTCGAAGGCAAGCGCCAGTTCGCCGCGTTTCAACTTCAGCGCTTGTTCGCCGAACATCGTGCGCCGCCAGCCCGCGAGCGCCGGTACCTCGGCGTGATCGTCGGTCGCGATTTTCTGCAAATCGTCGACCGTGGCGATCACTTTCGAGGCAACGCCGTGCTGCTCCGAAATCATGCGCAGGAGCACCTTCAAGAGCTCGACCGTGGCCGAGGCGCCGTTCGAAAGCGGCTTGTCACGGGAAAGCCGCGGCAGCGTCTTCGGATCGCGCGCGAGCCCCGCCCGCACCGCCTCAAGAATTGCTTCGCCCGCTTTCGAGCGCTCGAAGCCCCTGGGCAGCGCCCGCAAATGCGAGAGCGCTTCGGCGGTCTTCGGTTGCTGGTGGGCGATCTCGGCCACCGCGTCATCTTTGAGAACGCGCGCGCGTGGCAGGTCGCGCGATTGCGCCTCGCGCTCGCGCCAGGCCGCGACCTCCATCAGCACCGCAAGCTCCTTGGGCTTTTTCACCCGCGTCTTCAAGCGCTGCCAGGCATTCGCCGGGTCCTGCTTGTAGGTCTCGGGCGAGGTGAGGATTCTCATCTCATCCTCGACCCATTCGACGCGGTGCTTGCGCTCGAGATCGGCCTTGAGCTTAAGATAGACGTCGCGCAGATGCGTGACGTCGGAGATCGCATAGTCGATCTGCGCCTTCGATAGCGGCCGTCGCGACCAATCGGTGAAGCGTGATGACTTGTCGATGGTGTCGCCGGTGATGCGCAACACGAGCTGGTCATAGGAGATTGAGTCGCCATAGCCGAGCACCATTGCCGCCACTTGCGTGTCGAACATCGGTCTCGGAATGAGCTTCGCCAGATTCCAGGCGATTTCGACGTCCTGGCGCGCGGCGTGAAATACCTTCACCACACGCTCGTCCTCCATCAGCCGGAAGAAGGGCGAAAGATCCAGACCGGGCGCGAGCGCGTCGATGATCACCGCCTCGTCCGGCCCCGCCATCTGTACGACGCAGAGCTTGGGCCAGAACGTGGTCTCGCGCAGGAATTCGGTGTCGACCGTGACATAAGGATGGCGCGCGAGCCGCGCGCAGGCGGCGGCAAGATCGGCGCTCGTGGTCACAAGGTCCATGATCGCTTCATAGCGGAGTTGAAGGCGATAGACGACCGGCAATCAGCCTCCGGGCCCGCTTGAAATGGGCATCCTTTTCATGCATCACGGAAACGAGGAGAGCCGTGATGCCCAAGGAAGAAATGCTGGAATTCGACGGAACCGTCATCGAGGTGCTGCCCGACGGCAATTACCGGGTCAAGCTCGACAACGACCATATGGTGCTTGCCTACGCCGCCGGCAAGATGAAAAAGAACCGCATCCGCACGCTCGCCGGCGACCGCGTGATCGTGGAAATGTCACCCTACGATCTTGACCGCGGCCGCATCAGCTTCCGTCATAAGACGGGTCCGGCGATCGAATCCGGCCCGCGCCGCCAGAATTTCCGCCGGCGCTGATCGCTTTGCTCCCGCTTTGCCGGGCGCGCCAATTGCGTTATGCACTCGCCGATCTTCGGCACGCCCCCTGACAGGACAAACATGCATCGCTATCGCTCTCATACTTGCGGCGCGCTCCGCGAGTCGCACATCGGCGAAACGGTGCGGCTCTCGGGCTGGTGCCACCGCATCCGCGATCATGGCGGGCTGTTGTTTATCGATCTTCGCGATCATTACGGGTTGACGCAGGTCGTCGCTGATCCGGATTCGCCTGCTTTCAAGACCGCGGAGAAGCTCAGGTCCGAATGGGTGGTGCGGATCGACGGCAAGGTGCGGAAGCGCCCCGCGGGCACCGAAAATCCGGAGCTGCCGACCGGCGCCGTCGAAGTCTTCGCGACCGAGATCGAAGTGCTCGGTCCCGCCGGCGAATTGCCGATGCCGGTCTTCGGCGAGCAGGAATATCCGGAGGATATCCGGCTGAAATACCGCTTCCTTGATCTCCGCCGCGAGCGCATTCACCGGAATATCATCAAGCGCGGCGCGATTATCGACAGTCTTCGCCGCCGCATGAAGGAGCAGGGCTTCTTCGAATTCCAGACGCCGATCCTGACCGCGTCCTCGCCCGAAGGCGCGCGCGACTTCCTGGTGCCTTCGCGGATACATCCGGGAAAATTCTACGCGCTGCCGCAGGCGCCGCAGCAGTTCAAGCAATTGATCATGGTCTCGGGCTTCGACCGCTACTTCCAGATCGCGCCCTGTTTCCGCGACGAGGACGCGCGCGCGGACCGCTCGCCCGGCGAGTTCTACCAGCTCGACATCGAGATGAGTTTTGTCACGCAGGAGGATGTGTTCGCTGCGGTCGAGCCGGTGCTGCGCGGCGTGTTCGAGGAGTTTTCCGGCGACAAGCCGGTGACGAAAAAATTTTCGCGCATTCCCTACGCCGAGGCAATGCTGAAGTATGGCTCCGACAAACCGGATTTGCGCAACCCGATCGTGATCGCCGACGTCACCGAGGAATTTGGTCTCGACGCCGTAGAATTCAAGGCGTTCAAGAACGTGATCAAGCAAGGCGGCGTGGTTCGCGCAATCCCGGCGCCGGGCGCGGCCAAAGAACCGCGCTCCTTCTTTGACAAGCTCAACGAATGGGCGCGCTCCGACATGGGCGCGCCTGGCCTGGGTTACATCGTCTTTGAGGCCGATGGCGGCAAAGGCCCGATCGCGAAATTCATCCCGGCCGAGGTGCAGCAAAAAATCGCGACGAAGGCCGGCATCAAGGCGGGCGATGCTGTCTTCTTCGCCGCCGACAAGCCGGCGGCCGCGGCGAAGCTTGCGGGTGCGGCGCGCACGAAAATCGGCGAGGAGCTTGGGCTCTTACAGAAAGACCGCTTCGAATTCTGCTGGATCGTCGATTTTCCGATGTATGAGTGGAACGAGGAGGAGAAGAAGATCGACTTCTCCCACAATCCGTTCTCGATGCCGAACATGGCAGCCGCGGAGTTTCTCGCGCTCGATGCCAAGGACCAGGACAGGATTCTCGCCCTGAAGGCGATCCAGTACGACATCGTCTGCAACGGCGTGGAGCTTTCCTCTGGCGCCATCCGTAATCACCGCCCCGACGTCATGCGCAAGGCCTTCGCGATTGCCGGCTATGGCGAAGACGTACTCGAGCAAAAATTCGGCGGCATGCTGCGCGCGCTCAGCTACGGCGCGCCGCCGCATGGCGGGATTGCGCCCGGCGTCGACCGCATCGTCATGCTCCTCTGCGGCGAGGAAAATCTGCGCGAGGTGGTGCTTTTCCCGATGAATCAGCAGGCGGAAGACTTGTTGATGGGCGCGCCGTCGGAAGTTTCGCCGAAGCAGCTGCGCGAATTGCACATTCGTCTGGCGCTCCCCGAGAAGAAATGAACGCCTATAGCCGCGAAAATCCGAGTCCGCGTTATCGCGAGCTGCTCGTGCATTACGCGCAGATGCATCGCAAGGGAAATACCGGCCAAACAAACAGCCCCGAGCGCACCTATGCTGGCGGCAGCCTCCGGCGACACCTGCCGGCGATCCGTGCGCTTGCCCGCCGCACCGGCGCGAAGAGCCTCCTCGATTACGGCAGCGGAAAGGGCATACTTTACAAGCAGCGCAACCTTGCGCTCGCGAGCGGCGAGATTATTCCGAGCGTCGCTGAATATCTCGGCGTCGAGAAAATCGTCTGCTTCGATCCGGGCGTTCCCGAATTCTCGGCTTTTCCGTCCGAGAAATTCGACGGCGTTGTCTCCACCGACGTGCTCGAGCATTGCCCGGAGGAAGACATTCCCTGGATCGTCGAGCTGATGTTCACGACTGGAAAAAAATTCATCTTCGCCAATGTCGCGAGCTACCCGGCAGCGAAGACGCTGCCCAATGGCGAGAACGCCCATTGCACTCAGCGCCCGCCCGCTTGGTGGAGCGATCTCTTGCGCGGTATCTCGGCGCGTCATCCCGGCGTGATCTACCGCTTTGAGATCATCGAAAAGCACCGCGGGCTCGTGAACAAGCTCCTCGGCCGGCGCTGGACCACGAGCGCGGTCGAGAATTCCACTGCTGACTGAAATCAACCGGGGTGGTTCTGCGCGAAAATTCGGCCGAGCCGTGCGCGCACTTCTCCCATTACCGCGGTCCAGCCGCGGTCGTCTTTCGCCACGAGAACGACTTGCGGATAATAAGGCGTGTGGTCGGTCCCAACTGGCCAGGCGCGGCGGAAATTGTCGTCGATAATAACAATCGAAGGAACGCCGAGCGCGCCGGCAAGATGCGCGCCGGTGTTGCTGATGGTGACCACCGCATCGAGGGAAAAGATCTGCGCCGCAAAGCGGTCGAGGTTCGTGAGCTGGTCGACGCTGCTGTCGTTGATGACGGTTTTTTGCGAAACCGCGGCGAGCCGTGCGAGATCACCCGTCACATTGCCGTATTGTAGCGACACGAAATTTACATCGAGAGCCGCGAGCAAGGCAGCCCAGTCATCGAGGCTAGGCGTGTCCTTGGCATAGGCGGAGCTTCCCCAGGAAATGCCGACGAGGGGTTTGCCGACGCGATAGCGAGCGGAAAATTCCTCGACCGCTTTCGGATCCGGCCGCAACGGCACGAAGGTGCGGGCGATCGCCTCGGCGTCGGTGCCAACATAAGCGTTCAGTTGCTCGAAGCCTGCAATCCTGTCCGCCGCGGTATAGGCCGCCGTTTTATTGTCGGCGGTTGCGGCGCGCGTTTCCACTCCTGCGAAGCTGCGGCTGAACAGCGGCACAAGCCGTGGCTGAACAAGCGCAACGCAGCGCGTAGCGTGCTTGGCTGCTTCCGCGACAAAGCGCCCATGCTGGATGGTGCCGCCCATCCCTTGGGCCTCGCTCTCGACGAAATCGACCAAGAGCGTGCCGGCTATGGCCTCGCCCCGCCACTCCTTCGGATTGGCGCCGCGCAAAAGCCGCCGGCTTTCGAGCCTGAGCCGCCCGGAACGCCCGTAGTCGCCGAGCCGTAAAAGCGCGAGACCCATTTCTTCCATCAGCCTCGCATCACGCGCCGCTTCCGCAAGGCTTGCGATCTCGCGGGCTTGGGTGCGCGCGGATTCCCAGTCGCGCCTTGCGATTGCGCGCTGGAAGCGGCTCAAGCGGCGGGCTATTGCCGGCGAACGCAGCCAGCGCTTCAGCCGGCGGCGCGATGCTTTCAGACCGTCGCCGATCTTGAAAATCGCCTTGCCGATACGGTAGCCGAGATCGGCGCCGCTGAAGCTTTCGGGCGCGAACATGCGGCCTTTGGCGGCGGCGGAAAGCTGGCGAAGAATGGAAAGCATCTAAGTTCCGGCGGCGGTTTGCTTGCCAAAGTCAGGCGGCTGTGTTTTCTAGACCTTCTGCGATCCTTCCGCCAAGATCGAGTTCGAACGATGATAAATCCTTTTCGCGTTTTCGTCGGCTGGGACAAGCGCGAGCCGGTTGCCTACGACGTTGCGAAATTTTCGCTCGAACGGCGTGCCTCGATCCCGGTGCAGATCGCGCCCATTAAGCTGGACGACCTGCGCGCACGCGGCCTCTACAAGCGCACCGAAGACCCGCTTGCCTCGACCGAATTCACCTATTCGCGGTTTCTCACGCCCGCACTCGCGGGTTATCAGGGCTGGGCGCTCTTCTGCGATTGCGATTTTCTCTTCCTCGGCGATATCGCCGGGCTTGTCGAATACACCAAGACGCCGAAGGCGGTGTATTGCGTGCAGCATGACTACAAGCCAAAAGAGTCCGTGAAGATGGACGGCAAGGTGCAGACCGCTTATCCGCGCAAGAACTGGTCGTCGCTAATGCTGTTCAACTGCGACCACCCGGCGGTCAAGACGCTCAACCCCGACCTCGTCAATCGCGAGACCGGCGCGTATCTGCACCGCATGCAGTGGGTGAAGGACGAGGATATCGGTGCGCTTCCCGTCACCTGGAACTGGCTCGAGGGCTGGAACGAGAAACCCGCCAAGGGCACGCCCAACGTCGTGCATTTCACCCGTGGCGGGCCGTGGTTCGCCGAGTGGCAGAACGTCGATTACGGCGACCTGTGGCTCGCGGAGCGCGACGCGCTGGAGCGGCAGGCAGCCTGACCGCCCGGCTTTAGCCGGCCTTCTTCGCCGATACCACAAGCCGCCGCGCGTAGAGGGAGCCGGGCGAGGCGCAGGTTTCCCAGTAGTGCTTTTCTTCCGGCGTCGCCGCCTTGCGCGCTTTTCGCTTGCAATACGCTTTCATCGGCAACGCCAGGAGATACTCGAAGATATGCGTGCGTCCTTCGAGACAGGGATGCAATTCGACCCCCTCGAAGCCCGCGAGCCTGAGGTGGAGATAAAGATGCGGAAAGCTCCACGGCATGATGTGCATGTGCGAGCCGGGCTTGATCTTGCCCGCGAGCGAAGGGAAACCGGGGAAGAATCCGCGGGTGAAATACTGCAGCCGTGAAGCCGGATACCAGGTATTGGGCGTGGAGACGACGAACGTGCCGCTCGCATTCAGATGTTGCTTTGCCGATTTCAGGAGGAGGCCGGGGTTGGCGATGTGCTCAATCCCTTCGCAGCTCACGACCATGTCATAGATCCCCAAGTCCTCCGGCACGCCGGCCTCGAGATCGGCGATCAGAAACTGGCGATAGCCTTTGGGCGAGGCTTTGTAGAGATCGATGCCGTCGATTGCGACATTGTCGACGCCGTTCATGACGTCAACGAGCCAACCGTCGCCAGAGGGAAGATCCAGGATTGTTCGCGGCTTGACGGCGCGCGCAATTTTGCCGACGACCGGCCAATAACTTTTGAGCACCGCGGCGCGATAAACCCTTTCCATCGCGTCTAGCATCGCGGCTTTGGTGTGATGCGCCTCGACTTCGCGGCGGCCAGCGGAGGCAATGCGGCTTGCGAGGGCGCGGTCTTGGAGGAGGCGGTCAATCGATTCGGCGAGCGCGGATGGATTTTCGGTGGGAACAACAAGCCCGTTTTCGCCGTCGCGCACGAGTTCGGGAATTCCACCGGCCGCCGTCGTCACCACTGGCACCCCGCAAGCCATCGCCTGCATTAACGCCTGCGGCACGCCTTCGCTGTCGGTGGACGGCAGCACGAAGACGTCGAGGGCGCGAAGCCAAGGCACTACGTCGTCCTGCCGGCCGGCGAAGTTTGCGCGCTTGTCGAGACCGAGTTCTGCGACCTGCGCGCGCAGTGCCGGCTCTTGCGGCCCATCGCCGACCAGGATCAAGCGCGCGTCCTTAAGCCGCGGGTCGGTCATCGCTTCCACCAGAAAGCGATGGCCCTTCCAGCTCCGGAGCGTGGCGACTATGCCGACGAGTTTTGCATTGGCGGGAAGCCCGAGCGTCGCCCGCGCCGCCGCGCGGTCGCCCGGCGTGAAGCGGTCGACATCGATGCCCGTGGGAATCGCAACGACCTTCGCAGGATCGAGGGAGAGTCGCTCGATCAGCATCGCATTGATGGCGGTGCTCGTAGTGACAACGCGTGCCGGCACACGGCCGTAGAGCCAGCGATTAAGCGGGCCGGCTGCAACCGGCCCCGAAAGATGCCGCAACCGGACAACCGCGGGCCGGCGGTGGAAGCGCGTCGCCACCGCCGCGAGCCAGCTGTCGGAGGAGGAGTGACTCACGACTATGTGCGGTCTGAATTCACGCATGAGGCTATAGAGGGAGTGCAAGGACGCCGGCGTTCTGCGATCGAGCGCAATCGCGTGAACGGGAATGCCGCGGCGCTTCGCGGCCTCGAAAAGCGCGGCCTCGGCAGGCGTGGCGATCAGCACATCCCAACCGCGGGCGATCATGCCCTCGGCCTCGTCGAGGATGCGGATTTCCTGACCGCCCCAACCCTTCGAGGCCTCGGTATGAAGGATCCTCATGCGTTCCCCTTTGCGGCGCGCACGCGTTCATGCACCGCCAACATGCGGTCGACCATCGGGTCGATGCCGAAATCCTCGGCGATCGCGCGCGCGCGCGTTGTCGTTCCGGGCTTTATCGCAATCTCGAGCGCAGCGCGCAACGCCTCGGCCAACCCTTCACGGTCACCGGCGTCGCGCACGAGCCGCGGATCAAGCCCCCGCACTATGTCGCGCGCGCCGCAGCCGGTCGTGGTCACCACCGGCAGCCCGCAGGCGAGCGCCTCGATCGCGGTCGAGGGGAACGGATCATAGAACGAGGGCAGGATCAGCGCGTCAGCGGCGGCGTAATAGGGGAGAGGATCGGCGGGTCCGATCAGGCGGAATCGCTTTCCGAGCCCCGCGCGTTCGGCTTCTGCGACAAAAGCCCGTGGCCGGCGATCATGGCCGACTGCCCAAAGTTCGGCGTCGCTGTTTGTAGCGACGGAATGAATCGCGGGCCGCAAGCCCTTGCGTTCAAAACCGGAACCGACAAAGAGCGCGACAGGCCGATCCACCGCGACGCCGAGCTTT
>Ga0070734_10002268_pt1 | contig 24014 bp, 17 predicted proteins | sample Coa_R1_8_FD_66444 | JGI IMG/M metagenome (GOLD analysis project Ga0070734, IMG submission 66444) | Surface soil microbial communities from Centralia Pennsylvania, which are recovering from an underground coalmine fire - Coalmine... | ecosystem: Environmental > Terrestrial > Soil > Unclassified ...
ATCGCATGCTCGGGCGTCAGCATCATCTCGGAGCCGTCGAGCGGCGACTTGAAGCGCACGCCCTCCTCGGTCAGCGTGCGCATCTTCTCGAGGCTCATCACCTGGTAGCCGCCGGAATCGGTGAGCAGCGCTCCGTCCCACGACATGAAGCGGTGAAGGCCGCCCAGGCGCTCGATCAGGTCGCTTCCCGGTCTGAGCTCCAAGTGGTAGGTGTTTGCCAGGACGAGTTGGTATCTCAGCGCCTCGAGGTCCTCCGAGCCCACCGTCTTCACTGTCGCCTGAGTGCCGACCGGCATGAAGGCCGGCGTCTCGACGGTCCCGTGCGGGGTGTGCAGCCGTCCGCGCCGGGCGCCGGTATGCGGGCAGACTCCGAGCAATTCGAATCGGACCAAAGCTGAGCCGGATTATGGGGTTATGTGCAGTTAAGTTGCCGGGATCGCAACGAATGGGCTCCCATGGACGGTCCTATCAATGTGGAGAACGGTTGCGGCGCGCTCTTTGTAAGTAGGCTTCGGACGGTTTCGGTCGTGGCACTCGGCGCCTTCGTGGCGATTTGCTCCGCCCAGGAGTACCGCGTCATCGATCTCGGACCAATGCGGCCCGAGCGACGCATGGCATTCGTGGGGGGCACGGGGTTCGAGAACCTCGTGATCGCCGGGCACTCGGATGTCAACGGCGTCGAGAGCCCCTTGCTCTTTTCACCCCAAAACAACCAGGTCAGGTGGCTGAGTACGTTGCCTCAGACTCGCTTCGCCCTGGCTTACGGCGTTAATTCATCGGGCGACGCGATTGGGATGAATGCGAATCTTGAAAATGGGCACGCCGATGGGCACGCCATTTTTTGGTCCCACGAGGGAGGAGTGATCGATCTGGGAGGCGGCGGCGCCGTGGCCGAAGGGTTGAACGACGCGGGGATGGTTGTCGGCATCGGCCCTTGGATTCACTCGAAGCCGATCGGCGCCCCCTCGTATACCCACGCATTCGCTTGGACGCGGGCTGAGGGGTTCATTGACCTAACACCTGACCCGACTATGGATAGCCACGCTTTGGCCGTTAATGGCCTCGGGCAAGTGGTGGGTACCGCGACGAGGAAGAATGCGGCAACGTGTGGATTCGTGTGGTCCAAGACGAAGGGCCTGCTCTGGCTGGACGCTCCGGGCGACGCCTCTACGGTTGTCCCGAAGGCGATCAGCAACACCGGTCACATCGTCGGCCAGCTCTATCTCACGGACGGTCGAACGGCTGGGATCATGTGGGATCCGAGCGGCAAGCCGCTGCGGCTGGGCACGGCCCAGAGCCAAATGTCGGATGCGATGGCCATCAACAACCACCAGGCAGTTGTTGGCTACTATGGCGCGGGTGTTTTGATAGGCGCCCGTTGGACACAGGCAAAGGGATTGGAGCGACTCGACAAGCTCGTGCCTCCGAACTCCGGTTGGACCTTCCAGGCGGGAACCGCCATCGACGACGATGGAAACATCGCCGGAATTGGCGAGTTCAAAGGTCAGCCTCATGGGTTCCTCCTGGTTCCGGTCAAGGCAGATGGAAAGTAGCGGCTCAAGGATCGGCGTACAGCCGGCGCAGCGAGTTGCGCGCAATTGCCGCTTCGCTTTAGCCGTACTGACCGTCGCCTGCGCTACCACCGCAGTTGCCGAGGACAAATATCGACTGGTCGACCTCGGCGACTTTCGCCCGTTCAGGCAGATCCTCACGATGCCCGACGGAAGCTACGTGATGGTTGGCTGCTCCAACGTCGAAGTCAACCCCGTCCCGATGGTCTGCGTCGTCAAGGGCACGAGCGTCCAACTCCACCAATTGCCGGGCGGGAACGGGATGGCGCTCGGAGTGAACCACCAAGGAGTCGTCGTCGGGTCCATCTTCGCCCAGCACGCCGTGTACTGGTCTGCAACGGGTGAAGAAGGCATCGTGGATCCGCTTGGGGACGAAGTCGACGTGATCAACGAGAGGGGGACTATGGCCGGGCGCGTGAGGCCCGCGAAACAAGATGGCCAGCTTCCCGGAATCTGGATGAACGGTCGGAGGCTGAACTTCTTACCTTCCTTTGTGATCTCCGGAAGCATTTCCGGACTCAATAACAGGGACGAGGTTTCCGGCAGTGGCGTCACGCCGGAGATGAAGGCTGCTTCCGGGGCGCGCGCCTTCAAATGGTCCCAGAAGCTTGGCTTCCAATGGCTGCCCATGCCCGAGGGCGCCCAACTCACCTGCGACAGCGGGATCAACGAAGCGGGGGCAGTGGTGGGGAACGCCGAGTTCGGCGTCGCGGGCGAGGCGATCCTCTGGGATCCTGATGGCACCCTCCACGTCCTCGACAAAGGAAACTCATGGATGAGCTCGGCGACCTCTATCAATAACAAGGGGATGGTAGGGGGCTATACCAACGACATCGCCTGGATTTGGAAGAAGGAGACGGGCGTCGTTAAGCTGTCCACCTTTATCCCGCCAAAGTCCGGTTGGATCTTCAACACCGTTTGGGCAGTGGACGATGCCGGTGACATTGCGGGCACGGGAACCACGAGCAACTCCCACCACGGGTTCCTGATGATTCCCCTCAAGTCAAACGGTTAACAGCAGCTAGATAATCGTCACATCGTTGCCGCCCGGGGTGATGTGGCCGAGGACCCATGCGGTCTCGCCCGCATCCGTTAGCGACTGGATCACGTCCGGCTCGGTGCCGCGGTCCACGACGAGCACCATGCCGACACCCATGTTAAACGCCCGGAGCATTTCGATATCCGGGACCGCGCCGACCGATTGAATCAGCTTGAAGATGGGCGGAACTTCCCAGCTCCTCCGGTCGATGATCGCCGAGCAGTCGGACGAGAGAACGCGCGGCAGATTGTCGTAGAGCCCGCCCCCCGTAATGTGAGCGACCGCGTGGATCGCCTCGCTCTGCAGAAGCGGATGGAGGGAGCGGAAATAGCAACGGTGGGGCCGAAGAAGCTCCTCGCCAAGAGGCAGTTCAAAGTCCTCGATCTGATCGCGCACGGAGAGCGCACCAACCTCGAACAGTGCTCGCCGCGCGAGCGAGAAGCCATTGGTATGCAGCCCGTCCGACGCCAACGCGACGAGGGTATCGCCCTCGCGTGTCTTCCCCCGCGGCAGCCGGTGATCCGCCTCCACGACCCCGACGATCGAGCCGATCACGTCGATCTCCTCATCGTGGTAGACACCGGGCATCTCCGCGGTTTCTCCCCCGATCAGGCTCGCCCCAACTCCGAGGCACGCGCTCGCGATGCTGCGCACTACCTCTTCGAACTGCAGTCCACGCAGGTGCGAGGTGCCGAAATAGTCGAGGAAGAAGAGCGGCGCCGCACCCTGGCAAAGGATGTCGTTGACGCAGTGGTGGACGATGTCGTAACCAAGACCGTCGAATTTGCCGACCTGCGCGGCGACCTTGGTTTTCGTCCCGACGCCGTCGATTGAGCTCACGAGCACCGGGTTCTCGTAGCCGGGAAAGGCCGCCTGGAAGAGCCCGCCGAAGCCGCCGATTCCGCCGAGCACCCGATCCGTGTGGGTCGCTTGAATGTCGCGAGCGACCGCTCGTAACGCCCGCTCGGCCGCGTCGATATCTACTCCCGCGGCGCGGTACGTGGTGGCGTCGGGCATGGAGGGAGGTTACCCGTGGCCGTTCCCCCCGCCTGAAACAACACGAGTTGGCGACCGGAGGGTGAATGTTTTGGTTTCATCGGCACGTCCGTTGGCTAGAATTCAAATCAGCGCTTGCAGTTTGTGTCTCTGACCCTTGTGGGTATCGCCTTATGACAACCATCAGCTTCCTCGTTCACGCGCTTCTAAGCGCCTCGATCGCCTGCCCAGGAACGCAGCCTCAACTCCATCTGACGCTCGGGGCCGGCGGTCGCCAGGGCGCGCTGGCGTTCGCCAAGCGGTTTGGAACCGTTCGCCCCTCCCATCTGCGCGCGGGCGAGTTTGAGCTCACCCTGAAGCCGGGCGCCGACGCACGCGCGACGCTTGCCAAGCTCAAAGCCGACCGCCGGATCGGACTCGCGTGGTCCGATGCGGAGCCACTCTCGCCTCACGCCCGGTTGCAGAGCCTCTCCGAGGTCACCCGGAAGTTCAATTCAATAAAGCCGTCGCGGGAGGAGGTGCTCGACGAGTTGAAGGAAGCACGAGTCGGCGGACGTGAGCGGTCCTCCGAAAAGGGCCTCGATTACCTTGGCGGCTATCTCTACTTCCTTTCCCGCCGAGCCTATCCGTATGACCGCATGGACTGGTCGGCGTATGGCCCCGCGATTGATCGGGCCAACTCCATGCCCGCCTACATCCCCGGCGCCAACGGCTCGTCCGGCGCCGTCAAGGTTAAGGGCGCGGCGACTCCGGTCAACAACCGGTGGCAATTCCTCGGCCCCAAGAACATGACGTTCCCGTATCAGTGGGGCTTTGGCCAGGGACCGGGCAGCGGCCGTGTCAACGCGGCGGCCTACGACACGACCCACCCGGGAACCTACTACATCGGCGGCGCCGAGGGCGGGGTTTGGAAGACGGTCGATTCAGGCAACAGTTGGACGCCGCTCGGCGACTTCTGGCCGTACATCTGCGTCAGCACGATCGCGATCGACCCGACGAACTCGCAAATCATCTATGCCGGGACCGGAGACTTCCCTGGGTGGCAGAGCTTCTCGGCCGGGATCATGAAGTCGAGTAACGGCGGCACAACCTGGGTCAACCAAGGGCGTGCCCAGTTCGGCGGTAGCTGCGTCTCCACGGTTGTGGTCGACCCCGACACCCCCGCGACGGTGACCGCCGCAACCGGCGACGGACCCTATCACATCGAGTCCGCGGGAATGGTTTGGCAGTCGATGAACGGGGGTACGACTTGGACGCCCGTCGTTCAAACCACCGCCGACTGGTCCGACGTTTCGATCAGCCTCAAGGATGGGAGCAGCCGCCACTACTACGCCGTCGGCACCAACGGCAACACTACCTACGTCGAGCGTTCCGACAACCAGGGAGCCACGTGGGCCACCGTATCGGTTCCCACCGGCGTTGCGGGGGGCGGATCGAACCAGATCAAGGCCTCTGCCGTCGACGCGAAAACCGTCTACTTCTTCTCGCCCGTTGCCCAGAAGGTCTTCAAGAGCACGGATACCGGAAGCACCTGGACCGATATCACCGGCAACCTGTCCACGATCGGCGACTGGGGCCAATCTACGTACGACTACTACCTGACGGTCGTCAACAACGCGGGTGGCGACGACCTGTTTGTCGGTCTCATCGACGTATTTGAGCTCCCGAAGTCCAGCACAACCTGGGCGAGCGTCATTCACGCGTATAGCGGGGGCGACCTGACCCATGTAGACCAGCACTGCCTGACCGTGAATCCGAAGAACCCTAACGACATCCTGGTCGGGAACGACGGTGGCATCTATCACGGCACCCGGAGCGGCTCAACCTGGAGCTTCACGTCGCTGAACAAGAACATGGGAATCACCCAGTTCTACGACGGGGCCTGGAGCCCGACCAACCCGAGCATGATGCTCGGAGGCGCGCAGGATAACGGCTCCCCATCGCCCCTCGGCAACTTGACCAACTGGAGCGTCGTGCTTGGCGGCGACGGATTCTTTGCCGCCATCAACCCGGTGAACCAGAACATCCAGTACGCGACCGTCTATTTCGATTCGGTTGCCGGCACGACCGACGGTTGGAACACGAGCTTCGGCATGAGCCCGCCCGTCGGCGCGGGCGAGCCGACACCGTTCGTGACGATCGTGCAGCAGGATCCGGTGAACACCCAATATCTCTACTGCACTTCCAACTATCTCTATCGCTGGAACGCCAACACCCAAGCGTGGGCGAGCCACCTAGGTGGTCAATCGCTTTCGAACGGCGCCGTCATCCACTGTGTCTCCGTCGCCGCCTCCAACGGCAACGTCGTTTACACCGGCTCGGACGATGGGCGCATCTTCGTGTCTCGGGACGGAGGCTCCAGCTTTACGAACATCAATTCCAGCTCCCTGCCGAACCGGGCGATCTCCTCCATCTCGGTCGACCGCCACAACCCGAACTCGATCGTCGTCGGTCTGTCCGGCACCGGAACCGATCACCTCTTCCAGTGCGCGAACACCCAGTCCTCGACTCCGAACTACGTCTCAGTCTCCGGCAGCGGCCCCACCGGCCTGCCGGACATCTCGCTGAACTGCATGGATCGAGACCTGGGCAACCAGTCGACGACGTGGTATGTCGGCACCGACGTCGGCGTCTTCGTCACCACCAACGGCGGCAGGACGTGGATGAATGCAACGAACCCGCTCGGGTTGCCGAGCGTGCAGATCACCGCGATCCAGGTCACTCAGTATCAGTCGCTGAACGTCTCGACGTACGGTCGCGGCATGTGGCGGCTGCCGGTCGCCGCGATCGGCGGCAGCGCGCAAGCCCCGAATACGGTCGAGGCGATCGAAGGCAACTTCGTCCCGGTCCCGCCCGTTCCGGTGAATGGTTTTGTCCAGCAACTCAAGGCGGATGACAACATCACGATCGGGATGTCATCAGCGCACGATGCCGCGGCGCAGGCCCAAGTGACGTTCATGGAGGCCGACTACAACTTCGGCTCCGGTCACACCCTGGGCGGGGCCTCGCTCTCGATCACCACGTCTGCCTCTCGGCAGGTGACGATGCAGGTCTTCCTCTGGAACTACTCGACCGGCAGGTACGACCTTCTCAACACCTATCCCTCGAGTGGCAACTTGACAAATACGCTGACGATCCTGTCCTCGGCCAATCCGGCGGTGTACATGAATGCGTCGGGTCAGATCAAGGCCGCGTTCCGGGCACTCTCTCCGGATCGCAATGGGGGGCCGTTCCAACTGACGATGGACAGCTTTACGGTGTCGCCGGCGTTGAACTAGCGGAAGGAATCTGGGTGGTGGGCCCGGTGGGGATCGAACCCACGACAAACGGCTTAAAAGGCCGCTGCTCTACCCCTGAGCTACAGGCCCGAGCGGAGGAGGAAGTGTACCAGCCGACCGTCCTGCGGCCGGCTATACCGCAGCCGTCGACTTTCGCTTGACCGCCGCCGTGACCAGCCCCTGGAACAACGGGTGCGGCCGGTTGGGCCGAGACCGGAACTCGGGATGGGCCTGAGTTCCCACGAAAAACGGATGGTCGGGAAGCTCGATCATCTCGACAAGCCGGTAGTCGGGCGAAACTCCCGAAATGACCATTCCGTGCTCGCTAAGCTTCTCGCGGAAGTCGTTATTGACCTCGTATCGGTGCCGGTGGCGTTCGCTGATTCGAGCGTTTCCGTAAAGACGATGCGAGAGAGTGCCCTGAACCAGGTTGCAGGGATAGGCGCCAAGCCGCATCGTCGCGCCCTTCTCTGTGATAGCGCGCTGTTCCGGCATCAGGTGAATCACCGGATAGGGCGGGTCGGCGTCCATCTCCTCCGAATTCGCGCCGGTCAAGCCGCAAACGTTTCGCGCGAACTCGATGACCGCCATCTGGAGGCCAAGGCAGATGCCGAGAAACGGCAGGCCGGTCTCACGTGCATGCCGCACCGCTTCGATCTTCCCCTCGATGCCGCGAAGGCCGAAGCCCGGTCCTACGACCAAGCCGTCGATGCCGGCAAGAAGGGAGGTCGGATCCTCCGCTGCCTCCAACGTATCGCTCTCGATCCATCGGACGTCGACGCCGCACTCGTTGGGAATACCGGCGTGTATCAGCGCCTCGTTGATCGACTTGTAGGCGTCCCCGTTCGACGTGTACTTGCCGACGACCGCGATGGTGCATCGCTGTTTCGGGTTCTTGAGGACGTCGACGATGCTCTCCCACCCTTCGAGATCGTTCAATGAGGGCTCCAAACCCAAGCGCAGGCAGACGAAGTCGCCGAGACCGGCGCGCTCATAGGCCACCGGAACCTCATAAATCGTCGCTACGTTCCGCGACTCGATGACCGCCTCCGGCCCGACGCCGCAAAACAGGGAGATCTTATCGCGAACGTCGGTTGGAAGGGGCACGTCGCTTCGGCACACAAGCACGTCGGGCTGGATGCCGATCTCGCGCAGCTTGTAGACCGAGTGCTGGGTCGGCTTGGTCTTCACTTCGCCCCAAGGACCGACGGTCGGCACGAGAGTTACGTGAACGTAAAGCGTGTTCTCGCGGCCGAGCTCGTCGCGTCCCGCCTCGATCCGCATCTGGCGGATCGCCTCGAGGAAAGGTAGCGATTCGATATCGCCGACGGTTCCCCCGATCTCGGCGATCACGACGTCGGCTTCCTGCTCCTTAGCGAGCCCGGTGATCCGCTTCTTGATCTCGTTCGTGACATGCGGGATCACCTGGACCGTGCCACCGAGATAGTCGCCCCGGCGCTCGGCTGCGATGACCGACTGGTAGACCTTGCCGGTCGTCACGCTCGAGCCGGCCGTGCAGTTCACGTCCATGAACCGCTCGTAGTGGCCGAGATCCAGGTCGGTTTCGGCGCCATCTTCTGTGACGAACACCTCTCCGTGCTGGAATGGGTTCATGTTTCCGGCGTCGACGTTTATGTACGGGTCAAGCTTAAGCGGAGCCACCGTATAGCCGCGGTTGCGGAGCAACCGACCCAGGCTCGCGGTGGTGATTCCTTTGCCGATCGAACTCACCACACCGCCGGTTACGAAGATGTATTTCGTCATCGCTCAGCCACCCATGACCCACGAAACAGCCCTCGGCCATGGGCCGGGTCTCCATCGGGGAACCACTTGATTATATCAGGGACGCCGGTCATGATGATTTCGCCGCCGGGAACTTTGGCCTCTTCAAGTTGAGGGGCGGAACCGACGATTCTCCTTGTGCCGGTTGAGCCAACGGAGTCCGGGCAAGGTATTGTGAACGACCGTGTTTGTTAAGAAGCCGCTGTTCTTCGTGGCCCTGTGCGCCACATCTGTCTCTGCCTTCGCCGACCCGTGGGCGAACAGCTCCTTCATTCACAAGTGGTCGGACGTGCAGTTCTACTTGAAGCCAAAGTACAACGGCGTCCGCTCGTGGGACCAGGAGTTCGGATTCCAGGCGACGATGTACAAGCACGGCAATGTTGCCGAGGTCACAAACTTCTGCTACGACCCGACCTATCCGCTCCGGATCGATCAGAAACCGCGCTGGTCGCTGGGCTTCCAGGTGAATTACTACCTCACTCAGCTTCCCTGGAAGGTGGCAATCTACACCAAGCCGAAAGCTTCTCCGCTGCCCTACGTCTGGAAGGATGAGAGCGGCTTTACGTGGCGCTTCTACACCTCACGAAGCCTGATCGTGTCGTCAAACCTCGCGTACGTGTTCAACATCCCCTATCATCACGGGCAGCTGCCTCAGTGGCTCGCGCTCGTCAATATCCAGTTCCCGCTCGGATAGCTCTCGTCACTCGGCCAAGTACTCGCGGACCCGTTCGGCCATCCCGCGCGTCATCGTTGGCACTGCCGCCACTTCCTCGATGCTTGCCCGGCGAATGCCTTCCACCGAGCCGAAAGCCCGAAGCAAAAGCCGCTTGCGTCGTGGGCCGATGCCCGGAATCTCTTCCAAGGCCGAGCCGGTCGTGCGCTTGTCCCGCAGCTTTCGATGATAGGTCAGCGCAAATCGGTGCGCTTCATCGCGAAGCTTTCGCAGAAGCATGAGCCCGGGTGAGTTGAGGGGTAGCTCGATTTCGCGGTAGGTGTATTTTCGCGCCTTTTCGAGGTCAAAGCCGTAGGGGGCATCCAAGTTCGGCAGCAACGGGGAGTCCGGCAGCTCCGCGGCCGAAGCCTCGATAGGTACGTAGAGCAACTCGTGCCGTTTGGCCAACCCGACCATGGGCGTGGTTAAACCCAGATCGTCGCGGGCCTTCAACGCGGCCGAGAGTTGCCCCTTGCCTCCGTCGATCATGATCAACCCCGGGAGCAGTGCGAACTTGGGGTCGCCGTCGAGATAGGCGCGGAACCGGCGAGTCAAGACCTCGTTCATCATCGCGAAGTCGTTCGGGCTCTCTGGGTGCCACCGGATCTTGAAGCGCCGGTACTCGCCGCGCGCCGCCTCCGCGTTCTCGGTCACGACCATCGAACCGACCGGCGCCGAGCCCTGGAGATTCGAAATGTCGTACCCCTCGACGCGCACCGGCGGCTCGGGCAGGTTGAGTGATTCTTGAAGCTGCTCGATCGCCGCCTCGCCCCACGCCTCCTTCTGCTGAAGCTCCTGCGCGAGCGCGGATAGCGCCTGCTCCGCGTTGGTAGCCGCCATCTCGACAAGCTTCAGCTTCTCGCCGCCTTGGGGCACCTCGACCGCGAGGGCGCTGCCTTTTCGCTGACGGAGCCACTTCTGAACGATGTTTCGCTCCTCGATCTCGACCGGGAGCAGAATCTCCTTGGGCAAGTCTGGCGAGTCGGCGTAGTACTGCTTCACGAACTCCTGCACCGCCTCCGAAGGCGCCGAGTCTGCCGCGCCCGATAGCATGAATTGGCGCTGTCCGATCAGCTTGCCGCCCCGAATGTAGAGCATCTGAATCGCCGCGCCACGCTCGTCCTTGACGACCGCGATGACGTCCTGATCCACCTGGTCGCTCGACGACACCTTCTGGCGCTGCATGACATGGGCGAGCGCGAGCACTTGATCGCGGATCTTGGCCGCCTTCTCGAAGTCCATCGCCTCGCTGGCCGCCGCCATCTCGCGCTTGAGGTCGTCGATCAACCCCTCTTCGCGGCCGTTCAGGAAACGTTCGACCCGATCGATGACCTTGCGGTACTCATCCTTATCCGCGAGCCCGGCACATGGCCCCAGGCACTGGCCCAGGTGATAGTAGAGACACGGCCGCTGCTCGGCCCGTCCGCTCCAGCTCTTTCCGCACGGGATAAGCGGAAAGGCCTTGTGCAGCAACTGCAGTGTGTCGCGAACGTTGAACGCCGACGTGTATGGTCCGAAATACTTCGCGTGATCCTTGCGAACCTTGCGTGTGAAGAGCACCCGCGGAAACGGTTCGTTCGTGATCGTGATGTAGGGATAGCTCTTGTCGTCTCGAAGCAGGACGTTGAACGGGGGGCGGTACCGCTTGATGAGGTTGCACTCGAGCACAAGGGCTTCGATCTCCGAGTCGACGACGATCGTCTCGAGATCGGCGATCCGTGAGACCATCCGGGCAATTCGAAGACCGTGCCGGGTGGAGCTTTGGAAATAGGTGCGGACCCGGTTCCGGAGGTTGACGGCCTTGCCGACGTAAAGCACGTCGCCCTTCGAGTCCCGGTAGATGTAGCAGCCGGGACTCGTTGGAAGCGATTTCAGCTTTGACTGTAGCGGCTCGGTCAGTGCGTTCGTGGCCACGTCTTCGTTAGGCGTACCCTATCTACGGCGGTCACGAGTCACGAGCCACGACTCACGAGCCACGAATCCCTATCCGCCGGAGCGGACGTAAACCTTGACCGAGAACGTCATCGTTGCGGTGGCGCCGGGATCGACGTCTCGCTCCCAGACCAACCTACCGGTCTGGTTGATGCTTCGTAGTCCCTTGACGTTTTTGCGGGTTTTGGCATCGCCGGCGTCGACCAACTCGCCCGTGTAGGGCCGGGTCACTTTGAGGTGGATGGCCTCCTTCTTCGTATTGACCGCCTTCAGGGTCGTTTGCAGGGTGACGAGATCGAAGGCGCCCGCCCCAGGAACCTGAAGCGCGACTCGCTTACGGTCGGTCTCCTCATCCGCCGACTCGGCGTGGACGTCCAGCGCCTTCGTGATTTTCACAAGGGCGTCACCACCCACGGAGGTGTACATCAGCATGTCCTGCCCGATGAGTTCGCCGCCCTTGAACGTCGTCGCCGGACCCGTGGTCAGCGGTTGCCCGACCTCGTTCTTGAATTGGAGGCTGTGCCAAACATCGTCAGGGGGCGCCGGCCGGCTTTGGGGCTGGTACTCATAAATTCGGTCGTTGCTGATCGAGTCGGCCGAGTCCCAGGTGTACACCTCCTTGTATTCGAGGGAGGCGTCGGCGAGCACATTGTAGGAGCGATCGCCCTTCTCGAGGCTCACATGGGGAAGCTTGTAGAAGAACAGGTCGCCTTGATCGAAGCCGTCGGGGGTATGGGACATGGCGCCGCCGAAGTCGCTCACCCTATCGAGGGCCATTGGCGCCGCCGCGTTTTGCGCCATCATCTGGCCCCCGATCGTAAGGCCCATCGATCGAGAATCGCGACCGGCATCGGCCATTCCGAGCGATCGAACGTACTCGTCGACGCTCGCTGCCGAGAGCAACGGGTCGGTCACCGGGAGGAAGAACACGTTCGGAAAGCCCGTCACGAGCCTTGCTTCAATGTCATGGAGGGTTCCAATGTCGTCCAGCAGCACCGCCTTGGAGACGAATTTCAGCTTCTTGGGGTCGGTGATGTCGAGCGAGTAAGCGGGCGACCATGTGAGGCCGTGTTCGAGGGCGATCATGTAGACGCGTCCCGCGTGACGGCCCTCCACTTCAATCTCCAGCGCTCGCTTGGTGCTCTCGCGCTTCGCGTCGGTCTTCGCACCGGGAACCGTAACGGAGCGGATCTGTCCGGGCTGGAGAGCTACGACGTCGGGCCCGCTCCGAATCATAACAATTTCGTTCGTGGCCGTCAGAAGCTTGCCCTCGAACGTGGTCTTGTCGTCGATTCCAAGTCGGACGTCCTTGCCCACGTTGAGTTTGAGCAACTCCTGCACGGAGGTCGCGGGCTCTTCAGAGTTGGTCTTGATTTCGGTGTTTTTGACCGAAGCGAGCTTGAGCCCGTCGGTGGTCGCGATCCAGACCGTGCCGAGAGAACCGGCCGGGATATCGGTGACCAGTGCTCTCCCGCCCGTTGGCACGTCGATCTCGCGGGTAATCACGGCATAGCCGTTCTTGAAGAGTGAGGCGGCGACGATCTTGGGCTGGACGGTCTCCGGCGCGGCGAGTAGGGCGCCGGCAATGGCTAGCGATAGCATTAAAACGTACCTCTCATGGCCATTGGACGGGCCGGCCCTGCCCAGCGCTACGCAGCTACTTCGGCTTTAGGATGAAGCTGAACGAATCCATGGGTTCGTACTTCCCCGGCCCGACGCGTCCTTTGAACGTAATCGTCGCCTTGGATCCGTTAATGTCGACGAGCAGATATCCGTACGTGTTCGTGATGTTCTTCATCCGCGTGAGCTTCCAAACGCTGTTCGCGCCCTTGTACTCGCCCTTCGGATAGAACGGCGCGCCCGCGGTGCCGGCGACGAATTGGTGGATCTCCGGGCCCCTTTTGACGTCGTCGCGCACGACCGCCATGTGGTCGTACAAGTGGTCATGACCACAGAAGTAGACGCGCGCGCCGCAGCCGATGAGCGTCTCCCAAAACGCGTCGCGCTTCTCCACATCGTTGTCCAGAAGGTCCTTGTGGGCGCCGTCCATGAAGGCGGGCTCATGACCGAACGTGAAGATGAACGGCTTCGGGTGCGCCTTGATGACCGACTGTAGCCAAGGCACGTTCATCGCGATGTTCCGCGGCTCGACCACGTACTGATCCATGCCCACTGCCAGCACGGGGCCGTAGGTGTAGTAGAACGTCAGGTTCTTCTCCCCCGTCGGTCCGTTGCCCGGCATCGCGTACTTGCCTGAGAAGACCCTGTTCCAAACCGCGATGCCGTCGGGGCTGCCCGACTCATGATTGCCACGGCACGCAAGAACCGGAATGTGCCGTTTGTAGAGCGGCTCCATGATGCCGCGCCACGTCAACAGCATCGTCTCGAACTGGGCCGAATCGCCGCGGCTGCCCAAGACGAGATCGCCTGTCCAGAGCAGGAACTTCGCGTGCTCTTTCAGAACGGCTTGCGCCATTTCGCCGGTGATCACGGTGTTCACCCCGTTCTTGTCTTCGGCTCGGGGGGGCTTGGCCCCAGGGTCGGCTCTCCCATCCCCGGCGACCACGAACTGGAAGTGGTCCGCCGGGGCCAGCGAGCTAAGAAAGAGAGCAAGAAAGCCGAGTGCACGCAGCCGCATTCGGCAAGGTTACCGGAGGGGCACTTGGCCGGCTGGACTGGGATGTCCCAGCCGGGCGCTACGCGATGCCTGGTAACGTCCGGTTTCATGGAGCGCGATCCCGAACCTCCGAAACCGGACGCCCGATTCCTCGGCTTCCTGGTCGCGGTATACGTGATTGCGTTTGCCGGATATCTCGGCTTGCGGCGGGGGCTCACGTGGTATGCGGTGCTTATCCACCCCAACGGGGCACTTCCGGCTTGGGCGTTCGGGCCCCTTTGGGTTGCTCTCTGCATCCTTCTCGGCGGAGTCGCATGGCGGCTGTGGAGCGCTCCCGCTTCGCCCACGCGCACGTGGGCACTAGGGCTGTTCGGCACTCAGCTTGTCTTGCACGCAGGTTGGCTCTGGTTGCTCTTCGGCTTTCAAAAGCCGGTGCCGGCGCTGTACCTCGCCGTCCTTTGCGGCTTGACCGCCATCGCGGCCTACCTTGTGGGGCACCGGGTGCGAGGGGTGACCGCGTTTCTTCTCGCGCCCTACCTTGTCTGGCTCTGCTATGGGGCTTTCCTGACTTACGGGCTCTGGTCGCTCAACTTCCGCGCTGGAGCTGGGGTCAGCCCGATCGAGACGGTCGAGAGCCAGAGTTGAGCGTGATCATCCGGCGAATAGAGTAGAGTTCCGTCTACGTTTCTTGGTAGAATTCTCGGTCGAGACCTCAATGGATACCCGGCGCGCCCTCCATGATCGAATCGTCGTCGTAGGCGCGCGCGAAAACAACCTCAAGAACATCACCGTCGAGATCCCGCGCGATAGGCTCGTGGTTATCACCGGGCTATCCGGATCCGGCAAGTCCTCGCTCGCTTTCGACACGATCTACGCGGAAGGGCAACGACGGTATGTGGAGTCGCTCAGCGCCTACGCCCGCCAGTTCCTAGGGCAGATGGACAAGCCCGACGTCGACCACATCGACGGACTGTCGCCGGCGGTTTCGATCGACCAGAAGAGTTCCTCGCGGAATCCGCGCTCCACGGTCGGCACCGTCACCGAGGTCTACGACTACCTTCGCATCCTCTTCGCGCGGACCGGGACCCCCTATTGCATCAACGGCCATGGACCGATCGAGCGGCAGTCGACCGACCAGATCGTGGACATCGCCCGCGAACTTCCGGACGGGACACGGCTTCAAATACTCGCCCCTGTCGTCCGCGCGCGAAAGGGCGAATACAAGAGCGTTCTTCAAGACGTCAACAAGGCCGGCTACGTGCGAGTTCGGGTGGACGGTGAAATGTATGAGGTCACCGACAACATCCCGATGGATCGTTATAAGCAGCACACCATCGAGGTCGTCGTGGACCGTATCGTCGTGAAGGAGGGGATCGAGCGCAGGCTGACCGACTCCATTGAGGCGGCCCTCAAGATGGGCAAGGGAATGGTCACCCTCTCCTATCCGCGGATCGAGGGGGTTGAACTGCCACCCAGCGCCGAGGTTCAGCCGGATGGAAGCGTCGACGTCATGTTCAGCGAGGCGTACGCGTGCGCGGTCTGTGGCTACCAGCTTCCAGACCTGGAGCCGCGGATGTTCTCCTTCAATTCGCCGTTTGGCGCTTGCCCGGAGTGCACCGGCCTTGGTACGAAGACCGAGTTCGACGAGGATCTCATCATTCCAGATCCGTCGAAGCCGGTCCGAGACGGCGCTATCGTGCCGTTCGTGTACAAATCCGGCGAAGTAAAGGAGTGGTGGCCCGACATCCTCGATGGCGTCGGTCGTGCCACCGGTTTCGATGCGCACCAGCCGGTTTCGTCGCTGAACACCGAGCAGCTACACGCCATTTGGCATGGGCTCGAGCAGCCCGTCACCGTGAACATGCGCTACGGAAAGACCGAGCGCCAGTTCCAGTCCACATGGAACGGCGTGCTCGCCGTTCTCCGGAAGCGATATGACCAAACGGAGAGCGAATGGGTTCGGAGCGACCTCGAACAGTACATGTCCACCAAGCCCTGCCCTGTCTGCAAGGGCCGACGCCTAAAGCCGGAGTCACTCAACGTGAAGGTGGCGGAACGCGACATGAGCGAGGTCACCCGAATGTCGATCGAAGAGTCGCTGAGCTTCTTTGCCGGCCTGCCCAAAAAGATGAGCAAGCGCCAGCTTGCGATTGGGCAGCGAGCGATCAAGGAGGTTCAGGAGCGGCTTCAGTTCCTGGCCGACGTCGGCCTCAACTACTTAACCCTCGACCGGAATGCCCGAACCCTTGCGGGCGGCGAGGCTCAGCGAATCCGCCTGGCAACCCAAATCGGTTCCGGCCTTATGGGTTGCCTGTACATCCTCGACGAACCCAGCATCGGCCTTCACCAGCGGGATAACCGGCGGCTGATCGAAACGCTGAAGAAGCTCCGCGACATCGGAAACACGGTTCTCGTCGTTGAGCATGACGAGGAGACCATCCTCTCCGCCGACCACGTTCTCGAGCTCGGGCCGGGCGCCGGGGAGCACGGTGGAATGGTGGTTGCCCAAGGCACGGTGGACGAGTTCCTGAAATCCGACGCCCTAACCGCTCAGTATCTCGACGGACGGAAAGAGATCGAGATACCGGCCGAACGGCGAAAACCCAAGGGCCCCAACCCACTCCAAATCGATCATGTACGCTGATGCCTAACATGCCAGACGGCTGGATCACCCTACGAAACGCCAGGGGGAACAACCTCCAGGGGGTGGATTTGGCTATCCCACTGGGCCTCTTCGTGTGCGTCACGGGCGTCTCCGGAAGCGGCAAGTCCACCCTGATCCAGGACACGCTCTTTCCGCGCCTGATGTACGAGCTGTTCGGGACGCGAACGGTGTGGGAGCCGCACGACTCCGTGACCGGTCTGGCACAACTCGACAAGGTCATCGACATCGATCAATCCCCGATCGGTCGGACGCCGCGCTCCAATCCGGCCACCTACACCGGCACGTTCGACATGATTCGCGGGCTCTTCGCGCTGACCCCTGACGCCAAGACCCGGGGCTACAAGAACGGCCGATTTTCGTTTAACGTCAAGGGTGGCCGGTGCGAGGCGTGCAAGGGTGACGGCGTGCTGAAGATCGAGATGGTCTTCCTGCCCGATGTCTACGTCCCGTGCGAGGTCTGCAAGGGCAAGCGTTATAACCGCGAAACGCTCGAGGTCAAATACAAGGGGAAGAACATCGCCGATGTCCTCACGATGACGATCGACGAAGCGGTCGACTTCTTCCGCCCGATCCCTAAGATCTTCCGGAAGCTGGAAACGCTGCAAGAGGTCGGGCTCGGCTACATCCGAATGGGCCAGCCGGCCACAACCCTGTCCGGCGGCGAGGCCCAGCGTATCAAGCTTGCCGCCGAGCTCTCGAAGCGATCGACGGGCCGCACGATCTATATTCTCGACGAGCCCACCACCGGCCTCCACTTCGAAGACGTGCGCAAGCTGTTGGCGGTGCTCCACCGGCTCGTCGATGCCGGGAACACCGTCTTGGTGATCGAGCACAACCTGGACGTGATTAAGACCGCCGACTACATCGTCGACATGGGCCCGGAAGGCGGGACGGGTGGTGGGCGAGTTGTCGCGTTCGGCACTCCCGAGCAGATTGCGCAGGCCGAGGGAAGTCACACCGGGCGCTATCTTCGAGAGATCTTCAGCCGCAAAGAACGGCCCCAGCTTCGTGCCGCCGAGCGTCGCGAAGCTTACGGACTGGCCGGCACTTCGGCCTCAGGCTAAGCCGCCAGTCGAACGCGCCGACTCCGTGCGAAGAGGGCGACGGCGATCGCGACCCCGACTAGGCCCGCAAAAGTGGCGCACTCATAGACGCTTCGGTATCCGGCCCAATGCGCAAGCACTCCCGCCAACGGCCCCGTTGCTCCCAAGCAGAGGTCCAAGAACATGTTGAAGACGCCGAGCGTCGCCCCTCGGCTCGCCGGCGGCACGAGCGCCAACAATTCGGTGCCGAGAGCCGGAAAGAGGAGCGACATTCCCGCCCCCGCCAACCCAACGCTTGCGATCGCCGCCCCCGGAGAAGGGGAGAGGGTGAGCAACAAGAGCCCGGCCGTCTCGGCGGTGAGGCAGATGATGGCGATCCGGTAGCCGCCGAACGTCTCGATCACGTGCGTAAAGACGAGGCGAACCGCCACGAACCCGAGCCCAAACGCGGTGAGCGCGAATGCGGGATTCGACCACCGCTGGGAGGCATAAAACAGGGTGATGAAGGTCGAGATAGCGCCGAAACCCACTGTCCCCGCTGCCAACGCGAGTCCAAAGGGTGTAATCCGGCCGAGCACGCCTCGGATCGGCATCCGCTCGCCATGAGCGATCGGGGCGGGCACGCGAGGAATCGCCAGAATGAACCCGGTCAGCGCCAAGCCAGCCATCACCATTCCAAGGGTCGCCAACCCAAATCGCCCCTCGATGAACACGCCGCATGGCGCCCCCAATGCGATGGCCCCGTATGTGGTCATTCCATTGAGCGAAATGACCCGCGCGGTGTTCATCACGCCCGCCCGCCCGATTCCCCATACGATCGCGCCAGTGCCGACCCAACTCTCACCGAAGCCCAGAACGACGCGTCCCACGATCAGGACGACGAGGCTCGCGACCGGGGTTGAGGCAAGGTAGCTCGCCAAGGGAAGGCTCAGCGCGCTGATCGCACAGGCCGCCAGACCGGTCATCACGGTCAGCTTGGCCCCCCTCACGTCTGCCATCCGGCCTGCCGATGCCCGGCTCACCGGAGAAGCGAAGTACTGTGCGCTCACGGTGAGTCCGGCGAGAACCGTCCCGAACCCCAGGTCGACATGAACCGTTCGCGGAAGGACGGCGAGCGGCATGCCGATCGTCAGGTAGCACACGAACGTGAAGAAGACTATCGAGGCGACGATCCAATAAACTTCGCGAGGGTTGAGCTTGGTCGTCGATTCCCGCACGGCTCACGCTATTTTGGTGAAGCGGGCGGTGCCGGCGCCGTATCGCCCAAATCAAGCCTTCGGGTGATGCTTGAAGAAGCCCCACAGTCGTTCGGCGGCGTCCAGGCCCGTTTTCGTCTCGGGACCGTCCCAATTGACCCCACCGGGCCAGTCGTGGGTGCCGTTCCCAATCGTGATTAACTCGACCTCGATCCGGCCGGACCTCCAGATGCGCTCCTCGATGTTGCCCTTCGCCGTCGATTTCACCGTTGGAGGGCCGACGATACCGTCCGCCTTGGCCCAAAAGGCGGCCGAAGCCGGTGCGCTGTAGCAATTCTGAAGCAGCCCCTCGCCATGGTCGTACGGAACCGTTGGGTCCAGAAGGCCGTGAATGATCAGGGCGCTGATCGGGTGTGCCGGCGCATCGACTCGAGCCTGTTGGGGACCCTGGTCGAACCCGATCGTGCCTGCCACAACGCCGATCGCCGCGATTCGCGCGGAAAGCTTCGAGCCGAGCACGTACGACATCATCGCTCCGTTCGAATGGCCGGCAACGAAGATTCGCTTGGGGTCGACCTTGACCTTCTTGCCGACCTCATCCAAGACGTCGGTCAGGAACTTCACGTCGTCGGCGCCCTCGCCTCCGATGTTCAGGAAGCCGCAGTTCCAGCCTTGCGGCTTGCCGAGGCCGTCCGGCGCTACCAGCACGAAACCATCCTTGTCGGCCTCGGCCGCCATACCGGTGTGGACCTGAACCGTCTTCGCACTTCCGGTCCAGCCGTGCAGCAGCATCACGACGGGAATTGGGTGCTTCCCGTCGTACTCCTTGGGCACGTGGACGATGTACGTTCGGTCGACCTTGTCCTCCTTGAGGGTCTCAGGGTGATCGCCCGCCGAGTACACGGGCGGCGGCGTCTTCCCCGGCTTTGTCTGGCTGACAGGCGGTTTCGGCGTCCTCGACTGCCCCTGGGGAGCCTGCGGAGCACCCTGTTGTTGGGCACAACCGCAGAGCAGGAAGAAGGGCAGAACCGACTTCATCTCTCCGTTCTACCGCTTGGGGTGGGTCTTGAAGAAGTCGAGCATCAATTCAGTGGCATCGATCCCCTTGCCGGTCGATCCGGGCGCTCCGGGCCACATATGGTTGCCGCCGTTCACCGTCACCAGTTCGACATCGGCGCTGTTCCCGCTCCACTGAATCGCGCTTCCCGAATCACCGAGCGTCGTTTGTTTTGAATCCGCTGTAATTCCGTCGCCTCGTGCCCAAAGGATTGCCGATCCCAGCGGGTTCAAGTACAAACATTTCGAGTTCGAACCCGCGTTGTAGGGGAGGAGGCGGTCGTTCGTCCCGTGGAAAATGATCGCGCTCACCGGCTGCTTGGGTGCCGGAACCGTCCGCTTGAAGTGCGGGAGATCCACACCGTTCGAGCCGGCGACGATTCCCAACGCGGCGACTCGGTCCGAGTACGCGGCCCCAACGGCGTACGAGAGCATGGCACCGTTCGAGTGACCCGCAACATAGATTCGTTTCGGGTCGACCGCCAGCTCCGCTTCGAGCTTCGTCATCAACTCCCCGACAAACTTGATGTCGTCCACGCCCCTGGCGCCGAGGTTTGCGAAACCGCAATTCCAGCCGTTGACCCTGCCCATCCCGGTCGGAGCGGCGAGAATGAACCCGTCCCGATCCGCCAACTTGGCGAGCCGGGAGTAAGCCGCGATTTGGGGGCCGTTCGAGCTGTATCCGTGGAGCAGGACGATGAGCGGGGCGGATCTCCCGGCCGAGTAGCCCTCGGGCACGACGAGCAGATACTTTCTCTGCACACCGTCCACGCTCATCGTTCGGTCGTACCGGCCCGGGCCGACGACCGGTGAAGATGCCTCGGGAACCGGAGGACGGCAGGCGGCCAGGTTGAGGGTGGCGAGAAGGGCCAGGATTCGCGTCACCTCCGCAAAGACGACAGCGCCTGCTGGAAAGCCCACCAGGTAAACCCCTCCGGTGCCGCGGGCCTATCAAATCCTCTCGGTCGAGCGTGTCCTCGACGACTTTTTCGCCGTTGATCGTGCCGAAGTTCGTTTTGGCTTGGCAAACGGAGGAATGTCCGCCCCCCACCGCCGTCTCAGCGTCGAGCGGGGCGACTCGGCCGCACTGTTGATCTATCTTGCCGAGCGCGATGCCTTCCTCTTTGCTCGCCAATTTCGGTACCCCTGCGCCGGTCATGGGGATCCTTGGCTAATCGAAGCCATCGCCGGAAAGATCGACGCGGGCGAATCCCCCGAGGATGCGGCGCGACGCGAGGCTCGCGAGGAGGTTGGCTACCGCGTCTCCGAATTGACCAAGATCGGCGCATTCTACGGTAGCCCCGGCGGGCTCTCCGAATTGACTCACGTGTTCTACGCGAAGGTTTCATCTTCGGACCGAATTGGAGATGGGGGAGGGGTGGATGTGGGTGAGGATGTCGAGCAGGTGGAAATCCCGGCCGCCGATGCGGTGAAGATGGCGCTCGCGGGTCAAATCAAGGATGGCAAGGCCCTGATCGGTCTCCTTTGGTATGCGGCATCGAGCCACTAGCCACTAGCCACCAGCCACCAGCCACCAGCCACTAGCCCCTAATTGCCTATGGCGAGGCATCCGCGGGGCGGGATCGACACCGAGATCGTGGTCCCGGCGACGCTGAACGGCAGGTTGCCGAACAGGGTTCGCAAGTTGGCGGATCCGTATTGTGCCACCGGCACCCGGACGTTTTGGGCATCGTCGCTGCTGTTAAGCAGCACGAGCGTTGCCTCCGCACGGTCTGTCCGCTCGAACGCAAAGATGTGGTTGTCATCCCCGAGGTCGAGCGTTCGGAACGTCCCGCGATAAATCGACGGACGCGTGACACGCATCTGGATGAGCCGCTTGACCATGTCGAGAGTTGTGCTGTCCTGGTGCGTCGGATCCCAGTCCATGCGCCCGTCGGCCTCCCGAAGTCCAACCTCGTCGCCCGCGTCGATCACCGGTACCCCCGGCAGCGACATGACGAGGAGCCAAAGCTGTTGAAGGCGCGCCTTGTCTCCCTTCAGCAGAGTCCACGGCCGGGGCCGGTTGTCTCCCCCAATCCGCGTGACCATCTGATCGGAAACGGTGTCCGGGTAGCCCGCCCGAATGGCGTTCATCTCAGCCGCCCATTGGCTCGGCGCCGTCGAAGCGTCCCGCACGAGCCCGGTGATCGAATCGCTCCAGCGCAGGTCCCACACCCCGTTACCGGTGAGCGCCTGAGCGCCCGAAGCGCCGGCACGCAAGCGCCACCCCTTCCCACCGGCCGGATTGGAGGAAACGACGCCGTCCACATCTCTCGGAGGTGCGTCGGATTCGGCGACCACGTGCCAGTCGAGGCGGTGCACGTCCTCGATCACATCGCCCGCGTCCTGGTGCAACTCGGTAAGCCACACCCCGTTCACGCCAAGCGATTGAAGATAGTCCACATGCTTCGTGAACCCTTGCGCGCCCTTCTCTTGGAGCGAACCATCGCCGAACCTGTCGGAGTCAAGGGCGTAGAGCACAGCGCCTTCGCTCGGCCACCGGGGCGGCTTGATCTCCGGATATGAGGCCGAAGCCTGCTCGTACCAGACCGGAACATCGGCGGTCCGCACGCCTTTGGCGTCGCAGAATGAGCCCGTCGTTCCCGGTTTGTACGTCGAGTCGCCGAGCCAAAAGGCATACCGCAAGCTCGTAGCCGCAGGCATGCGGCCGATGTACGTCTTTCCGTCCGTGGTCAGGAGTTGCGCGCTCCGTATCACCCCATTCTTCGACGGAAACAGCAGACATGCCCGGTCGCTGAGGGGCGACTCCGTGTGCAGCCGAAGCCCGAACTCGTCTCGATTGAAGCGAACGGTGTCGTCCGGTCCGGGTGTGTGGCTGGCAACCGGCGCGCGCAGCCCAATAGCCAGAAGCAGGCCAAGCGCGATGCCGGTAACCACGAGAAGTTAGACGCTCGTCGACCGCGCGCCGTCCGCGCGTTCGCCTCGAGGTGTCAAACTTCAACTCCCATGAGCAGCAATTTGGGCGTCACCGCCCGAGATACAAACTATTCCGAATGGTACAACGAGCTCGTCCAGAAGGCCGAGCTCGCGGAGCACTCCGCCGTCCGCGGTTGCATGGTCATCCGGCCCAATGGGTACGCCCTTTGGGAGCTGATGCAGAAGGGCCTCGACGACATGTTCAAGGCCACCGGACACAAGAACGCCTACTTCCCGCTGCTCATCCCCAAGTCGTTCTTGTCGAAGGAGGCCGACCATGTCGCCGGCTTTGCAAAGGAGTGCGCGGTCGTCACCCACTATCGCCTGAAGGCGAGCCCCGACGGCGGCGTCGTCGTTGACCCGGAGGCGAAACTCGAGGAGGAACTGATCATCCGTCCGACATCGGAGACGATTATTTGGAACTCCTACCGAAACTGGATTCAGAGCTATCGGGACTTACCCCTCCTCATCAACCAGTGGTGCAACATCGTGCGCTGGGAAATGCGAACGCGCCTCTTCTTGCGAACCGCCGAGTTCTTGTGGCAGGAGGGCCACACGGCCCATGCGACCTATGAGGAGGCAGAGGAGGAGACCTTAACGATACTGAACATCTACCGTCGGTTCGCGGAGGAGTTCATGGCGGTACCCGTCATCACTGGAGTCAAGAGCGAGGCGGAGAAGTTCGCGGGCGCCCACCATACCTACTGCGTCGAAGCTCTGACTCAAGATCTCCGGGCAATTCAGGCAGGCACCTCCCACCACCTCGGCCAAAACTTCGCCAAGGCGTTCGACGTGCAGTTTCAGTCGGCTGAAGGCAAGCGCGAGTTCGTCTACGCCACGAGTTGGGGCGTCTCCACCCGCCTCATCGGCACGCTCGTGATGGCCCACTCGGATGATAAGGGACTGATCGTGCCGCCGAGGCTCGCTCCGGTCCAGGTCGTCATCGTGCCGATGGGGCGCGACGATGCCGCCCGAGAGGCCACGTTCAGCGCGGCCGACCGACTGGCGGAAGCACTTCGAACTCAGCACTTGCAGGGGACGCCCCTTCGCGTCGAGATTGACAAGCGCGAGAAGGAGAGCCCGGGCTTCAAGTACAACTTCTGGGAGCTCCGTGGCGCCGCCGTTCGCGTCGAGCTTGGTCCGCGTGAGCTAGAGTCGGGCTCGTGCGTTGTTGCCCGCCGGGATGATGG